>Ga0209415_10000647_pt1 | contig 65087 bp, 56 predicted proteins | sample PeaSoiSIISIP2007_FD_187696 | JGI IMG/M metagenome (GOLD analysis project Ga0209415, IMG submission 187696) | Peat soil microbial communities from Weissenstadt, Germany - SII-SIP-2007 (SPAdes) (version 2) | ecosystem: Environmental > Terrestrial > Soil > Wetlands > Peat | place: Germany...
TCAAGGCCGCCCGGCGCTGACGAAAAGGTCGTGTGCGCGCTCGGGCACGGCGATCAAGGCCGCCCGGCGCTGACGAAGCCGCCGAAGTAGATCGGCCCGAGCGCGACCTTCGTCCCGGGCATCGCCGCCTGGATCACCGTCTCGGCTCCAAAGGGACCCGATCCGAGGTACATCACGACATGGGTGATCGCACCTTGGCCGTCATGGGCGAAGTGGTAGAAGAGCAGGTCGCCCGGCTGCAGATGAGCCAACGACACCGGACGGGACTCCTCCCATTGGAGCGTGGCCGAGTGAGGAAGCGAGAAACCGGCAGCCGCCCAAGCGAGCATCGTCAAACCCGAGCAGTCGACGCCCGCCTTACCCGCGCCTCCCCAGACATAAGGAACGCCGAGGAACTTCCGTGCCTCCGCTGCGGCCTTCAGGCCCTCCGCCCTCGTCGCGACGCGGGACACGTCGGTGCCGGCGAGGTTCGGTCCCTTGTAGGGACTTCCGGCGGGCCACGGAGAGAAGAGCCGGGCGAACTCCTTGGGCCCGACGAGCCGGAGCAGTCGTTGGCTGATCGAGGCGTACTCGCTCGCGGCCTTGCGGATGAGCAGATCGGCCTGCTCGCGGAGCTTGGCGACATTGGCCAGCGACCGGGCGATCTGAAGGGAGTTCGCGAGGGCTCGCGCGCGTGCGGCGTGCCCGGCCGCCGACGCGACCTTGAATCGCAGAAGAGCTTGGCGCAGCTGGCCGAGCGCGACGCTTGAATAGACGTTCGCCATTTCGCCATCGGAGGCGTTCCCGGAGAGCAGCCCCGAATCGAACTCCGTCAGCTCACCGGTGACGTAGGCCAGTACGGCGGCTTGGCGAAGGCGGACGCCAGCACCCGACAGGCGACTGTCGGCGACGCGCACTCCTCGGTCGAGCACGACGACCTCGGCCTCTGCCTTGGCGAGCTTGTCATTCTCGATGTCGTAGCGCTCGGAGAGCGCTGCCGCCTTCTGGTTGTCCTCGGTGACCAGGCCCGCCGTCGAAAGCAGGCGCTCCAGGAGGGGCTCGGCCTTGACCGGCACGATCGGTAGCGTCGTCGTTGTCGTCGACGAGGTCGGTTTCTTCGAGGTCGGCCGGGTGGTGGTAGTGGTGGTCGTCAGGCTCGCTCCGCCGACCTTCGGCCGAGCGGCCAGTGCGACTGACGGAAGGCTCAAGCCCACGACGGTCGCGACGACACCCACCGCCCAGTACCTGGCCCCTCGCACGCCGACACGCTAGCGCGGTTGTTTCGAGCACTCAAAGTGGCGAACCGCTGGCGGGACCATCCGGGCGGGACGGCGGGAGCCTCCCCGTGGCGGTCGTGGCCGCTGCGGCGGGGGTGGGGGTGCGTGGTCGCGGCGGCCGCCGGGTGGTGGGGGTGGCCGGCAGCTTGTGGGGGCGGCCAGCAGCTTGTGGGGGCGGCCAGGTGGAACGGCGACGAGTAGCGCCGGGCGCGCCGTGCGCGCCGTCGCCACTTGTCGGCAATAATACGGCGATAGCCGGGAAAAGTGCGAACAGGTGGGCCGGCGGGGGCGCCGGCGGGGCGCCGGCGAGCACTCCGTCGTCACTTGTCGGCGGTAATACGGCGATAGCCGGGAAAAGTGCGAACAGGTGGGCCGGCCGGAGGCCGGAGGCCCGTAGGCCGGCCGGAGGCCGGAGGCCCGTAGGCCGGCCGGAGGCCGGGGGCCGGAGGCCCGTAGGCCGGCCGGAGGCCGGAGGCCCGTAGGCCGGCCGGAGGCCCGTAGGCCGGTGGGCTGCCCCGAGGCCGGTGGCCCGCAACCGGCCACCGCCGGGCCGCCCCGGCAATTTCCCACGATCAACCAGCGATCAAAGCAAAACGGGGTGTCACCCCCACCAGCCGGTCGACCACCGAGGTCAAGGCCTCCCGGCTCGCCCACTCCACGTCGCGCAGCCGCTCGATGCGGGCGGGCCCCCAGCTCGTGGACTCGACGAGGGCAACGAGCAGCTCCGGGCTTGTGCCCGACCCCAGTGGGAGCTCCGAGCGGAGCCCGGCGTCGTACTCCGCGTGATGATCTGACGCCGCGTTCCGCAACTGCCGGAGAAGCGCTCGAGCACGAGCGCGCAGCTGCTCCTCTGGGCCGGCGGCTGAGCCCCAAACACTCTCGAGCAGCACGAGCGTCCCGGCCGGCGCCGCCTCACGCCACGCCTCGAGAGCCGCTCGCGGGTCAGGCAAGGTCCAGAGGAGGTGTCGCTCCACGACGGCGTCGTAGCGGTCGCGAGGGGGATCGGCTGCGTTCGCCTCGACGAGCTCGACGCTGAGACCGCGACGCTGCGCCTTCGCACGCAACTGCGCAAGCATGCCCGGCGCCAGGTCCAAGGCGGTGACCCGGTAACCCTGCCGCGACAAGAGGAGACTCAGGAACCCGGTCCCGGCGCCGGCGTCGAGCACGCGGGCCGGCGGAGGCGGCAACAACCTCCGCAAGGTTGCCGCCCAGACCGCCAGTTCGGCGAGCGTCTGCGGATCATGCCCGGGCGAATGGTCGTACGTCTCCGCGTCCACGTCCCAGTACTCGCGCACCTGTCGCTCGAAGTCATTCACTTGAGCCCACCTTCCCGGTCTCGGGGTCACCCGTGTCCAATGTCGAGAAGCTCGGCTAAGCCCGCGACGGAGTCGATCACGTCGTCCGGCTCGCCGGACGCTCTCTCGAGCGCCTCGGCTCTGAACTTGCCGGTACGCACGAGGACGCCGTGCATGCCGATCGCCTGCGCCCCGAGCACGTCGGATTCGATGTCGTCTCCGATCATGACCGCTCCGGAAGGCTCGACGCCGAGCTGATCGAGAATCGAGCTGTAGAACTCGGGCGCCGGCTTGCCGATGAGCTTGGCCTCGACGCTTGCCGCCGTCTCCAGCGCGAGCACCAGCGGTCCCATGTCGAGCTGAGGTCCGTCCGTGGTCGTCCAACTGAAGTTGCGGTGCATCGCGACAAGAGAGGCGCCATCGAGCAGTGAGCGGAACGCGCGGTTCAACAAGTCGTAGCCGATCTCGGGCCCGGCTCCTCCGGTCAGCACCACCTCTGCGCCCCCGTCGTCGTTCGCGAGGTTGAGGCCTTCCAGGTCCTCGCCGAGCGAACCGCTGTTGAGCAACAGGCATCGGGCGCCCCGGTAGTGCTCGTTCAAGTACAGCGTCGCCGCTCGCGCCGCGGTGAAGATCTCCTCGATCCTCGCCTCGATCCCGGCATCCGCCAGCTGCTGTCCGAGTATGCGGCGCGACATCGAGGAGGTGTTGGTGACAAACGCAAGGGACCATCCCGCCTTGCGCATGAGGCTGACCGCTTCGGCGGCACCGGGTAGCGGCTTCCACGAGACGGTCAGGACACCGTCGATGTCGAAGAGGATCGCCCGGTGATCGGCAAACGTGGAGCGTCGCGCCATCGGGTGACTCAGGGCCCTGGCGCCAGGTCGTCGATGAGCTTCCACAACATCTCCACGTGGCGCTCCGTCGTCCAAGTCCCGCCGATGCAGCAGCGGATCGTGAAGTCCCCGGCGAGCCTTGTGTGGCTGAGAAAGACGCGACCGGTGGCATTGAGCTCGGAGAGCAAACGCTCGGACCACTCGTCGCCGGCGACGTGCCTGAAACATGTCAGGTTGAGCGCCGGTGGAGCGCACAATTCGAAACGAGGGTCCGCGACCACACGATCCGTGAACACCTTCGACAGCCGCACGTGCTCGCGCACGTGCCGTCTCAGCCCTTCGCCGCCATAGGAGCGCAGCACGAACCACAGCTTGAGCGCTCTGAAACGACGCCCGAGCGGCACCTGCCAGTCCCGGTAGTCGAACACCGAGCCGGACGTGCTGGCGTCGTTGCGGAGATACTCCGGCGTGATCGAGAGCGCATCGATGAGGCTGGTCCGGTTGGCGACGTAGAGGCAGTCGCAGTCGAAATTGGTGAGCAGCCACTTGTGCGGGTTGAAGGCATAGCTGTCGGCGAGCTCGAGTCCGTCGTGATGCGATCGCAGCTCCGGACAGACCGCCGCGGATCCGGCCATCGCGGCGTCGACATGCAACCACACCCTTTCCGCTTGGCAAAGCTCGCCGATCGCCCGGACCGGGTCGAAAGCCATCGAGGAAGTCGTCCCGGCGGTCGCGACCACGCAACAGGGCACGAGGCCGGCGTCGCGGTCGGCCCGGATGGCGGACTCGAGCGCGGCGAAATCCAGCTTGAAGGTGTCGTCGACCGCGACGAGGCGGACGCGCGAGGAAGAGAAACCGGCGACCCGAGCCCCTTTTTGAGCCGACGAATGGGCCTCGGTCGAGGTGTAGACGCAGAGGTCGGCGAGGACCGCGCCAAGGCCCATAGCTCGCTCTCGAGCGGCGAGCAGAGCGCACAACGTCGCCGAGGACGCACTGTCTTGGATCACGCCGCCGCCGGAGGAGTCCGAGCGGAATCGAGCGGGCAGGCCGAGCAGGCCAACGAGCCAGTCCAGCATGACTGTCTCGATCTCCGTACAGGCCGGGCTTGTCGCCCAGAGCATGCCGTTGACCCCGAGCCCGGCCGCTACCAGCTCACCGAGGATCGCCGGAGGCGACGCGTTGGCGGGGAAGTAGGCAAAGAAACCAGGCGATTGCCAATGCGTGATCCCCGGCAGCACGACCCGGTCGAGATCGGTGAGCAGTGTTTCGAACGGCTCAGGTTCTTCCGGGGCAGCCGTCGGCAGCATCGCAGCGATCTGACCCGGCACGGAGGTTGCGAGTACCGGGTAGGTCTCGAGATCCCTCAGGTAATCCGCCACCCAGTCGACGGTCCGTCTACCGTGGCGTCTCAGATCCTCGGACGTGACGAGGAACGAGTCCTGCTCGGCCATCTCGCGATCCTATGGCGGGGCCGAGCCGACGGGCCTCTCGGTCGGTCGCCGGTAAGTTCGCGGGGTGCGGCTCGGTCGCGATCGTGAGCTCGGCCCTCCCCCCACGACCTTGCCGCTCGGCCCCGGGTCGGTGAACCGGAGGGTCTTGCGAGAGCCGCTGGTCTTCGCGAGCGGGGGACGAGCGCTGCTCATGCAGGTGGCGCACCCGCTGGTCGCGGCGGCCGTTGTGCAACATTCGAGTTTCGAGCGAGACCCCTGGCGACGACTTGCGCGCACGCTCGTGGTCATGGACCGGATGGTCTTCGGATCCCCGTCTGTATCGGCGCGCCAGGCACGATCACTCACGCGGCTGCACAGCACGATCACCGGCCGAAGCTCGGAGGGCGCGACGTACTCCGCGACCCAGCCCGACCTCCTTGCCTGGGTGTGGGCAACGCTCGTCGACACGGCGCTCGTCGCTTTCGAATCCGCCCGCGGCAGGCTGAGCCAAGCAGAACGCGAGCGCTACTACGAGGAGCAGAAGCTCGTCGCGCGGGCTTGTGGCGTTCCGCCCTCGAGCTGCCCTTCGACGATCTGCGACTTCGAGGTTTATCTCAGCCGTAGCATCGCCGAAGACCTTCAGGTCACGGCGGAGGCCAAGGCGATCGCCAGCGCCGTGCTCCGACCGCCGATACGCGAGCCCTTTGGCATCGTCGCGACCGGGCCCTTCCACCTCTTGACGATTGGCCTTTTGCCGGAATCGCTCCGCGACCCCTACGAGCTCTCGTGGAGTCCGGCGCACGAGGAGCTGCTGCAGGTGTGGCTGCTCGGATCCCGCTGGGCCAACGCAGTCCTCCCCGATCACGTTCGCAATATGGCGCTCTCTCTCCTACGTCCGGCAATGGCTCTCGCGATCGACCAGCGAATCACCTCGAGTGGCTGAACGGAATCGGCGAGTGGCTCTACAGAATCGGCCCAGCTAGAACACTTTTGAGGAGCCTTCCAGCAGCGATTTCGGTTACGCAGGGAGACAGAACGAGCACTGCTTCGGACGCCTGGCCGCATGCACATGGGTCCACGGGGTCGTAGCCTTCCGCCTGAGCAGAAAGGAGGTCACCTGTGCACTGTCCGGCATGCGGCGCGGAGAACCCTCCGGGAAAGCGGTTCTGCGGAGACTGTGGGACGCAGCTCGCCCTGACCTGCCCCTCCTGCGGAGCCGAGCTTCTGCCGGGCAAGAGGTTCTGCGGCGACTGCGGGGCGCCCGTCGAGACCGGGGATGGTCCCGCTTCCCGGCCAGCCGCCGCGGCCTCCACACCCACTCCCGCTGGCGGCCAACCGGCCTCGTCACCTTCCTCTAGCCTCGGCTCCGAGCTGCGCCACGTGTCCGTGCTGTTCTGCGACCTCGTCGGCTTCACGACCTTCTCCGACAAGCGTGATCCTGAGGAGGTGCGGGAGCTTCTCTCGGGCTACTTCGAGCTCGCGCGGGCCATCGTCGCCCGCTACGGCGGGGTGGTGGAGAAGTTCATCGGCGATGCCGTGATGGCAGTTTGGGGGGCACCGGTCGCCAAGGAAGACGATGCCGAGCGCGCGGTCCGCGCCGGTCTCGAGCTCGTTTCGGCCGTCGCGGCCTACGGCTCCGAACAACAGACCGCCGGGCTCTCGGCCCGCGTCGGGATTGTGACCGGCGGTGCGGCGACGACCGAGACCCCCGAGGAGGGGCTCGTGATCGGTGACCGGGTGAACACCGCGGCCCGGATCCAGTCGGTCGCGCCGCCGGGCTGCTGCTATGTCGACGAGATGACGAGAGCCGCCACCTCGGCCGCAATCGCGTATCAGGACGCCGGAGAGCACTCCCTAAAGGGCAAGACCGACTCGGTCCGGCTCTTCCAGGCGACCAGGGTTGTGGCCGCGATTGCGGGATCTCAGCGCTCCGGTGTTCTGGAGGCACCGTTTTCCGGCCGGGACCACGAGCTCCGACTCGTCAAGGAGCTCTTCCACGCCTCGGCCGAGCGCCACTCGGCAAGGCTGGTGCTCGTCTCCGGCGTCGCCGGCGTCGGGAAGTCACGCCTTGCCTGGGAATTCTTCAAGTACATCGACGGGCTCGCCGGAGACGTTCTCTGGCACGCAGGGCGCTGCCTTTCGTATGGCGAGGGCGTCTCGTACTGGGCGTTGTCGGAGATGGTCCGGGCCCGACTCCTCATAGGGGAGGAGGACCCGCAAGAAGTCGTCGCCGAGCGGCTCCGCACGGGCCTCGAGCGCTGGATCCCCGACCCTACTGACCGGGAGTTCATCGCCCCTCGCATCGGCCAGCTGCTCGGGCTCCCGAGCCCACAGGTGCTGGCGAGGGAGGAGCTGTTCAGCGGCTGGCGACTCTTCTTCGAGCGCCTTGCCGAGCACCTCCCCGTCGTGATGGTGGTGGAAGACCTGCAGTGGGCGGACTCCGGGATGGTCGACTTCTTAGATCATCTGCTCGAGTGGTCGGGTGACCACGCGCTGTTCATCGTGGTCCTCTCCAGACCCGAGGGAACGAACCGGCCGGGTCTCGGACTCTCACGGCGCTCGGTTACGACTCTTCCGCTCGACCCGCTTCCCGATGAGGTGATCGGCGAGCTCCTGGATGGGCTGGTCGCCGACCTGCCCCGAGACGCCCGGGCTCGCATCGTCGAACGCGCCGAGGGAATCCCGCTCTATGCGGTCGAGACAGTGCGCGGGCTCGTGGACAAGGGCGTCCTCGCCAAGGGCGAAGACCAGGAGCTGCATCTCGTCGCCGAGCTCGGCACTCTAGAGATCCCTCCCGGACTCACGGCCCTCATCGCCTCGAGGCTCGATGCTCTCGACCAGGACGAACGCCGCCTCGTGAAGGAATGCTCGGTGATGGGTGGGAGCTTCCCGCGCCAGGCGATCGAAGCGATCACCGAGACGGACCCCTCGCGGCTCGACGAGCTACTGAGCTCGCTCGTGCGAAAGGAGGTGCTCACCGTCAGGGCCGACAAGCTCTCGCCCGAGCGCGGCCAGTACGCCTTCACCCAGTCGCTCATCCGATCGGTCGCCTACGACATGTTGACCCGCGCCGAGCGAAAGGAGCGGCACCTGCGCACCGCTTCGCACCTCCGGACCGCGTTCCCCGACGAGGGGGCCGAGGTCTCCGAAGTGATCGCCGCCCATCTCGACGACGCGTACAAGGCTGCCGGCGACGACTCGGATGCCGACGAAATTCGCGGACAGGCCTGCAGTGCCTACGTCCAGGCCGCCGAACGCGCTGAAGCAGTCGGCGCCCCGGAGGCCGCCGAGTCCGCCTTCCTCAAGGCCGCCGAGCTCAGCGCGGAGGCGACGGAGCGGGCCGGCTTTGCCGAGCGGGCCGGGCGAATGGCGCTGCTCGCAGGCTGGCCTGAACGTGCGGAGCAGCACTTCGAGACCGCGATCGCGCTCTTCGCCGCTGCCGGCCGGCTGATCGACGCAGCGCGCGTGACCGCATGGCTGAGTACTGCCCTCGGCGCTCAGGGTCGACACGAGCAGGCGATCACCCGCCTCCGCGTGGCGTTGGCGTCACTGGAGGGGGCTGCCGCCCCACCGGATGTCGTCGCCCAGTTGCAGAGGGCCTTCGGAGGCTCGCTGATGTTCGCAGGTCACCTCCAGGAGGCCGCTGAGCCGATCGAGCAGGCGCTCCGGCTCGCGCAGCATTTCGAGCTCCCAGAACCCTTCGCACAGGCGCTCATGACCAAGGCCAACCTGCTCTTGAGCGATGGACGATTCGAGGAGGCTCGCTTCAATTTCGAAGGTGCCCTCGCAGTCGCCCGGCGACACGCCGTTGCTCGCGTGGAGATGAACGCCGAGGCAAGCCTCGGCGACCTCTGCATGACCCGGGACCTGCCCGGCGCAGAAGAGCACTGTCTGGCGGCGCTGGCCGTATCCCGCCGTTGCGGCGCGCGCTACAACGAGGCGTTCTCGGCGCACAACCTGATGTACGTCCTCACGATGGCGGGGCGCTTCGACGAGGCGTACCGCCTGGCGAACGACCTCCTCCAGTCCGGCGGCGACGAAAGGCTTGGAGCAGCCGAGCTGCATTGGCGTTTGGCGCTCCTGGACGCACTTGGGGGACGCACGGAGAGCGCCAGGCTGCACCTCGCCCATTGCGTGTCGTGGACCGAGAGCGACAATGTCCAGTCACGCGCCATATGGTCAACCGGAGAGAGCGGCGTCGCGATCGGCGAAGCGAACTTCCGACTCGCGCTCGACTCGGCCTCGAGGGCGATCGACGAATCGTTACGGGGCGGTCTCGAGATCGCGCACGAGGCCATCCGCCTCGCTTTCCCCGACGCGATCGACGCGGCGTTGGGCCTTTCCGAGCTCGATGAGGCCGAGAAGCTGGTCGAGCTCCTGGCCTCACGCCCACCAGGCGAGGTACCGCCGTTCCTGCGCGCTCAGGTCGCCCGCGCCCGGGCGCTGCTCTCGAGTGCCCGGGGCGAGGACGCCGGTGTGGAGGACAATCTGGTGGCGGCCGAGGCTGTGTTTCGGGACTTGAGCTACCCGTACTGGACGGCGCGGGCGCAACTCGACCGAGCTGAGTGGCTCGTTGCTCACGAGCACAAAGCGGAAGCCGGTCTCCTCGCACGCGAGGCGGCGATGACTTTCGAGAAGCTGGGAACCATTCCGATGCTGAGTCGCGCCCGAGCGCTCTTCGTTGCCGCGGGGGAGGCGGAGACGGACGCGGTGCCTTCGGCCTCGACCGCCGCCGCTGATGCTCAGCTCGAGGCAGATGCGACGTTCGAGCTTTCGCAGGGATGATCTAGTCCCAGCTGCCCGTTCGCGACTCCGGCCCAGTTGGCGACCGGGTCGCCCTGCGCCGGATGGATTCAGCCCCTAGAAGGGACTCCCACCAGGACGGCGTCAGAGGTTGCGACGACCTCGTCGTAAGCGTCGCGGGCGGCCACGAGGGCATCGGTATAGGCCTTCTCGGCAGCCTCGGTGGCCTGCCTATAGGCATTGATAGCCGCAGTGGCGGCAGCCTCGATGGCCTCCTCGTACGCCTTCTCGCCAGCCTCGTGAGCGGCTGCAACGGTGTCCCGGCGGTGGAAGCGGGCGGCGTGGCCAGCGGCTGCGATTGCCTCCTTCTGTGCCCTCTCCGCGGCTGCGAGCGCCTCCTCGTGGGCCTTCTCCTCGGCCTTCCTCACGCCCTCCCGAGCGGCTGCGACGGCCTGCTCACGGGCTTTCTCGGCAGCTGCAAACGCCTTGTCGATGGCCTTCCCGGCGGCAGCGAGGGCCTCGCTGAATTCTTCGGTCACGGTTTCCCCTTCTCGGCGGATACTTGTCGTTAGGCCTGCAGACTCAGTATCGGCAGGGCCGGGGGCCGACTTGATCCCGACACCGGCCGGACTTCGACATCGGCCGGATCTCGACATCGGCCGGATCTCGACACCGGCCGGATCTCGACACCGGCCGGCGGCTGCAGGCATCGGATGATCCGCTCGCTTGACGCGCATTTGCCCACGGCGATCGGTGACAGAACGCGCATACGCCTGCTGACGATGTCGGAAGGAGTCCGAGTCGAGGACGAGCCGTTTGTCGGCTCAAGGAACGCCTGTCAAGATAAAAGGGGTGTTTGGTATGCGAGGGAGGCCAAATGATGGGTGGTATCCAGTCACCGAGCGGTGCGAGCAAACGACCTAACCCTGTCCCGCGGCGAGCTTTGGGCCGGTCGAAGGCACCCATCTCGTCCTTCGCTCCCTTGCTCATGCTGGCGGCGCTTCTGACCGCTGTTCTCGTCGCCACGCCGGGCGCGGCGGCAGCGATCCCCGGCTCGACGCCAGGCACGCACTACGCCAAGGGCGTTCCGATCTGCCGCAAGCCTAAGCGGGGCCATCGCGGCTGCTTCGCGATGCGCCGCGTCGTGGTGTCGAAGGGAACTGCGGGCGCGCACCCCTACACGGTGAACGCCACGCCGACGCCCGGCCCGGCCGGAGGCCTCACACCCGCCGAGCTGGCTAGCGCTTACGGGTATTCGACGGCCGGGGGCACCGGGGAGACCGTGGGCATCGTCGACGCCTACAACGACCCGAACATCGAGGCGGACCTTGGAACCTTCGATACGTACTACGGCCTGACGGCCTGCACAGAGTTGAGCGGCTGCCTCAAGGTCGTGAGCCAGACCGGAAGTACGACGGCACTCCCACCCGACGACACGACTGGCTGGTCCGCTGAGGAGACCCTTGACGTCGAGGCTGTCCGGGCGGTCTGCCCGAATTGCAAGATCCTCCTCGTCGAGACGAACGACGACAGCAGCGTGAATCTCGACGCCGGCGTCAACGAGGCAGTCACGCTGGGCGCCAAGATCGTCAGCAACTCCTATGGAAGTCCCGAGTCTGGCGTCACGGCCACTGACGAGGCCGCCTATGACCACCCAGGCGTCGTGATCACTGCCGCGTCCGGCGATGACGGTTGGTTCGGCTGGGACAACTTGAACACCGGAGGAAGCTCCGACAACATGCCGTACGCGCCGGCAAGCCTCAACACCGTGGTCGCAGTGGGCGGCACCTCGCTCTACCTCAACCAAGCCGGCGGCCGCGCCAGCGAGACGGTGTGGAACGATGACGGACCCCAGGACTTCTACGGCTCAAACCTGGGTCTTACGGGCGCGACGGGGGGCGGCTGCAGCACGCTAATCACCGCCCAGCCCTGGCAGTCCCACGTCCCCGGCTACGCCGCGATGACGTGCGGGACCAAGCGCCTCTCCACCGACGTTGCGGCCGTAGCGGACCCGCTGACCGGGTTCGACATCTACGACAGCTACGACCCGACCGGCAGTGGAAACCCTTATGACTGGGTGACGGTCGGAGGCACCTCGCTCGCCTCGCCGATCGTGGCCGCGATGTGGGCGCTCGCCGGCGGCGCGGCCGGAGCCAGCTACCCGTCGCTGTCGCTCTACGGCCACCTGGCCACGTCGTCGCTGTACGACGTCACATCCGGCGGCAACGGCTACTGCGACGGCGAGACTGTCGGGGACTGCGGCCTCGGCAACCCGAACTCGATGGGCTTCGGGATGATCGACTGCGACTACACGAGCACCGATTCGCCGGGCACTCCCTCGACGGGCACAGCCCAGTGTGACGCCGCCCCGGGCTTCGACGGGCCCACGGGGGTTGGAACGCCGACTGGACTGAACGCGTTCAAGCCGGTCCAGTACGCGGTGATCACGTTGCCGGCGACGCTGCCGGTCAAAACGCCGGAGGTGTACAGCGCCACGAAGTCCAAGGATCCCTACCCCGGCGGGACGATCACGAGCTACACGTGGAACTGGGGCGACGGCTCGGCGCCGAGTACCGGGGCCTCGCCGTCGCACACCTACACCACGGCCGGGACGTACACGATCACCCTGTCGGAAGTCGACAGCTACGACGCGAAGAGCACCTCGACCGCCAAGGTCACCTTGGGCGTCAAGCCCACAGCAGTGATCACTGCACCCGCGACGATCACCGCCGGGAAGGCCGCGGTGTTCAGTGGGGCGAAGTCCACCGACACGAACACCGGCGGGAAGATCATCAGCTACGTCTGGAAATGGGGTGACGGCACGACGACCACGAGCTCCACCGCATCGGCCACTCACACCTACGCGACGGCGGGCTCGAAGACGGTCACGCTGACCGTGAAGGACAACGACGGCAACACCAGCGCTGCCGCGACGAAGACGGTGACCGTCAGCTAGCGACTATCGCCCGGGCCGTCGGGTACTCCCTTGGCCCGCAGGTACTCCCCGCGGGACTTGGCTTGACCGTCGAACCCGGGTGCTGGAGGCGCCGCCTTCGGCGATCCTGATCGGTTCGGTCGTCACCGTGCGCCGTGCTCATCGAGGACCACCAGCAGGTCGCCGGCCACCTGGTCGCCGACCGCGACCCGGACCTCGGACACAGTCCCGGCATAAGGGGCGTTCACCCGGTGCTCCATCTTCATCGCCTCCACGATGACGAGGAGCTGGCCCTCGACCACGGCCTCCCCGGGTACCACGGCGACCGACAGGACCAGACCGGGCATCGGCGCCGCGAGACCCCCCGCCACCGCGTCGGCCTGCGGCTCAGGAAACCGGTCAACCTCGATGAGCGCCACCTCCCCCTCGGGGCCCTGCACCCACCACCGCGGGCCGTCGTGCTGCCACTCGGCCAGCAGTCGCCGGCCATCCAATTCCATGTCCAAGCTGCCCTCCGCCTGAGCACCGACTGCACGGCCAAAAAGGTTCACTTTGCCCTGGGCCACGTCCCCGCTCCGGACGCATTGCCGCAGTCGGGCCTCACTGGTCCTCCCTCCGGCGGACACCTCGAAGGCGCCGTCGCGACGGGCACGCCACTCGACGAGGATCTCGCCGTCGGTGAAGCTCCAGGTGGTGCGCTCGGGGGGAAAGACGCTGTTGCGATAGCCGCTCGGCAGGGAGGCGAGCACCGGTGCGGCCTCCCGGTGCTCTGCCAGGCGGACGAGGGATGCCGCGATCGCGGCCGTCCGGAGCTCCTGGTCGGAGGGAACGCGGCGAGGGGCCGGTCCCACCCGCTCTATGAATGATGTCGTGGTCCGTCCCGCGAGGAACTCCGGGTGCCGCAACGTCGCCACGAGGAAGTCCCGGTTAGTGGTGAGCCCTCGGACGACGGTCCGCTCCAGTGCACGGGCCAGGCGCAGGGCGGCCTCCTGGCGGGTGGGGGCGTGGGCGATGACCTTGGCCAGGAGCGGGTCCCACTCCACCCCGATCATGCTGCCCACCTCGATCCCCGAGTCGAAGCGCACGACTGGAAGGGTCGCCGGGCGCCACCCGACCACGGTCCCCGTCGCGGGCAGGAACCCGCGGGCTGGGTCCTCGGCGTACAAGCGGACCTCGATGGCGTGGCCCTCGATACGCAGGTCGCCCTGGCAGAAGCTGAGCGGCTCGCCCTGGGCGATACGCAGCTGCTCGCGCACGAGGTCCAGGCCGGTCACCGCCTCGGTGACTGGGTGCTCGACCTGGAGCCGGGTGTTGACCTCGAGAAACCAGAAGTCGCCGTCCGGACCGACCACGAACTCCACCGTCCCTGCGCTGCGGTAACCGACGGCACGAGCGGCAGCCAGCGCCGCTTCGCCCATCCGGGCCCGCAGGTCGGGGTCGAGGGCCGGGGACGGTGCCTCCTCGACGACCTTCTGGTGGCGGCGCTGGATGGAGCACTCGCGTTCGAAGCAGTGCACGACGTTGCCGTGACTGTCGGCGAGGACCTGGATCTCGATGTGGCGGGCATCGGCCAGGTACCGCTCGACGAAGACCGTGTCGTCGCCGAAGGACGCTTTGGCCTCGCGCTTGGCCGCCGCGACCGCCTGCGAATACTCCTCGGCACTCTGGACAATTCGTATCCCTCTCCCACCGCCGCCGCTGACGGCCTTCACCATCACGGGCCAGCCGATGTCCACCGGGCCGTCCCCGACGACCGATGGCAGGATCGGGACGCCCGCCGCGGCCATCAAGTCCTTCGCTCGCAACTTGTCACCCATGGCCTCGATGGACTCTGGTGGGGGCCCGACCCACACCAGACCGGCATCGAGCACTGCCCGCGCGAACTCGGCGCGTTCGGAGAGGAAGCCGTAGCCGGGATGGACAGCGTCGGCCCCGGTTGCCTCGGCCGCGGCCAGGAGCTGGTCGATGTCGAGGTAGGTCTCGGCCGCGCCCAGGCCGGTCAGCGCGACCGCGTGGTCCGCTTCGGTCACGTGGGGGGCGCCGGCGTCCCCGGTCGCGTACACGGCGACGGTCTCGATTCCCATGAGTGCGGCGGTGCGCTCGATGCGCCGGGCGATCTCCCCACGGTTGGCAATGAGCAGGCGACGTATCGGTGGAGAGTCGGGGTTCACAGCCGGAAGACCCCGTAGTGACGGGCACCCGACACTTCGCCGCTGTGGCACGCGGAGAGGGCCATCGCCACGACGGTGCGGGTGTCGCGTGGATCGATGATCCCGTCGTCGACGACGCGTCCCGTGGCGTAGGACGCGAGGGACATCGCCTCGGCGAACTCCTCGACCGCCTCGGCACGTGCTGCCTCCTCGGCCTCGTCGAGGGGCTCGGAGCGGCGAGCGGCCTGCGCCCGGCGCACGATCGACATGACGCCGGCCATCTGCTTGGGGCCCATGACGGCGATCTTCGCCGTCGGCCAGAGGAAAACGAAGCGGGTGTCGAACGCCCGGCCGCCCATCCCGTAGTTCCCGGCGCCGTAACTGGCACCAAGGATCACCGTGACGTGGGGCACGGTGGAGTTGGAAAGGGTGTTGATCATCTGGCTGCCGTGCTTGACGATTCCGCCTCGCTCGTAGTCCCGCCCGACCATGTACCCGGTGATGTTCTGGAGGAAGAGCAAGGGGGTGCCGACCTGGTTGCACAGCTGGATGAATTGCGTGGCCTTCTGGGACGAGTCGGAGAAGAGCGGGCCGTTGTTGGCCAGGATCCCGACCGGGAACCCGTGCATCTGCGCCCAGCCGCAGACGATGGTCGAGCCGTAGCGGGGCTTGAACTCCTCGAAAAGGCTGGCGTCGACGATCCGGGCGATCACTTCGCGGGCGTCGACGGGAGTCCGCAGGTCGGGGGCGATCAGCCCCAGCAGCTCCTCGGGATCGCACACGGGATCGGCTGGGCGTGGGTTCACTGGGCCCGGCCCGGCTTTGCGCCAGTGGAGGTGCGCAACGACGTCGCGGCACATGCGGATCGCCTCGGGCTCGTCCTCGGCCAGGTAATCGGCCAACCCGCTGACGCTGGCATGCATCTCAGCGCCGCCCAGCTCCTCGTCGTCCGCTTCCTCGCCCGTCGCCACCTTGACCAGCGGGGGCCCACCGAGGAACACCTTGGCCCCTCCCCGGACGAAGATGTTGTAGTCGGAAAGGCCTGGTTGGTAGGCGCCCCCGGCGGTCGAGCTGCCGAAGACCACCGAGATGGTTGGGATGCCTATCCCTGACAGCTCGGTGATGTCGTGGAACATTCGCCCCGTATTGGAGAAGTGGGTGAGGTTCTCCCGCAGCGCGCGCTCGGGGTCGTGCCCGGCACCGAGGCCGCGCAGGTCACCGCCGGCGGACTCCACGAACTGGATGTAGGGGAGGCGGTTGTCCCTCGCCACCTCGAGCGCCCGCTCGATCTTGCGCATGCTGATGGCAGTGATCGCCCCGCCCAGAACCGTCGGGTCGTTGGCAACGATCACGCACTCGGTGCCTGACACCACTCCGATCCCGAGCACCGCGCCGCCACCGACCGCATACTCGGTGAGGTTGCCGGCGAGTGAGCTGAGCTCGAGGAACGGCGACGCTGGGTCGAGGAGGAGAGCCACGCGCTCGCGCACCGGGAGCTTCCCCCGGCTCAACAGCCGCTCCACCGCGCGAGGCCCGCCGCCGGCGGCCGCTTCGGCCTGCAACCGGTCCATCTGCTCGAGGAGCGCCAGCATCTCGGTGCGGTTGGTTTGGAAGATGGGGTCGTGTGGGTCGACCGAGCTGCGCAGGACCGGCACGGCTATCACCGGTCCACTTCAAGAAAGCCGACACCGGCCAGATGGCCAGATTCCCGCAGGCAGCGCGCTTCGGCGGGGGCGGCACCCACGGCTCGGAGCAGAGGTGACTTACGGGCGGCGGGCATCTCAGTCCTCGGCCTCGTACCCGTCCATGCGGGAGAGGAGCCGCAGCATCACCTCGTCGGCACCGCCACCGATCGAGAGCAGGCGTGAGTCCCGGAAGTATCGGGACACCCAGGTCTCCTCCATGTAGCCCACCCCTCCGTGGAACTGGATGCAGGTGTCGGCGACCTGGCGAGCCAGCCGGCCGGCTTTGAGCTTGGCCACCGTCGCAAACCGCGTAGTGTCCTCCCCCCGCAGGTAGGTCTCGGCGCACGCGTAGTTGTAGTGACGGAGAAGGTCGATTTCAGCCCGCAGCTCGGCCAGCCGGAACTGCAGATACTGGTTCGCGATCAGCGGCTTGCCGAACGCCCGGCGCTCACGCAGATACTCCTCGGTCCGTTCCAGGGCCCGGGTCATCGAGCCAATCGACATGTAGGCGGCGATCATCCGCTCGTTCTGGAACTGGGTCATCTGCTGCTGGAAACCCTTGCCGATCCCGCCGATGGTGTTCGCTACGGGAACGCGGGCATCGACGAAGGAGAGCTCAGCCGTGTCCGACGACCAGTTCCCGAGCTTGCGGAGCTTGCGGCTGACCGAGAACCCAGGGGTGTCGGTGGGAAAGATGATCTGCGACATGCCGCGGTAGCCGCCCTCGTCGCTGGTGCGCGCAAGCAGGCAGAGCCAATCGGCCTGCGTGCCGTTGGTGATATAGAGCTTGGTCCCGCTTATCACCCATTCATCACCGTCGCGCAATGCGCGAGTACGCAGCCCAGCGACGTCAGAGCCGGCGTCCGGCTCGGTGACGGCGATGGAAGCGATCATGTCGCCTCGGGTGGCTGGGATCAGGTACCGCTCCTTCAGCTCGTGGCTGCCGAAGCGGTGCAGGGCGGGAGTCGCCATGTCCGTCTGGACCGAGATGGCCATAGGTACCCCGCCGCAGTCGATGCGGCCGAGCTCCTCACCGAGGATCACGGTGTAAGAGTGATCTGCGCCCTGGCCGCCGTAGGCAGGGTCGTACTCGACGCCGAGCAACCCCGCATCGCCCAAGGCCTTGAACAGCTGATGACCGGGGAAGGCACCGACCTCCTCCCACTCGTCGACGTAAGGCCCGATCTCACGCTCGAGCGTGCCCCGTACGGCCAGCCTGAAGCGGTCGTGATCCTCGGTGAACTGCACGTCTCCACTCTCTTTCTCGAGCATAAGGTGGACGCTGCCCAACCCTAATGTGCCTGTTTGACGCAGCACCTTGCACAGATAACTCGAGACTGACGACTCGGGTCCCCCGACTGCCGAGCATCGTACGACGTGCCAGGCATCCCCCGACATGCCCGAAGCCCACGGAGCGGCCTTGATGGGCTCCCGTCGGGCTGACGCTGTCGTGCGCCTTGCGGCAGACTCCTGCCGAGACGTCATCTCGTGGGGTAGACAGGTGGCCGTCAAACCCAGGGGAGCTGCATGAGCAAGGCCGGGATGGTCCAGGTGGCTAAAACGACGCTCTTCGCCGAAGAACGCGGCCCCGGCGACGCGTTCCCGTTGATCGGGCTCGTGGACCGCTCGCTGGCCGTCGAGCGAGCCTCATTGAGCCGGTGACCGCGAGCTCTCCAGACCGCTCCAGCTCGAGCGCCTCGACAGCCACGCGATGGCTGCGGGTGCTCGCGGTGACGACGCTCGTCGCGACCTACCTCCTCATCGTCCTCGGCAGCACCGTCCGGGTCACCAACTCAGGAATGGGCTGTCCGGGTTGGCCCTTGTGCTACGGCCAGATCGGTCCCGTGGACCACGTCCACGCGCTTCTCGAGCAGTCGCATCGCTATCTCGCGTCCATCGTCACGCTGCTGGTCGTCGCGCTCGGGCTGACCGCATGGCGTGCCGGCCCCGCCGCGCGGCACGTGCGAGCACCGGCGTTCGCCGCCGTTGGGACCATTGTCGTGCAGATCGTGCTTGGTGCCGTCACGGTCATCACCCACAACTCGCCACCCACCGTTGCGCTCCACCTCGGCGTCGCGCTGGTCTTTCTCGCCGTTGCCACGCTTGTCGCGGTCGCCTCATTTGTCCCAGCCGAGGTCAGGTGGTCGCCCCTTCGACCGGCGAATCCGATCGCCTGGGCGGCGGTGGGCGGCTTGTTTCTCGTGATGGTCTCCGGCTCGCTCGTCGTTAACGGCGGTGCCGAAGTCGCCTGCAAATCGTGGCCCCTCTGCTCGGGGAGCCGGGCCGCGGATGGCCTGATTGCGCTCCAGCTCGCCCACCGCGCCGTGGTCCTCGTCGGCGGTGGACTGGTCGCGCTCTACCTCCTCACCGGCCTCGTGCGGCAACGGCTCGAGGTCGAATCGGTGCCGGACGGCGACCGTCACGCCAGCGGCGACCGTCACGCCAGCGGCGGTTGGCACGCCAGCGGCGGTTGGCACGCCAGCGGCGGTTGGCACGGACGTGAGCCTTTGCTCGTCGCAGGTTTTGCGCTCCTGGTGGGCGAGATCGTTGTCGGCGCGCTCGTCGCGCTGCTTGGCGCGCCCGAAGCGCTCGAGGACGTCCACCTCGCCGTCGCAGCCGCGTTGTGGGCGGTCGTGGTGGCTGCGGCACTCCGCTCGAGCCTGCCGGCGATCGAGCGCACTCAGCCTGGGTCGCGACCTGGCGAGGCGCCAGCCATCGCACCACCGCGACCAAGTTGAGTTGAGACGCCCGCGGGTCCCGAGCGGCGGTCCATAGGCTTTGCAGAATCACCGGAGTTAGGGGCCAAGCTCGGCGCGAAGGATGCGCGCCGCCTCCGCCATCGAGCGCAGCTTGCCCTCGGCGGCGAGCCGCGGTAGATACTTCATGCCGCAGTCGGTCGCGATTACGAGGCGCTCGGGTTCCACGAAAGGCAGGGCGCGGCGCACTCGTTGAGCGACGACTTCGCCGGACTCGACGGAGTGGTCCGCCAGGTTGATCACCCCGAGGATGATCGTCTTGCCGGCGAGCTCCTCGAGTACCGAGACGTCCAGGTTCGACTGGGCCGTCTCGATCGACACCTGGTCGCACGAAGCGCCAGCGAGCTCGGGCAGGAACGAGTAGCCCGCGGGACGCTCATGGATGATGGCCGCGTAACCGAAGCAGATATGCACCGCGGTCGTGCCCTTGGCGCCGTCGAGGGCACGGTTCAGCGCCTTGATCCCGAATTCCCGCGCCGGTCCAGGGCGTGCCTGAAGGTACGGCTCATCCAGCTGCACAATGTCGGCGCCGGCGGCGAATAGGTCCTTAACCTCGGCGTTCACAGCATCCGCATACGCCATCGCGAGCGCTTCGGCATCGCCGTAGAAGTCGTCCTGAGCCTGCTGTGACATCGTGAAGGGGCCGGGCACGGTAAGTGGTTCGAATAGCTCTCGCGGCGCATCTCGCCGTCGGTGAGGATGTCGAGGCCAGCTCGTTCCTGTGCCCGAATGGCGAGAAGCGTGGCGTCGTCCTGAGCCTCTTGGAGGTGGTCGGGGGATGGCCGCCAAAGCTCGTTCGCACGGACCCGAGGCGGGAACCGCCCGGCCAGCCGCGCTCGATCTATCAGCCAATCCGGCTGGGCAAAGCTGCCGACGAGGGAGGTCGGGAACAGCGGGAGTGTTTCCACCGCGGGAAGTCTTGTCCTCCTACGGGCGACGACGCCACAAGACGGGCGCGGACGCTCCGCGGTCCTGCCGAAAGGCACGACGAAACGGTCTCGACTGAACAAGAACGGTCTCGACTGAACGAGTCGTTCGACATGGCCTTCCCGGTCGCTCACCGCAGGCTCGGCGCCTCCACGAGTGTCGTTGCCCAACGAAGGTGTTGGCAGGCCGGGTCGTCAGCGAGTGGGTCGCCCGTTGCCGCGTACGCCCGTGCTCTCGACCCGCCGCATTCGTCGGCATACTCGCAGTGTCCGCACCGCCCGGGGAACTCGGCCCTCCGGATAGCCTTGAGTACCGGGTCATCGCGATAGATATCCAGCACAGTTTTGTCGCGCACGGATCCGAGTGGGAGGGGCAGGAAGCCGGCTGGGTATACCTGACCGTCGTGCCCCACGAACACGATGCCCTTGCCGTCACGAGTCGCGATCATGGGAGCGAGCACCTTGGACGTCGGCTCGCCCGTCTGCTGCCGCAAGCGGGCGCGCAGCTCCCGGTAGAGAGGTCCGAGCCGAAACTCGGTTGACGGGTCGAGGCTCGAGTCGGTGCGCTGTGCCCGCCAATGGCGGACCCTGCGGAAGAAAGGCGCCTCGACGGTCCGCACCGTCATCCCATACTGGGCAGCGTCAACGAGGAAGTGACAGACATCCTCATACTCGTCACTCTCTATCTCGGCGATGGAGTGCCCGCGTCCGACACTGATGAGAAAGAACACTTCCCAAGTTCGCACCTCGTGGCGAACGAGCAGCGCTGCGATGTCCGCGAGCTGTCGCACGTTCTGTGCCATGACGGTGGAGTTGACCTGGACTGCGAAGCCGTGCTCTTGGAGCAGACCGATCGCTCGCATCGTGTCGGCGAAGTGGCCGGGGATCTGCCGGATCCGTTCGTGGGTCTCGGCGGACCCCCCGTCCAAGCTGAGCGACGCGCTGCGCACCCCGTGGGCATGCAGCATCGAAAGCGTGTCGGCATTCAAGCTGGGAGAAACCGAGGGCGAAATGCCGACCGGCACGCCCAGATTCTTCGCGTACTCGGTCAGTTCGCCGAGGTCGGGACGCTGCAGGCAGTCACCACCAGTCAGGATCAGGACGGGGGTCGGACGTGGGGCACCAGCGAGGTCGTCGATGATTGCCTTGCCCTCGTCCGTAGTGAGCTCGTTCGGGGTGGGGTCGCGCTGCGCGGTCGCCCGGCAGTGGACGCACTCAAGTGGGCAGGCCTTGGTCGTCTCCCAGAAGACCAAGCGAGGCGCCCGATCGAATTTCATGGCGAGGTGGCCCAGTCCGTCCAATGGGTGCCGCGCTGATGGTCCGTCCAATGGGTGCCGCGCAGGTGGTCCGTTCATTCAGCATGCTCCGTTCGCAATGGCCGACACCTCATATGTCTACCCGCGGGTCACCAGTTTGCGCGATTCACACCACGGTCAATAGGGCCGAAGGTCTCCTTGTCGGCTCCCAACGACGACCGGCAAACGGGAGGTAGAGGCCTGGCCCGACCCTGTCGTCGACGAGGTCGGCCATGACCCCAGATCGGCCTACGTCGAGACTTCCGGTCCTGGGTCCAACAATTATCACTCGAGTGCAGTAGCCCAAGGCCAAAACGACAGCCACCCACCCGTGGAGTCGATAGCGGCTCGCAGGACTTCGTCGTGGACGGCCAACGCGCCACGCATCTCCTCCGGATCGGACTCCGAACGGCGGGTCGAGCCCTCGATATCGCTGAACAGAGACGTCGCCACTCCGGTCGGCGTCTGCTCCGACATCCGGGCAGTCTCGCGCCGTTCATCGAGTCGTGCGGATACCTGGCATCGTGGCGCACAATCCGAAAATGCGGCCCGATTGACCTACCGGCGTCAAACCCGATGCCGAGATCGTCGGAGGTGGTGGTCAGGCGGAGTCAGTGTTGACGATCAGCAGGCTGCAGGGGCAGTGGTGGGAAATCTTGTTGGGGATGCTTCCGAGCACGAGGCGCTTCATCCCGCTCATTCCCAGGTTTCCGACCACGACCAAGTCGGCGCCAGCGGCCTCAGCGAAGCTGATAAGCGTGTCCGCCACGTCAACTCCGCCGGGATTGTGGACTTCGGCGGACACACCCTGGCGTTCGGCCTCGGCGAGCAGTTGCGCACTGGTGCGTTCGGCTCGGTCGCGCATGTTGTCGATCTCAAACTGCCCTCCGCTCGTGTCAGAGAATCCCGTCTTGACCGCGGAGTGGACCACCTGAACGGCGTGCAGTTTGGCCCCGGTCATCTTTGCCAGTTCGAGTGCCTCCCTGAAGGCGACCGTTGCCCGATCGGACCCATCTGTGCCAACGACGATCACCTTGTACATGACGGTTCGACCTCCCTCGCGACTCTCCTCTTGCGACTCCCTGCAGACATCAGTCGATCGCGCGACATGTCCCCCCTTTTGACAGCCATCCACGTATTCCGACCGCAGCGTATCTGCGGTACGGCCCTACATCCATCACCTCTCGCATCTCCCGGTGGGGTACCTCGTCCAGCTCTTGGCCCACCCTTGCTCCGGCTCGCCGAGTTGCTGGCAGCGCGACGGCGCGGCGAGGTGCCGCCGTTCCTCCGGGCGCAGGTCACCCGGGACAAAGCCCTGATCGCGGTCGGCTCGAGGCGACCCAAGCTGCCGTCAACTTCGAGACCGTCGGGGCCAGCCGATGCTTGTCCGCACGAGTGGGAGAGCCGCGATGCCGTCGGCCAGAGTGACATCCAGGCAGGTGCTCAGCCCGGCTGTTGCTCGGATAGCGCAGCGCGATTCAGCCGCTCGAGGAAGGGCTTCGCCCCGAGACGCGTGAAGACTTCCCTAGCCTCTTTCGTCGCGTTGTCGTTCGGAGGGCCCGGGCCGAGCAGCAGGACGAGATCCAGCTCACAGAGAGCGAGATCGAGCGTGCACTCCAGCGTCCGCCACGCTTCGATGGCTTCCTCATACGCCTCTGCCGCCTCCTCGGCTAGTCCTTCGAGGGCAGCGAGTCCGGCCTCCACCGTGAGCCGTTCCGCAGCCATCCCCTGCCCGGGAAACCCGGTCATCGCCGTCAGGGCTGATCGAGCACCCTCGACGTCGTGGAGCCAGAGGGCGGCGCGCGCAGAAATCATCAACGCACGCGGGCTGTTGATCCCCAGGGGGTCGGCGGACACGGTGTCGACGGCTTCGCGCCGCGCCGCTTCGAGGTCACCTGCAGCCAGGCTCAGCAGAGAACGAGTCCTCAAGTAGGTGGTTCGTAAGGCGACGGACTCGGTCGCAGCCAGTCGGTCGGCGTGCCGCTCGAGGCAGGCCGAAGCCTCTGCCGGGTTCCCCGTGAGTGCCGCCAGCATCGCCTCGACGCAGTCGACCTCCGATTCCGGCAGAAGCTCGTTCTGTCGAAGTTCCGCGGTGGCGGCACGCGCGCCGCTCCACTCCCCGAGGAAGAGCGATTCCTCGGCCGCAGCTGCATGACTTCGTATTCACGGTAACCGGCCCGCCTCCACAGCTCCGCCGCCTCCATTCCGGCGGACAGCGCCTCTCGAGGGTCGTCGTCGGAGACGAAAACGGTCAGGTGACTCCGAGCCCACGCACGCTCCGTGAGGGATCCGGCTGCGTCGGCTAGGGCCACTTGGCCCCGGATGAGCATGACGGCCTCCCGGTGGCGCCCGAGGTTGAACAGTGCAAACGACTTGGTGAGGATCGCCCGTGCAAGCAGCGCGCGGTCGTCGAGGTGCTCGGCGAGAGCAAGGGCCGTTTCAGACCATTCGAGCGCACGTTGTGACGACCCGCAGTTCGCGTGAGCCATGGCCAACTCCCAGGCGAGGTCGGCCCTCACGCGCGCGTCGCCGTCCCCGCCGACGGCCTCGAATGCCTGCTGCGCACGTTGGATCTCGTCGGAAAAGCGATACAGGCCTTCGAGAACGCGCGCCAGCACAGCCGTGGCCCGGCCGACGGCGTTCGTGTCGCCGGCGGTCTCGTAGGAACCGATGGCCTCTTCGAGATGCTCCAACGCCCGGTTGTAGGCGAGGGCGCGGCCAGCGGCCTCGCCGGCGAGTACGAGCAGCCCGGCACGGTCTTCCCCGGGCCCGGTCAGCTCCAGGGCCTGCTCGAAGAAGGACAGGGCCTGCTCAGGCGAGCCGAGCGAAAGCGCGCGTTGACCCGCGCGAGCCAGCCAGTCCCGGTCGCCGACGACAACTTCGGCGGCCTCGGTGCCACTGGGAGCGGCGCGGCGCGCCTCGAGGTAGTGGGCCGCCACGAGCGAGGTGAGCTCCTCGTCCGCGAGCGACTCAAGATGACGGGCAACGGCGAGATGCTTGGCGCTGCGGTCCCGGCGCGACAGCGTCGAGTAGGCCACCTCTCGGATGAGGTCCTGGACGAAGCCATATTGGCCCCGCTCGGACGAGCGGGGGTCGTTGTCCAAAGAGAGGAACTCCCTTCGGACGAGTTCTCGGAGTTGGGCCTCCAGACTGGCCTGGTCCTCGCTGTGCAGCACCGCCAGGGACGCGGTCGTGAAAGTCCTCCCGACGACCGCCGCGTCTTCCAGCAGCGATCGCTGCTTGGCCGGCAGGGTGTCGAGCCTTGACGCGATGAGCGCGTGCAGGCTTTCGGGGATCTCGAGGGTCCCGAGCTCGCCGGCGACGCGGTAAGCCCCGTCGCTCTCGACGAGCACGCCCCGGTCGACGAGCATGTGGATCGTCTCGACGGCATAGAGCGGGACGCCTTCTGCGTGTTCTCGGACCTTGTCGGCGACGTCATCGCGCAGACCCTGTACGAACCCCGAGAGCAGCTCAGCCATTGCATGTCCGGGGAGCGGCTCTAGGTGCAGCGCGGTGAAGTTGCGCAGGCCCGCCCCCCAGGTCGGCCTGCGGTCCATGAGCTCGGGCCGGGCAAGGGTGACCACGAGGATCGGGTAGTTGCGCGACCATTCGAGGATCGACTCGACGAAGTCGACGAGACCGGGGTCGGCCCGCTGCAGGTCCTCGAAGATCATGACCGTCGGGCCGCGCGAAGCGATCCGCTCGAAGAAGGTCCTCCAAGCCGAGAAGAGCTCCTCCCTCTCTCCTGGCGGGGCGTCGGTCAACCCGAGCAGGTGGGCGAGGCGCGCCTCGACCCAGCGTTGCTCCTCGGAGTCGGTGACGAACTCGGCAACGCAGGCGACCAGCTTGGAACGAGACGCGACGGTGTCGTCGGATTCGTTGATGCGGGCCCTCATGCGAACCATCTCGCCGAGTGCCCAGAACGTGATGGCCACCCCGTACGCGAGAGAGCGACCCTCGTGCCAGTAGACGGTCTCTGCCAGGCCGTCCACGTACTTGCGCAACTCCCAAACGAGACGGCTCTTGCCGATGCCCGGCACGCCGGTAATCGAGACGACACGTGCGCGTCGCTCGAGTGCCGTTGCATGGAGCAGGTCCTTGACGAGCCGGAGGTCCTCGTCACGGCCGACGAAGGGGGGTTCTGGGCCAGCGTGCCGCCCGACGCCCCTGCGCTCGGCGACGACCCGGAGCGCCCGCCAGGCATGGACGGGCTCGGCCTTGCCCTTCAGGTGAATGAGCCCGACCTTGCTGAAGGCGACTGCCCCCGAGGCGGCGCGCCAGGTGGCCTCGTCGACGAGGACCGCGCCGCGCGGAGCCATGTTTTGGACCCTCGAGGCGGCATTGACGGTGTCGCCGACGACCATGCCCTCGGCCACCTTGCCGACGGTGATGGCGACCTCGCCGGTGACCACGCCCGCCCGGGCCGCGAGGTCCTCCAGGTCGGCGTTCCTCCCGAGCTCGGCCACCGACCCCACGACCTCGAGGGCCGCGCGGACGGAGCGCTCGGCATCGTCCTCGTTCGCGACCGGCGCCCCCCAGACGGCCATGACGGCATCCCCAATGAACTTCTCGACCGTCCCTCCGTAGCGGCCGATGATGGCCTGGGCGCGCTCGAAGTAGGCCGAGAGCACCTCTTGTACCTCCTCAGGGTCGCGTTTCTCCGCGAGCGGCGTGAACCCAACTAGGTCGACGAACAGCACCGAGCACAGGCGGCGCTCTGTCGTGGGGCTTGAGCATTGAACTGACTGCGCGGCATCGCTGCGGGACGCGGATGCGGCGGGAGCGGCGACCGGACCTCCGACCGGCGCTCCGCAGTCACCGCAGAACTGATCGTCAGGCTCCAGCTTCGCCCCACACGCCGAGCAGACGGCGGCCAGCGACCCGCCACAGCTCCTGCAGAACCGTTTGCCGTCCGGACTCTCGCCTCCACACGCTGGACAGCGCATCCGCCACGTCCTCCGCTCGCCGGAAGGCTACGACCCAACGGGTGGCGCCGCATCCTCGGGAGGCAGCCTTACATCGTCGCCCGTACCCTGGGTGCGGCATCGCCCTCCGGAATGTCCCTCACAGACGAGGTGACTAGCAAGGCCTCGGTCCCGCCCACCGAACGGTAGGTAGAGCGGGAACCGCTGAGCCGACGATCTCATCGATCGCATCGTCCAGCCATGTGGGAGGTCCACAGATGCTCGTGCAACACGACGACAACGACACACCCAGCACTCCCAGCGCCGGGGAGTCGGGCCAATCCCCTACCACGAGCCGGCCTTGCCTTCGAGTCGAGCCGTGGCTCGACCCGGTAATCGACGAGCTGGGTCACGACCCGCGATCGGCCTACGTCGAGACATTCTGGCTTCCGGTTCTCGGTCCGTCGACCACTTGGCTCCTACGTCACCTGACCGCACGGCTCGAGGAGTCACCTGAGGGGATCGAGCTGGATATCGAGTTAACAGCTCGCTCGCTTGGCCTTGGAGAGCGCATGAGCCCGAACGCACCGTTCGCCCGGACCCTCAAGCGCTGCGTCGACTTCAGCATGGCCGAGTGGCGGGGTCCGTTGCAGCTCGCCGTCCGGCGGCGGCTCCCACCTCTTGCTCGTCGGCACCTCCGGCGGCTACCCGAATCGCTTCAGGCCAGGCACGATGCCGCGAACCAGGCGCGCCGCCCGGTGCCGGCCGTCGAGAGCCTCCGCCGGCACGGCTGCCAGTTGGCGCTCAGCCTCGTCGACCTCGGGGAGGACCAACGAACCACTGAGCAACAGCTGCGGCGATGGAAGTTCCATCCGGCGCTTGCCACCGAGTGCGCCGCCTGGGCGGTCGAGGAGCAGGCACGTCGGACAGTGGCAGGAGGCCCGACCGACTGCTAGCGGCGCCGGCCCCGACCGACTGCTAGGCCTGGCGGTGCCGCCACTGCGTCCAACTGGGCGACGAGGCGTTTCGGCGCGACGATCCTGTAGCTCTCCTCGACGAAGTCAGTCAGGACCCCAACCGAGGGTATGTCCTCGCCGAGTTGTATTGAGACCCACCCCGCTTTGCCGAGGCCGTAGCCGGAGGGAGCTGCACCCGGAATCGCCAGCGCCTGCTCGTGAAACTCCCGGAGCTTGACACCGCATCCTCCGGTCTCGTCCGGCCCTGCGGCGCCGAGAAACACGAAGATCTTCTTGTTGACCTTGACCACCACTTCGCCCCAGGGGAAATCCTCATACGCCTCTGGAAGTTCGAGCGCAAAACGCCGAAGCTGCTCGCGCACATCGATCTTCCTCGTCACGGCACCCAACTCCTTCCGGGCCGCTCAATCTGCTCTGGGAGACCGTAATGCCGAATGCGGCCTGGAACAGCCATGTCGGCCACAGCCTCTTCATGAGTGCAAGATAAGGTGAGCGCCGAGGAGGTCAGTGAGATGGCCGATGCAGCGGTGACGACGGTTCCGGCGGACTCCGAGGCGCCGGCCACGAGCGTGATCGGGCGTTACAGGGCTCGGACGACGACCTCGAAACGGGAATGGGAGGATTTCGGCCGCCACCTGCCCGATGGGCACACGCGTGCCACGGCCTTCTTTACGCCATATCCGATCGTGCTTGTGCATGGCGAGGGCCCGATCGTGACGGACGCCGACGGGAATCGCTACTACGACCTGCTCAACAACTACACGTCACTTGTCCACGGAAACGCCCATCCACAGCTCCTGGAGGCGGCGCGATCGGTGATGGAAACGGGCACGGTGTTCCCGAGCCCGCACCGGCTTCAAGCAACGCACGCAGCAATCGTGTGTGACCGACTGCCCAATGCGGAGATGGTCCGCTACACCAACAGCGGGACAGAGGCGTCGATGATCGCTGTCCGGATCGCACGAGCTGCAACTGGTCGCGATTTGGTGGCGAAAGCTCGCTGTGGTTATCACGGAAGCTGGGACGGGCTGTGGGTGAGCGCAATGGAACCGAACCCGGAGAGCGACAATGTCGTCGAACCCGGTGTGCCCCGCTCGGTGCACGACCTTGTTCGTATCTTCGAGTTCAACGACCCCGAGGACCTGACCCGGGTCTGCGAGGCAGCAGGATCGGATCTTGCCGCGGTGATCATCGAGCCCATGCTCGGGTCGGGTGGCGCCGTTCCGGCTACTCCCGAGTTCCTCGCCTTGGCGCGACGGCTCGCCGACAAGGCCGGTGCAGTACTGATCCTCGACGAGGTGCAAACTTTCCGCCTCTCGACCGGAGGGCTACAGCAAGTGTTGGGATGCAGTCCAGACCTCACCACGCTCGGCAAACTCATCGGCGGAGGCTTTCCCATCGGCGCGGTTGCAGGCACGAGAGAACTGCTGGAGCTCTTCCGGCGAGATGCCCCACATCATCTCGAGCACTCGGGTACCTACAACGGCAACCTCGTCTCAATGGCAGCGGGATTCAAGGCAATCGAACTGTTGACCGAGGATGCAATTGCGTCGATCAATGAGTCGGGCTCTCTTCTCGCTGACACTCTCGCGAAGTCTCTGGCCGAGTGCGGGCTCGCGGGCTCGGTGACGGGCTACGGGTCGATGTTCAACGCCCACCTCGGCGTGAACGCCACGTCAGTAGAGACCGGCGGTGACGTGCTCGGCCAGGATCCTCGCTTGATGCGGCTGCTGCATCTCGCGTTCTTGAACGAAGGCATCTTCACTTCACCGCATGGCTTTCTCAACTGCTCGACGGCGCTGACCGAACGTGAGCTTCCGGCGGTGACGAGGGCAATCACGAGGGCAATCGAGGCCGTGGCAGCTGAGGCCGGCGAGACCAGTTAGAGCTGCGAGGCCCGAGGCTGGCAAAGCGAGGCCCGAGGGGGCGAGGCCCGACGGCGAGGCCCGAAGCTGGCCGCGCGAGAAGGGCGGTGCCGCGTGCCTAGACCTTGACGACGACCTTCCCGGTGTTGCCTCCGGTGAAGAGGAGATTCAGCGCTTCCGGCGCGTGCTCGAGACCCTCCACGACGTGCTCGGAATGCACGAGCCGCCCCTCAGTGAGCCAGCCTGCAATTGCCGCCTGCGCCTCAGGAAAACGGGAGATGTAGTCGAGGATGATGAAGCCCTCCATCCGTCCGCGGCGCCCGATGAGATTGCGGTAGTTCGACGGCCCAGCCGGTCGTTCCCGCTCGTTGTACGTCGAGATCGCCCCGCAGAGCACCACACGCCCGCGCAGGGCGAGCCGGGCGAGGCAAGCGTTGAGGATGTCACCGCCGACGTTGTCAAAATAGAGGTCAATCCCCGTCGGGCAGCTCTCGGCCAGGCGTGCGGCGACGTTCTCCTCTCGGTAGTCGATCGCCGCGTCGAATCCAAGCTCGTTGACGATCCATCCGCACTTGTCCGGACCGCCAGCAATGCCAACGACCTTCGCCGCGCCCCTGAGCTTCGCGATCTGCCCGACCACCGAGCCAGTCGCGCCCGCTGCAGCGGAGACGACGACGACATCGCCCTCGACCATCCGACCGACGTCCAGCAAGCCGAAGTACGCCGTCATGCCGGTGATCCCGAAGACGTTGAGCGCCGTCGGTGGATCGATGCCCGGCGGGACCGCCTGCGCGACGCGGGCCGAGTCGTCGACGATGGCGTAGTCCTGCCAGCCGAGCGTCCCGAACACGAGGCTGCCGAGGGTGTAGTGAGTCGACTCGGATGCGACCACCTCCCCGATTCCGCCACTGCGGATGACTTCACCGATGGCTATGGGAGGCAGGTAGCCGCGGACATCGTCCATCCACGTCCTGATCGTCGGGTCGATCGACAAGTACCGCACCTTGACCAGCGCCTCGCCTGGAGCGGGCGTTGGAACGGGCCCCTCTTCGAGACGCACGGTTCGGTCGTTCACGACACCGGTAGGGCGCTCGGCTAGCACCATCCGGCGGTTGCGTTCGGTCATCGGATCCTTCCTTCGGGTCAGGCTGCGCACGAGCCCGTAGCCCACAGCTTGCCGGTTGGGGTCGAGGTGCGCCGGCCGTACCGGCCGGTGCATGAATGCCCGTCCAGCCAGCCAGGCGGTCGAGGCGCGTCGGTCGTGCCGGCCGGTGCATGAACGCCCATCCAGCCAGGCGGTCGAGGTGCGCCCGTCGAGGTGCGCCCGTCGAGGTGCGCCCGTCGAGGCGCGCCCGTCGAGGCGCGCCCTCGAGGCGCGCTCACCGAGCCGAGCAGGGCACCCAGGTAGGCTCTCTGCGTAGTGAGCCCCGGCAAGAGTTACCTCGAGACTGTCCGCGAGCGCGTCGTGATCTACGACGGTGCGACGGGCACCAATCTTCAGCTTCGCGAGCTCAGTGCCCATGATTTCGGAGGCGAGTCGCTCGAGGGTTGCAACGAGATGCTGTGCCTCACGCGTCCCGACGTCGTCCAAGAGCTTCACCGGTCATTCCTCGACGTCGGCGTCGACGTCGTCGAGACGAATTCGTTCGGGTCGTTGCCGCTCGTGCTCGCCGAGTACCAGATCGCGGACCGCGCTGAAGAGTTGGCCCGCGCTTCGGCCCACCTCGCGAAGGAGGTTGCCGGCGGCTACTCCACGGCGGATCGACAGCGCTACGTAGCGGGGAGCATGGGTCCGGGTACCAAGCTCCCAACGCTCGGCCAGGTGAGCTTCTCGGATCTCCGGGATGCCTACGAAGTGCTCGCTCGCGGGCTGCTCGAGGGCGGCGTCGACCTGCTCCTAGTCGAGACCTGCTACGACCTGCTTCAGGCGAAGGCCGCGATCCAGGCATGCCGTCGCGCCATGCACAATGCCGGACGCGCCGTGCCGATCCAGGTGCAGGTGACTATCGAGATAAGCGGCCGGATGCTGCTTGGCACCGAGATCGGTGCCGCTCTTTGCACGCTCGAGGCAATGAAGCCAGACGTCATCGGCATGAACTGCGCGACCGGGCCTGTCGAGATGTACGAGTCGCTCCGGCACCTTTCCGGGCAGGCGCGCCTGCCCATCTCCGCGCTCCCCAACGCCGGCCTCCCCTCGGTCGTCGACGGGAGGATGCACTATGACCTGTCGCCCGACGAGCTCGCTCAGCACCTTTCGGTATTCATCCGAGAGCTCGGAGTGTCCGTTGTCGGCGGCTGCTGCGGCACGACGCCAGCGCATCTCGCCAAGGTCGTCGCCGCCTGTGCGCATCTCGAGCCCGCACCTCGCTCGCCGGTGCACGAGCCGTCGGCCGCCTCGCTCTACACCGCCGCGCCCTTCGAGCAGGAGGCGTCGTTCCTCGTGATCGGTGAGCGCACGAATGCCAACGGCTCGAAGCGATTCCGGGACGCGATGCTTGCCGAAGACTGGGACACCACGGTCACCATGGCGCGTGACCAAGCTCGTGAAGGCGCTCACCTGCTCGACGTCTGCGTCGACTACACGGGCGCCGATGGTGTGCGGGACATGACCGAGGTCGCGCGCCGTTTTGCGACGCAGTCCTCCATCCCGCTCGTCATCGACACCACCGAGGCGCCGGTCGCCGAGGCAGCGCTCCAGTGGATCGGCGGGCGGCCCGTCCTCAATTCTGTGAACCTCGAAGACGGGGACGCGCCTGGCACCCGGCTCGACCGCTTCCTGAGCCTGGCGCGTGATTACGGCGCAGCCGTCATCTGCACCTGCATCGACACCGAAGGCCAAGCGCGCACGGCCGAGTGGAAGCTGCGTGCGGCGAGAGCAATCCACGACCTGGCCGTGGGACGTTACGGGCTCGAGCCGGCGGATCTCCTCTTCGATCCGCTCGCGCTCCCGCTTTCGACCGGCATGGAGGAAAGCCGGCGGGACGGGATCGAGACGATCGAGGCGATCAGACTGATCAAGACCGAGCTGCCCGGCGTCCACACCGTGCTCGGCCTGTCCAACGTCTCCTTCGGGCTCTCGCCCGCGGCACGCCAGCTCCTCAATTCGGTCTTCCTCCACGAGTGCATCCAGGCCGGACTTGACGCCGCGATCGTGCACGCGGGCAAGATCCAGCCTCTGCACCGCATTGCAGACGCGGACCGGGACATCTGCCTCGACCTCATCTACGACCGGCGACGGGAGGGCTACGACCCGCTCTCGGCGCTCATCGAGGCGTTCGAAGGCGAGAGCGCCTCGTCGCACTCGGCCATCGAGGATCGCTCCGGTTGGGCCGTGGAACGGCGGCTGGAGCAGCGCATCGTGGACGGCGACCGCAACGGCCTCGAGGCGGAGCTCGACGAGGCGCTCGGGGCGGGCAACGCGGCCCTCGACATCGTGAACGACATGCTGCTCGCGGGCATGCGCACAGTGGGCGAGCTGTTCGGATCGGGCCAGATGCAGCTGCCGTTCGTGCTGGCCTCGGCGGAGACGATGAAGGCCGCCGTGGCGCATCTCGAGCCCCACATGGAGCGAACCGAGTCCGGAGGGCGGGGCCGGATCGTTCTCGGGACCGTGAAGGGCGACGTCCACGACATCGGCAAGAACCTGGTCGACATCATCCTCACGAACAACGGCTACGAAGTCCACAACCTCGGCATCAAAGTGCCCATGTCCGAGCTGCTCGCGAAGGCCGACGAAGTCGAGGCCGACGCGATCGGCATGAGCGGCCTGCTCGTGAAGTCGACACTTATCATGCGCGACAACCTCGAGGAGCTGAACCGGCTCGACAAGTTCGGCTATCCGATCCTGCTCGGTGGCGCGGCACTCACGCGGACCTACGTCGAGAAAGACCTGCGCGCCATCTACAAAGGCCGCGTCTTCTACGGAAAGGACGCGTTCGAGGGTCTGCACCTCCTCGACCGGCTCATGGAGATCAAGCGGAGCGGCGTCGACGACCCGAGCTTCGGGACCGAGCTCTCGGGCCGCAAGCTGCCGCCGAGGCGGAGCGAGCAGATGGCCGAGATCGACCCGGCGACGCTTCCGGCGCGCTCGCCGGAGGTGGGGATGGACAATGCGTTGTTCGAGCCTCCGTTTCTCGGGACCCGGGTCGCGAAGGGCATCGCGCTCGACGACATCGCCTCCTACATCAACGAGACCGCCCTCTTCCGCAACCAGTGGGGCTACCGGCCCGAGCCCGGCGAGACGGACGGGGACTTCAAGGAGCGGGTCCGAGCCGAGCTCCGGGCGCGTCTCGACGAGGTCAAGGCCGATGGCATGCTCGTCCCTCAGGTCGTTTGGGGCTACTTCCCTGTGAATGCTGAAGGAAACGACCTCGTCGTCTACACCGACGACGAACGCAGGACCGAACAAACCCGTTTCTCGTTCCCGCGACAGCGCAAGGAGCCTTACCTCTGCATCGCCGACTTCTTCCGGCCATCGGACTCGCAGACTCGGGACTACGCGGCATTCCAGATCGTGACGGTGGGCGCCGGAGCTTCGGAACGGACTGCTGAGCTGTTCGCCGCGAATCGCTACCGCGATTACGTGGTCATGCACGGGCTGTCGGTGGAGACGACCGAGGCACTCGCCGAACTGTGGCACCGCCGGATCCGAGAGGAATGGGGATTCGCAGACGAGGATGCTCCGACGCTGACCGGGCTCTTCCGCCAGCAGCACCGGGGCGGACGGTACTCCTTCGGCTATCCCGCCTGCCCGGATCTCGAGGACAACGCGAAGGTCGTGGATCTCCTCGAAGCGGGCCGCATCGGCGTCACGGTCAGCGAGGGCTTCCAGCTCCACCCAGAGCAGACAACGCTCGCGATCGTGTGCCATCACCCGATGGCCAAATACTTCGTGGTCTAAAGCATTGCGGCAAACATGCCGATGTCCTTCGAGGATTCACGCGCGGCGACAGGCCACGCGAACTAGCGTCCTGACAGGAAGATCAGAAGTCCCCCGGCAGCTGGCGTCGTGGCACCTTGCCATCACACGGCCGTAGGCGGGCGAAACGGCGGAGGTGACTCATGAACTGGTCGATGAAGAGCTCCAGTAGGCGACGAGCGGTCGGGGGACTTGCAGCACTCGCCGTCGCAGGCATGCTTGCCGCAGCGTGCGGCAGCTCCTCATCGAGCGGGACCACCACGACGGCCGCACCCGGTGGGAGCACCAGCACGACTTCGGCCGGAGGCGGCGGCTCCTCTTCGACCACGACCACGACCTCCTCGACGGGAACGGGATCGGCCTTCCTCGGAAAGTTCCAGTCCGGTGAGCACGCGACGTTCATCGCGACCTACAAGGTCACCTCGAGCTCCAATTCCTCGAGCTCGCTGGAAGACCTCACGATCGCACAACAGGCACCGAATGCGCTCTTCAAAGGGGTCAGCAGCGCAGGTACCTTCGAACTCATCACGCGCGGCACCAAGAGCTACCTATGCAGCGAGACGAACGGCACCTGGTTATGTTTCAACGGAGGCAAGAGCAATCCGGAAGCGGCGTTGTTCGCGGTTTATGAGCCCGGGACGTACTTTCCCGAGGTGCAAGCTGCCGTCAAAGCCGAAGGGGGACAGGCAAGCTACTCCACAAAGTCGGTCAACGGCTTTGAGCTCTCCTGCGTCTCGGTGAGCGGCGCCACGGGCGAGAAGGGGTCAGGAACCTATTGCGTCACCGCCCAGGGCATTCTCGGCTACGTCTCCTACTCGAGCGGCGCGTCGAAAGGCGGCTTCGAGATCGAGAGCTTCTCGACGAGCGTGCCCAGCAGTGAGTTCACGCTGCCGGCGACGCCGTCGACCATTCCGTAGGAGCCATCCAAACCCTCGGACACATTTGTCTCCTCCAGGTGGGCGCGGCCGTGACGGCGCGGGTGTCCAGCCGTTAGGGTCTCGCCGATGACAATCGACGCCACCGACGCAACGTTCGAGGACGACGTCCTCATCCGGTCGGATGCGGTCCCGGTTCTCGTCGACCTGTGGGCTCCCTGGTGTGGTCCGTGCAAGACCCTCGGCCCGATCATCGAACGTGTCGTCGAGGGCACGGGCGGTGCAGTCGAGCTCGCCAGGGTCAACGTCGACGAGAACCCGAGGGTCGCCCAAAGTTTCCAGGTCCCGTCGATACCGGCCGTCTTCGCAATCCGGAACCGTCAGATCGTCGATCGCTTCATCGGCGCCCTCCCGGAGGCCGCGGTCCGCGAATTCGTCGCTCGGCTCGTGCCCGCTCCTAGCGAAGCAGAGGTCCTCGCTGCCAAGGGCGACGAGGCCTCGCTCCGCGGGGCGCTCGAGCTCGAGCCTGACCTCCCGGGTGCCGTCGTCGCTCTGGCCGAGATCCTCGTCGGGCGCGGCGAACCGGAAGAAGCGCTCACCTTGCTCGCACGCATTCCCGACACCGTCGAGAGCCGCCGCGTCGCCGCGCTCGCCCGGCTGGCCGCTGCAGGTTCCGTTCCGTCGCCAGTCGAGAGCAACGGAGACACCAGAGCCGAGCTCGAAGAGCGCCTGGATGCCCTGCTCGATCGGGTGAAGACCGACGACGAGGCCCGCCAGGAGCTGGTCGACCTCCTCGAGACGATGGATCCATCGGACCCGAGGAGGGACCAGTACCGGCGGGCACTCGCTTCTCGGTTGTTCTGATCGGACCGAGCCCGAAGGCCCCGATGTGCAGCTGACACGCGGCGCCGTGTGGTGGCCCCGCCGTCCGGTCCGTCTGGAAATCGGTCAGCGTCGCTACGACCTTGCGACCCGGGCGCTCGTCATGGGCATCCTCAATCGCACGACCGACTCCTTCTACGACCAAGGCTCGTACTTCGACCTGGACCGTTTCTTCGAGCGTGCCGACCAACTGGTCCGGGAAGGTGCGGACGTCCTTGACGTGGGCGGCGTGAAGGCCGGGCCCGGTCCGGAGGTGACCGAGCCCGAGGAGATCGAGCGGGTCGTACCGGTGATCGAAGCACTCCACCACCGGTTCGACGTGCCGCTGTCGGTGGACACATGGCGGGCGTCGGTGGCCGCTGCAGCCTTCGAAGCCGGGGCCGCCGTCGGCAACGACATCAGTGGATTCGCCGACCCGCACTACCTCTCGGTCGCCGCCGCCGCAGGAGCCGGCGTGGTTGCCACCCACATCCGCCTCGCACCGCGTGTCCGGGACCCCGAGCCGCACTACGACGATGTCGTGACCGAGGTCGAGAGCTTTCTGCTCGAGCGCGCCGAACGGGCCCTCGCGGTCGGGATCCCGGCCGATCACATCATCCTTGACGCTGGCCTTGACCTCGGAAAGACGGCAACGCAGTCGCTGTCGCTCTTGCAGCACTCTGCCCGGCTTGCCTCGCTCGGCTACCCGCTGTTGCTCTCATCGTCCAACAAGACGTTTCTCGGGGTGCTCCTCGAGCTCGGTATCGATGAGCGACGGAACGCCTCGTTGGCCTCGGCGGCAGCGGGGATCGCCGGGGGCTGCAGGATCGTGCGGGTCCACGACGTTGCAGGAACTTGCAAGGTGCGCGACCTGCTGGCCGAGATCCTCGAGTCGGCGCCCGAGTACGAGGCCAGTCAAGACGGCGGGTACGAGACGACCTCTGGCTCCGAGGCGCTGCGATGACCGCGATGAGCGCCCCGTCTGTCGGTGACGCCGCGGTCTTCGTCGTCAAGGGGAGCGATCCCGCCCTCGTCGATCGCGGCGTCGAGCTCCTTCTTGCCGATCTCACCTCACCTGAGGCCGCGGCCGGCGACCGCGAGGGGCCGGCGGAAGCCACGGGGACGCTCGCCGTCGCGATCGAGGAGCACCGCGCGCCCAACGGCGAGGAGGACCTCGTGATCGGTCCCGTGATCGACGCGCTGTTCACACCTCCTTTCCTCGCCGACCGCAGGATCGTGGTGCTGCGCGACGCAGAGCACCTCAACTCCGCGCAAGCGACCGAGCTCGCAACTCGCCTCGGCGAGCCGTTCTCGCCGAACGTGCTGGTGATGGCCGTGGTCGGCAAGGCCTTGCCTGCCGCCCTGGTCAAGGTGATCAAGGCACGAGGTCGCGAGATCGACACCTCTCCGGGCTCCTCCGGCAAGGCGCGGACGCAATGGCTGAGCGAACAGTTGCAGGCCGCTCCCGTTCATCTCGACGCGGCCGCCCGGCATCTTCTCGAACAACATCTCGGCGAAGACGTGTCAAGGCTGCACGCACTCTTGGACGTCCTCAGTGCCGCGTACGGCGAGGGTGGGAGGGTCGGGCCGGCGGAACTGGTGCCGTTTCTCGGAGAAGAGGGAGGCGCGCCGCCCTGGGAGCTGACCGACGCGCTCGATCGCGGCGACGTTGGCGCGGCGGTGCGGGCCGCGCACCGGTTGCTCGGCCCGGGCGGCCGACACCCGTTCCAACTGCTCGCCACCTTGCACAGGCACTATGGGGCGATGTTGCGCCTCGATGGCAGCGGTGCCACGGACCCGGGCGCAGCCGCCTCGCTGCTTGGCATGTCACCGTTCCCCGCCCGCAAGGTACTCGACCAGGGACGCAAGCTCGGCCCCGAGCGGATCGCCCGGGCGGTCAGCCTCATCGCCGATGCCGACCTCGACCTTCGGGGCGTAGTGGACTGGCCGGACGAGCTCGTGATCGAGGTCCTCGTGGCACGATTGGCACAGCTCGCCCGCAATCGCTCGGCTGCGACCACCGGGGCGAACCGACCGGCGCGTGCGACGTGACCCGGGCCGGGACGAACCGATGACGGCACCGTCAGATCTCCTCGAGCTCGCCCGGGGGGTTGCTGGCGAGGCCGGCGAGCTTCTGCGTGCCCGCCTGCCCGCAGTCGCGGGAGCGCTCCTGCTCACCGGTCGCGTCTCGGCCAAGTCGAGCCCAACCGATCTGGTCACCGAGGTCGACAGAGCCAGCGAGGCACTGATCGTCGGCGCTCTGCTGCGCGCCCGGCCGAATGACGGCATCCAGGGTGAAGAGGGCAGCTCCCAAGAGGGCTCCACGGGAGTCACCTGGGTCATCGACCCACTCGACGGCACTATCAACTACCTCTACGGAGTTCCGGTGTTCGCCGTTTCGATCGCGGCTTCGGTGGATGGGCGTGCCGTCGCGGGGGTGGTCCACAATCCCCTGACGGGCGAGATGTTCGCCGCCGCCGAGCGCGACGGTGCCACTCTGAACGGCAGGGAGCTCCGGCTCCGGCCGACGGGCAGGCCGCTCGGCGAGGCGCTCGTCGGTACCGGTTTCTCCTACAGCGCGCGAACCCGGGCCTCTCAAGCACGCCTACTTCCGGTCGTCCTCCCCGAAGTCCGGGACATTCGGCGCGCCGGAGCGGCCGCGCTCGACCTCTGCGCCGTGGCTTGCGGGCGCCTCGACACGTATTACGAGGCAGGGCTCGAACCGTGGGACCTCGCAGCCGGCGAGCTGATCGCAAGGGAGGCGGGCGCCACGGTCAAAGTGCTCGAAAGGATCGTCGCCGGATCCCCCACGATCGTGGCAGCGGCGCCGGGCCTGGAAGGCGCGTTCGTCGAGCTGCTGGAGCGCGCCGCCTCCGTCTGAGGCCGTCAACGCTGGTTCGGGGCTTGCCGTCTACGGCTTTCCGTCTGGGCTTGCCGGGCTTGCCTGTCGAAGCCGGCTCGGTGAGCGGCTGTTAGCCTCCCGATTCGACAACCGCGCCGACCCACCTCAACGATAGGCCGCTGATGGAGTTCGAAGTCGTCGTAGAAATCCCGAAGGGCCAGCGCAACAAGTATGAGATGGACCACAGGACGGGGCGGATCTACCTCGACCGGATGCTGTTCACGTCGACTCGTTACCCCGCGGATTACGGTTTCGTCGACGGAACGCTCGGGCAGGACGGCGATCCGCTCGATGCTCTGGTGCTTGTCGAGGAGCCGACGTTCCCTGGGTGCGTGGTGCGGGCGCGGGCGATCGGCATGTTCCGTATGACCGACGAGAAGGGGCCCGACGACAAGATCATCGCGGTGCCGGCGCACGACCCTCGCCTCGAGCACCTGCAGGATCTCCGCCACCTCCCGGAGTTCGATCGGCTCGAGATCCAGCACTTCTTCGAGGTCTACAAGGACCTCGAGCCTGGCAAATCGGTCGAAGGCGCGACATGGGCCGGACGTGAGGCCGCCGAACTGGAGATCGAGGAGTCCCGAGAGCGCGCCAGAGCTGCCGACGGAAGCGGCGAGGCCTGAACCTCAGCTCTGCGTACGGCACCAGGGCGCCTTTCCTTCAGGACGTCAGGACGTCAGGACGTCAGGGCGCGACCCTCAGGTTCACGTGCCAGGCACGCTCCATAGGTTGGACGAGCGCCTGGGCGAGCAGGTCGTAACCAGGTGGAAGCAGATGCACGCCGTCCGTCGAGCGGATCTGTTCAAGCGATCCGTGGATCGAGATGTACAAGGTGAAGCGTCCGGTCTTGGAGGAAAGAAGCTTCGCTGACGAGAAGTACGTCACACCCGGATGAGCGGCTGCCTGTTCGGCGAAGACGTTGTTCACCTGCTGCGGGAAGCCGGGCGGGACGGTGGAGCCAGGTCCCATCGGTGGCAAACCGACCCACATCACGTGCGTGCCTGCGGACGTTGCCAGGTCCATCATGAGACCCACACGCGCGGTATAAGCGTTCCACCAGGATGTCGTCCCGAATGAGACCCAGGTGCCGTTCTCATAGAGCGACTGTGCGTCGTTCGCGCCGAGCATGACCACCAGGACCCCGGGGTGGTACCTCCTGAGGTCGGCTTCCAGCGTCGCCGGCCAGTTGTAGTAGTCGCTGCGTGCGAGCCCGGTGCTCTCTACCCCTTGTTGAATGACGTGCACCGCAGCATCGTTCGAGAAGATGTCGCCAAGGCCGAATCCGAGGTCCTCCCCGATGGAGTCACCGATGGAGAGCAGCGTGAGCGGATGGGCAGCCGTCGGGGACACGAGCGGTGGCGGTCCCGGGGGCCGAGTCGGCCCCACCGGCGGCACGTAGTGGCTTCCCCGTCCCAGATGCGGGGCGGCGCCCAGGCCGAGGTACCCCGGTGGCCGCGGCGGCATCGTCACGGGCGGAATCGTCGGGCTGGTGATGCACGCCGACCCTCCGACCGCCCCGCACCTACCAAGGGCCGTGTTCGCGGCGTTCACCGGTCCGGAGATGTGCAGCGCGTTCATGAACGCGGCGATTGGGCGGAGAATGGACACGGCGACGGTACGGCGAATGCCGATTTGGCCCGCCTCGGCAGAGCGGTAGAGCTGATTCGCGTCGAAAAACAGCCAGAGCCCGAAACAGACCAGGCCAACGGCAAGAATGCGGCCGGCGGATGCTCGCCGCCTCTTGTCCGTAGGCGTGCCTTCGGGCTCCACTGGAGCTCGACTTTGCCGGCGCCGATCGCCGACATCTGCTGCGGGGCGAGAGATCGGTCGTCCAGGGTGGGAGCGGCCGGGACTGCCCGACCGTCGCCGCGAGGAGTCCTTCGATCCTGTCTCGTCCGAGCGTTCTCTGACGTTCTCGTGCTGCCGGACGTCTCGACGGTCGGCATCGCTGACGGTCCGCTCGGGTGGCTTGCGGGAAATTGTCAAGAGATTCGTGGCACCTTCGGCGGGATCGTCCCGGTCTCAGAACCGGAAGTAGATGAACGGCGCGACACCCGGCGGGCCAAGCGTCGTGATGACCAGGAGAGCGGCGGCAAGCACCGCCCCCTGGATAACCACGCTAAGCCGCGAGAAGACCTCTTGCGCGCGCACCGGCAGCTCCTTCGGCACATATTGGGACCCGATGCCGATGGCGAGCGTGAGCAGAACGGCGATATTCACGAGCGTCGACGTCTGGGTCCAGCCGGTGAACAGGCGACCGAACATCGCGAACGCGTTGGAGAACGAGGTGGCGCGAAAAAGGACCCAACCCACACAAACAAGCTGGAACGTCGCAAATCGTTCCCAAGCGCGCCACCACCTCCCTTCCCGCTGTGCCGAGAGCCCGGCTTCAACCCGTTTGGCTCGCCGGAAATGGCCCAGGCACTGTCCCATGCCGTGGTACGCGCCCCAGGCCACGAAGGTCCAAGCGGCACCGTGCCACAAGCCTCCGAGAACCATCGTGATCATGATGTTGCGATACATCATCCGCCGCGATCCTTGATTACCACCGAGCGGGATGTACAGGTAGTCGCGCAGCCACATCGACAAGGTGATGTGCCACCGCCGCCAGAAGTCCTGCAGGGACCGAGCGGTGTAGGGGGCGTCGAAGTTCTCCGGGAAACGGAAGCCGAGGAGAAGCGCACAGCCGATCGCGATATCCGTATAGCCACTGAAGTCGCAGTAGATCTGCACCGCGTAGCCGTAGATCGCCAGCAGAACCTCGAGCGAGGAGTGCGAATGTGGATTGGCGAAAACCGGATCCACAATCTGCGAGGAGATGTAGCTCGAGAGAACGACCTTCTTGAAGAGGCCCGCAAAGATGAGGTACGCCGCCCGAGGTAGCGCGATTCGACGCGGGTCGCGTCGGTGCGCCCTGCGGATCTGGGGAAGCAGGCCCGAGCCGCGCACGATCGGACCCGCGACGAGGTGTGGAAAAAAAGCCACGAAGACCGCAACGTCCAACCAAGGCGACGGCTCGAGGCTGCCGCGGTAGATGTCGATCACGTACGAGAGCCCCATGAAGGTGAAGAACGAGATCCCGACCGGCAGTGTGACCTGGATCAGCGGAAGGGGATCCCCCATCCCGAGATGGTGGACCACGTTGTCGACGTTGACGACGAGCCATCCTGCGTACTTGAACCAACCCAGCAACCCCAGTTCGGCGGCGACGGTTGCGATCAGCCAGGCTCGTCGACCCTTCGAGCTGCGGGCCCGGTGCACCAGGCGACCCCCCGAGATGGTGCAGACCGTGGAGACCGCCAGGAGGAAGACAAAGCGCCAGTCCCACCATCCGTAGAACACGTAGCTCGCCACGAGGATGAACGCGCGCCAGCGCTTGGGGAAGGGCGCGAGCAGCCAGTTGCCGACGAAGACGATCCCGAAAAAGATCGCGAAGTCAATGGTCGGGAAGAGCAACCGGCAAATCCTTCATACGCGCCTTGGCCACGCAGGTCGCGTAGGCCTTCGGCGGCCTGACGATACATATCCTTTGGCCTCGAAGGGTGGAGGCCTCAGACCTTCTGTCATGCCTGCTTCCGGAGGGTTTCCCCTAGTGCCGAGGGCAGGTCTGCCCTACCGCCGAGGGCAGGTCAGCCCTACCGCCGAGGGCAGGTCTGCCCCGGGTGCCGAATGCGGGTCTCCCCTAGCGCCGAGCTGCCGTTGGGCCCTTCCCGGTTCGCGGGATTAGCCGCGAGCCTTGATGGCTTCGATGAGCTTTGGGACCACCTTAGTAACGTCGCCGACGACGCCTAGGTCGGCGATCGTAAAGATGGGAGCCTCGCGGTCCTTGTTGATCGCGATGATGTTTTTCGCGCCCTTCATGCCGACCATGTGCTGCGTGGCCCCGGAGATCCCGCAAGCGATGTAAACGGTCGGCTTGACGGTCTTGCCGGTCTGGCCTACCTGGAAGGCGTACGGCACCCAACCGGCGTCAACAATGGCTCGCGACGCTCCTGGAGCGCCATTCAGCAGTTGCGCGAGCTCGACGATCAGGGCGTAGTTGTCAGGCGAACCGAGGCCACGACCTCCGGACACGACGACAGCTGCTTCGTCGAGTTTCGGGCCGCTGCGCTCCTCCTCATGACGGGCGACGATTCTTGCCGCGTCGGTCGCTCCTGTCTCGGGTACCTCTACCGCGACGACCGCCGGGGGCTGTCCTCCGGCCTCCGCAGACTCGGCAGGCTGGGCGGGCTCGGCGGCGAAGGATTTCGCCCGGACCACGAAGATCCCCGGCACGCCGTCGGTGAAGCGGGCGCGCAGGACCATCGAACCGCCGAATATCGCGTGTTCAGTGGTCAGCGCCCCGCTGGAAGCGTCGACGCCGACGATGTTGGTGAGCACCGGCCGGTCCAGGCGGACGGACAACCGCGCCGCGATGTCCCTGCCGTCGTAGGTCGCACCGACGAGGAGCGCGTCGGGGCAGTTCCCGCGTCCAACTTCGGCCGCGATTGCGGCCGCGACCTTCGGCCCAGGCAGCGACTCACCGATGTCGCCGATGTCGTACACCTTCGTGGCGCCGTACAAGCCGAGGGTCGTCGCCGCGCTCGCGGCGCCGGGACCCCACGTGAAGGCCTCGACGACGTTGCCGAACCCGCGGGCGGCCGTCAGCAGCTCGAGCACGATGCCGAGCGGCGCCCCGTCCTGCTGCTCGGCGAGAACCCAGACTTTGTCCATCGGCGTCATCCCTCCTACAGGACCTTGAGTTGCTCGAGGAAGCTGATCACTCGCTCGTGAGCGTCGCCTTCGTCGACGACAATCTCGCCGGACTTGCGAGCCTCAGCCGCTTCGACCGAGATGACCTGCTGACGGGCGCCGACCGGGCCAACTTCTGACGGGTCCAATTCAAGATCTGCCACCGTCACCTCATCCACAGGCTTCGACTTCGCTGCCATGATCCCCTTGAACGACGGGTACCTGGGTTCGACGACGCCGGCGGTCACGGTCACGACAGCCGGAAGTGGGCACGTGACTTCGTCATAGCCGGCCTCGGTCTGGCGCTGGACTCGCAGGACACCGTCGGCGATCTCGATGTGCTTGGCGAAGGAGACCGATGGCCAGCCAAGCAATTCCGCGAGCTGGACGGGGGTCGTGCCCGTGTAACCGTCGGTGGACTCGGTGGCGGCAAGCACGAGGTCCGGCTCCAGGCGGCGGATCGCCGCAGCCAGGACCTTGGCGGTCCCGAGCGCGTCCGATCCGGCGAGGACAGGGTCAGACGCCAGGACTGCCTTCGCGGCTCCCATTGCGAGGGCAGTGCGCAGTCCACTCGTCTCCCCGTTCGGCGCCATCGAAACCAGCGAGACCTCGCCACCGCCCGCTGCTTCGACGAGCTGAAGACCCATCTCCACCCCGTAGCTATCCGAGTCGTCCATGATCAGCTTCCCCTCTCGGATGAGGGTGTGGTCTTGCGGATCGAGCGCGGGCGGAACTGCTGTGTCAGGAATCTGCTTCAAACAGACTGCGACGTTCATGTGCCGATTCTCTACGACAACTCGCGAAGTAGCCAACCGAGGAGTCGGGCGCCGGTCATGTGCACGGGGTCAGGTACTTCTGGGCGGCGACGGATCGACCGGCTTGCTGGGCGGCGACGGATCGACCGGCCCGTCGAACCGCCCGAGCGCTTGGCGGGCGGCCGTCACATCGTTGGTGATCACCGCGTCCACGCCCATTTCGGCGAGCGAGGCGATTCTGGCGGGCTCGTCAACCGTCCACGTCCGGATCGCCATCTCGGCAGCCTTAGCGGCACCCACCAGGGCCTCGTCCACGGAGAGGAAGAAGGGATGCAGTCCACGATGCCCGTGCCGACGCGCCGTCTCGAGAGCATGCATCGGATTCTCCCCGTGCCCGACCAGCAGCGCAGTCGCCAGGCTCGGCTTGGAAGCGAGAACGGTGTCGACGGCCAGAAGGGAGAACGACGAGACTACGACGTTGGGTGCCTCCGAGCGTGACGCCAGCAGCCTCGCGACCGCAAACGCGAGAGACTGATCCAGCTCAGGACCGCTGTCGCCTTCGGCTTGTTTGATCTCGACATTCACGCGGAGTGGCCGACACGCTTCCAGAGCCTCGGTGAGCGTAGGCAGCCATTCAGGCAGTTCAGTGGCCGAGAGACGCCGAATTGGACCGAGTCCGGGCAATTCAGCATCGTGGTGCACTACTACCTCACCGTCTGCAGTGAAGTGCACGTCCAGTTCGATTCCGTCGGCGCCCAACTCCCGCGCCGCGAGGAAGGCCGCGACAGTGTTTTCCCTGGCCAGACGGCATGACCCTCGGTGGGCGAAGATCTCGGTCACGGCATCCTCCCTCTCGCCTATCGTCGATGGCCGGCTGGCCGTTGGTCGCTGAAGGGCCGATTTGGGCAGTCGTGCTCGTGATCACATGCTTGCACGAGGTGGCCTCCTCGCCTACTATCTGAACCCGCAGTCCGGGAATCGACCGCCTCCTCGCCGGTCTCCTGCCCGCAGTAACGGTTGATTGTTGGATTGCCGGATTTGTGATTTTGTTCACGGACGCGTGTGGGCCGCGACGAGCGTCGACCGCGATTTGCAAGCCGCAGAGGAGGCAGGGTGGCTCTGACCTGGACCCGCTCGAGCGAGTGGGACAGTGATGATTGGCGCAAGGTTGCGGCCTGCCGAGACACTGACCCCGACCTGTTCTTTCCGATCGGAACCACGGGCCAAGCGATAGAACAAATCGACGCAGCCAAGGCCGTCTGCTTCACCTGCGAGGTCCGAGAGGCCTGTCTCGAATTTGCGCTCGCCACCAACCAGGAGTCCGGCGTGTGGGGCGCGACTTCTGAAGACGAACGCCGAAAGCTCCGCAAGGCTTGGCTGGCCGCCCAGCGGCGCCGAGCATCTTAGACGGCTCAGTCCTCTCAGGCCTCAGGACGCTCGTCGTCTCACCGGGATCTCGAGGCGGACGACGGTGCCGCCATCGCTCTCCATGTTGATCGTTCCACCTAGCTGACTTCTGACCAGGTCGCGGACGATCGACAAACCGAGGCTGCGCGTCTGGTCGATGTCGAAGCCGGCCGGCAAGCCACGTCCGTTGTCCCGCACGAGGATTTCCAACGCCTCGGGGCGCTCTCGAAGCAAGAGCTCGACGCGCGCTTCGGCTCGCTGCGCCGGCCGCTGGGCGCGGTCGGCCTCGGCTGCACCCACCGCCACAGCACCGGCGTCCTGAGGTCCGGGCTGCGATTGCCCGGCATACCAAGGCTCGGGAAAGGCGTGCTCCATCGCGTTCTGGAGCAACTCGGCTACCGCGACGGCGAGCGGGGTCGCCACCTCGGCCGCGACGTCGCCGAGGCCTCCGCCGACTTCGATCGTGACGGGGAACGCGACCGTGTTCGTCTCGCGGATCATGTCGACGAGCGCGGGGACGATCTCGTCGAAGGGCACCTGCTCGGTCGCCTCCCGCGCCAGGATGTCGTGAACCAGGGCAATCGCGCGGATGCGGCGCTCGGCTTCAAGCAGGGCGATTCGGCCCTCTGCTTCCTCTGCGTCCAGACGTCTGGCTTGAAGGCGAAGTAGGGACGAAATGGTCTGGAGGTTGTTCTTGACGCGGTGATGTACTTCGCGGATCGTCGCGTCCTTCGTCAGGAGGAGCCGGTCCCTACGTCGCAGGTCCGTCACATCACGGACCAGAATTGCCGCACCAGTCAACTCGCCCCTCGCGATGAGAGGGATACACCTGATCATCAGGATGACGTCAGGTCGCCGCTCGACCTCCTCGATGACCGGAAAGCGGCTCGCGAACGCCTCGTCGACGGCCGAGGTCTCGAGTCCGAGTAGGCCCAAGCTCGAGCCGACGATCTGAGAAGTGATCGAGGCGCGGTGCAATGCGTTGACCGCATTCGGGGACGCGTAGGTGATGCGCTCACGAGCGTCGACGACAAGTACGCCGTCGCCCACTCGAGGCGCCTCTTCGACAGCAGCATCATCGTCGGCGAATGGGAACAGACCGTCGGTGACCATGACCGACAACCGTTCGAATAGCTCGAGGTAGACCCGCTCCAGGGTGCCTCGGCGGCGGGTCGTCCGCGGTGACCACACTCGGCAGAGCACACCGATGACCCGTCCACGGTGCCGCACGGGGATGTGGGTGATGCGCACAAGGCCGTCGTTGACCTCGCTGGACTGCTCGGCGCGGACGATCACCCCGGATCGATACGACTCGACCAATTCCTGCAGTTTCTGCGCCGATTGGACCTGACCGACGAGGTCGACTTCGTAGAGTGTCTGACTCGTCGTGGGCCGGATCTGCCCGAGGACGACGAATGCGTTCAGGTCCTCTGTTTCGGAGGGCTGAGACGCCATGGCCACTGGAGCACCCGGCTCGGGCCCGGTCATCGCCTCCTCGCCGTGTCCAGTTGCCTCCGCCTGCACCTCGGGGCTCGAGGGGCTCTCCGCCTGCACCTCGGGGCTCGAGGGGCTCTCCGCCTGCACCTCGGGGCTCGGCGGAGTTGCGGCCGGGACCTCGGGGCTCGGGGGAGTCGCTGCCGGGACCTCGGGGCTCGGGGGAGTCGCTGCCGGCATGAGCCCGACCGCCTCGAGCTCGATCCCTTCCTCGTCGTCTTCTCCCTCCTCGCGCCTGATCGGGACGAAGAGCAACAGGTCGGAGAACGAGAAGTCAGCGAGAAGGCTCCAGGAGGCCATCAGCCTTTCGAGATGCCTTCGATCTGCAGGGTCGAGCGACGTATGCCGGTGAACACGATCAGGCGGCGGCACGACCCCGACTGGCAGCGGCAAGAGCCCCGGATCCATCGGACTCAGTCAGCCAAGTCGCCTGGGCCGGCGAGCCGGACAAGCGTCACTCCGTCCCGGATCGTCAACTGAACACAGATGACCCGACGGTCCAATCGGACGTGGTCGTTGAATCGCCTGATCGCGACGGTCTCCTGAGACTGGTCGCTGGCGTCGACCACCCGTCCGCTCCATAGGGTGTTGTCCGCCGCAAGCAAGCCACGAGGCGCAAGCTTCGTGAGCGTCGCTTCGTAATAGTCGATGTATGAGCCCTTGTCAGCGTCGATGAACACGAAGTCGAACAAGCCGTCCAGCGATGCGATCGTCTCGAGTGCCGGTCCTTCGCGTAGCTCGATGCGGTCCCCGAACGGGCTGGCAGCGATGTGGCGTCGGGCGAGGTCGGCGTGCACTGGCGACAGCTCGCAGGTGATGATCTTCCCGTCGCGAGGCATGCCCGCTGCCATCGCAATCGAGGAATATCCGGTGAAGGTTCCGATTTCGAGGATACGTCGAGCTCCGATGCCGAAGACGAGAGCCTCGAGAAACCTGCCTTCGAGAGCCCCCACCATCATCCCGGAACGGTCGGCGAATTCGCTTCGAGTGCCGTCCGCCAGGCTGGCGAGAGCTTGACCGGGCGGCGACGTGTGCTCGAGCGCGTAGTGCTCGACCTCGGCGTTCACAATCTCTGGCATCGGTAAGTTCCCTTCTTGCCACGTCTTCGCACTGCGGCTCCGTCTGGGCTCGGTGCTCGGTTGGCACGCCTCGATGACGAGATCATGCCGCGATCGACGGTCAAGATCACCATCAAGGGCCGGTGTCGGAGGCGGGCTTCGCCGATGAGTCCCCGTGGTCCGTGATCGCCATGTCGGTACTCCGACGCTTCGGCGTGCCGGTTTCCGGTGCCCCGGTCGACTCCGATGCCCCAGTCGCCGCCGTACCGGCCGCTGCGGTCCCGACCGCTGCGGCGTCGGTTGCCCCTGTCCCGGCGGCCTCCAGCCCGGCCTCTGCGATGCCACTTGGTCCGCGCCGGGAACCCGAAGTGGCCCGAGAACTGCTGACGCGGCGGGAGCCTCGAGAACCGGCAGCGCCTCGAGAACCGGCAGCGCCTCGAGAACCGCTTCCGGAATCTCCCCGACGAGAGCCCGAAGCTACGACGCCCTCGTCCCCCCAGATCCTGGCGCCAACGTCAAGAAGACCGCGCAAGTCGGTGACGTGACCCGGGTGGTAGGGCACCGTCGCCGTCACCTCGTGAGACGCGGAGAGCTCCCGCAGGAGCTCGGCCTCACGTGTGGCGACGAGCCGGAAGTTGGCGAAGCTGCCTGCTATCTCCTCGAGCACGCGGCTCACCATTTCGGTCGTAGGGCGGCTCGACGTGGCGGGATCCACGGGCAGGCGTCCCCCGAAGAGTTCCGCCAACTCGACCGATCGTTGCCCCATCGACTCGGCCGTTCGGCCGACGTAGGGATCGGAGAAAGAGCTCGGCAACACCTTGTTGCAGACAAGAAGGCCGAGATGCAAATGACGGTCGCGAAGGTTCTCGATGAGCTGTTCGGCTTCCATCGCGGGCACTGCCTCGAGCGTGGTGACGACCACGAACGTCGTGCGCACGTCACGAAGAAGACGACTCACTGCCTCGGCCCGGGCCACAAAGCCGTCCCTCATGGTCTGGAACAGGATGAAGAATCCGGCCAGATCCTCGAGGAACTGGCTGCCCAAGATACGATCCGCGACCTGGTAGAAGGGGCGAGAGGCCAGATTCACGAGCCGCGAGCGGTACGGCACGATCAGCCAGCGGAGCAACCTCGAGGAGAAGAACTCGGCCATGCGCCCGGGCGCGTCGAGCAGGTCGAGCGCGTTGAGCGACGGCGGCGTGTCGACGACCAGGAGGTCGTACTCGCCCTCCTCGTGGAGCTCGTAGAGCCGCTCCATCGCGATGTAGTCGTGTCCCTGGGCGAAGCGCCTCGTGATGTTGCGATAGAGCGGGTTGGCGATGATCTGGTTCGCCGTGGCGGGGTCGGGCGCATGCCGGCGGACGAGCGCATCCCACGACTCGCTCATGTCGAGCATCGCCGCGTACAACTCGCCCTGGGGGCGCACCCCGGCGTCGGCGAATGCTTCGTCGGGAACCCGCCGGGCCACGTTGCCCAGGCCTCTCACCCCGAGAGCGTCGGCCAGGCGGCGCGCCGGATCGACGGTGAGCACGAGCACCCGGCCCCCGAGACGGACGGCCGCGGTGGCGGCGAGTGCCGCAGACGTCGTGGTCTTTCCGACCCCGCCTGGTCCGCACGCGACGACGACCTCCTTCGCGGAAAGAAGCTGCTCGAGGTGCAGTATCTGCTCACGATCGGCCGTTCGGCCGTCACGTCCGGACACTCGAGAGGGCGAGGGTGAGGGGCGAGACTGGACTCTAGGCCGCGGACCGCTCACGTCAGCAACTCCTCGGAAAGGGCGCGGGCCACCTGGCGAACGGCTCGAAGTCCGTGAGACCGAGCGAACAGGTACGGCAGGTACAGCAAAGGCACGTCTCGGGCGATGCCGGCACGGAGCCGCTCGAGGTGGACGGCGCCGTCCCGCCGGACCGTGACAGCAAGCCTCGCAGCAGCGAGGACGTCCTCGACGAGCTCGCGGGAAGCCTTGAGCTCATGTGCGAGCCGGTCGAGCCGGGTAGGGCGGAAGAGCTCGTTGAACACTTGCTCTTCGGAGTGGCCGAAGAGCTCGGGCAGGACCCGGTTCGCCACGACGCAGGCGAGGTGAACCGGCGTCTCGGTCGCCAGCCTGGCGGCCAATTCGACCGCCTCCGTAACGGGCATCTCCTCCGGTGTCGTCACGAGCACGGCCCCGGTTCGGGCCGGATTGCCGAGAATCTCGAGTATCCAGTCGGTCTGGGCCCGGACGACGCCTACCCGGATCAGCTCGTTGATGCCCGTCGGCGCTGCGAGCTGGCCGACGACGCTGCCGGTCGAAGAGGCGTCGACCACGACGAGGTCGTAGTGGCCCTCTCGAACCTCGAAACACAGCTTGCCGACAGTGAGGATCTCCCGGATCCCCGGTGCCGCCGTCGCCACGAAGTCGAACGCTCGGGCAACCGGTCCGATGCGTCCAATGGTTGGCACCTTGGCGACGGTGCGCAAGTACTCCCGAAGCGCCGCCTCGGTGTTCATCGACATCGCGACGAGATCATCGCTGACCTGCCGGCCTCTGAACGGTGTCGGACCGCACTCGTAGGCGCGGGCGAGATCGCCCTTCGGCTCGACCTCGCACACGAGGGTACGGCGGCCCTGCTCGCTCGCGAGCAGGGCGATCGAAGCCGCGACGGTCGTCTTGCCTACGCCGCCCTTACCGGTGACGAAGAGCAGCTGGTGAGCGAGGAGCTCGGGCACCGAGCTCGGGCGTCAGGTGGTTCCGAAGCCGACGCGCCGGTCCTCGCCCCCGCCGCCGATCTCGATATAGGCAACTTTCGCGGCAGGCACCGCGACGCGGCGGCCACGCTTGTCGGTCAGCCAGAGCACGCCCTCGGGCTGCGCAAGCGCCTTGTCGACCTCAGCGACAACATCAGCGTGGGTCGTCCCCTCGGGGAGATCGATGTCGAGTTCCTTCACTGTCTGGATGATCCCGATGCGCACGTCCACGCAAGTGCTCCTTCCGCTTCCGCGTGTCATCGTAGGGGACGGGCCGACCGGCTCGGTGCGGAGCAGAGGGACCGGGGTCGTCCCGAGGTGACGCTCGTCGACTGGCTAGGCTCCGACTCCCCTCGGCAACCTCTCCTCAGGCCAGCCGAGAAGGCTGACGGCTTGCGTGCACGCGAAACGGTCCGTCATGCCGCTCACGTACCCAACCGCGACCCGAATCGTGTCCGGATCATCGGGTTCGAGGGGAATGCCGCCCGGAAGCGCCCTGGGATGATCGACGTAGTGAGCAACGAGAGCACGCAGCAAGTCGACGACCGCGGCTGATTGTTGGATCGAGGCGTGACGCAGGTAGATGCGCTCGTAGTTGAACCGGCGCAGTGCCTCGAGCGCCTCCCCCATCGGCTCGCTGATCGCGACCACGCCCGAGGCGATCGTCGTCGTGACGACATCGGTCACAAACGCGTGCAGCTGGCGGCCCCTCGAAGTGCCACACCGCTCTGCGACGAGGAGCGGCAACTCGTCACTTGTCACGATCTCGGCGTGAACGGCGTCCTCGAGGTCGTGAGCGCAGTAGGCGATCCGGTCGGCGAGCGCCACGACTTCGCCTTCGGGCGTGGACGGCGAAGGGCGAGACCACGAGTGGTTGCGGATCCCGTCCAAGGTCTCGGCACACAAGTTGAGCGATGCGGCAGTGACGTCGGCCCCCCACACCGCATGGTCGAAGCCTTCGGCCAAGAACGGGGACAATGCCTCCTCGCTGGCGTGACCTCCGGGGCCGTGGCCGCAGTCGTGCCCGAGTGCGATCGCCTCCGTCAAGGCGACGTTCAGTCGGCACGCGCGCGAGATCGCAGTCGCGACCTGCGCAACCTCGAGGGCGTGCGTGAGCCGCGTCCGTTGGTGGTCAGCAGGGAAGATGAAGACCTGGGTCTTGCCGGCTAGGCGCCGGAACGCCGTCGAATGCAGGATCCGGTCCCGATCGCGCTCGAAGCAGGTCCGCCACGGGTCGGCGACCTCCTCGATGACTCGGCTCCCGGCCCCGAGCGACCGGGTCGCACCCGGCGCAAGCAACCACTCCTCTTCCGCCTGTCGCGCCTCCCGGTCGAGGACGCCGAACGAACCCTCGAGAGAAACGGGCGGATGATGAGGAGTCCGAGCACCCGGGTCGGTGCTCGGGTGACCGCTCATGGTCGATGCCCAGCGCTGCGATTGCTCGCTCATCACGAACAAGGATGCCGCTTTCACAGGTGCCAGGCTACGGGAAAGGTGTAACAGGCCTCCGTCAGCGGATCGAGAGCTCGGAGCGATACACACGTCCAGGTCCGAGAGCCAGGACTCGCTGGGCGAGAGACTCGAAGGCCCGTCCCGCCTCCCCCTCCGGGTCCGAAGCCGCGACCGGTACGCCGGAGTCGCCACCTTCCCGCAAGGCAGGCAGGAAGGGGATCTGTGCGAGCAGGGCCACGCCGAGAGACTGGGCGAGCAGCTCGCCGCCGCCGTGACCGAACAGCTCGTAGCGTTTGTCGTCGTCGCCGGTGAACCACGACTGGTTCTCGACTACTCCCCGCACGGGCAGGCGAAGTTGGCGGGCGAGCACGGCAGCACGCTGGGCCACGCGTTCCGCGGCTACCTGCGGCGTCGTGACGACCAACACTTCGGCGCGAGGCACGAATTGAGCGATCGACATCGAGACATCACCGGTGCCGGGAGGGAGGTCGAGCACGAGGAAGTCCGGCCTGCCCCAGTGCACGTCCACCAGGAACTGCTCCAAGGCCTTGTGCAGCATCGGTCCGCGCCACATGACGGCCTGGTCCTCGTCCACAAAGAAACCCATCGAGATGCACCGCACGCCGTACGCCACCGGCGGGATGAGAAGGTCGCCGATCAACGTCGGAGGACGCTCGATTCCCAGCATCGAGGGAACCGAGAAGCCGTAGACGTCTGCATCGAGGATGGCCACCGAGGCTCCTTGGCGGGCCAAGGCGACCGCGAGGTTGACGGTCACCGTCGACTTGCCCACTCCGCCCTTGCCCGAAGCAACGGCGATGACGCGGGTGCGGGACGCTTTGTCGGCAAAGGGATTTGCGCGTGGGGCCGGTCCTTCCGCTCCGTGCTTGGCCGAAGCGGCCGTGGGATGGCTCGCGCCGTGACCGTGGTGCCCGGTGCTCTGGTCGCCGGCTTCCTGGCCTGGCGCACGTCCCAGCTCGTAGAGCCGCGCACGCAGATCGGCCTCCTCGGCCTCGGTCATGACGACGAACTCGACCACCGGAAAGGCACCCCCGGCTGCAGCCACCGCTTTCACGACCTCGTCGGCCAGCTCACGTGGGGCCGGGTGCCCGGTCGAAGGCACGGCAACGACGACATCGGTGCGCCGGCGGTGGCCCTGGACCGACCGAAGCGTTCCAAGGTCGCCGATGCTGTGGAACAGACCCGGGTCGACGACCGCGCGGACGGCGTCTTCCAGAGGCTTCTCGGGAATCGTCATCGGCCCGCCAGGAGCCCGGTCATGGCGTGTCCTTCGTCGATGTTGCCGTTGTTGCCGTTGTTGCGGTTGTCGCACCTCTCGGCGGCCACCGGTACGATAACGGTGTGAGTGCAACGACCCGCCGGGCACAGGGAGCGGCGAGCACCGACGAGGGTTTCTCGGCGACAGTGGCCGCGATCACGTCTGCGTTCGGAGACGGTACCCGGCGTCAGATCTACCTGTTCGCGCGCGAGCGCCATGGCGTCACCGCTTCCGAAGTGGCTGAGCAGTTCGCGCTCCACCCGAACGTCGCCCGTCATCACCTCGACAAGCTGGCCGCCGGCGGCTATCTCGACGTCTTCGTCGACCATGGCGGAGCAGGAGTCGGCCGCCCGTCCAAGCGCTACCTTTCGGGCACGGCCGACACGGCCGCCACGGTGCCGGCGCTCCGGGACGATCTTATCCTCGCGCTCCTCGGCCGACTCTTGGCCATCGTGGATCCAGCCCAGGCAGAGCAGATCGCCCACGACGTCGGCGCGGAATACGGCCGCTCGCTCGCTTCGCAGATGGCACCGGGCGAGGCACCGAAATCTCTGCGCTCGGCCATGCAGTCGGTGGCGGACGCGTTGACCGCCCAAGGGTTCGCCGCCCACGCAGGAGGCGCGCGATCGCCCAACGCCGTCGTCCGCGACCACTGCCCCTTCGGTGACGCCGCCATCGACCACCCGGTGCTCTGCGCCGCCGACCGTGGCCTCGTCGAAGGCCTGCTCAACGGTCTGTGCGGAGACGGTGTGTCGGTCCAGCTCTCGTCCCGCGCGCGCGGCGACGAGGTCTGCGCAACTGTCGCAGGCTGACCCCGTATCTCAGGCCCGTCCGAGCGCGCGCCGTTGAGCGACCGTCACTACCTCGACCACGCCTCTACCTCGGTTCTCCGGCCGGAGGCAGCTCAAGCGATGGCCGCTTGGCTTCATCGAGGATGGGCCGGAGATCCCGGTCGCGTGCACGCCGAGGGCCACGCAGCCCGTGACTCCATCGAGACTGCGCGTGAAGCCGTGGCTGCATTGCTCGGGACGACGGCGAACCGTGTCGTGTTCACCAGCGGTGGCACCGAGGCTGCCAACACGGCAATCTTCGCGGTTGGGCGGACCCGAAACGGTGCGGCGATGATCTGTGCGGACGTCGAGCACTCTTGCGTCCGCGAGGCCGCCATGCGCTCCGGCGCAGTCTCCGTCCTCAGAGTGGACTCGACAGGCCGCATCGACATCGAACATCTCGATGCACTGCTTGCTGACCGGGAGAACCCCGTGGCGCTGGTGAACTGCCAGTGGTGCAATCACGAGGTCGGCACCCTGCAGCCGGTATCCGAAGTGGTTGCTCGCTGTCGATCTGCAGGCGTGCCGGTGCATGTGGATGCCGCCGCCGCTGCGGGTCATGTCCCCATGGCGCTCGATGCGCTCGGTGCCGACTTCGTTTCGGTCAGCGCCCATAAGTTGGGTGGCCCGCCCGGGATCGGCGCTCTCGTCGTGCGCCGGGGCCTGCGCCTGGAACCGTTCGTCATCGGCGGTGCGCAGGAACGTGCACGGCGCGGTGGCCTCGAGAATGTGCTCGGCATCGTCGGATTCGGTGCCGCGGCAGCCGCATTGAACGAGCCGGGAAGGCTCGAGGCAGAGGAGGCCGCGGCCCGGCGTCTCACCGATGCGCTCGTCGACAGCGCCATGTCGGTCGAGGACGTGGTCGCGCTCGGCGACTCCATCCGCCGCGCGCCGCACATCGTGAGCGTGGCGGTAGGGGGCGTGCAGGCCGAAGCCGTCCTGCTCGGGCTCGACCGGTCAGGCATCGCGGCACACTCGGGCTCCGCGTGCTCGTCCGAGTCCATTGAGCCCTCCCCGGTCCTCGCTGCGATGGGCGTCGATCCTGATCGCTCGCTGCGCCTCTCGGTCGGCTGGTCCACGACCGAGGCCGACGCCGAGGCGTTCGCCTCAGCCTTTCCCCTCGTGGTAGAGCACTTGCGCGCGCTCGGAACCGCCGCCACTTGAGACGAGAGCGAACCTCAGCCGGCCGCGACCTTGGCACTCCTCAAGGCGGCCGCGTAGCGCGGCGGCAAGGTCTCCTTCGCGGCGGCGAATGCCTTCGCAGCGATCGCAGCGACAGACTCGAGCAGGTTCTTCGAGGCTCCCACACGTAGGGCGTCCAGGAACTGAACCGAGGCTGCCTTCGGGTTGCCGAAATCCTCGTACAGAATGACGCCGAGGAGCGCGTGACCATCGGGATAGCTCGGCGCGACCTTGACGGCCCGGGCGACCGAGGCGTCACCACGCGCGGACACGAGGCGGTTCTTCGCCGAGAGCCCGGCGAGGCGGATCAGCCACCCGCCGTAAGCGAGGGCGTCGGGTTGGTCCGGGTCCGTCTGCAAGACCTCGTCGTAGAGCTGGACGGCTTCTGCCACCTGCCCCTCACTGCCGAGGATTGCCGCCCGGTCGAGCGTCTCCTGCTCCTGCTGGGTCGACGACAGCGACACCGATCCCGACGCCGACTCGCCCGGCAAGCGGACACCAGCGAGCGACGCCGCCAACAACGTCGCCGCCACGACGAAACAAGCCGTGGCGCCGATCCCGATCACCAGCCGTCCTCGCCTGCTTCCCAGCCGCCTGCGCAGCCGGCGACCGAACGGGACAGACGAGACCGGCCGAACGGATGCGGCCTGCCGAGTCGATGCGGCCGGCCGAGTCGTTGCGGCCGGCCGAGCGGATGCGGCCTGCCGCGCCGGCGCGTTGTCGAGCCACCTCGCGGCGACGTCCGTTTCCTCGTCGGAGCCGGCTCGGGGGGCGGTCGCGAGCTCCGCGATCGCCGCCTCGACCTCGGCGAGCCGTCCGCTGTAGCGAGCTTGAAGAATGGCGAAGTCCGCTGCGTCGACGTCGCCGGACGCGAGCTCCCGCTCGAGGTCCTCGATCGACTGCCTGAGAAACTCCTTCTCGCTCACGAGGCCGCGGCGGCTCCCCTTGTCGGTCCCGTTGCCAGAGGAGCGCTGCGAGAGCGAGCGCCTGAGGGTCACCGTGTCACCTCGAGGCGCCTGCGCCGCCAGAGATACACGGCCAGCAACAAACTGCTTCCACCGAGGGCCGAGACAGGCACGACCCATAACAGCACGTCCGCGCTTGATCCGGTCGGAACGAGCAGCACCTGCTCGCCGAAGCGGGCCACGACGAGCTGCTCGATCCTCGTGTCGCTCAAGCCTTGATGGACCCAGGCGGCGACGTCGGCCCGCAGCGCGACCGCGATGGGCGCGTCCGACTGCGCGATGGACAGGTCGACGCAGCTCGGACACTTGATGATGCTGTCGAGTTGGTCAATCCGTGCCGCTCGGCTCGGCGGGGAGGAGTGCACGCTTCCGATGCCGAGGGCGATGATCGCGAGGACGGCCGCTAGCACCCAGGCGGGACGAGATGCCAGCAGCGGCAGGGCAGATCGTCGTCCAGTCGAGACTTTGCCGCCGGTCGCTCGGACTTCATCCTCGATGCCCGGCTGAGCGGCCGAGGCGGCGCTCTCCGGATCGGACGCGCCCGGCGCTCGGATGCCCGCGTCCGCCTTCACGCGTGTGCCGCCACGCCGTTCTCGACGAGGCGATCGAGCGCGCCGACGGTCACACCGCCGAGGATCCGGTCCACGACGCGCCCGTCAGGTGCGATGAGAAACGACTGCGGCGGGTCGTCGACGCCGTAGTTGATCGCGATCTGCTCGTTCGCGTCGACGACTGACGGCCACGTCGCTCCTACCTGTCGCTCGAACGCGGCCGCATTCCCCTCCGTGTCGCCGTAGACAACGCCGAGCACCGCGACTCGCTGCCCGTCCGGACGGCTGTACACGAATTTGACGAGGTCGGGTGACTCCGTGCGGCACGGCGGGCACCAACTTGCGAAGAAATTGAGGAGCACCCAGTGGCCCCGCAAGGACGCCAATGAGGAAATGCCACCCGAAAGATTGCGACCTGCAACCGATGGAGCCGGCTTGCCGATCAAGGGGCTCGAAGTCGTCTGCGTTGCCGGCGGTCGGGTCGCCAAGACAGCGACTAGCACGAGGGCGCCGAGCCCGACACCGCACGCTGTCCACCGCGCGAGTTTCATATGGGCGAGCTTCATCTGGGGGCGCCTTGTGCTCACGAGCCCGCTCCGGCTCGGACCCCTCGGGGCTCGCTGACCGGGTCGACCGGGCCGGCTGGGTCGACCGGGCCGGCTGGGTCGACCGGTCCGGCGAGTCCCGGTTCCAGGCAACCCGCCAGACCGTACGTCGACTCCGCTTGCGAGCTGGTCTGCAGCTCCTTGAGCTCGCTCGACCCTGCCCCAGAACGGTCGCCCGACCCACGGCGGCGCCGCCCGGGAATCGCGGCAAGCGCCGCGCCGAAGGCCGTGATCGCACCGCCGACCCAGAGCCAGAGCACCATCGGTTGGATGACGACGTCGATCGTCGCCGGTCCGCGCGGTGCGATGTCGATGTCAGCGGCCGTGAGATAGGTGTCCGACCGCACCGACGAGTCCACCGCGGGAGTGCCAATCCCCTCACTTCCAGGGAAGACGCTGATCGCCGGGTAGAAAGGTGCCCCGTCCACCAGCACCGTGGCGATCTCGCCGCTCTTGTTCGGAAGGCTGAAGCTTCGCTCACCCACGTAGACGAACGTGTGGCCGTCGTAACGAACTGACTGCCCCGGTCTCAGCACGAGCTGTGTCCGTTGCCCATAGGAGCTCGCGGCCGCGAGCGCCACGGCCACGATGACGACACCGACGTGAACGATCATCCCTCCGTTAGCTCGACCGAACAGCGCCCTCCACGCACCGGCTCCGGCCCTGTGAGATGCGCCGGCTGCCAGCACGAGTTGACGCAAGGCACTGGCGCCAGCGAACCCACCCAGACCGAACGCCAGAAGCGGTGTGAATCCACGCACACCTGCGAGCACGCAGACCGCGATCGTGAGGACGCCGGCCCACGCCGGGATCGCCAGCCGGCGGCGGAGCACACCTGGGCCGGCCTTGCGCCACGGGAGCGCCGGGGCCACCGCCATGAAGAACAGCAGCGCGAAGCCAATGGGGAGGGTCATCGTGTCGAAGTACGGTCGTCCGACCGTGACCTGCTGGCCGTTCAATGCCTCGACGAGCAGCGGGAACACCGTCCCGAGAAGCACCACGAGGGCGAACCCGGCGAACAAGAGGTTGTTGACGAGAAACGCGCCCTCACGAGAGACCGCCGCGTCGATCGTCCCCGGGGAACGCAGCCGATCGCCGCGCCATCCGATCAGCCCGACACCGACGGCCACGACGAGGCCGAAGAATCCGAGCAACACCGGGCCAACGGTCGAATTCGAGAAGGAGTGCACCGACACCAGCACGCCCGAGCGCGTGAGGAAGGTCCCGAGAATAGTGAGCGAGAACGCCGCGATCAGGAGCGACAGGTTCCACACTCGGAGCAGGCCGCGGCGCTCCTGCACCATCACCGAATGCAGGTATGCCGTGCCACACAGCCAGGGAAGGAGGGCGGCGTTCTCGACCGGGTCCCAGCCCCAGAAGCCACCCCAGCCGAGGACCTGGTACGACCACCACGCTCCCATCACGATGCCGATCGTCAGGAAAGCCCATGCGAACAAGGTCCAGCGGCGGGTCTCGAGAAGCCACCCCTCGTTCAGGCGCCCCGTCACGAGCGTGGCTATCGCAAAGGAGAACGGCACGGTGAAACCTACGAAGCCCAGGTAGAGGAAGACCGGGTGGAAAGCAATGAGCGGGTTGTCCTGCAAGAGGGGATTCGGTCCAGCACCGTCGGCCGGGACCGTGCCGACGACGTGCGCAAACGGGTTTGCCGGACCGGCCATGAGGGCGAAGAAGAAAACGGCGACGCAAAGGCCCACAAGGCTCGCCCAAGCCACGAGCGGATCGGAGGCGCGCTTGCGGAACCAGTGGGTCATCGAGGCGAGGTAGCCGGCGAGAATGAGCGACCAGAGCAGGATCGATCCTTGCAGAGCGGACCACATGCCGGTGACCGTGTACAGCAGCGGCGTCTGGCGGCTGTTGTTCGCGGCCACGAACGCGATCGAGAAATCATGAGTCAGGAGCGCCCGCTCCATCGCGAATGTCGAGAGGACCGCTCCGGCGAGAACCCACAGTGCGAACATCCGGGCGTGCCCGAACAACGGAGTCCGCCCCGTTGCCAGGCCGACGCCGATCGTGACGACACCGGACAACGCCGCTATCAAGCCGAGCGCGACCCCGATCAGCCCGAGAGAAGCGTTCATCTCGTCGTACCGTTGAGCGCCTTCACGCGAGCCGGGTGCGCCTGGATATAGCTGTTGGAATGCTTGACGAGGATCTGATCCGAGGCGAACTGGTCCGTCGCGCCGACGAAGTGTCCTACGACGACGACCGGAATCCCGGGTTGGAACAGCTGCGGAGGAGATCCGGTGTTGACGACATCGACCTTGACACCGCTGGATTCGACAGCGAAGGCCACTGTTGCCCCCGAGTCGGTCCGAAATAGGTGCACCGTCCCCGGCACTACCGTGCCCTCGAGCTGGAACGTGCCGTCTCCAAGTGTCGCTCGCTGGGCAACCGCCTCGTTCGCAGTCTTGAAGAACACGATCGCCGTCGTGAGGCCCTTGAAGATCAGGAAACCGAGCGCCGCCACGATCACAGCCCCGACCACTCCCAGACGCCGCCGCTGGCGCCGTTGCTCCGGGCTGAGGATCCTCGGCGAGCGCCGATGCGCGACGGGAGCGATCCCGGCCTCGCCGGAGCTCAGCTCCTCGTCGCCGGTATCTCGAGTCGAGACTGAGCCATCTCGCGGGATGCGGACATCGGTCATTACGAAAGCCTTGGCCCGGGCTCTTCCGCGCCAAGTTGCGGCAACGCCGAAGTGTCGGCCGCCTCGCGCGACGGTCCTTGGGCGGTTGTCGGCGCCCCATCGATCCTCCGCCGAGTGGCGCGCTCGCGCGCGACGAGCGTGACCGCGTACGTTCCGAGCGTGCCGAGGATCACCACGTAGCCGGCTTCCACATAGCCGTTCATCCCGCTACCGCCTCCGCTCGGCGCTCCGCGAGGGCCACCTCGAGGCCTTCGGTCTCCTCGCGGTCCTGCAACTTCGCAAGGCGGTACCGGTGCGCCACGAGCCAGATGTAGACGAGCGTGAAGGAAACGAATCCCAGCAGCAAAGTCCACGCCATGGACCCGTGCACGTAGGTCTTGTGCGTGATCAGGTTGATCGTCGGTGCCTGATGCAAGCTGCGCCACCAGTCAACCGAGAAGTAGACGATCGGTACGTCGACGAACGCGACAAGGGCGGCAATCGCAGAGCGGCGGGCCCGAGCGTGGAAGTCCCCAGGCACGCGGCGCAGGGCGAGATAGCCGAGATAAAGGACGAACAACAGCGCTGTCGTCGTAAGCAGCGGGTCCCAGACCCACCACGCGCCCCAAGTAGGCCGTCCCCAGATCGATCCCGAGACGAGCGTGAGGCCGGTGAAGACGACCCCGACCTCCGCCGACGCCCCCGCAAGACGGTCGAAGCGCTCTGCTCTCGTCCTCGGCCACAAGTAGAAGACGCTCGCAAGGCCGGCCATGCCATACGCGAGGAAAGCAACCCAGGCCATCGGTGGGTGGACGTAGAGCAGGCGCACGAGATTGCCCATGAACTCGTCCGGGGGTGTGACGAAGAGCCCCAACCACACCGTCGCCGCCACGCCCGCGAGTGCGACCGCCCCTAAGCCACGCAGAGCCAGGGTCGCTCGATCGGTCCGAGCCGGGTGCGATGCCGTACTCATCCGTCCTCCAAGAGCGGCCCGAACGCGATCGTGCCGATGGCGGTATAGAGGACCGCAAAGACGACAAGGACGTCCAACCAACCACCTGCCCGGCCCGGCGTTCCGGCGAGGGCGGCGTCCCACGCCTTTGTCGCAGCAAGGAGGACGGGAGCGACAACGGGGAGGAAGAGGAGGGGGAGGAGAGTTTCTCGGGTCTGGAGGCCTGATGCCACAACCCCATAAAGCGTCCCGATCGCCGTTAGCCCGAGGGTGCCTGCGGCACATGCTGCGACCAGTACGAGCGCACCGGAGAGGTGGGCCCCGTAGAGCAAGGCGACGCCGATCGTGAGGGCGGCCTCGAGCACGAGCAGCTGAACAGCGATGGCGCCCGCCTTCCCGAGGAAGATGCCGGCTGGGTCGAGGCCGGACAGCCGTAGCCCGTCGCGTGCAGCATCGGCCGACTCGATGGCGTAACTGCGCTGAACGGCCAGAATCGTCGATAGCAGCACCGCGACCCAGAAGAGCCCGGCAGAGGCAGGTGCGAGCACTTGGCGGTCGGGCCCCAGGGCCAGACCGAACAGGAGCAGGACGGCAACAGCGAAGGGGCCGACCTGATTCAGGCCGACCCGAGAGCGGATCTCGATCCTGAGGTCCTTCCCGGCAACGAGCATCGCGTCACGCAACATGCGCGGGCGCTTCCGGCACGGGCAGGGACGTAGGTTGCTGCTCGGCTGGAGCGAGCCGCTCGTTCGGCTCAGCCGTCTGGGCCGGAGCAGTCGTCCCGGCCGGCTCGGTCGATTCGATCACGCGGCCACCAGCGAGGTGGACGACACGGTCGGCGATGGCCTCGGCACGTTCATGCTCGTGCGAGGCGAAGACGACCGTGCGACCGGCGACGCGAGAACCGGCAAGAAGCTCGTCGAGGAGATCCCGTCCTTCCTGGTCGAGCCCGGCATGCGGCTCGTCGAGCAGCCACAACCGAGCACCTCTCGCGACGAGCACAGCGATTGCGGCACGGCGCTGCTGGCCAGCCGAGCAGCGCCCGACGGTGGTAGACGCGAGCCGGCCGGCGAAACCCAGCTGCTCGAGCGCCGGGCGGACCCCCGTGAGAGCGCCTCTCGTCGCTCGCACCGCAAAGCGCACGTTCTCCTCCACGGTCAGCTCCTCGTACAGGAAAGACTGGTGACCGAGCATCCCGACCTCGCGGCGAACCGCGCGGCGATCCGCGACCAGGTCCCGGCCCAGCACGATCGCCTCGCCCGAGTGCACCTCCAGCAAACCTGCGAGGACCTTGAGCAGGCTTGTCTTGCCAGCGCCGTTCGGACCGCGCAGGTGCACGACCTCGCCCTCGGCGACTTCTAAAGAAGCTCCTGCGAGGAGAGGGAAACGGCCGGCGAGCGCAACGGCCTCGTGGAGACGAACGGCAGGCGCCATGGAGATCGGGACCATGCTACGGGGCGACCGGTACCCGAGGCCAAGCGGGGCACCCCAGCTCGACACCTCCGACCGCCGTGGGCAGTCCGCAGCCGGGCCTCAGCCCCGCGGCAAGGACTCCTTGCGGGCTAAGGCGTCGAGGTCCGCGTCGACCATCATCTCGACGAGACCTGCAAAATCGACATGTGTCCTCCAACCGAGCTTCTCGCGCGCCTTGGCCGCATCACCGACAAGGAGGTCCACTTCCGCAGGGCGAATGAAGCGTTCGTCGATCCGGACGTGGTCCTCGTGGTTGAGACCGGCCCGAGCGAAGGCGACCTCGCACAGCTCCCGCACCGAGTGCGTCTCTCCCGTGGCGACGACATAGTCGTCGGGTTTGTCCTGCTGGAGCATCGCCCACATCGCCTGAACGTAGTCACCTGCATAACCCCAGTCCCGTTTTGCTTCCAGGTTGCCGAGATGGATCTCGTGGTCGAGGCCGAGCTTGATCCGCGCGACTCCGTTCGTGACCTTCCGAGTCACGAACTCGAGGCCCCGGCGCGGGCTCTCGTGGTTGAACAGGATTCCAGAAGAGGCATGCAGCCCGTAGCTCTCGCGGTAGTTCACGGTGATCCAGTGCCCGTAGACCTTCGCCACGCCATAGGGACTGCGGGGGTAGAACGAGGTGTGCTCGGTCTGCGGCACCTCCCGGACCTTGCCGAACATCTCCGACGAGCTCGCCTGGTAGAAGCGGATCTCCGGATTGGTCAGACGGATCGCGTCGAGCACGCGGGTGACGCCGAGCGCCGTGACCTCGCCGGTGAGCACCGGCTGGCTCCAGGAAGTCTGCACGAACGACTGGGCGGCAAGGTTGTAGACCTCGATCGGTCGGTGCTCGCGCAGGACCTCGATGATCGAGACCTCGTCAAGGACATCCGCGGTAACTAGCGTCAACTTGTCCTGAATGTGAGCGATGCGCTCGAAGTTGACGGTACTCGAGCGCCGCAGCATCCCGATCACTTCGTAACCCTGAGACAACAACCATTCCGCCAGGTAGGAGCCATCCTGACCGGTAATGCCGGTGATCAGCGCCCTCTTTTGCACTGCCCCGTTCTAGAGGCTGTCGCGCGTGGTCGCAAGGTAGGGGCGCCCGCCGTCAGCGACTGGTATCTTCCGGCGCGCGGCACCGATTACAGATGGCGACCGCTCAGGGCTCGGACCAATTGGGCGGTCTGTGCTCGGCGAAGGCCGCCCGTCCCTCGGCCGCCTCGGCACCAAGGGTTGCCACGGTGAGCAGTGGATGCAGGTACTTGAGTGCCTCACGGGGGGCAAGTGCGAGCGCCGTGTAGAAGGAGTCGCGGCCTGCCCGCATGGCGAGCGGCGGCTTGCGGGCCAGTGACTCAGCCAGCTCGTCGACCGCCGAGTCCAGGTCAGCTACGGGGACCACGCGGTTGACGATGCCGATCCGCTCGGCCTCCTCCGCACCGATGCGGCGGCCGGTCATCATGAGCTCTAGTGCCCGTTTCGGCGTCATCGCCTGAAGGAGAGCGACCGTAACCATGTACGGCCAGATGCCGATGTCGATCTCGGGTGTTCCGAAGATCGCGTCGTCCGCCGCCACGACCAGATCGCAAGCCAGCGCAAGCCCCATCCCGCCCGCGAGCGCATAGCCGCGTACCCGGGCGATCGAGGGCTTGCCGAGGTCCCACAGATCCTCAAAAAGCCGACCGAGCTCGCCTCGGGTCTCGTGCAACGTGCCTGCGGTCGGGCCGGTCGTACCCTGCGGCGCTGCAGCCGGCGAGCTCGCTGCCAATAGGTCCGCACCGGCGGAGAACGCGCGGTCCCCGGCGCCAGTGAGGACGACCACACTGACGCTCGGATCGACACGAGCATCGGCGAGCGCGTTCCTGAGCAGTGCGAGCACCTCACCGGAGAGGGCGTTGTGCCGCTCCGGCCGGTTGATCGTGATGCGGCGGACACGTCGAACTTGTTCGACCAGAACTTCGGCTGTGTTGTCGGAAGCCACCACCCGGCGAACGCTATCGCCGTCGCACCCCTCGGGCGAAGGTAGGCGACGGTTGCGAGAAGGGTGTGGATGCTCCGATGCCGTCCACCGCTACGGTGCGGGGCGTGCGCCTTCCCGCTTGCGGCACCGTGGTCGTCGTCTCGTACCGCCTCGGCGGCCAAGACGGGGTCTCGGTGGAAGCTGGAAAGTGGGCTTGGGCGTTTCGTCGTCTGGGGTTCGCCGTTCGCACGGTCGCCGGCACTGGGAAAGCCGATCTTCTGGTGCCGGGCTTGGCAATGGATGCCCTAGTCGCAGACGTCCCCGCACTGCAGTCTGAAGTCGTGGATGCCCTCGCGACGGCCGACCTGGTGCTCGTGGAAAATCTCTGCTCTCTGCCGCTGAATCCCGTGGCGGGCGAGGTCGTCGCCGGT
>Ga0209415_10000648_pt1 | contig 65022 bp, 58 predicted proteins | sample PeaSoiSIISIP2007_FD_187696 | JGI IMG/M metagenome (GOLD analysis project Ga0209415, IMG submission 187696) | Peat soil microbial communities from Weissenstadt, Germany - SII-SIP-2007 (SPAdes) (version 2) | ecosystem: Environmental > Terrestrial > Soil > Wetlands > Peat | place: Germany...
GTGGACATCTTGGGGGCCTCCGGGGTCTTGTCGCGCGGTGGTCCCGATGCGGTTGACAAGGGGCACTGGAGTCACAATTACGTCTGGCAGCGCTACACCTCGATCGGGGCGGGAACAACCGAGGTGCAGAAGAACATCATCGCCGACCTCGCCATCAAGATGCCTCGTCGCTGAGCGGGCGGGTTCCGTCACCAACAGGACGTTGTAATAGGGGTCGGCGAATCACGCGCCCCGATCCCCGCTGGGGGTACCTGCACACCGATGTCGCCAGTCCACCCCGGCGATCCGGTCGAAGGTCACGCCGAGGGCGTCGAGCGCCTGCTCGCCACGGTGCGCGATGACGCCGACAATCCATCCGAGAAGCCGACATTCATCCGAGAAGCCGACAATCCATCCGAGAAATGGCAGCCAGCCGGAAAACGACCGGGTTTGCAGCTCGTGGCAGCCGTCGGGCTCGGGCCAACCCAAACGTCACTTGCCACTTACGTAAGGATATGCTTACACTCTGCTCATGGACGCCGCCCTCCGAGCGATCGCCGAGCCCCATCGCCGCGAGATCCTGCGCCTCGTGGGCGACGAAGAGCTCGCCGCCGGAGAGATCGCCTCGCACTTCGATCTGAGTCGGCCCGCAGTGTCCCAGCACCTCCGAGTGCTCGTGGATGCCGGACTCCTCGAGAGTCGGCGAGAGGCGACCCGGATCATCTACCGGGCCCGGCCCGAGGGACTGTCCGAACTGCGCGACTACCTCGAAGGGTTCTGGGCGACCGGACTGCGCCGCCTGAAGCGGGCAGTAGAGCGAGAGATGGAGGACACCGAACGTGCCACCAGGCGATGACGTCATCGAGCAGGAGATCCGGATCGCGGCGCCGCCCGAGGCCGTGTTCCCGTTCTTCACCGACCCCGAAAAAATGCGGCGGTGGAAGGGCATGGACCACAAAGTGGACCCCCAACCGGGCGGGATCTACCGGGTCAACATCGACGGAACGCACGTTGCACGAGGCGAGTACGTCGAGGTGAACCCCCCGCATCGGGTGACCTTCACGTGGGGATGGGAGGATGACGGCAATCCTGTCCCACCGGGGTCGAGCACGGTCGAGGTCACACTGACTCCCGACGGCGACGACACCATCGTGCGCCTCGTACACCGCGGCCTGCCGCTCGAGGCCGTCGAGCCCCACGCGGCCGGATGGCGTCATTACCTGGCCCGCCTCGCGATCGCCGGTTCCGGGGCGGACCCGGGACCGGATCTGGGACCGTCCTAGAGGTCACCTGCATTCTCGGGCAACTTCGGTTCCCCGCCCACCGACATGGATCCACCGCACAACACCAACAAGAGAAAGGCAGGACTCACGATGGGCAAGTTCGTATTCCTCTACACGGGCGGTCAGATGGCCGACACACCCGAGGGTCAAAAAGCGGCCATGGACGCATGGATGGGATGGTTCGGCACTCTGGGTGACGACATCGTCGACCCCGGCAACCCCTTCGGCACGTCGGCCACGGTCAAGGCCGACGGATCCACGAAGGACGGCGGAGCAAGCGCCATCGGGGGCTACAGCGTCATCTCGGCCAACAGCTTGTCCGACGCGGCGGGCAAGGCCAAGGGCTGCCCTGTCCTTTTCGGCGGGGGCACGGTCGAGGTGTACGAGGCGATGCCGATGTAGCACCGGCGGTGTCATACCGGTCCGGTTCGGTTCTCAAGGAGGACGAGGCCCGGTCGCTCAGCAACGTCTGAACGACCGGCCTCGATCCCCAAACACCGATCCCGCTCGTCGAGAAGCTCCCCCGAGTCGAGGGTCTGTCTTGAAAGGTTCCCGCGGCACCACCGAACGAGCTGCGGAAATCACGCCGGCAATCGTTCGAGCTCGCCACTGGGGTCGTAGTAGAGCTCCTGCTGCGCGATCAGTGCATCGCGGTAGCGGTACACCACAACGTAGGTCGACCGCAGACGAGCGCCGTTCAGACCGAAATCGAACTGCACACGGACATATGCGCCCCGTGCTCCTGCGATCAGCGCCCGCTCGTCGACGGCATAGGCGATCTCGGACAGCCCCGTGATCGTCAGCTGAATGAACTCGAGCGTCTCATCGACACCCACGATGCGCGGCGGCCGGCCGAAGAGCCGCGTCGTGGGACTGAGATAGACGACATCAGGATGGTACAGAGACCGCGCCGTGGAGATGTCCGCCGCGCCGAAGGCCGCTGCGAACCGCTCCTCCTGGGCGTCGACCGCGTCGAGCGAAATCGGACCAGGAATCACACCGACAGCATGACGTGCAGGTCGAGGCCCTCAAGACGCTCCCGGCCACCCAGCGCCGTGATCTCGAGCAGAGCGGCCACACCCACGACCTCCGCACCCCCCCGACGAAGAACCGAAGCGGTGGCGAGCAGGGTCCCACCCGTGGCGATGACGTCGTCGACGATGAGCACGCGGTCGCCGGGTCCGACCGCGTCGAGATGCATCTCAAGGGTGGCCTCTCCGTACTCGAGCATGTAGGCCTCTGTCATCGTGGCGGCAGGGAGCTTGCCCACTTTGCGTACGAGGACCAATCCTGTGCCCAACGCATACGCAACGGGGGCACCGAACGTGAATCCCCGCGCCTCGATGGCGGCGACCTTGTTGACCCTTCCCGCGAACGGAGTGCCCAACCACGCCACAACATCTGCGAAGGTCCCGGCATCGGCGAGAACGGGCGTGATGTCCTTGAACGTCACGTCCGGCTGGGGAAACCCCACGATGTCACGGACGAGCGTCCCTACCCGCTCGCGGAGCGCGCCCTCGGCGACGCCTTCGGGCGTCGTCATATCGGGCATTCAGGATGTCGGTGCGGAGGACGCGACTTCGGCCGAATCTCCCGGTGGCGCCAACGCCGCTGCCAACCCCAAAGCCGCGAACGTCGAGCCGAGCGTGGCCACAACGATGCGGCCCCAGATGGGGAGTTCGCGACCGCGCACCGCGGCGATGGCGTCCCATGCGTCACACCCCGCTCCGAGCAGCAACGCACGCGTGACGGTTTCAGGACGGTCCTCTCCGAGCGCCTGCAGCAACACGACGCCCAGCGCCACATCTCGGACTCCGAAGACGCGACTCATGAAGCGCACGCTGGGTCGCTTGGCCTCGGCACCCAGATAGACGCGAGCCCCCGCCGTCGGTGTGGCCATGAGACCCAGTCCGAAGCCGACTCGACCCATGGCAATCAGATGAGGGATCCTGCGGCGCAAGTCGTCGTTCACCCACCCGAGGTTAGCGGCGGGGCGAGCCGTCGCCTGGCGACCTCTGTCAGACGCCGTTCCCCCGTGTCACCGGGGCGATCCGTATCTTCGTAGCCGTCGGTGTCATCGGGGCAGGTTGTAGAAGTCCAGGGCGTTGGCGCCAGCCACCCGGGCCAGCGTTTCGGGAGTCAATCGCCCTTCTGCATGCTCCTTCAATTCGGTGGAGGCGTTCGGCCACGCACCATCCCAATGGGGATAGTCGCTGGCGAACATCACGCATCGGTCGCCGAGCAGGTCCACGACGCAGGGCAGTGCGTCCTCATCGGGTTCGCAGGTCACCACGACGTTCCCCGCCGCAACGTACTCCGCGGGTGGGCGCCGCCACCCGTTGGGGATCCAGTCCCCGCGCGACTCGTAATGCTCGCCCAAGCGCTCGATGAACCACGGCAACCATCCCGCGCCAGCTTCCAGGAACGCCACCTTGAGTGTGGGGTGCCGATCGAACACCCCTCCGCTCACCAGAGCCGTCATGGCGAACATCTGATCGAACGGGAAGCTCACGCAGTGGACCTGGATGTAGTTGTCGAAACGGTCCACTCCGATCTTGGGCAGGTGGACGCCGGGGGCCCCGTGCACTCCCAGGGGCATGTCGAGCTCTGCCGCGGCTGCATAGAAACGGTCCATGTCGGGATGATCGAGGTTCCGGCGCTTGAGCGCGGGCGGGACGATGGTGGCGACCAGACCAAGATCCTTGGCCTCGGTCATCACCTGCACGGCTTCTTCGACGTGCTCGATCGGCACGACCGCGACCCCATGCAGTCGACCTGCACTCTTGGTGCAGAATTCGGAAACCCACCGGTTGTACATGCGGGCCAGCCCGACCCCGAGCACCTGGTCCTCGAGGGTCGGTACGCACAGCCCGAAACTCGGGAACAGCACCATCTCGTCGATACCATCGGTGTCCGCGTTGGCGAGCACCCCGTCGACTGTCGCCGGATCGACGCCGGGGGCGGTCGTAAGCCCGTGCTGCGGCGGGCATCCCGCCCCTGGTCCCTCGTACTGGGGGTACGGCCGTCCTTCGATCAGGACTCCGAGCTTGGTGTCGCTCCGCAGTGCCACATGGTCGGGAAAGCGCTGCAGCAGCTCGGCGAAGAACTCCACGGGCTCCACCGCATGGGCATCTGCATCTACGACCTGCATGTCCGTCGCCATCACCGCTCCGTTCCGTCGTACACGATGACACTTCTCGCCACCTCGCCCGCCTCCATGGCCCTGAAGGCGTCGTTCACGTCATCGAGCCCGATACGCCGTGTCACGATGCCCTCGGCGTCGATCGCTCCTTGGCGAACCAGGTCGACCAGGATCGGGAAATCCCGGTCGGCATCGGACGATCCGTAGACACAGCCGATCACCGTCTTGGCGTCCACGAACAACTCGAATGCCGAGAACGACACCTGCTCGGCCGGCGATCCCGCGCCGACCAATACCGCCGTTCCACCCCGGCGCACCGCTGCAAACACCGTGCGTATGGTCTCGGCCCGCCCCACCACCTCGAAACCGAAGTCCGCGCCGCGTCCGCCGGTATGGGCACGAACTGCCTCGACGGGATCCTCGACCGAGCCGTCGACCACTGCAGTGGCTCCCATGGCCTTGGCCAGCTCGAGTTTCGACGCGACGTGATCGACGGCGACGATCGTCGCCGCCCCGGCCAGACGCGCTCCTTGGATGACAGACAATCCGACCCCGCCACACCCGACGACCGCCACCGTCGACGCCGGGGTCACGTGGGCGGTGTTCCATACCGCCCCCACGCCGGTGGCCAAGGCGCAGCCCACCAACGCAGCGAGGTCCAACGGGACCGACGGGTCGACGCGCACCACCTCGCCCTCGGGGACGAGGGTCTCCTCGCCGAAGGTGGCCGTGCCGAGGCCACGCACCAACCGCGTCCCTCCGACCGTGGCGTACGCACCCGACAGGGACTGCGCCAAGCCCACCTCGCACAGCATGACCTGACCCCGCAGGCACCAGAAACACCGGCGGCACGCCGGCATCCACGTGAGTACCACGCGGTCACCCGGGACCACGCGCGTGACCGCGTCGCCCACCTCCACGACGACGCCGGCACCCTCGTGACCGAGCACAGTGGGGAACAGAAAGGGGATCGTTCCCTTTTGGACAGACAGATCCGAATGACACACACCGCTTGCCGCCATCTTGACCCGGACGTCGTGTGGTCCTGTCGGTGCAAGCTCGATGTCTTCGACGACGAACGGGCCCCCCACCTCATGGACGACCGCGGCCCGCACCACTCGGGATCCGGATGCGCTCATCGGCTTTGGCCCCCGGCCCGGACCGTGTCAGTGTCCGAGCCCGAACGCACCACCGCGCCGGGAAGCGCACCCGTGAACACACCGGCTCGCACGATCTCTTCACCGTTCACGATCACGTGTTCGATCCCCACGCCTTCGGCATACAGCCGACTCGCACCCCCGGGAAGATCGTCTCGCGTTCGCTCGGGCCCGTGGCCCACCCGGTCGGGGTCGAACACCACGATGTCAGCCCAGGAGCCCGGCGCCAATCGTCCTCGATCCCGCAGACCGTAAAGCCGGGCCGGGACGTCGGTGAGCTGGCGCACCGCCTCCTCCCACGACAGAAGATTCCGGGCTCGAATCCCGTCTCCCAGCATCGACGTCGAGTAGATCGCCCCGCACATCATGTCGAGGTGCGCGCCCGCGTCGGACCCCCCGACAACGGTCCGCGGGTCCTGCCACACCTTGGCCCGCAGCTCCCAATCCGCCTCCGACTCACCGATGGGCGGGCGCAGACCGGTTCGGAGTCGGTCCGCGATCACCACGTCGAGCAGTGCGTCGAACGGCTCTTTCCCTGTCTGCCGGGCGACATCTCCGACCGAACGCCCTTCGTACCCAGAGTTGGCGGGCGCGAAGGTCTCGTCGATCACGAGATTCTCCCAGCGGGCCAGGGCGCCGATGATCCCGGCCTCCTTCGACTTCGCTCCCGCATCAAGCCGGGCCCGCTCGGCCGGATCGGAGAGGATCTTCATGCGCTCGGGCACGGGGAGGGCGAACATCTGGTTCCATCCCGGGAGGCTGTCGAGGATCGCGCCGGGGTCGAACGACAGGCGCAGCTTCATGGTGTGAGGCAAGGTGAGCGCCACCACCGTTGCGCCGCGCTCCGCCGCCGTCGTCGACGCCTCGAGTTGGTGTTCGAGCCCGCCGGGATTGAGGGCGGACACCCCCAGGACGTTCCAGTTCGCGGGCCGGTCGGCCAACAGCGACAGGGTCGCCATCAGGTCCACCTCGTCCTCACTGAACCCGTTGAGACACCCTGGCACGATGAGCTCGAGCGTCGTTCCGGGATGGTCCGACACGACGCGACACAGCGCCTCGAGCTCGGCCCGCGATGCGGCTCGTGACGGCACGGGCATCCCGTCGCCGTCGTTGTGGGTGGGAGCTTGTGACGTCGAAAAACCAAGCGCGCCCTCTTCGAGCGAACGCGCCAATACCGACGCCATCGCACGCAACTGCTCGTCGGTCGCCGTGCTGCCCACGGCATCCTCGCCCATCACCACGCGGCGCACCGCCGAGTGGCCGACGAGGAAGCCGGCGTTCACAGCGACAGAGCCGTCGAGCCGGCCCAGCCAGTCGCCGAAGGAGTCCCACGACCAGTCCAGCATGTCCAAGGCCGACAGCGGCATGCCCTCGACCCGGGCCATCATGCGCGCCAGATAGCGGGAATGTTCGGCACCGGCCGGCGCCAGCGAGAACCCGCAATTGCCACCGATCACCGTCGTCACACCGTGCAGCGGCGAAGGGCTGGCGGTCGGGTCCCACGACAACTGCGCGTCGTAGTGCGTGTGGAGGTCGACGAATCCCGGCGTCACCAGCAGTCCATCGGCGTCGATCACGTTCGCGGCCGAATCCTCGACCGTGTCGATCTCCACCACCCGGCCGGCGCGCACAGCCACGTCGGCTTGGCGCGACGGTCCGCCCGTTCCGTCCACCACGGTCCCACCTCGGATCAGCAGGTCCAACATGAGTGCCTCCCCCGTGTCGAGGTGGGGTCCCGGTCGTTCACCGCGTCGGCGCGGGGAACTGCAGGATCGTCTTCGGATGGGTGAAGGCGAGCATTCCCTCGGGCCCGAGCTCCAGTCCGTAGCCCGACTGCTTCCACCCTCCGAACGGAGCCCGGTGGTCCATCGCGGCGGTGCCGTGGTTGTTGACGAACACCGTCCCTGCTTCGAGCCGGCGCGCGGCACTGGTGGCGAGGTCTTCGTCACCGGTCCAGATCGAGGCGCACAGCCCGTAGGGGGAGTCATTGGCGCGACGGAGCGCCTCGTCGACGTCGCCGTACCCGATCACCGGGAGTGCGGGTGCGAATTGCTCCTCACAGACAATCTGGGCGTCATCGGGTGCACCGTCGACGATGGCCGGGGACACCAGGTACCCGCCAGCGGCAGCGTCCTGCTCGCGCACCCGCGCCGGACGGTGGACCCGAGCGCCGCGACTGGCGGCCTCTTCCAACATGTCCTCCACGCGTTGGCGCGCCGCCGGTCGGTGCACCGGGCCCATGGTCACCTCAGGGGCGAGTCCATCTCCGACGACTTCGGAACCGACCCGGGCGACGAGTGCGTCGACCATGGCGCCAACCTTGTCTTGCGGAACGTAGAGCCGCTTGATCGCCATGCACACCTGGCCCGATGTGATGAACGTCGCCGCGGCGATCTTGTCGGCCAGCGCGTCGTCGATCTCGACGTCGGGGGCCAGGATGGCCGGGTCGTTGCCACCCAGTTCGAGTACTACCGGCCGCACCGCGCTCGCGGCAGCCGCCATCACGGCGCGTCCGGTGGGCACACCGCCGGTGAAAGACACCATGTCGACCCCGGGGTGAAACACGAGCGTGGCTCCGAGCTCTGGGGTGGAACCGTTGACTGCGTTCACGACGCCGGGCGGCAGTGCGTCGGCGAGGGCGGCTGCGATCGCAAGAACCGCACCGGGGCAAGTGGGCGGAGCCTTGATCACGACGGTGTTGCCGGCGAGAAGAGCGGGGAGCACCTTGTTGCCCAGGACGGATACGGGCCAGTTGAACGGCAGGATGGCAGCCACCACCCCGTAGGGCTCATGGACGACGCTGGTCCGTCGAGCGCCACCGCTGAACGACCTCCCGGTCAGCGCCTCGGCGACCAACGGGGCGAAGGCGTTGGCCATCCCCCCGATGGTGCCCGAATCGAATTGCGCCTCCCACAGCACCTTGCCGTGCTCTCGTGTGAGGAAGGTGGCCAGATCTTGCGCCTCGACCACAGCACCGGCTGCCGAGGCCGCCTTGCCCACCAGCTCGGCGCGTTCCTCGGGCCCCAACGCCGCCCACGTTGGGAACGCGGCCCGCGCCGCGGCCACGGCGCAATCCAACTGCGCGGGCGAGGCCGACGGTGCCTCGAAGACCACCTCCGCGGGACGAGCGGGGTTCGTGACTGGATACGTCCCCGCTTCCCCGGGCACCACCGCGCCGTCGATCACAAGCCCGATCGCTTCGCCCACCTGTCGCCCTCCCATTCGGAGAATGTCGTTCTCCGGCGGATGATAGTTTCCGATGCCGATGCCGTCAGGGGCGCGTGACACGGTCGGCGCCGAGCCATCGGCACTGGCCGTCCGGTCCGACGCAGAGGCTCCCAGTACCCCGGCCGATCCCCCGCGCCCCGGGCTCCGGTCGCTGCCCGCCGCCCGGGCCCGCCAGGTCGAGGTCACCGGCCGGTTGGTGGAGTCGGCGCGCGAGCTCGTCTGGGACACCGGCGGTCCGAGCTTCACGGTGTCACAGGTGGTCGCGGCGGCCGGCACCTCGCTCAAGACCTTCTACCGGTGCTTTGCCGGCAAGGACGAGCTGCTCGTGGCGCTGTTCGAGGACGATGCCCGGCGCGGCGCCGCGGCGTTGGCGTCAATGGTCGACGTCGAAGCGGCGCCTCTCGAACGGTTACGTGTCGTGGTCGTGGGGTTGTTCCGCTTCCTCACCATCGAGGGGCGCCTTCCTTATGCCGCTGCACTGGTGCGCGAGCACCTTCGGCTGGCCGAGTCCCATCCGGACCAGCTGCGGGGTGTTCTGCACCCCTTCGTCGGCGTCTTCGAAGACGCCGTGTCAGCCGCACAGGGCAGTGGTGTGGTCCGCGCCGGAGATGCGGGGCGTGACGCTCGCACGTTGTTCCATCTGGTGTTGTCCCACCTGCACGCTCTCATCTGCCACCAGATCGAGGAGCCCCCTACCGAGGTGGCAGAAGAACTGTGGGCGTTCTGCGCAGCCGCCCTGCGGCCGTGATCGTGACCCGCGTGACCCGAGGTGAGGTGAGGTGAGGTGAGGGGAATATGACCGACGTGCTGCTGCCCGACCCAGATCCTCGCCCGATCCGGGTGCCGATCATCTCTGTCGACGACCACCTGATCGAACCACCGGACATGTTCGAGGGGCGAGTTCCCGCGCACCTGGCCGAACGGGCTCCCCGTATCGTCGAACGCGACGATGGAGTGCAGCACTGGCTGTACGAGGACCGCACCTACCCCAACGTCGGGCTCAACGCCGTTGCGGGACGGCGCCGCGACACCTGGAGCATGGACCCGTCGCGCTTCGACGAGATGAGGCCGGGTTGCTATGACATCCGAGCCCGCATAACCGACATGGACATCAACGGTGTGTGGGCCTCGCTCTGCTTCCCATCGCTCGTGGCCGGGTTCTGCGGATCGGTGTTCTCGCGTTCTGACGACCCCGAGCTCGGACTGGCTTGCTTGCGGGCCTGGAACGACTGGCACGCCGAGATCTGGGCCGGTACCTATCCGGACCGGATCATTCCTTTACAGCTTCCGTGGCTCAAAGACGTGGCCGTCGCGGCCGCGGAGGTCAGGCGGAACGCGGCGCGCGGTTTCAAGGCTGTGAGCTTCCCCGAGTTCCCGGCGCGGCTCCAGGTGCCCTCGATCTTCTCGGGAGCCTGGGACCCGTTCTTCGAAGCATGCGAGGAGACATCCACTGTCGTGTGCCTCCACACCGGCGCATCCGGATGGGCACCGCTACCGTCGCCGGACCCGCCCTTTGAGCTGTTCCCGACGTTGTTCCCCGTCAACGCGCTTCTAGCGGCGGCGGAGTGGTTGTGGTCGGGTGTCCCACTGCGCTTTCCCTCCTTGTCCGTGGCGATGTCCGAGGGAGGGATCGGCTGGGTGCCGATGCTGCTCGACCGGGCCGATTACGTCCTCGAGCACTCCGCGTCGGGGACCGAGAGCACGTCATGGCCTTCCGAACTGCGCCCGAGCGAAGTGCTGCGGCGCAATTTCTGGTTCTGCACGATCGACGATCCGTCGACCGTGGAATTACGGCATCGCATCGGTGTCGACCACATCATGCTGGAGAGCGACTATCCGCACGCCGACTCCACCTGGCCTGACACGCAGGTCGTTCTCGAGAAGACGTTGGGGCATCTGCCCGAGCACGAGTTGCGGATGATGGCGGCTGGGAATGCGGCACGGCTGTTCCGTCATCCGATGCCCCCCGCCGACGACTGGCGCGCATCGCCGACCGGATCTGACCGGATGCCGTGACCGCACCCGCCGTTCTCGTCGTTGATGCCGACGGCCACGTGGTGGAGCCCCGGGACGCCTGGACGAGCGTCGCCGAGCCGTTCCGGCCCGTCATCACGAGCGACCGGCACGGCTACGAGCACGTCGTCGTGGACGGCGCTGAGATCCTGGCGGTGCCGTTGGGCACCCTGGCCACCCCCGGGGCGCGCTTTTCGGACCCGGAGTCGTTCCTCTCGGTGGAACAGGCCCACCCCGGTGGTTCGGACCCTCGCGCCCGGCTCGCCGACATGGACCTCGAGGGGATCGATCAGGCTGTGCTGTTCCCATCGATCGGGCTGTATTTCTGGGCCCTCGACGACCCCCTTGCCGCCGTGCCCATCGCGCGCGCCTACAACGACTGGCTGGCGTCGTACTGCGCGGCGGACCCCACGCGCCTGTTCGGGGCGGCCATGGTCCCGATGCAGGACCCGGCCGCGGCCGCGGCCGAGCTGCGCCGGGCGCGCCACGAGCTCGGCTTCGTGGCGGCATTCGTGCGGCCCAATCCGTGCTGTGGCCGCTCGTTGTCGGACCGTGCCTACGAGCCTGTGTGGGAAGCGGCCGAGGACACTTCGATGACCGTTGCCGTGCACGAAGGGAGTTCGGTGATCGTCCCGACACTCGGATCCGATCGTCCGTTCAACCCTTTGGTCCTGCACGCGGTCTCCCATGCTTTCGAGGAGATGCTGGCGTGTGCGCAACTCATCGCCTTCGGCGTGCTCGAGCGTCATCCGTCGTTGCGTGTCGTCTTCTTGGAGTCGAGTGGCGGCTGGGTCCCGTTCTGGCTCGAACGACTCGACGAGCAGGCCGACAGTTTCGGAGGGTTCTGCCCCGAATTGCGCTTGAAACCCAGTGAGTATTTCGCCCGGCAGTGCTGGATCAGCTACGAGATAGACGAGCACACGTTGCCCGCTCTGGCGCCGTTCATCGGAGAGGACCGCATCGTGTGGGGATCGGACTACCCTCATCACGACGCCACGTTCCCCGGCGCGGTCGACACACTGCGGGACACGATGGCCCCGCTCCCCCCGGAAGTGCAGGCCAAGATCCTGGGTGCGAACGCGGCGCATCTCTACCGACTGCCGGCCGTCCTCAGCTCAGGCCGGACGCCGGACGCCCGACGGATGTCGACGTGAGGAGGTGGTCTCCGTGACCATGTTGGGCGACGTCGTCCGCGAAGCCGCGGCTCGCTACGGGGACGGCGCGCTCTACGTCACGCCCGACGGACTAGAGCTCTCGTACCGGGCGCTTGACCGGCTGTCCGACGAGGTCGCCAACGGCCTGCGCGCCAGGGGTGTGCGATCCGGAGACGTCGTCGCGCTGGTCCTCCCGTCGGGAGCGGCTTACGCGGTGGCCTTTGCGGCCGCCGCCAAGATCGGCGCCGTCACCGCGGGTGTCAACGACCGACTGTCTCCACCGGAGCGTCGTCGTTGCCTGACGGTGGCCCGACCTGGACTCGTCGTCACTTCGAAGCCGCTCGCGCTCGACACCGACATCGGCGCGGTTGCCGAGGTGCGAGACGTCGTTGAGGTGGACCCCGATGCCGATCCCGACACGGTGCTCGCCGAAATGCGCAAGGCCGGGTTGGCGCTGCGCCACGGATCCCGAGACCGACCCGGGACCCGCACCGACCGCGGATGGGAGTCGCGGCCGGACCCGGACCGACCCGTGGCCGTGGTGTTCACCTCCGGGACCACAGGAGAGCCCAAAGGCGCGGTCTTCACCGAGCGACAGCTCGAGGCGATCGGACATGTCGACGGAGGCCTTCGATGGGGTGGCGGTGGGCGAGGCCTGTCGTCGACGTCCTTCGCCCACTTGGGCTACATGACCAAGCTGCCCCAGAATTTGCGAGGTGGCGGCACCACCTTCCTCATGGGGAAATGGTCCGCCGGCGACGCACTCGAGATGGTCGAGCGCCATCGCATCACCGCGCTCGGGGGGATTCCCACCCAGGTCGCGCTCATGCTCCGCCACGAGCGCTTCGAATCCACCGACATCAGCAGCGTGCGGATGATCGCCATGGGAGGTGGCCCCTCGACCGCGGCACTGGTGCGCGAGGCGAGGGAGCGCTTCGGCGTACCCGTGGTCGTGCGTTACACGTGCACCGAGGCCGGGGTGGGGGTGGGAACCATGGTCGACGATCCTCCCGAGGACGCCGAGGAGACAGTGGGGCGGGCCCGCAGCGGCGTCGAACTCACCGTCCGCTCCGACGACGACCAACCCCTCCCGACCGGGGAGCTCGGACAGGTCTGCCTGAGTTCCGCCGCGGTCATGCGCGAGTACTGGTGCGACCCCGAGGCGACCGCGGCGGTCTTCACCGCGGATGGCGCGGTACGAACGGGCGACCTCGGTTTTCTCGACGAACGCGGCCGGCTCCATCTGTCGGGGCGCTCCAAGGAGATGTACGTGCGCGGGGGCTACAACGTCTTCCCCCTCGAGGTCGAGAACGTGCTCGCCGACCACCCCGGTGTGGCGCATGTGGCGGTGGTTCCGCGCTTCGACCCCGTCATGGGGGAGATCGGCGTGGCCGTGGTGGTGCCGAATCATGACGCGGAGACGCCGACTCTCGAGTCGCTGCGGAACCACGCCCGGAACCGACTGGCGTCGTACAAGCTGCCCGAGGCGATCGTGTTCGCCGACGACCTGCCGCGCACTGCCATGGAGAAGATCGACCGGAGCGCGCTCGGCGAGCTCGTGGCAACAGCCCCACCTCCGGCGGGGCCGCCTGCTACAGCTCGGCCCCCGCGATGAGCAGCTCGTCGGGCGAGGTGGGGTCCAAGACGGCGGCCAGAATGGCGGCGGCCATCTCCTCGCACTGCAGCACCTCGTAGCGCAGGAGCCCGTCGGCAATCCACTGTTCGAACGCGCGTGCCGAAAGCTCCGGGTCCCAATTCTCTGCGAACGACGACGCGGTGTTGCCCACGGCCACGCACAGGACGCGCAAGCGCGGCTCCTCGGCCCGCAACGCTCGTGCCAATTCTGCCAGGGCTGTCTTGGTGGCGCCGTAGACGCCGAGCCACGGCCATGGACTGCTGCCCATCGAGGTGGTGGTCACGACCACCACCGGATCGTCGGCCGCCAACAGATCCTCGAGTGCGCTGCGCACGACCACCGCCGCACCCACCAGATTGGTGGCCAGCATTTGGTGCCAGAGGGCAGCCGGAGCATCGGCCACGCGGACCAGAGGTGAGCTCCCGGACATGTACAACACCATGTCGATCCCACCGAGCCACTCGGTCGCCTCGGCCACGAGGCGTTCGCAGCCCTGTTCGTCGGTCACGTCGCAGTACCAGGCACGCGCCTCCCCTCCTGCGTCGCGGATGGCAGCGGCCGCTTCCTCCACCAGTGCCACACGACGAGCCCCCAATGCCACCTTGGCACCCGCCGCACCTGCGCCCATCGCCAAAGCCCGGCCGATACCCGACGACGCCCCCACCACGAGCACACGGCGACCTTCGAGGCTGGTGGGGGATGTCACTGGCGTTTGCTCCTTGGGATCGATCCCCGACGGAGGTGGCTGAACGGGCCACGTCGGCCGGTCGTGCGGCTCCGGCCAACGGCAGAGCGTGCCGAGCGTATCCCCCGCAAGCCTGACGGCGCCGTCAGGTTGTGGCGCCGTCGCCTAGCATCTCGGCTCGTGAGCCGCCGCCCGACCCGACTTTGCGAGCGCACTTGCGAGTGCGTTTGCGGGCGAGGACGCGTTTGCGGGCGAGGACGCGGGCGCGACGTATGACCTCCTCCACCGCCAGCGGCCCGTCGGTACGGGTCCTTCCCCGTCTCGATGACTCCAACCGTTTCTTCTGGACCTCCGGCGAGGACGGCCGCCTGCGGTTCCTGCGCTGCGGTGGCTGCCACCACTACGTGCACCCTCCCGTGCCCCGCTGTCCGTACTGCCTGGACGGCCCTCTGGTCCCCGAGGTGGTCAGCGGTCGCGGCGTCGTGCACTCGTTCACCGTCAACCACCAGCAGTGGATCCCGGGCTCGGATCCGTACGTGATCGGACTGGTCACCATCGCCGAGCAGGAGGACGTCCGACTCACGACGAACCTCGTGGACTGCGCACCCGATGCAGTCCGGATCGGCATGGCGGTCGAGGTCACCTTCGAACGATCCGATGACGTGTGGCTGCCGCTGTTCAAGCCCTCGGTCGGCGCGCCGTGATGAGCACGCCCGAGCGCCTCGAACGCAGATCGATCATCTCGGGCATCGGCCAATCCGATGTGGGCCGGCGGCTCGGAAGGGGCGAGCTCGACCTCACAGTCGACGCGTGTCTGCAGGCCATCGGCGATGCGGGGCTCACCCGCGACGACATCGACGGTCTGGCCACGTTTCCCGGTGCCGGTGTGGGCACGGGCGGGTTCGCGGGGCCGTCGACCCCCGAGGTCCAAGACGCCCTGCGCCTCAAGCTCAACTGGCACGACGGTGGGCTCGAGGGCCCTGGGCAGCTCCGGGCCGTCTTCGCCGCCTGCCTGGCGGTGGCGGCGGGACTGGCACGCCACGTCCTGGTGTACCGGACGGTCACCGAGTCGACGGCCCAAGGAGAAGGGGGGCGCCAGGGGATCGGCGGGGCCGTCGGAGGCCGAGGGGTGCCGCGCTTTCCGGGCGTCATGCAGTGGACGCTGCCCTACGGCGCGGTGTCCGCCGCCAATTGGTTGGCGTGGATCGCCCAGCGACGGATGTTCGAGTTCGGTCTCACCCGGGAGCAGCTGGCATGGATCGCCCTGAACGGCCGGCGCAACGCGGCGCTGAACCCCAAGGCGATCTACCGCGACCCGATGTCGCTCGACGACTACCTCGCGGCGCGCATGATCTCCACGCCGCTGTGCCTCTACGACTGTGACGCCCCCTGTGACGGGTCGACGGCCGTGGTCGTCTCCCATGCCGACTACGCCCCCGACACACCCCACACCGCATGTCATGTCAACGCCATCGGCACGGCACTGCGGGGGCGGCCCAGCTGGGACCAGTTCGACGACATGACCACGTTCTCGGCCCGCGACGCCGCGGCGAGCATGTGGGCCCGGACCGAACTGCGCCCGGGCGACATCGACGTGGCCGAGCTCTATGACGGGTTCAGCATCCTCACCATGGTGTGGCTCGAGGAGCTGGGCCTGTGTGGGAAGGGTGAGAGCGGGCCCTTCGTCGAAGGTGGTCGGCGTATCGCGCTGGACGGCCCGACGCCGCTCAACACCAGCGGGGGCCAGCTCTCGGCCGGGAGGCTGCACGGGTTCGGGATGTTGCACGAGGCGTGCGTGCAGCTGCGCGGCATTGGTGGCGCCCGCCAGATCCCCACCTCGCCCGAGGTGGCCGCCGTGGCAGCCGGTGGTGGACCCATCGCCGGGTGCATGCTCCTCACCCGCGGGCCTTCATAGGCCAGAGGCCAGAGACCCATCGACCCCGCGGGCGGCGCACCCGTCCACGCAAGACAGCGCGGGACCGTCGCGGGTCCTCGCGGACCCTCGTAGGCCTTAGTCGCCCTTTAGCTGACACGAACGTCAGCCAGGTACGATCCCAGCGTGCGCCTGCACTACGACGAGCAGACCGAGGCATTTCGCCGCGAGTTGCGAGCCTGGATGGAGGCGAACCTCCCCCCTTCGTCAGAACGGGCGGAACGGGTGACGTCCTCGGCACACATCCCCGAGTGGGCGCGCGCCTGGCAGCGCAAGTTGTTCGACAACGGCTGGCTGGTGCCGGGCTGGCCGCCTGAGTACGGGGGGCGCAACGCCACCCCGGTGCAGCAGATGGTGTACTTCGAGGAGCTCGCCCACCTGGGAGTCCCCCGCAGCTGCAACCCCCAGGGCCTGTCGATCATCACGCCGTCGATCCTCGACTGGGGTACCGAGGAGCAGAAGGCTCGTTTCGCGCTGCCAACACTGCGGGCCGAGATCAGCTGGTGCCTTGGCATGAGCGAGCCCAACGCCGGGAGCGATCTGGCCGGCCTGCGGACACGGGCCGAACTGCACGGGGACCGTTTCATCGTCAACGGGCAGAAGGTGTGGACGTCGGGGGCGCACCACGCCGACTACTGCTTCTGCTTCGTCCGCACCGACCCCGAGGCGCCCAAGCACGCCGGCATCAGCGTGCTCATCATCGACATGAAGACCCCCGGCATCCAGACCCGACCCATCGCCGAGCTGACCGACCGGGAGCACGCCGATTTCAACGAGGTCTTCTTCACCGACGTGGAGGTCCCGGCCGAGAATCTGGTCGGCGAACTGCACCACGGTTGGTCGGTGGCGGGGGGATCGCTGGCGCACGAGCGCGGGATGCTGTGGATCAACGAGGCCACCGGGACCGAGAAGATCCTCGAGCGCGTCGTCTCCACCGCCACGACACCGTTGCCCGGCGGTCGGCTCCTGGCCGACGACGCCGCCTTCCGCACAATCGTGGCGCGCGCCTACATGCAGACCCAGGCGCTGAAGCTGCTCGGGTACCGCGGGTTCGCCAAGTTCGCCAAGGGCGAGAAACCGTCGGAGCACTCGGTGCTCAAGCTCCTGGGCAGCGAGCTGCGTCGGGGGCTGGCACTCGACGTCGGGGAGGCGCTCGGGGCCACCGGTCTCGACATGTCGCGCCACGAGGCGCCGTCGGTGGGCCGGGGCGAAAGCGAAGCCTGGTTGGTGCACTGGCTGCAGAGCTTCGCGGGCACCATTGCCGGGGGGACGTCGGAGATCCAGCGCAACATCATCGCCGAGCGCGTGCTCGGCTTGCCGCGCAAGTAACCACGCACAGGGAGAGACCATGCCGAACTACGGACCTGAGGTCCTGGGGCCGCCGCCCCGTGATCCCGCACAGAAGTACTGGGATCCAGAGGTCCAGACCATGGACCCCGAGAAGATACGCGCGTTGCAGAACGAGCGCCTCGCCACGCTGCTGCGCAAGGTCTTCGACAACCCTGTCCCTCTGTTCAAGGACAAGCTCACCGCGGCCGGCATCGGCGCGCCCGAAGACGTAAAGACCGTCGACGACCTGCGCCACGTGCCGCTCACACTCAAGCAGGACCTACGCGATTCCGAGACCGACCACCCTCCCTTCGGCCAATACCGGTTCACCGATCCCCGCGCCGCGGTGCGGTTGGGGACGTCGACGGGCACGACCGGGACACCGACCATCTCGTTGTGGACACGGCGCGACATCTGGATCGAGTACGAGTCCTCGGCCCGCACCTGGTGGCGAATGGGGTACCGACCCGGGATGATCGTCACCCACGCGCATCCCGCCTATCTCTATGGCGGCGGTCCCATGCTGTCGGGCTCGTACGAGTACTTCGGGATGCTCAACATCTGGGTGCCTCCGCCCGACACCGACGAAGCTGCGGAACAGGGACTGCGATTCTGGACCCGCGTCAAGCCCGACATCCCCTTCATGGGGTTCTCGACAGGCCGGTTCTTCGAGGTGGCCGCCAAGCTGGGCATCGATCCCAAAGACGCCGGGCTCGAATTCAAGGGGATGCCGGGGTTCGGCATGGGCAAGGGCATGCCCCTCATGACGGCGGGGGCCGAGTGCTACGCGTACGTGGGAGGCGCCTGCGGCCAGCTTCCGGGCGCGCACATCAACGAGGACTGGGGCATCGTCCAGGCCGTCGACCCCGAGACCGGCGAAGAGGTCGCCGACGGGGAATGGGGCGACCTGGTCGTCACCACCCTCGATCGGGACAACGGGCTGTTGCGCTACAACCTCGAAGAGGCGTGCGCCATCCTGCGCGAGCCGTGCCCGTGCGGGGAAACCACCATCCGCGGACTCTGGGGCGGGCGCTTCAAGGACCTCATCGCGGTCCAAGGCACACGGTTCCAGGCCAACGAGGTGGAATCTGCGCTGCGTGGCGTACCCGACGTGGTCGAACCCACCCTCGAATGGCAGATGGTGCGCCCCGTCGACGACGCGGCGCCGCTCGTCGTGCGGGTGGAGCGAGGTTCAGGTGCATCGGCCGACGACATCGAGGTGGCCCGCACGTGCGCGGCGGCTCTGCACGAGCGACTCGGCATCGACACCGTCATCGAGGTGCTCGCGCGCGCGACGATCCCCCGTTCGGGGTACAAGGCGGCCCGGGTGGTCGACGAGTGAGCGCAGCCGCGAAGGACGATCTCCACGACATCACGCTGGCCGACGTCCTCCGGGCCCACGCCCGCACGCGACCGACCTCGCTCGGCGCGGTGTGCGGCCAGCATCGGCTCAGCTACGAGGCCCTCGATCTCCGGGTGAACCGGCTCGCCAACGCGCTGGCGGCGCAAGGGATCGGCGCAGGCGACCGGCTGTTGTGGCTGGGTCAGAACTGCCACCGGCTCCTCGAAGGGTTGTTGGCGGCGGCCAAGCTCGGGGCGGTGTTCTGCCCCGCCAACTGGCGCCAGAGCGCAGCCGAGTTCGTCTTCGTGATCAATGACAGCGACCCCGCGGTGGTCTTCTTCCAGGAGTCCGAGATCGGCGAGACGGTACGCCAGGCGCGCCACGACAGCGGGTCCAAGGCGTTGTGGATCGGTCACGACGTCGAAGGCGACGGGGGGTACGAGGCCTTCCTGGCCGGCGGCGCCGAGCACGACCCCCGTGCCGACACCGACGAGCGGGCGTCGGTGCTCATGATGTACACCGCGGCCTTCACCGGTAGCCCCAACGGGGCACTGCTGTCGAACCGGGCGCTCGTGCTCCAAGGGTCGTTGGTGGCAACGATCCAAGGGGTCGGTGCCGACTACGTGTACCTCAACTGCGGCCCTCTGTTCCACGTGGCCACGTTCATGACGACGCTGGCCACCTTCCTCGTCGGTGGCAACAACGTGTTCACACCGAGAGTCGACGCCGAGGAACTGTGCCGTCTCATCGCCGCGGAGCGATGCACCGGTGGGTTCATCATGCCCCCCACCATGGACCAGATCGTCGAGCTCAACGCGGACGGTCGCTTCGATCTCAAGACCTTGCGGGGCTTTGCCGGCAAGCCCGAATGGACGGCGATGATCACCGTGGACGAAAGCCCGTGGGGACGACGTCCAGCCGGGTACGGCCAGACCGAGGTGATGGGACTCGCCACGTTCAACGCATTACAGCCCAGCATCGGCTCGAGCGGCAGGCCCGCACCCTTCGTGTCCATCGCGGTGCTCGACCCCGACGGTGCCGAGCTCGGCCCGGGAGAGACCGGTGAGATCGCGGTACGGGGTCCCACGGTGATGAACGGGTACTTCAACCGTCCCGAGCTGAACGAGGCGCGGCAAGGCGGCGGATGGCACCACACCAACGATCTCGGCCGGATCGAGGCCGACGGATCGCTCACCTTCATCGGCCCCAAGACCCGCCTCATCAAGTCGGCGGCCGAGAACATCTACCCCACCGAGGTCGAGGCCTGTCTCAAGCAGCACCCCGCCGTGGCCGACGCCGCGGTGATAGGCGTACCCGACCGGGCCTGGGGTCAGAACGTCACCGCCGTGGTGGTGCTGCGCGAGGGGGCGGTCGCCAGCTCGGAGCAGATCATCGAGCACTGCCGCGAACGGATCGCCTCGTACAAGAAGCCCAAGCAAGTCGAGTTCACCGACGTGCTGCCCCGCGACGGCTTCGCCATCGACTACGACGCGCTGGACGCCAGCTACGGTGGCGGCGGCTATCCCGGAGCCGGTCACTGACCACCGAACCACAGGAGGCGTGCGCGGTGCTGGTACCCCCCTCGTCGCTACGGCCCCCGCCAACCAGACTCGGCGTCGCGTCGATCGTCGCCGTCCTCCTGGCCGGGCTCGTGGTGGGCGCTTGCAGCAGCTCCCCGAACTCCTCCACCGCGACCACCTCGACCACGGCCTCCGCCCCGGGTCGCACCACCGCCACGACCTCGAGCGGAGGGTCGGGCTCGTCGACGGCCAGCGAGCTCCAGTCGTTGTCGGCCGAAGTCCAAGCAGGACAGCACGCCACGTTCAAGGCGGTGTACAGCGCGCATCCTTCGAGTGGTGCGGCGCAGACGATCACCTTCGAGCAGAAGCCTCCGAAGACGGTGTTCTCGGCCACGAGCGGATCGGTCATCGACAACGGGACCACCACCTACTTCTGTAGCGCCACCGGGGGGCAGTCCCAGTGCGTGAGCGAGGCGTCGGGGGCGAACCCGTTGGAGTCGATCACCGCCATCTTCAGCCCCACGACGCTGTTGAACGAGTTCCACGCCGCGCAGGCCGCGGCGGCCGCCCACACCGCGGGCTACAGCGTGGCGCTCTCGGACTCCACCTACGCCGGCCTGAGCGCCAAGTGCCTCAACTACACGAGCGCGGCACAGACGGTGAAGTACTGCGTGACGGACTCTGGCATCCTCGCCTACGCGCAGGCCGGGGGAGGAACCTTCGAGCTGACGAGCTTCTCGTCGTCTCCACCGGACAGCGACTTCTCCTTGCCAGCCGGCGCCACGATCATCACGATCCCGAACCTGTCGGTGCCGAGCACGTCCTGACCGGCGCGGTCAGAGGCCCAACAGATGCGACAGGCGCTCGAGATGCTCCGCGCCGGTCCCGAACAGGGCGGCACCGGACTTGGCCCTCTTGACGAAGAGGTGCATGTCGTGTTCCCACGTGTAGCCGATGCCACCCAGGCACTGGATGCCTTCCTGGGTCACGAGCTTCTGGCAGTCCCCGACGCTCGCCTTGGCCATGGCAACCGCAACGTCGCGGCGTTCGTCGGACTCGGCGATGGCGGCCGCTGCGAAGTAGGCTGTGGCGCGCGCCGCTTCCACCGAGACGTACATGTTGGCGAGCTTGTGTTTGATGGCCTGGAACGACCCGACCTTGACGCCGAATTGCTCGCGTTCTTGGACGTATGCGTGCACGATGTCGAAGATCGCCTGACACGTCCCCACCATCTCGGTCGCCAACGCCACGGTGGCCTCTTGGACCACGGCGCGCAGGGCCGGCGCGGCGGCGCCCGGCTCGCCCAGTACCCGGTCGCCCTCCACGCGCACGGCGTCCAGGGCGACCGTGTCGTAGCTGCGGCTGGCGTCGAGGCCGGCCATGGGCACGGCGTCGAAGGAGCCCCGGGGGACGACGAACAGGGCCACACCGTCGTCTCCGACGGTGCCGGGTAGGCGCGCCGCGACGACCGCCTCGGCCGCGCTGTCGGCGTCGAAGACGAAGTGTTTCTCACCGTCGAGCACGAAGCTGGCACCGTCGGGGACGGCCGTCGTCGTGATGGCCGCGGCATCGAAGTCCCCCGCCACCTCCGCCACCGCCAGCGTTCCGACCATGCCGTCGCGCGCCACCGCACCGAGGAACCTCCGTCTCTGCTCGGCGCTGGCGGTTGCCAACAGGGCCGGGACGAACTGGGTCGCCGTGGCGAGGAAGGGCGCGGGGCACAGCACCCTCCCGAGCTGTTCGCACACCACCGCCAACTCGACAAAGCCGAGACCGAGCCCTCCGTCCTCCTCGGGCACGGCGAGGGCCTGCCAATCGAGCTCGACCATCCGACCCCACAGCTCATCGGCGTGCTTGTGCTGTTCGACCACGCTGCGCACGAGCGAGATCGGGCACTCGCGCTCGAGAACGGCGCGCACCGATTCCTGGAGCGCCTGTTGGTCGTCGGAAAGCTCGAGCTCCACGTACTAACCCGCCGTGACCACGAGGGAGTCGACGGCCACCGCCCCGTGGTGGCGGACCACGACTGGGTTGAGGTCGAGCTCGACGAGCTGGTCCCCGCACGCCGAGGCCAGGCGGGCCACGGCCAGCACCACGTCGACGAGGGCCTTGACGTCGCCGCGCTCGCGTCCCCGCGCCCCGCTCAGCAGCGGGAACCCGCGCAGGCCCTTGACCATCTCCTGGGCGTCGCGGCGGTCGATGGGGAGCGGTCGCACCGCCACGTCTTTCAGGATCTCGGCGAAGACTCCACCGGTCCCCACGAGCACGGCGGGCCCGAACACCGGATCACGGGTGACGCCGACGATCATCTCGGTGCCCCCCTCGACCTGCTCCTGGATCTGGATTCCTTCGATGACCGCGTTTCGCTTGGTACGCAGGGCACGCTCGACGAGCTCGGTGTAGACCGCCTTGGCCTCCGCCGACGAGCCCACCGACAACTTCACCAACCCGGAATCGGACTTGTGGGGGAAGTCGGGGGAGGCGATCTTCATGACCACCGGGAAACCGATGTCCGATGCGATACGGCCCGCCTCGGCCGCGGAGTGGGCGAGGCCCTCCCCGGCGAGCGGGATTCCGAAGATCTCGAGCAGCTCCCGCGACGCGGTTGCTCCGAGGGGGGTGGGGCGGGTGCCACGCCGATCGGTGAGTGCGTGCGCCGCCTCCTTGGGGAGGCGGCTGGACATGGGCTTGCGGGAGCGGAACGACGAAGCCGCCTCCTGGTATTGGGCGAACATACGCAGCGCCGTGAAGCAGTTGCGGAAGGACCGGAACATCGGGACGCCGGCGTCCACGAGCGTCTTGAAGCCTTGCTCGTCGGTCTTGAACGAGTTCCAGGTCACGACGATGGGCTTCTTCACCTCGTCGATGAAGGCCACGATGTCCTGCGCGAACCGGTCGGTGAGCCGGCCCAGTGCTCCTGTCAGGCCGATCACCACGACATCGATGTTCGGATCGGCGGCGACGAGGTCGAAGACGCGCCTTCTGTCCTCGACCGGAGCCGACACGAGGAACTGGGCGCCGTTGTCGACGGGGTTGGCGACGGTGAGGTAGTCCGGGATCATCTCGCGCAGCCCGGCCTGGGTGGTTGACGTAAGCGTGGGAACCGGCACGCCACTTGACTCGGCGACCTCGGCCATGAGCGTGCCCGAGCCACCCGAGATGGAATAGAGACAGCAGCGACCTCCCGTGCCGGGCGGCAGCTTGGCGAAGAGTGCGGCCGTCTCGAGCAGCTCGTCGAGGTCACGCACCCGGACCACGCCGTACTGGGCGAACAGACCGGCAACCACCGCGTCTGAACCGGCCAGATGCCCGGTGTGCGAGCTCGCCATGCGGGTGCCCGCCTCGGTGCTCCCCATCTTGAGCGCCACGACGGGCTTGCCCTGGGTGTTGGCCGCGTCGAGGGCGCGCCGGAGCTTGGCGGGGTCTTTGAAACCCTCGAAGTAGCCGGCGATCACGTCGGTGGTGTCGTCGTAGGCGAAGTACTCGATGAAATCTGCCGCCTCGAGATCGAGCTCGTTGCCGGTGGGGACCCAACGACTGAAGGCCACCCCGAACTCGGTCCCCTGCACGAGGGGGCGGCCTTGGTGGCCGCTCTGGGTCACGAGCCCGATACGACCACCGCGCCGTGTGGGCGGCTCGGGAAGGACCTCGAAGGCATTGGTATTGGTGTTGGGCCCGAACACGCGGATGCCGTAGCGACGCGCCACCTCGCCCACCTCGCGTTCGAGGCGGGCTCCGGCCTCGCCCACCTCGCTGAAGCCCGCCGTGAAGATGAGGACGTAGGGCACGCCGTGCTTGCCGCACTCCTCCACCGTCTGGGCCACCAGACGCGTGCCCACGTTCACCACGGCCAACGTGATCTCGGCGGGGATGTCGGTGACGTGCTCGTAGACAGGGATGTCGCCGATGGTCCCGCCCTTGGCGTTGACGAGGTACCACCGGTCACCCCAGCGCTCGCCGTACGACGCCCGCAGGCGTTCGGGCTTGGCATTGCGGTTGACCGACCCCACCAGCGCCACGGCTTTGGGGTGGAAGAATTCCTCGAGGTCGACCCGTCTCTGGGTCACAGCCGGTTTCTTCGCCACGATGCGACGTCGCCCGTCAGCCCGCCGGTGCTTCGCCCGACAGCACCGAGAAGTCGAGCCGCGATGTGAGCATGCCGGCGGAGAATCCGCCATCGGCGTAGACGTTGGTTCCGGTGATGTAGCCGGCCGCGTCGCTGTTGAGGAACACCACCAGATGTCCCTGCTCCTCGGGGGTCGAGTTGCGCCCGCCCAGGGGTTTGGGGAAACGGTCCATGAAGTCCTTGCCCATGTACGCCTCGAACGACGGCATCATCGGGGTCTGGGTCGGCCCCGGGCTGGTGCAGTTCACGCGGATCCCTTTGGGGGCGAGGTCTAACGCTGCGTGCAGCGTCCAGATGATGATGGCCTGTTTGGACAGCAAGTAACCCTCACCCACCGCGTCGGGGTGGTCTTCACACCATTTGCGGCCCTCGGCGTAGCCGGCAGTGGCGACGAGCGGCATCACCTGGTCGATGACGTTCTCCCATCCGAACGCGCCTGCCGAGGAGATCGTGACCACCGCCGAGCCCGGACCCATGTGCCGGCTCACCAACCCCGTGAGATGCCGCGCCGCGACGAAGTTCACGAGCATGACGTCGAGACCCGAGAAAGGGGGGCCAGGAAGGCCGGCGCAGTTGAAGAGCGCGTCGACGGGGCCGCCCAGGCCGGTGACCGCCGCTTCGATGGCGTCGGGATCTCGCAGGTCGACCGACCGGTAGCTGGCCACCTCCGACGACGGCTCCTTCATGTCGAACACGTGCACTTCGGCACCCAGCTCGAGTAAGTCGTGCACCGCGGCGGCCCCCATGCCGGCGCCCCCACCGCCGCTCACGAGCACCCGCTTGCCCTCGTAGCTCCACACGCCGCCCATATCGTCCTCCCCGTCATCGCCCTGTTTCGGGCACGTTCATGTCGCCTGGTCCGGGCCTGCTCACCGTGTCACCCGATTCGGACGCCGCCAGTTTGTCGCGCCACGCAGGAGCGTCGAATTCGTCGCCCGGTCCGGGCCGGTCGGGTCTGTCGCTCAGCCGCCCATCTGCAGCCCGGGAGCACGCGAATGGAACACGTGCGCGTTGACGGCCGGGCCGATGTCCTCGGGCTCCCAGCGGGCAGGCTTGCCCTTGGGCTCCACAGTGGGGCCGAGGGTCCAGGGCACGTAGTGGGTGATGCGATGGCCGACGGCCCGGAAGACCTGTCCGGTGACGTGCAGTGCGTCGTCCGAGGCCAGCCATGCCACCATGGGCGCCGAGTTGGCCGGGTTCATGGGGTCGTAGTCGCCCTCGTCGAGCTGGTCGGGTTCGCGCACTTCAGCGTCCTTTCGCATCGTGGCCGTGATGCGCGTCATGCCGCCGGGCGCGACGGCGTTGGCCCGAACGCCGTAGCGCGACAGTTCCAGGCTCGAGATCACCGTCAGCGCCGCGATCCCCGCCTTCGCCGCTCCGTAGTTGGCCTGTCCGACGTTTCCCTGCAGACCGGCCGACGACACGGTGTTCACGATGGCGGCGCGTGGTTGGCGGCCGGCCTTGGACTCCTCGCGCCAGTACACCGCGGCGTGATGCGTGGTGGCGAATGTGCCCTTCAGATGTACTCGCACCACCGCGTCGAAGTCGTTCTCCGACATCGAGAACAGCATGGCGTCTCGCACGATGCCCGCGTTGTTGACGAGGATGTCGAGCCGCCCGAAGTCGTCAACCGCCTGGCGCACCATGTTGGCCGCCCCGGTCCAGTCCGCCACGTCGTCGTAGTTGGCGGACGCCTCGCCGCCGCGCCCCCGGATGATGTCGGCGACTTCTTCGGCGGCGCGCTTGTCGACGCCTTCGCCGTGGACCGATCCGCCCACGTCGTTGACCACGACCTTGGCCCCCTGGCGAGCGAGCTCGAGCGCCTCGCCCCGGCCGATGCCGTGGCCGGCCCCGGTGACGAGGGCCACCTTGCCGTCGAGCAATCCCATCGTTCTCGGTTCCTTTCACTCGGTCGCGCCGTGTCGTCCAGCGAGTGATGCCCATGTTCTGGTGGGCGCTCCGTTCGAAGAAGGCGCCGCGCCGTCGTTGCCGGCTCAGCCCAGCCGGTAGAACTCCCGGGCGTTGTCACAGACCATGCGGCGCCGCTCGGCCTCGGGGACGCCTCCCATCGACTCCTCCACGATCCTCCGGCTGTAGGGCCAGTCGTGTCGGTGGTGGGGATAGTCGGTGGACCACATCATGTTGTCCACGCCGATCCAATGGCGCACTGCCACCGCGAACGGCTCACGGATGAACGTCACCTTCCAATTTCGCCGGAAGTACTCGCTCGGAAGGAGCTCGAGCTTCGACCCGGTCCACGTCCGGTTGCGCCAGTAGTGGTCGTCCATGTGCTCGAGGAAGTGGGGCACCCACCCCGCTCCGCACTCGACTGCCACCATCTGCAGATCCGGGAAGCGGTCGTAGATCCCCGAGTAGATGAACTTGGACATGAACTGCGACGCGTCGCCCACCGGCCCACCCATCTCCGCCAGCCCGATCGCCCGTCCGGCCATCGCGGCCGCCTTCTGGAAGGAGCCGGCGGTGCGCTGGCCCGCCTGGCGCAGGCCGCTATGGATGTGAACCGGCATCTGCTCCTCCTGGGCTGCTTCCCAGAAGGGGTCGTCCTCGGCAGAGAGATCCGCGTTGCCCGAGGGGTAGGCCGAGATGATCACGCCCCGGTATCCCGCCGCCTTGGCGTCGCGCAACCATTTCACCGATGTCTGGAGGTCCACCCCCGGCATCTGTGCCAACCCGATGAGCCGCTCGTTGTCGGCCGCCATGAACTCGTCGTGCATCCAGGTGTTGTAGGCCTCGAGGCCCGCGAGGTGGTAGTCGTCGTCCTCCTGGGCCATGAAGGCGCCCATGGTCCGCTGCGACGGGAACAGCACCTCGGCGTCCACGCCGTCGAAATCCTGCTCCTCCACGCGGGCCTTGCCGATGAAGGACCCCTGCAAGATGGAGTCGTAGGTCGCGCCGAACCACTCGAGATCCTCGTAGCGCTTGCCAAAGCGGCCGGCGTTGGTGACGAGCCCGAGCGGCATGGGGGCGGTCCCTGGAACGAGCTCCCAGGCGTCACCACCTTTGACGTCCTTGACGAGCTTGGGGGCGCGGTCGTGAAACTTCTTGGGCAGATACTTCGTCCACATGTCGGGCGGCTCGACCACGTGCCCGTCAGCCGAGATCAGCCGGTATACGCGAGCCATCGCACCTCCCCTGCCACCCTCCATGGGAGGGAGCCTCCGGTGCCCGGCCAGGCCCCGGCATTCACTGACTTTCGTGTCAGCTTACTTCGGGGGTCCCGACCGGAGAAAGCCGGTCACCGGGCCCCGGAGTCGTTTCCGAGGTGCCACTTTGATGGACGAACCGCGCCGCATTCCCCGACAAGGACAAGAGCGGATCGCCCCTCGAACCCAGTACTCCCTGAACCCAGTACCCCTTGAACCCAGTACTCCTTGAAGTCAGTACCCCTTGAACTCAGTACCCCTTGAACTCCGGTGCCCGCCTTTCAGCGAAGGCTCGCAGCCCTTCACCCGCATCGGCGGTACCGACGATCAGCTCCTGGGCCCAAGCCTCCTCGTCGAATGCGGTCCGCCGGTCCGATTCGAGCGAGCGATTGAGCAGCCACTTGGCCATGCCGATGGCCTTGGTGGGACCACCGGCCAGCCTTCCGGCGAGCTCGCCCGCCGCGTGCTCGAGCTGCTCGCGCGGCACCACCCGGTTGACGAGACCCAGCTTGGCGGCCTCATCGGCGGGGAGGTCGTCGCCGAAGAAGATGAGCTCCTTGGCCTTTTGCAACCCGATCAACCGAGGCAGTAGGTAGGCGCCACCACCGTCGGGTGAGATGCCACGCCGGACGAAGACCTCGATGAAACGCGCCCCGTCGGCCGCCACCACCAGATCGCATGCAAAGGCGAGGTGGGCCCCGATCCCCGCCGCGGTGCCGTTCACCGCCGCGACCACGGGCTTCTCGCAGTCGAGCACCGCCGAGATGAGCCGCTGCGCCCCCCGCCGGATCATGCGCGACGCGTCTCCCATGATCCGGTCGGGCGCGCCCTCGGGTCGAGGGGGAGCGGGGCGGCGGCCGGCCCGGAGGTCCGCGCCCGTGCAGAACCCGTCGCCGGTAGCGGTGAGGATCACGGCCCCGATGCCCACCTGCGCGCTCGCGTCTTCGAGGAGCTCGATCACGCGCTCGCGCTGGTCGGGCGTGATGGCGTTGCGCACCTCGGGCCGGTTGAGCGTGATCCACGACACCCGGTTCTCGACACGATGGAGCACCTGCTCCTCGAGTGGCTGGTCCGACACGGCGTCGTCCTCCTTGGGTCGCGGGGTCGCCGCAGAGTGTGCCATGCCGGCTCCTCGGACTGACACGCATGTCACCTCACCGGCTAGGGTCTCGCCCGTGAGCGAAGCGATCGGACGGCGCATCCCCGTTGTCGACTACCTGGTGATCGAGGGTGAACCCCACCTCGTAGCCCAGGCCTGCACCAGTTGCGGGGCATTGTTCTTCGACCGTCGCAACGCCTGCGCCCGGTGCGGAAAGCTGGAGTTCGAGCCAAAGGACCTCGCTACCGAAGGCACCCTCCGATCGTTCACCATCGTGCACCGCGCCGCCCCGAACGTGCCCGTTCCCTACGTGTCGTCGGTGGTGGAGCTCGACGGTGGCGGGGTGGTCAAGGGCAACATCGTGGATGCCGGCTCCGACGCCGAGAAATTCGAGCTCGGGATGCGTGTCCGGCTCACGACGTTCCCGTGCGGTCGTGACGAAGAGGGCACCGAGGCCATCGCCTTCGGCTTCACGCCCGCGTAGGACCGCGCACCGCCGGACCGCGCATCACAAACCCCACACCACGAGAAGGCGTACCGACAAGGAGCGAGAGATGGCAGCAGACGCCTGGATCATCGGGGCTTCGATGACCAAGTTCGGCCGTTACCCCGACAAGGACTCCATCGACCTCGCCAGCGAGGCCGCGCTGGACGCCCTCCGGGACGCGGGAGCCACCATCCACGACATCCAGATCCTGGCGGCGGGAAGTCTCATGGAGGCTTCCAACATGCTCGGCCAGCGGCTCCAGAAGCAGATCGGCCAGACCGGCATCCCCGTCTACAACGTGGCCAATGCGTGCGCCACCGGTGCGACCGCGGTGCGGACCGGCATCATGGCCATCAAGGCGGGCGAAGCCGACATGGCGCTGGCGGTCGGGGTGGAGCAGATGGGCAAGATGGGTTTGCTCGGCAGTGCCGGCCAGGCCCGCTCGGCGCCGAAGGGCTTCGAGCCATCGGGTCGGTACGGCTCGGTGATGCCCGTAGAGGGCATCCTCGGAACCCAGCTCATGCCCGGGGTCTTCGCCCAGGCGGGCATGGACTACGCGTCGCGCCACGACGGGGTGGGCTTCGAGCAGTTCGCCAAGGTGGCCGAGAAGAACCACGCCCACTCCTCGCTCAATCCGCTGGCGCAGTACCGGAAGGTGTTCAGCCTCGACGAGGTCATGGAGGCGGCCATGGTCGCCTACCCCAACACCCTGCTCATGTGCTGCCCCACCGGCGATGGCGCCGCGTCGGTGGTGCTGTGCTCGGACGCCAAGCTCAAGACCCTTGATCCCGATGTCCGACGGCGCGCCGTGAAGATCTCCGCCTCGGTGCTGACCTCGGATCCTTACGTGGAGTCCGACACCGCCCAGCCCGACGTGAGCACGCTCACCAAGCGCGCCGCAGCTACCGCCTACGAGGAGGCAGGGGTGTCTCCCCAAGACCTCAACCTGGTGGAGCTGCACGACTGCTTCGCCACGGCCGAGCTCATCCACTACGAGAACCTGCAGCTGTGCGAGCCCGGGGGTGCGGGCGACTTCATCGACCGGCGGGGCCCGTGGCGCGACGGGGACATCCCCGTCAACGTGTCGGGCGGGCTCATCTCCAAGGGCCACCCCATCGGCGCAACCGGGGTCGCCAACCTCTACGAGGTGGCCACCCACCTGCGTGGTGAGGCCGGGGACCGGCAGATCGAGGGCGCCCGGGTGGGACTGACCCATGTCATCGGCCTTGGTTCGGCCTGTGCCGTGCACGTCCTCGAGCGCGCCGCCTCCTAGAGCTCTTCGCGCGGCGGATTTCACCGGGTGACCGGCGGGGGGGACGTGGCCGAGGCGTTGTTGGCCGGAGTGCGCGTCGTGGACCTGGCCGGGGAGCCCGCCGCGATGACCGGGCGGATCCTGGCTGATCTCGGTGCCGAGGTGGTCAAGCTGGAGCCCCCCGGCGGGGACCCGCTGCGGACCGTGGCACCGCTGGGCCCCGACGGGACTTCACTGCGGTTCGCGGCCTGGAGTGCCGGCAAGACGTGCCTCGAGGGGACGGGACCCGACGACCCCCGCCTGGCCGAGCTGCTCGTCGGCGCGGACGTGGTGCTCACCACCCCGGGCTGGCCCGGTGCTCTCGAAGTCGAGCCGGCGCGGGCACCGAACGCGGTGTGGGTCCTCGTGACCCCGTTCGGCTCCGACGGACCGCGGGCGGGCTGGCGGGCGAGCGACCTCGGGGTGATGGCGTCGACGGGGAACATGTACTGCACGGGGGACCCCGACCGGGCTCCGGTGCGATGCACCGAACCCACGGCATGGGCACACGTCGGTCCCGAGGCGGTCGTCGCCACGCTGAGTGCTCTGGCCTCGGGTCGTCCCCAGGTCGTCGACGTCTCGGTCCAGGAAGCCGTGATGATCGCGTCGATGGGCCACGTCGGCCGGTTCCCCCGCACGAAGATGCGGGGCAAGCGCTCGGGGGCGAGCGTGGGGGTCACCCGCGAGATCTGGCCGTGTCGGGACGGATTCGTGTCCTTTGGGCTCCGAGGCGGCAAGGCGAGGGTCGCCAACATGCAGACCATCACCCGGCTCGTCACCGAAGATGGCCTGGCGACGCCGGCGCTCACGGACCGGGACTGGACGACCTACGACCACAACCGGCTCGACGCGGACGAACTCGCCGCCATCGAGGCACCCGTTGCGAAGTACTTCCTGCGCCACACCATGGCCGAGCTCTACGAGATCGCGGTCGAGACGAACCTCATGCTCGCCCCGGCCAACTCGCCTCGTCAGCTCGTCGAGAGCCGCCAGCTCGAGGCGCGTTCGTTCTTCTGCGAGCTCGCCCCCGCCACCCATTTCCCACGCACGTTCGTCCACGCCACGAGCCCCGATGACGCTGTGGCGGCACCGGGGCCCGCCGGGCCGGCGCGGTCGGTGGACGGCGTCGGGGAGGCACCACGGTGGTCGGCGAGGCCGGCACCGTCGCGCCCCGCCCCCGATGCCCGGCACGGCGCGGTCGGCGTTCCGGTGTCCCCCCCGGCGTGGACGGGCACGAAGCTCCTGGAGTTCGGGGCCGGCGCGGCGGGGCCTATCGCGATCCGGTACTTCGCCGAGCACGGCGCCACGGTGGTGCGCGTCGAATCGCGATCGCGTCCGGACTTCCTCCGGACCTACGGCCTGGGGCCCGGCAACCCGTGCGGCCTCGAAGGGTCGGACATGTTCGACGCCCTGAACGTGGGGAAGCTGGGCATCACCCTCAACCTGAAGCACCCCGAAGGCGTGACCCTGGCCAAGCGCCTCGTGCAATGGGCCGACGGGGTGGCCGAGAACTTCGCCCCCCGGGCCATGCGCGGCTTCGGCCTCGACTACGCGTCCATGGTGGCCGAGAAGGCCGACCTCGTCATGGTGAGCTCGTGTCTCCAGGGCCAGACCGGACCCCACAAGAACTACCCGGGCTTCGGCGGGCAGGGTTCGGCTCTCGGTGGCTACAACCTCCTCACCGGTTGGCCCGACCGCGAACCCGTGGGCCCCTACGGCACGATCACCGATTCTCTCGCCCCGCGTTTCGCCGCGAGCGCGTTGGCCGCAAGCCTGCTCTACCGCCGCCGCACGGGCAAGGGTGTGCACCTCGACGTGAGCCAGGTCGAGGCGGCGGTGTACTCGCTCAGCCCGTGGGTGCTCGACTACGACGTCAACGGCCACACCGGCGAGCGCCAGGGCAACCGCTCGGAACGGGCCGTTCCCCACGGTGCGTTCGCGTGCGCCGGCGACGATAGGTGGGTGGCGATCGCGGCATGGGACGACGACGACTGGATGCGCCTGGCACGTGCCATCGGGCTCGACGACGCCACGGCGCGCCGGCTCGCCACCTTCGACGCCCGGAAGGCGGCCATCGACGAGGTCGAAGATGCCGTCTCGGCGTGGACTGCACCGCGCTCAGCGCTGGACGTCGCGAACACACTGCAGGCGTTGGCGATCGAGGCCGTGCCCGTCGCCGATCTGGGCGACGCGTCGGCGGATCCCCAACTGCACCATCGCCATCACTTCGTCACCCTCGAACACCCCTGCATGGGCGCGTGCGGGTACGAGCACAACGGTTTCCGCTTGAGCGACGCGCCGGCCACCTTTACCCGGACCAGTCCGACCCTGGGCCAGCACAACGAGTTCGTCCTGGGCGAGATCCTGGGCCTCGGAGCGGCCGAGCGCCAACGCCTTGTGGACGACGGAGCGCTCGAGTAGTTCCCCTCAGCCTCGTTGGGACACAGGGAGGAGGTCCCCCACGCCGCCGAGTGCACGCAGAAGGTCGTTGAGATGCGTGCACGAGGCGATCCCGGTCAGGGTGTCGGGCACCACCGACGCCAGGTCGCGCACCTCGGCACCGACCAGTGCTCCCACCGCATCGGCGGCGGCCGGGCATTCCGGGAACGGCAGCACGCGGGGCTCGGCCTCGACCGAGGCCAGCACGCCGTCCACCCCTGTGGCGCGCACGGCGTACTCGTGCAGGACGACCTCGTCGCCCCCGCCCTCGCCCACCGTGTCACGGAACATGGCCCAGATCGAGAAGGTGCCTTGCGCGCCGACCTGGACGTCGATGCAGCGCCGACGGCGCATCCAGTCCATCTCGAGATCGGCGATGTCGTGCCACGCGTGCCGGTCGCTGCCGGTCGGTGGCGGTGCCGGGGGACAGTCCTGCATGGGCACACCGCGACCGGCCGCGGTGCTCATGACGGCGGTTCCTCCCGAGCGCCAGCCCGAGCACAGGTCGGTCATTCGGTCGAGCGCGCCAGACGGCATGAGGGTGCCGGGATGATGCCCGTTCCGCCGTGCCATGCGCATCAACCCGTAGCCCGAGATCAGCGCGGCCGCGGGCATGTCGTCGAGGACCTGACGCAGGAGCGAACGAGCCTCGGCCGGCGGGACGACCTCCTGGAGGTGACGCCGGAACCCGCCGCCGGCGCGCGTCCCGATGAGCGCGTCGGTCCAGGGGGCGGCGGGTGTGGTCACCAGGCTCTCCAACCGCCGGGAGATGTCGAAACCGGCCGTGACGTGCACCTCGGCCAGCACGGTTCGGTCATCTGGCCCGTCGTTCGAGGCATCGTCGAGGCCTACCGAGCCGGTGCGCAGGTCACGGGCGGCGCCCTCCATGGCGAGAGGCGAGCTCCACTCTCCGCGCGGTCCCACGTCGACGTGCATGGTGCGCCGCACCGACCCCGGGAGCCGGGCCGGGACGTCGGGGAGTGGGTTGCGCAGCGACACCGGTGTGCCCTTGGTCACGAGGCCACGCTACCCTTCTGCCCGCGTTCTCCGACGCCGGCGTCAGCTTTCTCCGCCGGGGGTAGGGAACGTTCGCGACGCCGGGCAGTACGAACAGGGAAAGGGACCTCATGGCACGACGGGTGGCGATCGTGGGCGCGGCGCTGTCGGACTGTGGCCGCGTGGACGACAAGTCCGCGTTCGAGCTCCACCACCAGGCCACCAGCCGGGCGCTGGCAGACGCCGGCATCTCCCGCAACGAGGTGGACGGCTTCATGTCGCACGGGACCGGGGCCCTTCCGCCCATCGAGCTGGCCGAGTACCTGGGCATGGCCAACCACATCGACTACATCGATTCCACCGGAGTGGGCGGGTCGTGTTGGGAGATGTTCCTCGAACACGCCGTGGCAGCCATCGCCCAGGGACAGATCGACACGGTCCTGCTGTCGTACGGCTCGACGTCTCGAGCGGACCTCAAACGCAAGTTCCGCACCGCCAACCTCTTCTTCGGCAACCGGGGGCCGATCCAGTTCGACGCCCCTTTCGGCCATACCTTGATCGCCAAGCACGCCATGTCGGCCCGTCGCCACATGCACGAATTCGGGACCACCATCGAGCAGCTGGCCGAGATCGCCGTCTCGGCGCGCTACAACGCCGGCTTCAACCCCGACGCCTATTACCGCGACCCCATCACCATCGAGGACGTCCAGTCCTCGAAGATGATCGCCGACCCCTTCACCAAGCTGCACTGCTGCATTCGGTCCGACGGCGGGGGGGCCATCCTGCTCACCCACGAGGAGCGCGCCCGGGACTGTGCCAACACCCCCATCTGGGTGCTGGGCACGGGCGAGGCCATTTCGCACACCACCATGAGCGAGTGGGACGACTTCACCGAGTCACCGTGCGTCCGCTCCGCCCAGAAGGCCTTCGGCCAGGCCGGCGTCACGCCCGAGGAGATCGACGTGGTTGAGGTGTACGACAGCTTCACCCTCACCGTGCTTCTCACCCTCGAGGGCCTCGGCTTCTGCAAGAAGGGCGAAGGCGGCGCCTTCGTCGAAGGCGGCACGCTGCGGGTGGGCGGGGCGCTGCCGACCAACACCGATGGAGGCGGTCTGTCGTCGTGCCAACCGGGAATGCGCGGCATCTTCTTGTTGGTCGAAGCCGTCAAACAACTGCGGGGCGAGTGCGGCGATCGTCAGGTCGACAACGCGCGCCTGGCCGCGGTCAACGCCACAGGGGGTTGGATCTCCTCCACCGGGACCGCCATCCTCGGGCGGGAGTAGCGCCTCAGTTCGCCGGAAGGGCGATGGCCTTGGTTTCGAGGTACTCCTCGAAACCCTCCACGCCGTTCTCACGTCCGACCCCACTCTGGCGATACCCACCGAACGGGACGTCCGGCGCGTTCCAGAACCCGCCGTTCACCATGAGGGTGCCGGTCCGGACCCGCCGCGCCACGGCCATGGCACGTTCCTCCGACGCGCTCGTGACCGCTCCTGACAGCCCGTAGATCGAGTCGTTGGCGATCCGCACCGCGTCGTCATCGTCCTCGAAGGCGATGATGGCGAGCACGGGTCCGAAGATCTCCTCCTGGGCGATGGTGGCTCGGGGATCGACGTCGGCGAACAGCGTCGGCTCGACGAAGAAGCCCTTTTCGAATTGGGCGGGCCGGTTCCCGCCCCGAACCAGCCGGGCCCCTTCGGCTTTGCCCTTTTCGATGTACCCCATGACCCGGTCGCGTTGCTTGGCGCTGATGAGGGGACCCTGGAGGTTCGAAGCGTCCCACGGATCGCCGTAGGTGACGCCCGCCATCATGGCGTCGGCCAGCTCCACGAACTCGTCGTAGCGCGACCGGGGGATCAGCAGGCGGGTGGTGATGGCACAGCCCTGCCCGGCATGGGTGCACACCCCGATGGCGCTCACCGCGATGGCGCCACCGGGGTCGGGCGCGTCGTCGAGGACGATGTTGGCCGACTTACCGCCGAGCTCGAGGAACACCTTCTTCACCGTCTCCGATCCCTTGGCCATGATGCGGCGCCCGGTGACGGTCGAGCCCGTGAAGGTGATCATGTCGACCCGGGGATCGGTGGTGAGGACCTCACCCACGAGATGGTCCGACGACGCCACGACGTTGACCACTCCCGCCGGGATGTCGGTCTCCTCGGCGATGATCCGCCCGAGGACGGTGGCCGACCACGGTGTGTCGGGAGCGGGTTTGAGCACCACGGTGTTCCCAGCCGCGAGGGCAGGTCCCAGCTTGGCGAGGTTCAGGTTGAGGGGGAAGTTCCACGGGGTGATGGCCCCCACCACGCCCACCGGCTCACGTCGGACCAGTCGGCGTTGGGGCTGGCCGAAGACGTCGCGCTCGGGGAGCCAGTGCTCGTATTCGTAGGACACAGGCTTGTCGATCCAGTACGCCAGGTCGTCGATGGGGAGATCGACCTGATTGGCGTAGGTCAGCGCGATGGGGCTTCCCACCTCGGCCACGGTCACGGCCCGCAGTTCCTCGATGTGGGCCGCGGCGGCGGTGTGGAGCTGTTCCAGGCAACGCCGTCGCAGCTCGTGGTCGGTGGACCAGGACGTGTCGTCGAAGGCGCGGCGCGCCGCGCCGATGGCGCTGGCCATGTCCTGCGCGGTGCCGTCGGCGGTGTCGCCCAGCACCTCCTCGGTGGCCGGGTCGATGTTGGGGAATGTGGCCCCCGAGCTCGCCTCGACGAGCTTGCCGTCGATGAGCAGGCGGGCCTCGCCCGCCACGTCGTGGGCGTCGGTCATGTCGTCGTCTCCCCTCCACCGGCGGGGGCCGGTTGCATGCGCTGTTCGCGCAATCTGGTCTTCAGTACCTTGCCGTTGGGCTCGCGCGGCAGCTCGTCGACGAACTCGACGGTCCGGGGCCACTTGAAATCGGCCAAGCGGCCCGCCAGGCGGGCGGCGAGCGCATCGGCGTCGCGTGCTGCACCGGGGCGTAGCTCCACCACAGCGTGTACCTTCTGACCCATCCGCTCGTCGGGCAGGCCGATGACCGCGGCGTCCACGACATCGTCGTCCTCGATGAGCGCGGCTTCGACCTCGGCCGGGTAGATGTTGACACCCCCGCTGATGATCAGGTCGGTGCGGCGATCGGCGAGGAAGAGATAGCCGTCCTCGTCCAGCCATCCCATGTCGCCGACGGTGAAATAGTCGCCGTGCCAGGCCGAGTCGGTTTTGTCAGGGGAGTTGTGGTACCGGAACCGTTGGCCCGCGAACGCGGAGACGTACACCGACCCCACCTCACCGGGCGGGAGGTCCGCCCCCTGCTCGTCGACGATCCGTACCGACAGGCCCGGAAAGGGCCGACCGACGCTGCCGGGCTTGGCCAGCCACTCCTCGGGGGAGATGACCGAGGCCATGCCCTCGCTGGCTCCGTAGTACTCCCACACCGTGCCCGGCGGAAACACGTCGATGATCCTGCGCTTCACAGGAACAGGACATGGAGCCGCCGCGTGCAGGACCTTCCGCACACTCGAACGGTCGTGGGCCTTCCAGTCGGCCTCGAGGATTCGGATGAAGTTGGCAGGGACCATCTGCGCTGTGGTCACGCGCTCGGTCTCGATCAGCCGGAGGCATTCAGTCGCGTCCCACTTGGGCATGATCACCACGGTGCCCCCTTCGCCCAAGCTCATCAGGGCATAGGCGCTCGGCGCGGTGTGGTACATCGGCCCGCACATGAGGTGGACGTCTTCGGGGAGAAACCCCCAGAACGTGGCGAAGGGGTTGGGCGGAGCCACTCGGGCCGGGGCCGGGGCTGGCCGGGCGATGCCCTTGGGACGGCCCGTCGTCCCCGACGTGTAGGTCATCGCCACCACCGGGGTGCCGAGGAATTCATCGGTCGGCGGCTCGGCCCGGCCCGCGGCAAGGAGCGGCGCCAGCTCCGGCCCGGTGACGTCGAGGGCGGGCACGCCCGCCTGGGCCGCGGCGCGCACCGCGACGGGCGACCCGTCATGGACGAGTGTCCGAGCGTCGGAGTCCTCGACGATGTAGGCCACCTCACCCTCGGTCAAGCGAGTCGAGATGGGCACGACGAGCGCACCGAGGCGTGTGACGCCGTGCCACACTGCGAAGGCCTCGGTCGAATTGCCGAGCATGACGGCGACACGATCGCCGGCCCTCGTGACATGGGGAGCGCACGCGTGGGCGAACGCGTTGGCGGCCGCGTCGAGCTCACCGAAGGTCATGCGCCGGTCGCCGAACACCAGGGCCACCCGGTCCGGGTCGACGCGGGCGATCCCTCCCAATCCCCGGGGGGCGTCAACGTGCATCGGGGCGCAGTGTAGAACCGCCGGCCGACCTGTGCCTGACACGGATGTCAGGTATATGATCGCCACCGCGCCAGGCACCGAGGGGGAGGAGCGCGATGCAAGCCGAAGAACTCATCCTCGTGAGCGTCGACGACCATGTCGTCGAGCCGCCGGACATGTTCGAGGGTCGTGTGGCGGCCAAGTGGAAGGACCGGGCGCCGCGCATCATCCACAACGACGACGGCACCGACGTGTGGTCATTCGAGGGCAACCTCATCCCCAACGTGGGCCTCAACGCCGTGGTGGGCCGTCCCCCCGAGGAGTACGGCATCGAGCCCACGTCGTTCGCGGAGATGCGCCCGGGTTGTTACGACATCCACGAGCGCATACGCGACATGAACGCCAACGGCGTGCTCGGCTCGATGTGCTTCCCCTCCTTCGTGCAGTTCTGCGGCCAGCTCTTCGCTCGCACCGAGGACAAAGAGCTGGCCATCGACATGCTGCGCGCCTACAACGACTGGCACATCGAGGCCTGGTGCGGCGCCTACCCGGGTCGCTTCATCCCCCTCGCCATCCCGCCCATCTGGGACCCCGAGCTCATGGCGGCCGAGGTCCGCAGGGTGGCAGCCAAGGGCGCCCACGCCGTGACCTTCTCGGAGAACCCTTCGAAGCTCGGCTGGCCCAGCTTCCACTCCGACCATTGGGATCCCTTCTGGCGCGCCTGCGAGGAGGAGGGGACGGTGGTGTGCCTGCACATCGGCTCCTCTTCGCAGCTGGCGATCACCGCACCCGACGCTCCCTTCGACGTCCTCATCGCCCTGCAACCGGTGAACATCATCCAGTGCGCCGCGGACCTGCTCTTCTCCCCGGTGCTGCGCACGTACCCCAATCTGCGTATCGCGCTTTCAGAGGGTGGGATCGGATGGATCCCGTACTTCCTCGAGCGCGTCGATTACGTGTACCAGCACCACCACAAGTGGACGGGCCAGGACTTCGGCGACATGCTCCCGAGCCAGGTCTTCAAGGAGCGCATCGTGACCTGCTTCATCGACGATGCCTTCGGTGTGGAGAACCGACGATTCCTCGAGCTCGACAACGTGTGCTGGGAATGCGACTACCCCCATTCCGATTCGACGTGGCCCACCGCCCCCGAGATCGCCATGAAGTACCTCGCCGGGGTGCCGGATACCGACGTCAACAAGATCACCCACGAGAACGCCATGCGGCTGTTCCGCTTCGACCCGTTCGCGCACCGGACCCGGGAGAAGTGCACGGTGGCGGCGCTGCGGGCCGAGGCGGCCGATGTCGACACCTCGATCCGCCCCCGTCGCGACACGGGTGAGCGCAAGAAGACCCTGGCGGCGGACCTCGGCCGTTTCGCCGAGAAACAGGACTGAGCCGGGCTCCCCCGCCGGAGACGCCGGCGCGGGGAAGGCACCGCCCTGCCACCGACGACGGGCGCGAACGACTCACCCGTTGGGCCATGGCCCGTTCGAACCCGAGGAAGGTGCCTGACGATGGACTGGACCCGCGTCCCGGTGGTGGTCGGTGCCGGCCAGGTGACCAATCGCGAGGAGGACCCGGCGCGGGCACCGAACCCGTTCGATCTCATGGAGGACGCCGCCCGGCAAGCTGTCGCCGACATCAGTTCGCCAGGTTCGCCAGGTTCGCCAGGTTCGCCAGGTTCGCCAGGTGCGTCGGGTGCGGGCTCGGTGCTCTCGGACCTCACCCACCTCTTCATGGTCCACTCGCTGTCGCTTCGCCACGGGGATCCGGCCCACGAGCTCGCCCGTCGGCTCGGGGCGCAGCGGGCCGAAGCCCGCTGCTCGGGGATGGGGGGATCGATCCCCCAGTGGCTCGTCAACAGGGCTGCGGAGCTGGTGGCAGCGGGGTCCAGGCCCCGGGTCCTCATCGTCGGAGCCGAGGCGCTGGCAACGCGCCGGCGCGCTCGCAAGCAGGGGATCGAGCTCGATTGGCCGTCGTCCGAGGGCTGGCCCCACACGTGGCCGCCGCTCGAACCCGACCTCGGTGTGCATCCGGTGGAGCGTCAGCACGGACTGGTGCAGGCCACCACCATGTACGCGTTGGTGGAGTCGGCCGTCGCGCACCGAGCCGGACAGGACCCCGCCACTCACGCCGCGGCCATCGGAGACCTGATGGCGCGCTTCAATGCCGTGGCTGCGAACAACCCGGTGTCGTGGTTTCCGACGCGCCGCGACGCGAACCAGATCATGACCGTCACGTCTGACAACCGCATGATCTATTTCCCCTACCCCAAGTACGTGAACGCCGTGATGGACGTGGACATGGCCGCCGCGGTCATCCTCACCGACGCCGCCACGGCGCGCTCATGGGGTGTCGCCGCCGATGAGGTCGCCTACCTCGGGGGATGGGCCGACGCCCACGACATCTGGTACGTGTCGGAGCGACCCGTGCTCGAGCGATCCCCGGCCCTGGCCGAGTGCGCGCGGCGGGCGCTCGACTCGGCCGACATCACCATGGCCGACGTCGAGGGACTCGACCTGTACGCGTGCTTCCCGAGCTCGGTGGAAGTAGCCCGCGACAGCTTCGGCATCGCCGATGACGATCCCCGCGCCCTCACGCTGACCGGCGGGCTCCCCTATCACGGCGGGCCGGGGAGCAACTACGTGACGCATTCCATCGCGAATACCTTGCATTGGCTGCGCGAGGGGCATGGAGAACATGCGCTCGTGCACGGCAACGGGTACTACCTGACGAAACACTCCATCGGGGTCTACTCGCGCCGTGCCCCCCACGAAGTTCCCCGTCCACCTGAGAAGCTCCAGGAGTACGTCGACGACTTGGCCGACGCGCTCATGGTCGAGCAGTCGGCCGAGGACCGAAGCAGCGCGACGCTCGTGGCGTACACCGCCCCCTTCGACCGGGAGCACGGTCCGCAGGCCGCGATCGGCCTCGTCGACGTGGGCGGGCGCCGCACAGTGGCGCTCGCCGACGACGTGCTCACGGCGGACCTTCTCGAGCACGACGGGGTGGGGACGACGGTGGTCCTGAGCTCCTCGGAGCGGGGAAACACCATGCGGAGTGCGTGAACCCGATCGCCGGCAAACCGGCCTGCGGGTCCCGAGGGGCGGTCGGTCCTCGAGGATCTGTCCGTCTTCTGAATCAGCGTCGTTCTGGAATCAGCGTCGTTCTGGACGACCAGTGTTGTCCTTGACGATCACTCCTCGAGAGACAGGGCGTGCTCCGGGCAGTTGTCCACGCCGGTGCGAGCCTCGTCCTCGCGTCCGGCGGGCACCTCGTCCACCAGCAGCACGCAGTGACCGAGATCATCGGAGTCGAACAGTGTGGGGGCCAGGGTGTAGCAGCGCCCGTGGCCCTGGCAGGACTCGGAGTCGAGCCTGATGCGCATCGGTGGAGCTCAGGATGCGGGACGGAATTCGATCGGCAACGTGGTGAGGGAGCGCAATCCCGGCGTGTACTCGAGCACCGTGCCGGGCGCGAGCCAGTAGTCGGGGATCCGGCGGTGGAATTCGCGCAACGCCACCCGTAGCTCCACGCGGGCCAGGTGTGATCCGAGGCAACGATGTACCCCACCACCGAAGGCGAGATGCGGATTGGGGTTCCGTCGAAGGTCGACCGTGTCCGCCCCGGGATGTGCCGTGTCGTCGGTGTTGGCGGAACCGAGAAGGAGCATGACCTGCTCGCCGGCACGCACGGGACAACCCTCGTACTCCACGTCCTGGGTCACCACCCGCGGTACGGCCGGCACCGGGCTCTCCCAACGCAACAGTTCTTCGACCGCGGAAGGGATCGCCGACTCGTCTTCCACGAGTAGGCGACGCTGATCTGGCTCTTGGGCCAAGTAGGCGAAGAAGCAATCGAGCGAGTCGGTGACGGTGTCGAGTCCGGCGATGATGAAGAGGAAGCAGATATCGAGCACTTCTTCGTCGGTGAGACGGATCCCGTCGACCTCCTTGTCCATGATCTCGCCCAGTAGGTCGTTCTTCGCCTCAGCGCCTCGTCTCTTCTTCACCTCCGCATCGAAGTACGAATAGACGATCTCTCCGGCCGCCTTGCGCCGGGGCGCTTGCTCTTCGATCGTGAACCCCGGAGGCCGGATGATGTCGTCCTTCACTGCCAAGAAGACATCCAGATCCGAAAGGGGCAGTCCCATCATGCGGAGGAAGACCCGACACGGAAGGGGAACGGCGAACTCCTCGTGCAGATCACACGAGCCGCGGGCGGCGAACTTGTCGACGAGCTCCTTCACCAGGCCCACGACCTCGTCCTCCAGGAGGGCCATCTTCTTGGGGGCGAAGAGGGGGTCGAGGATCCGGCGGTACTTCACGTGCTGTGGGGGGTCGATCATCAGGGGTATGAGCGGCCGGATATTGCCCAGGTCCATCGGGACCTCACTCCAGCAGAACAGGGCCGACTTCCGCAGGGCGTCCTCGACGTGCTCCCGCCGGGTCAACAGCGTGAACATGTCGTCGATCCGCATCACCGGGGTTTCGCGCAGCGAGCGGGAGATCGCCCGCGGATCGTCCGAGGAAGCCAAATCGGCGACCATGCCGGCCGACGAGCCAGACGCTTCTTCTTCAGCCTGCATCCGCACTCCTCTCGCACCGGGCTCAGGTGGCACCTCGGACCAAGGTGTCGTGCGAATCACCCAGGACGTTCGATGTCACCACGCCCACCGCCCCTGGCCTCTAACGTTAGCGTTTCCTGACGCAAGTGTCAGGCCTGACGCGGGCGGCGGGCATCCTCGTCCGACCAGGGCTGTCCCGTCCCGTCGATCACCGGGAGCGACAGGCGCGCCGCAGGCGGTAGTCCGGGGTCGCCGTCGCGACGGGCGGGGGCTGGTAGGAAGGAGCCTCCCTCGGGGCCCGGGGACGAGCGCCGTCTGGGCCGACCCCAGCGGCCCTCGCCCGGCGGCGGCTCACCTACGAGTCCGGCGGTGAGCCCTCCGGTGGTGTCAATTCCGGGTCGAGTCCAGGAAGTCGCCCAACGCGCCGATGACATGCGAAGACCTGGATTCGCCAGTGCCAAGTACGATTCGGGGGGCAATAGGGAGGGCAGACGTGGTTACCGCAGCCAGCGACAAGAGGATGCGGCGCCGCGGGGGACGACGCCAGAAAGCGAACTCGACGCCGGCCGCGGTCGGCACGGCCCTGCGCGAGGCCCGTGAGGTCTCCGGGGTCGAACTCTCCGACATCCAGGATCGCACCGGGGTCCCCTGGCCTCAGCTCGAGGCACTCGAAGCCGGAAACCTCTCGCGGTTCCCTGACCTCCGCACGGCCCTTACCGCCGTCCGCCGCTACAGCGACCTCGTCGGGCTCGATGTGGACGGCTTTGCTCGCGTGGTGGAAGAGCATTGGGGCACCACTCCGGCTGGTTTCGACGGGGCCAAGGCCACGGGCACGGGCGGGACCGGTGGGGGCCAGGCCCAGAGCGTGTACCTCACCGGCCCGGTCTACGCCGGCCATCTGAGCCGGTACCCCGGTGACGGGACCCACCTTCGAGCCTTTACCCAGACCGACGAGGTCCCCGGTGTCCGGCGCGCGGAGCTCGCCCCCGGCAATAGCCACGGCCCCCACACCTTCAGTGCGACCGGCACCTTCCCGACCGTGCCCCGGCACTTCGTCCCCGTCCGGACGGCACCGCTGGTCCTTCAGGGCGCCATCTGGGTAACCGCCGTTCTCCTGGTCGTGGCCGGGGCGGGCCTGGCTGTCGCGCACTACCAGCCTCAGTGGCTGGCTGACATCCACGTGGTGCGCCACCCCCCATCGGTAATTTCGAACGGGTCGACGCCGAGCGCTACAACCCACTCCAACAGCCCATCGGTCCCCGCGCACTCGGGGCCGGTCTCGTTGGCCCAAACCGGTGTCGCCAGCGCCACCGTGTCGGTGCGTGCCTCGGACTACAGCGTTGTGGTTGGGGCGTGGGCCCCGTGCTGGACCTTGGTCCATACCCCCCAGAGTTTCTCCGCTGTCTTCGCCGGCACGCTCGCGGCGGGTCAGGTGAAGGTGTTCAACCCGGCAAACGGCCAACTGTCGCTGAGCATGAGCGCTTCCCTGGTCACGGTGCAGGTACGGATCGGCGGCAAGGACGTCCCGGGATTCCTGTTCAAGCCGACCACGGTCCCCTACACCCTCAATTTCAACTCCACCACGACCTGAGCGGCAAGTCGCCCGTACCGGCACCGACGTGGGGCGCCGGGTGGTCCGAGGCGCTCAGGTCAGGCGCGTATGAGGAACCGAGGTGACTTCCCCCTGGTCGCGGATCTCGGTCACCGCGGGCACGGGGTCGGGGTCGGAGAACAACAGCTCGTCGCCGTAGTCGGCAGGGCGGCCGGTGGCGTCGAGGGCCCACCACGACGCCTCGAGGGCGATGCCATTGGGATCGGTGAAGTAGACCGACCTGATGAAGCCATGGTCGACGACGTCGGTCACCTCGCAGCCTGCCGACTTGAGGCGGTCGCGCAGGTCGAGGAGCGCGTGTTCGTCGGGCAGGTTGAACGACAGGTGGTCGAACTGCACGGCGCGGGGATCAGGCACACCCGCGGGCTTGGCCAAGCGATCGATCGCCAGGCCGGAGTACTCGAAGAAGGCCACCGTATTCTGCGCCCCGAACTCGAAGAAGTAGTGGCGGAACTGCGGTGTGCCGATGGTCGCCACCAACCTGGCACCGAGCACGCCATGGTAGAAGCGCACTGTGGCGTCCATGTCGTCGGTGATGAGGGCCAGGTGGTTGATCCCCCGCCAACGCGGGGCCTCGGGATCATGAGTGTCGGTCATGGCGGTTCCTCCGTGGCGCGCAGGCTACGTGCTCGTTCCCAACGCTAATGGTCCGCTGGTGATCAGCGCTGCTCGGGATAGATGCCGGGGTCCTCGAGGGGTAGCCGGAGCCACTGGATCATCTGCCTCAGCTGGTCGTAGGCGTCGAGTCGCGCTTCGGTCGTCCCGGCACCTTCGGCGCGCTCGATGGGCTCCCACAGCCGGTGGACCATGGCGGGCCCCAGCTCCAGCAGACCGCCGCTGCCGCCCGTCGCGTACTTTGCCAACACATAGTGCACGAGCGCTCCAACCGGGACCCCGACATTCCGGCTGAGCGTGGCGATGGTGACCAAGGGGTCGATGTGCCCATAGAGCGCCACGTCCGCCTTGAAGTTGGCATCGGGGTCGTCGTCGGCCCACACCCCCGTGAAGGGTTCGAGTTCGATGCATTCGGGGCGGGCAAGGGGGTCCTCGCTGGAGCTCATCCCCCAATCCTGCCCGAGGAGCAGAGCCCGGCCGCCGGCGATCGGCATCAGGCGATCGACATCAATGGCCGGCGGTGGCGCGTAGTTCGTAACGCCCGGCTCCGAGCCCGACGACGACCTCGCCGTGACCGGCGCCCAGCAGCCGGACGCCCGGCGCGGCACTCAACTTCTGTCCCCCTTCGGTCACGGCGCTCGCGTCGGGGGCGGGAAGATGCACGGTCGACGACGCATTGGGGGGGACAGTGAGGTCGATGATGAAGTCCCCGCCCGTCGGCGGGGGTCGGCTCCAGGCGACGTCGACGGTCCCGCGCGGTGTCGGCACTGTCCCCTCCGCCCAGTCAAGACCGGTGCTCGGCGGGGAGACGTCGAAGGTCGCATAGCCCGGACTCGTGGGGCGCACGCCGAGCAACGTCTCTTGGATCGCGACGAGCACGTTCGACCCCCAACCGTGAGACATGCTGTCGCCGTTGGCGTCGGAAGGTTCCCACACCTCCCAGGTGTAGGTCCCCCCACGGGCCAGGATGTTGGCCCAGCCGTCGTGGACGGGATCGGTCAGGATTCTGACCATGTCGGCGATCCTGCCGTTGTCACTCAGGCTCTTGAGTACTTCGTTGGCGGTGTTGACCGGGACACCCATCCCGAAGCTCACCACGTAGGAGGCCAGCATGGCGCGGCGGTTCTGCTGGACCACTCCGTAGGCGAGCGCGCAGGCGTTAGCGTACTGCGACGCGGTGGCAATCTTCCGCCCGTTGTCATCGATGCCATCGACATAGATCCCGTCGGACCGAGTGAGGTGACGATTGATGGCGGTGGTGAGTTGCGCCTGCCGTCGACGCTGCACGGAAACTTCGCCCGCGGGCCGGCCCAATGCAGCCGCGACGTCCCCGGCGCGGCGGAACACGTTCACACCGAGGACGTTGACCCTCGTAACGATGGGGTACGAGTAGTAGATACTCGTGGCGATGAGATCGTCGACGAGGCCGGTGGAGGAGTCAACCGCCGCGTCGACGTAGTCGGCGATGTTCACCAGTACCGGGTACACCGCTGCGAGAAGAGCTCGGTCACCGGTATGCATCCAGTACTGCCAGACCCACTCGGGGTAGATCTCGGTGTACTCGTTGATGTCCTCGGCGCCCAGACCGGTGGGGTAGATCTTGTTGATCGATCCGCTGTCGCGCCAGAACCGGTGTTGGGATTGCGCGAACTCGAGCAACGACTTCCTGGTGAGATTCTGTTCCCCGAACGCCGCCATGGCGGTTTGGGACTCGTTGAACCCGTCCCACAACCACGGGCCCTTCTCGCGCGTCGGCGTGTCGATCCACTGCTCTTGACCCCCGAAGAGCGCGGAGTGACGTCCAAGCTCGAACACGGCGTCGATCACCGCAGATGACGATGCAAAGGTGGCGGCGTGTTCGTCGGGCACCAGAGCATGCCGGGTTCGGGCCACGACGTCGGCCGGGGCCAGGATCTCGCCCGGGTTGTCGATCTGGAAGTAGCGGAACCCGAGATAGTCGAAAGGGTGGAATTCCTCGACACCACCCCGCTGGATGTAGCTGTAGCTCATGTCGGTGTGCTGAGTGCCGTGCACGACCGAGACTTGACCGGGCCCCCCCGCAAGAGGTTGGCCTGGGACAGGCTCGTCGACGAGGTACCCGGCCCGCATGGTGATGCGTTTCCCGGCCACACCATTGTGGAAGCTCACCGTCGGGACCGCGGCGTAGACCTTCCCGAAATCAGCGACAACGGCGCCCGAGGCCAGTCGCGTCAACGAAACCGCCTGCACCGGTTCCTCGACGATGCGTGTACGCACCGACACCAGGTGACGCCACGGCACCACCCCGGCCGGGCCGAGCACGGTGGCGGGCTCCCAGCTGCTGTCGTCGAATCCCGGCTCCTGCCAACCCACTGGTTCGTCGGGCCCGTTGATGTTCTCGGTGAAGTCGACGAGGTCTCCCTCGAGGTCCCGTTGCGTTCCCGGCAACCAGGGCCCGGCGCGGACCCGCCACGAACCGTCGGTCACGATGAGCTGGCGACGACCGTTGCCGTGCAGCACCGAAATCTGCGCGATCACACCCGGCTTCCCGGCCGGGTGGCCCTTGGTCGGGCCCTGCCAGCTCGAGACGACGGCTACGGCGTTGGACGTGCCCGCCTTGAGCAGCGAGGTCACATCGAGTGTCTCGTAGTACTGCGAGTCAGGGAAGGAGTACGCCTGTCCCTTCCCGGCGCGCACGCCGTTCACATAGAGCTCGTACTGCTGGTCCCCCGACACATAGGCGCGGGCGCGCACGATCGGAGAGCTCGCCAGCGTGAGCTCCTTGCGGGCATAGGCGTAATCGTCGGGTCCCGGACCATGGGGATAGTGGCGCCCGATCCACCGGGCTTTCCAATCTCGGTCACCGAGTCCGGTCTCGAAGGTGGTCGCCGACGAGGTGGGGCTCGGGCCGCCCTGAGCCGCCCACGTCTGGACGGTCCAGCGGTAGAGGGTGTCGGGATCGAGCGTCGGACCTCGGTACGCAACGAAGGCCTGCTCGGACGAGACCACCCGACCGCTGTCCCACACTGTTGATGAAGACGAGCGCCCCGGAGTGCGCACTCTCGTGAGCTTCGGCCGCGTCACGACCAGGCGGTAGGCGCGCTGCACCGCCCCGCGCCGGGTATCAGTGAGCTGCCACCCGAAGTAGATGTCGTCGAGTCCCAGTCCGATTGGAGCCACCAGCCCGTCGACGGTCAGCTCCCTGGGGCTGGCAGGACCGGAAGACGAGCCACTCGATGAGGCGGCTCGGTCCGCATCCGCATCATGGACCCCGGTACCGGTACCGCAACCGGGAGCACCCACCCCGGCCACCACCAGACCGGCGGCGCCCGCCAACCCGCCGCCCAAGACCTGACGGCGACTCACGACCCGTCGCGCACGCTCCTCCCCGTCCGTTCCGATCCGCACTCAGCCCGAAGATAGATGGGGGCGGCTGCTTATGCGGATTCGTTTCGGCCCTCGGGCGTCTCTCTTGTGATCGGACCACTGCCAACGTGGTCGGGGGGAGCTGGGGCAACGTCGGCCTGAGCGGCGTCGAGACGAGGACTGGCCGACAGTGCCACCGCCGACCCGTCGTCGGCCACACTGAGCCCGAGGCTCTCGGCCGCCGGTCCCGCCATCGCAGCAACGGCCCCGGCGCCCCCGGAGACCGACGCCAGGCTCGCCAGTGTGCTGACGGCGACCTTGGCCGAGCGCGTCCGGCCCGATCGGACGTTCTTCGTCCTCGTCAATTCGTCAGCCTGGAGGGCGGTGAGAACGGCTTCGATCGCCTCGGTGTCGAGCTCCGAGGGCCAGTGCCGCTCCATCATGATCGACTCCAGCAGCGCCTCGAGGCGGGCGGCGGAGATGCCCGAGATCGGCAGGGGCGCAGCCACCGCCTCACCTCCCCATTCCGTGAAGACCCGGGCCGGGGTCCGCATCAACTCCACGATCTCAGAGGCGGGCAGCGGAGGACTGAACCGAAAACCCTGAACCTGATCGCAGCCGTGCGCGTCCAGGAACTGCAGCTGCTCATCGGTCTCGACACCTTCGGCCACCACCACGAGGTCGAGACTGTGCGCGAGGGCGATGACAGCTCCCACGATGGACGTTCCACTCGTCTTGTCATCGATCCGATGCACGAACGACCGGTCGATCTTGATGGCATCGATCGGCATCTCTGCCAAATAGGTCAGGGCGCTGTACCCGGTCCCGAAGTCGTCGATCGAACAACGCACACCGATGGACCGGAGCTCGTTCAAGCTAGCCACCACCTCGTCCACCCGCTCCATGAGCACACTCTCGGTTACCTCGAGCTCCAACAACGTGGGGTCGAGCCCGGTCCGCTCCAGCACGCGGGTGACCATCTCCACGACCGGTTGATGGGCGAATTGGCGCGGAGAAAGGTTTACGGCGACAGGGATGGCAGGCAAGCCTTCTTCCTGCCAGCCTTGCGCCTGCCGGCAGGCCACGTCGAGCACCCACTCGCCCAGGGTCGCTACGAGGCTCGTCTCCTCGGCCAGGGGGATGAACGCCCACGGTGGGATGAATCCGAGGCTCGGGTGTCGCCAACGAGCAAGCGCCTCGACGCCGACGATGTCTCCGCTCGCCATGGCGAGCTTGGGTTGGTAGTGGACGGCAAGGCGGCCGCACTCGACCGCGGCGCGAAGGCTGTCTTCGAGGGCGAAGCGCAACCGGGCCCGGGCGCTCATGGCCGAGTCGAACACCTGATAGGTGTTCCGGCCGGCGGCCTTCGCTTGGTACATGGCGGTGTCGGCATGCTTCAGCAGCGTGTCGGCATCGGCACCGTCCCAGGGGGAGACCGCCACACCGATGCTGGCCTTCACCGTCAACTGCCGGCCGCCGACGATGAAGGGGTCTTCGAATCGGTCGAGGAGGCGCTCGGCGAAGTCGACGATGTGTCCGTCTTTCCGCCCACTGTCGGGAATGAGGAACGTGAACTCGTCCCCGCCGAATCGCGCCAGCGTGTCGTGCTCTCGCAGGCATCCCTGAAGTCGCTTGACCACTGCCTTGAGCAGGTCGTTGCCCACGGCGTGCCCAAGACTGTCGTTGATATCCTTGAAGCGGTCGAGGTCGAGGAACATGACCGACACGGCGCTGTTGCTCCGGTCGGCTTGCACCAACGCCCGCTGAAGCCGGTCCTCGAAGAGGAGGCGGTTGCACACACCGGTCAGAGAGTCGTGCTGAGCCCGGTACTCCGCTGCAGCGTGGGTGAAGACCTGATGGAGGAGATACAACACCAACAGCGACGGCAGCAGGGTCGACCCGATCATCAGGGCGGGTTGGCGGTCGGAGATACCCAGGGCAGACTCGGAGATGAGCACGGCGGGCACAACGAGGCCCACAGCCACGAGCATCGCCACGCGCACCCCTCGGGGGCGCACCGAGCGCAACGGCACCGGGTCGAACGCGATCCTGCGGGACGGATGCAGGAACGCCACTCCCCACAGACCTGCCCCGAGGAGTCCCACCATCTCCACGAGCGTCGGCGACAGCTGACCTCCCGAGAGTGCCAGGCCCGAGTAACACGCGTTGGCGACGAAGAGACAGGCAAAGCCGGCGATGAGGTACCGGTACGCGGCCGGATTTCGTTCTGTGAGCGACAAGAGACTGCACACGAGCCAGAGCAGAACGACATCGAGCAGGGGGGCAACGATGGCGGGAATCTGGAACCCGGGCCGCCATCCCTGGGACGGAACGACGACCAGCGCCAGAATGACGAATCCCAAGGCCAACGTCGAGAGAAGCGCCTCGGCCACCGAATCCGCCGACCGCTCCGGCAGGCGTTGATTGATGAGTGAGACGAGTCCGACCGCGGCTACCAGGTCGCCTCCCGTCGTCATGATCATGGGAGCGCCGACTTGAGTCGGGGGACCGCCCCCATGGAACGCTTGGACCACTTCGCCGACGACGACGCACAGCAGCCCGGACCCGAGGCACAGCCACGCGGAGCGCCACGGAACGCGGTGAAGACTCCGGTTGGACCAAAGTCCGTACGCCACCGCGAGGCTGACCAGCACCCCGACAACTGCCGCGTCGACAACCGGATCGAGGATCTGCGCCCAGAGCCCCGCTACGACGGCGGCCATCATCACCACCGATCCGATCGGGCGCCATCTCGACCGTAGAAGTCCCAAGGCGAAGAGGAACCGGGAGCGGCGCGGTCGAGCCGGCCGCCGAAGCGAGGCAGACCGGTTGCCCTGTCTCCTCGGAATGTGAGTGGCGCTGCCACGACGGGACCTCCGCACTTCACGTTGGTTGCCAATTCGTCGACGCTCGATCCGGGCGCGTCTTTCAGCACCACAGAGTGGGTTTCGGCGCCTATCGACGTGGGCTTGAGCCAGGAAACCGCTACTCCCCGTGGTCAGACACCACCATGACCAGCCGGTTTGTCAAGGACGTGACACGCCGAGCCGATTAACCGACGTGACCTTGGCCGCCTCGGACCAGGAGCCGACCCCGAAGAAACTGCGCCAGCCCGCCCGGATCCGAAAGGCGGTGCGAGCCGGCGCGCCTCCGGTCGAGATCGGGCCTGGCACCACGCGAGCGGTGGAGGAGGGGCGACGCGGGCCAGCCCCGGTGGTGACGCCGCCGAGCGAGGAGGCACCCTTCGGCGGCGGCCCCGGGGGACCGCACTCGGAGGGGCACGACTCAGCCGAAATCGAAGACTCAGCCGAAATCGACACACAGGAGCCCGACTCCGTGGAAGGCGGCCTCGGCGGAGCCGAACGCGTGGTTCTGGCGATCGGGTCGACCTACTTCCACGACGGGCGCGTCAGCACCGACGGATATGCGTCTGACCTGGCGCCCACATTCCTCGGCGCCGTGGCCGCCAGCCACACCTTGCTGCGGGAGCTGTTCAAGGAGTTGGGGGCACCTGAACAGAGTCCGATCGAAGCCCGATGCGATCAGTGGCGCCTGCAATACGGCAACAGCGTCGACCAGGCGCAGTTCTCGGTGGCCGAGGAGTCGGCGTCGAATGGGGCGGGCGCACGGACGACATCAGGCGTCGGCGAGGGGACCGATGGGTGGGTCCGTGGGCTCGTCGCCGCGCGCGATGCCGACCACGCCCAGGCGCTGGTCGCCTTCGAAACCGAAGCCACCGAGGCTGCCGAGGCTGGTGCTCCGCAGAGGGCGGCCATCGCCTACCGCGCCGCCGCCGCGGCCGCACACGCGGCTGGACGCGGCGACCACGCCAACCGCTTGCAACGCCTGGCCGGCAAGGCATACCTGGAGATCGCGGAGAAGGCCGACACCCTTCCGCAAGGCGTATTCATGGCATACCGCGAGGGCGCCCGCAGCTTTCTCGAAGCGGGCAATCTCCCACTGGCGCACAAGTGTCTGTCGAAAGCGATCGCCATCGGTGAGACCCTCGGGTACACGGAGTAGCCGTGAGGATCTATCTCTCGACCGAGGGAACGTATCCGTTCGTGTTGGGGGGGGTGTCGACCTGGGTCGACATGCTCGTCCACGGCCTCCCGCAACATCAGTTCGAGATCGGAGCGCTGGTCGACAACCCGCACCACCGCATCCGCTACCGACCGCCGACCAACGTGACACTGCAACCCATCCCACTTTGGGGGTTGGAGCTGGCGGAGGAGTACCTGCCCCGTCGCCACGGTTGGCGCCGGGCGTGGAGGACGTCGTCCCCCGTCGTCCGAGACCACTTCTTGCCGTCGTGGGAGCACCTCGTCGACTGCCTGGCCGCGCCCGAAGCCGATCCACGGGCACTGGGTGACAGCCTTTCGGCCGTCGCGCACTTCGCAGAGCGCTACGACATGCGCCGCGCCCTCGGCGACGCAGCTGCCTGGGCGGTCCTACACGACAAGCTGCAGAACAATCCCATCCATGCGCGCACCGGACTGGCGCCGGCCCTGGATTTCGCCCGGACGCTGTACCGCTACCTGCTCCCCCTGACCGCACCCACTCCGGTGTGCGACGTCGCGCACAGCACGGCAGCCGCGTTGTGCGTCTTGCCCGCCATCGTCGCAAAGTATCGCTACGGGACGCCCATCGTCCTCACAGAGCATGGCATCTACCTGCGCGAGCGCCTGTTGGCCATGTCGGCCGAGTCCTTCGGGACCAAGGTTCTTTTCGCCAACTTCTACCGGGCCGTGGTGGAACTCGCCTATCGCGAAGCCGACGTGCTCACCCCGGTCTGTGCCTACAACGCGGGATGGGAGGAGGCCCTCGGCGTCGAGCCGGACCGCATCCGGGTGATCCACAACGGTGTCGACCCAGCGCGAATCGATGTCTGGCCCGAACCCCAAGGGACACCGACGATCGGGTTCGTGGGTCGGATCGACCCACTCAAAGACGTGTTGACCCTCATTCAGGCTTTCGCCCGGGTACGGGTGGTCGTGCGCGATGCCCGGCTGCGCCTGTGGGGTCCGGCAACGTCACCGGAATATCTGCGGCAGTGCCAGATCGCCGTCGCTGATCTCGGCCTGTCCGACGTGGTGACCTTCGAAGGATCCACCAACGACATCGCGGCGGCCTACGGCGCATCGCATGTGATCGCGCTGTCGTCGATCTCCGAAGCATTTCCGTACACAGCTGTCGAGGCGATGCTGGCCGCCCGACCCGTCGTGGCCACGGCCGTGGGCGGAGTCGGTGAAGCCCTCGGCCCGTCGCAGTGCCGTGGCACCGATACCGTGGTGGAACCGGGCGATCCCGGCGCCATGGCCCATGCGCTGATCGCTGTGCTCGGCGCGTCGGCGGCCGAGCGCAGTCACCTGGGTCAGTGGCTGCGGAAGCGGGCCCTCACGCTCTTCACGGCTCGCCGGATGTTCGATGACTACGACGACGTCTACAGCGGGCTCTTCGACCGGACAGTCGTCCGAGCGACGCAGACAAGTGGGGCGGGGTCGGAATCGAACCCCGACGGCGCACTGGTCTCGGACCGAGCCATGGCGCACGCGGTCTCATGACCACCAGCACGGTCCCCAACACCGAGGCCGGTGAGCTCGGGCTCCACATCGCCGCCCGCACTGTCGTCGGCCGCTGCCCCGCGCCACTCAACGCGGTCGAGGTGGCCGTCGTGCTCGAGACGTGCGGCTACACGGCCACCCGGGCGCGCGCCCTCGGCTCCGACGGTCTCAACGCCTTGGCGGAGCGAGTGTTCGCTCTCGTCCCCTTGTACTCCTCGTCGTTGTCTCGCCAAGCCATGGCGCCCGTCGCCCTCCCCTCCCGGCCACCGGGTCCTGTGGACCTGGCCCGCGGTCTGGCCTACTCGTCACCGTGGCTCGTCAGCCTGGCCACCTTGCTCATCGCGGGAGTGTCGTTCTGGTCGTCGAACATCGCCATTCCTTCGATCGCCGACGCGGTCACGTTGGCCACCGCCGTAGCCCTGCTCGTCACCGGCCCTTTCATCCAGGCCTTCGGCCGACGGGCGTCCTTCTATATCGGCCTCGGCGACCAGGGCATGTTGGTACGCATAACCCGGTGGACGCTCGAGCTCGGATTGGTCGTGACGTCCCTGGCGTGTGTGGCGCTGTACCTGGTCCGCAATGGCGCGTTGCAGGCTGGGACACCGGCCACAGCCCGACTGGGCCTCGCGGCAGGTATCTCCATCGCCGCGTTGCAGCTCGGGTTGGCTGCGTTCTACGTGCGACGGGCCTTTCTCTCCATCGGGGTCATCGTCGGACTGGGCGCGGCCGTGCTCATCTGGCTCGTCATCCGTTCGGGGTCCTACCTCGACCCCACCACCTTGATCGTCTGGCAGGTCCGACTGGTGGCGTTGATGGCGGCGGTGTGTCTGGTCGCGACTGCGTGGTGGCTCCTGCGCATCGACTCGTCCGCCCCCGCCCCGCTATGGCGTCCTTCGGGATCGGCGCTTCTGCGCGCCGTAGCACCGTACGGGCTCTACGGGCTCGCCTTCTTCGCGATCGTCGTCATTCCGCAGTTGGTGAGCGGCGGCCTGCTCGACGGCCGTTACGACTTCAACGCGCCGTTCGCCATGACCAGCGGTGTGGCCATCGTGGTTCTCGTGCCGCTACTGGCCCAGACCGTTGCGGCCACCGAGCACCTCCTGTCACGGCAGTTTCCCGCGTGGCTGTCGCGGTTCACGGTGGCGCAGACCGGCGAGTTCCGGAACGAGGTCTTACGGTACTGGCGGGCACAGCTGGGTCTGCTCGGTGCGCTGGGTGTCGTCGCCGGTGCGGCGGTCATCGTCGGGACCCCCCGACTCGGGGCGGAATTCCCCATCCTCGAAGACCTCCACCGTCACCCGGGCCTGCTCGCCGCATGCACGGTGGGGTACCTGCTGCTGGGAACCGGCCTGTTCTGCAGCCAACTGCTCTTCGCCCTGTCGGCACCGATGCGTCCCTTGGCGGCCGCCTGGGCCGGATGCCTCGCCCTTGTTACCGCCTCGATCGCCGCGGCCTGGAGCGGCCCCGCTGTCTCGGCCGTCGTCGGACTCGTGGCCGGAGCCGGCGTGTACGCACTCGTCGCCGTGGCGCTCGCCCACCGGGCCTTCGCACATGCGGACCTGACCTACTACCGGACCCTTTGAGCACCGAGCGCCGACGGTGGTTATCCAGCTCTCCCCGGTCTCACGTCCGCCCTATCCTCACACGGGGCAGGGCCATGACCGACGACTCCGGCGCCGGCGCGGGGCGCGCGCCCGCGCCAACTGGTGGCGTGTCGAGGTCACCGCCATCGCTGTGGTCCTCGTCATGGTCACCGTCGCGCTCACGGTGTGGCCCACGACGTCGCCACCCCGAGCGCTGCCTGCGGGACTGACTATGGTGCGTTCGGGGCTCGTCATTGCTGATGCTTTCGACCAGCCCGTACCCAATCGTGACCTCCTCGATCAGTACGTGTTCGACGGCTCCGCCGCCGCTGGGGTCGGGTGGGTGCGGGCCGACGGCCACGGCCTCGACGTCGGGGTCCGTTCGCACCCGAGCTGGGCCGGGTGGTTCGCAGTGACGCTGGCGGCGGCGGGCCCCGACGTCGTCTGGCACGCCTTGATGGCCCGACCGCCGACCCCTGTGGGCACGGGTGGAGGCGTGGGTGAGACGGTTCTCGCCGTGCAGTCCGCCTCCACCCAAAAGAACGGGTCCATCAACTACGTGGTGGTCTCGGCGCTGTCGTCACGCGGCAAGGGCACCTGGCAGATCGGGTCTGCCCATGGTTTTGTGGCCGACGCCGTCACCGATCGACTGTGGCAAGAACCCCTCCGCAGCGACGCCCCCTCGACCGAACCGGTCACCATCCGCACCGACGGCCACCACAGCCTCACGGTGTGGTTCGGTGACCAGCAGGTGTACTCGAACCACCATCTACACATGAACGACCCGGCGCCGTTTCAGGCCTACCTGGAGGTTCAAGGGCGTGACGTCCCGTACGTCTCGAACTTCAAGGACTTCTGGGTGGCCGACGCCGCACCGGTGACCGTGACCGGAGCTCGGACGGGGGACCACGTCGAACTCGACACCGGACACGGGGTGGTGCGCGCCACGGCGAACTCCGCCGGGGAGGCGACGTTGCGGGTCCCGGCGCCGGACCTCGTCGGCACCGGCACACTGTCGATAACCGATCGATCAGGTGTCCGACACTTCGACGACGTTCACTACGCGGGGGGCGACGTCCTGCAGATCACGGGTCACTGACCGCCTGCGTTGCGCCGGGACTTCCGCCGATCTCATCCGACGCCCGGCGAAGATGGGCCGCGGCGGCGGCCAACCTGGTTCCCGGCGCGGATCCGTGGAGAAGACGCCACGCCGGGAGCCGGGCGAGCGCGCCGAGATGTGCAAGTGCGCGTCGGAGCAAGGCGACGTCACCCGAACTGTGGAAGCTCCCGAGGGCGGCCGGCAGGACCTCATCCGCCGACATCGGGCGGAGGTCACCCTCGATTCGGGAGGAATGACCGACGAACAGCACGCCCGCGACGGGGAACCACCCTGACGCGAAGGCGATGTCGGTCACGAGTGACCGGTTGCGGTCGTCGTCGGGGAGGATCACCGAGGTCTCGGCGCTCGACACGACGTCGGCCGGCGCGGCCAACAGGCGTGGGATCCCTGCGACTTCCAGTATGGGTGCCGTCGTGGACCGTGCGCCTTCGGAGCGGCGCAGCACCACCAGGTCGTCGGCGAGACACTCCCAGCCGAGGTGATGGCCGGCCAGGACGAGCGTCGACTTCCCGGCGCCGGTCGGACCCAACACGACCAGGGCTCCGGTCGGCCCGACGACACCGCCCGCGTGCAGCAGGACGCGATCGTGGCACGCCAGAATCGGGCAGAGCGCCAGGGGGAACAGCCGGCGGAACCCCACCGACAGCCACTCACAATCACCGCCCACCCGGGCGTCGGGGCCTGCGACGGTGACGGTCAGGCCCGAGGCATGCGCCAGCACGAGGTCGTGCGCCTCGTCACCTCGTCGGCGCCACAGCACAAGATCAGCGTGCTCCTCGTCGGGATGGCGCGAAGGCCACGGCTCCACCTCCGAAGTGAAGGTGAGCGACGCCATCGGAGGCATGCCCGAGACCGGCAGGCGCTCGAGCAGCTCTCCCATGGCCTTGCGTCGAGGCGGGTCCGAGGCTCGAAGCACGACCGCGACGCCCCCGATGTCGACCACCTGATCCGACGTCACCGCCGCATCTTGCACCCTCCCGGCCACGTCTTCGGGGTGGAGACACCGGCCTCTTTCGATCAGCCTCCTCCCCCGGCGCCCTCTGCCGACCGTGCTGGGAGACCATTGACCACTCCTGGTGGTCACCCTATAGTTGTTCAATTCCACCCTGATGGGATGCGGGGCGCCGCCGGAGCGATGGACATGGAACTGGAGGATCAGGCATGAACTACGAACGTCCGGCCGTCGAGGCTCGGAGAGACATCACCGCCGAGCTGGCCCAGGGTGTTGTCACAAGTGGAACCAAGACCGTGGCGAACCCGACGTGGCGCCGCCCGAGCTATGAGCGTCCGGCGGTCGAGGCTCGGAGAGACATCACCGCCGAGCTGGCCCAGGGTCTGATCACGAGCGGTACCAGGACCGACTGAGAAGCACCAACCCTTACCGCCCCCTTCCGGGCGGCGATCTCACAGCGGCATTCCGATGGGCGGCGAACTACAGTTTGGCATCACCTCCGCCCGAGGTGCTGTGAGAGGGGTAGGACATGAACTACGAACGTCCGGCCATCACGAGCCGGAGAGACATCACCGCCGAGCTGGCCCAGGGAGTCAAGACGAGTACCGTCATCGGTGGTGACGTCGCCGGCGTCAACCCGACCTGGCGGCACCCGGAGAAGACCACCTGAGTCAGCACGGTTCGGGTTCGCCGAGCCCGGAGGAAGGGCCACGACGCTCGTTTTCTCCGGGCGCATCGGCGCCGCCGCCACAAGGAGTCCGAACGCGTGGACAGGGTCCGTGCATCGAAGGTTCCGCGACCGGCTGACGCGGCATCTATCTCGGGGCGGAGCGGGGTCGGAAGCTCGAGTCCCTGCGCCCAGGTGCGCGCCCTCGATTGATGACCGGTACGACAGAGTCCGCTCCGGTCGTTTCACCACCTGGGCCGGACTCGCCGCGAGCACCGGCACTCGTCCGCCACCGCGTCCTCGGTGATCCCAGGATGCAGCACTCGGCCATTGCCGCGCTGGCGGCCACACTTCCTCCTGCCGACATCGAACACCACGTCGCGGATCTCCCCCTGCTGCTACCGAGCGGCGAGGCCCCCCAACTCGAGCTCGACCCGGCCGACGTCGTGCAGGGGATCGAGACCAACGGGTGTTGGTTGGCCCTCTTCCACCTCGAGCGTTACGGGACCTTCCGGGAATTGCTCGATTCCTGCGTATCGAGTTGGGCTCCGAGCCTCGCGTCCGAGGGCGGCGTCACGTCGACCACGTCCAGCCTGTTCCTGGCCTCGCCCCACGCTGTGACGCCGGCACACGTCGACCGTCACCACAACCTGTTGTTGCAGATTGAAGGGACCAAGAACGTCGTGGTGGGCGTCTTCGACTCCGACGCCGACGCCGCGACGGAGATCGACAAGCACTTCGATCCGTATCCCTCCAACTTCTCGTCATTGCCGGCGCGGTGCACGACATGGGCCCTACATCCGGGCGAGGGGATCTACCTCCCGCCGTACACACCTCACTGGGTGCAAACCGAGGACGTGACCCTGTCCCTGTCGTGTGTCATACGGACGCCCGCCAGCCTTCAGCTCGAGCGGGCCCACATCTGCAACGCCCGGCTCCGCCGACTGGGTCTGCGGCCGCGACCAGCGGGCACCTCGGCCCTCGCAGACCGCGTCAAGTCCGAGGTGGTCCTTCTCGGCCGTCGCGCCCGAGCAACAACGGCTGGAGCCGCCGCTGGAGCCGCTGCTGGTCGAGCGATCCGGTCGTTGCGTCGATGACAACGGCGCAGAACCTCGTCGATCTCGATCCGACCCTGGTGACGTCCTCGATGTGGCGCAAACCCTTCCGACTGCGACATGGCCTGGCCGGCCACCCCCTCCTCACCCGCGAGGCCGTGGTGCGATTGGCCGCCGAACGCCCGGCATGGTCAGTCGACTTTCGCCGCGGTGACCACGAGCCCCTCGTCGACGAAAGCGCACCTGCAGCCGAGAGCGGCACAGCGGCCGAGGCCGCCCGCGACATCGAGAACAGCGGGTCCTGGGTCGTGCTCTCCTTCGTCGACCACGCCGAGGGCTATGGCGATCTACTCGATCGCGCCACCGTGGACTTCAGGGCTGCCCTGGGCTCCCGGGACGGGCCGGTGATGGCCCGGACCGGCACGATGTTCATGTCGTCTCCCGACGGCGTCACGCCGGCGCACTTCGACCGTCACCACAACATCCTGTTACAGGTGGAGGGCGTGAAGGACCTGTCGGTTGGGGAATTCGACGACGATGAGTTCCGAGAGCGCCAGCTCGACCGGCAATTCGGGAACGACGACTACATGAGCGAGCTCCCCGAACGATTCGAGACCTTCACCCTCGGACCCGGTGACGGCTTGTACATCCCGCCCTACTCACCGCATTGGATCGTGTGCCACCCCAGCGTGGCGATCGGGCTGTCGTGCAGCGTCCGCACCGCGGCAAGCCATCGAGTGGAACTGGCCCACACGTTCAACGCGAAGGCGCGCCGCGTCGGATTGCATCCTCGCAACCCCGAACCTCATTCGCGCGTCGACCGAGCCAAGGCCGCAACGGTGACGGCATGGCGGGGAGCCCGCCACCGGCTGAGCCGGAAGTCCGCGCCTCAATAGCCGGCCAGTACCCCGACGGTACGTCCGTACTCCAGCGCACGTCCGAAGAGCCAGAGGCCGACGGGAATGGCGACCAGATCGAACCCGGCCAGCACGATCACCGCGGTCCACGGGCCCGGACCTGCGGTCTCACCTCCGTTGAGCATGAGCAAGTGGCGTGCTCCGGATATCACGTAGGTATCGGGGACGAGCCACGACAGCGTCCGCACGCCCGGGGGCAGAAGGGTGAGCGGATAGAAGGCCCCGCTCAGGATCGCGGCGGCCAAGCCGTACACGGTGAGGAGGGGGTCGGTCCGCTTCGCCAGGACCTTGATGCTCGACGCGATCACTCCGACCGCGAGTGTCGCCCCCATCCCGAGCACGCCGATCAACACGACTCCCGACAGGCCGGTCACGCGGTAGTGGGCGCCCAGGGGTACCGAGATCGCGACGAGGACGATGGCGTTGATCAAGCCCCACGCGATCGGCCATTCCGCCAACCCGAGTGGGAGCAGCTTCCAGTCGACCGGTTGGATCAACAGCGTCTCGAGTCGCCCTTCGCGGATCGAGGTCTCCATCTCGTCACCGAGTCCAGCGAGCCCTCCGGTCAGGAGGCGCTGGCTGGCGACCCCGATCACGATGAACGTGAAGTAATCCCCCCCCACGCCGTGGCTCGGGACGACCAGGCGCGAGATGAAGTAGTACACGACGATCGGGACGACGGTGGTCGCTTGGCTCACGGCGAACGACATGGGATAGCTCATCGCTGTCAGCCATCCCATCCTGAAGAACGCAGCCGCGGCGGCCACGCTGCGGCGCGGACCGGTTATCGGTCCGTCGCCCGGAGCCCAACTCCCGCTGAGCCCTCGCTCCATGGAACTCATGGACGGAGGCTCCGACGCAGCGAACCGTCGGTGCCGGCGTGGTCATCGTGTCCGTGGCGCGCCTGGTTGGCATCCTCGAGGCCCGCGAGGAGCTCGGTGAGCACATCGCGCAGTGGTTGGTGACGTTCGGACACCGACTCCAGGTCGGCCACATGATGGGCCAGCGAGGCCAGGACGCGCCCGGTCGCAGCCGGGGTGGTGACGGTGACCACGGCTCCGGAGCCGGCCACGGTGGAACCAGGGAGATCCTCCAGCCGAGCACGCGCCCACGAGGCGGTCTCGCTGCTGGCGAAGCGCAGCTCGACGGTCGGTCCTTGTGCCGAGCCCAGGGTGTCGATGGAGCCGTCGTGAACGACTTCGCCACGATGAAGGAGGAGAACGCGCTGGCCGAGAGCTTCGATCTCGTCGACGCGGTGTGTGCTGATGAGGACAGCGATGCCTTCTTCCTCGGCCAGGGAACGGACCAGTGAGGCCATCTCGTATGCGGCCACGGGATCGAGCGCGGAGGTGGGCTCGTCGAGAATGAGGACCCGGGGGCGACCCACGAGCGCGCATGCCAGCTGGAGGCGGGCCCGCATCCCACCCGAAAGGGCAAACCCCGACCGCTCAGCCACGTCGAGGAGCCCGACCGTGCGCAGGGCCTCGTCGACGCGCCCCCGCCGTTGCGCCGCGGGAATGCCTCGCTGGCGGGCGTGGAACCCGACGTTCTCTCGACAACTCAGCCGGAGCCACAGGGTCCGGTCGTCACTCGCCATGAACCCGATGGCCGACCGCACGGCGAGTGCATGATCGACAACGTCGCGCCCGAGCACCGACGCCGAGCCTGCGGTGGGGACCACCAGGCCCACGAGCAAGCGGAACAGCGTCGACTTCCCCGCTCCGTTCTGCCCCGCGACAACGGTGAGCGCACCCTCGGGCACGGTGAACGACACGTGGTTGAGGGCCACGACGGGTTCTTTGATCTGGGTCCGCAACAGCACACGGAGCCACGGGGACGATGGCATGTAGGTCTTGCTCAGGTCGCGCACCTCGACCGCGAACTCAGTCATCGTGGTTCCGGACCCAGTCGAAGTATGCGGCCCGGTCGTTCTCGCCCTCGTCGGACCGGTAAAGGAGTGAGCCCGGCGACCCGGGATCCCACTGCGACCGATCGCGCTGCCAGCTTCGCGCCACCACGAGGCGGCGGAGCCGCTCGGCGAGGCCGGATGTGAACCTCAATATGGTCGACCTCCAGTCGCTGCGGGTCGACCGGGCGAGCAGTGTCGCGGGGTTGCCGCGACCGTGCGAGGATGCCGCGGGGAAGAGCCGGTCGATGCCATCACTGACCCATCGCCATGTCCGCCCCGGAGCCAACGCCTCGAGAACGCCCGTGGGAACGGGTGCGCCGACGGTACGACTCGCCCGCGCCAGGACCACCGCAACAGGGAGCTGGATTCTCCAGCTCGTCGCCCGGGTCACGAGCTCGTCCCAGTCACTGACGCTGTGACGCGCCACCTGCTCGACGTCCTTGAGCCAGATCAGGCGGTCGGCACCCTCCAGCGCGGCGTGCAGGCACAGGTGCAGCAGGGTGTCAGCCGCGTCGAAGGTGTGGATAGGGATCCCGTTCAATTCCACCCGGCGCGAACGCTCGACCATCTCGTCGACGGGAATCCGGAAGACAGCGCGGGTCGACCGATCAAACAGGACGTGCCAGTGCAGGTCGACGCCGCCGCCAGCACCGTGTTCCAGGTGCACCTGGCCTGCGCCCGATGACGCGATGAGGGCCCAATTTGCATCGACCAGGTTGAAACCCACATCTTCCAGAATGGCTACGGCATCTCCGAGTCGTTTGCGCTCGACCAACACGTCCAGATCGCTGTAGGACCGCAGATCGGGTCTCTGGTACACGAGCTTCGCCAACACCGGACCCTTGAACACGAGCCACCGACATCCGAGAGAGTCGAGGGGCGCCGCGAGCTTGGCCAGGCTCCCCAACGCCAGGAGGTGCATCGCCATACTGTCGTCGCAGAGGGACCGGAGCTCCACAGCGACATGGGGCGGAAGCGCCGGTTGCGCCGCCAACGCGCCTTGGACCCACGGGCCGATCCGGTGGTACGCGGCCAGAGCAGGGAGCTCCGTTGCGACGCGCTGCGAGTGCAGCAGCGCGGAAAGGTCGTCTTCGAGCGGCGACGGGCGATCGCCGCGAAGCGACGCGGTGAGAACCGGCCCGAGCCGGGCAGCGGTGGAACGCACACGCGTCAGGGCCGACTGCTGTGTCGGGAGCGCTGGCCGCTTCGATCCGGCCGTCATCCCCGCACCGTAGCTCTCCTGACCAGCCGACCTCGTGCCTATGTGTTGCGGCCGGCCCGGTCGCTCCGCTGCGTGATCCGACGCACTCCACGTCGAAGGGCGCGCCGGGCGCGCCGCGCCGCGATGCCCATCATGCCCAGCGCCCGATCACGCCCTCCCACGTGACGAGCGACCTCGCCGTGCCGGATGGAGACGACCCGGCCGATCAGCCACGACGACGAGATGACGGGGTCGGCGCGGCCCACTGCGTCTCCTTCGAAGAGCCAGCCACCGCGGCGCGGGCCACGGGACCTGTGGACCACGATCGAGGCTTCCGCGTTGCAGAATGCCCATACCTCGCCGCGCCGTGGCCGGGGGGACGGAATGACGAGCACGGTGTCACCTGACACGATCGCGCCGCCCATCGACGTTCCAGACACCTCCAGCCACAACGGCTTCGCCGCCGCGGCACTGCGGAGCACCGACGCTACGGGCTCAGGGTTGTTGATCGACATCGCCTGTCCGTGTCCCAATGGAGTCGCGTCCGGGGGGACGGTTCAATGCCGACTCGTCGAGAGCGCTCTCACACCTCGACGGTGACGAGACCAAGCCCGACGAGCTCGTCGAGGAAACCTCGAATGTCGTTCTCGAGCTCCCCCTCGCTCACGCCCTGGAAATTGCCGACCAGATGGGCGGCCATGGCACCGGGCTCAGCGTATTCGGGAAGTGCATCCCAGATCAGCGTTCCGACCTTGTTCAGCGTGATGATCTCTTTTCCGGCGAGGTCGACGAGCATGGCCTTTTCCTCGACGACTTCGTACACTGCGCCCTCCGCTCGCCGATAAGGCATGTCGGCCTCCATTTTCGCTGACCGGTCCCGACATTGTAGGAACCCGCACCCCGTGAGGTGCTCTCCGGGACCGGTTCCTGCAAATGACGGCTCGTCAACCCACCGAACGCGACCGGCTCAGGACGAGCCCAGATACTTGCTCATGGCGACCCGAGGACCGAAATCGTCGTCCCCACTCGCTTTCTCATTTCGTCGGATGGCTGCGAGACCGGGGGACAGGTCGTCGACGACTTCGAAGCCCAGGCGGCGGTAGAAGGGGCCGTTCCAGGCGACGTCTCTGAACGTGGTCAGGGTGACGGCGCCGTATCCCTGGCGGGTAGCCCACTCGCACACCGCCAGGACGAGAGCGGTGCCACGACCCTGGCGGCCCGCGGATGGGTCAACCGAGAGCTGCATGATGTGGGCGGCGCCGTCGACCACACCGACCGAGGCAAAGCCCACGGCTGGCTCTCCCGAAACCAAGACCACAGCAGCATCGACGAGGTGGTCGTCTTCGTCCGGGGGGAACGGCCCGATGCCCACCTCGAAGAAGAGCTCGTCCGACGCCGATTCGATGGCGCGGAGACGCTCGAACTCGGTTGGGTCCGCTGCGCGGATCTCGGGCGTGACGAAATGCGAGGGCACCGAACCAGCTTGGCAGCCGATCGGCGCAGGTATCACAGCCGGTGGAGCCAGGGGCTGTACGGTCATTGGGGCTGTCAGTGGGGCTGTCAGTGGGGCTAGCTGGAATCGAACCAGCGACCTCAGCATTATCAGTGCTGCGCTCTAACCGGCTGAGCTATAGCCCC
>Ga0209415_10000649_pt1 | contig 65020 bp, 61 predicted proteins | sample PeaSoiSIISIP2007_FD_187696 | JGI IMG/M metagenome (GOLD analysis project Ga0209415, IMG submission 187696) | Peat soil microbial communities from Weissenstadt, Germany - SII-SIP-2007 (SPAdes) (version 2) | ecosystem: Environmental > Terrestrial > Soil > Wetlands > Peat | place: Germany...
CCGTACCATGGCTACTATTACAAGATCCTCACGGGCCAGGGCAAGGACGCCCCCGGCGGCCCATACGATTACATCATTAACGGCAAGATGATCGGTGGCTTTGGTCTGGTCGCGTATCCCGCTCGCTGGGGCTCCTCCGGAATCATGAGCTTCATTTGCAACCACGAGGGCGTGGTGTACGAAAAGAATTTGGGCAAGGACACGCAGGCCGTCGTGTCGAAGATGTCGCTGTTTAATCCCGATCCGACATGGAGCAAGTCCAAGGATCAGTGATTCCGTCCAGCGTCAATCCAAGGCAAAGTCTCTGCGCGTGGTCCCGCACTGTTGGCAATCAGGCACGCACATACCATGTCTCATACCCTAATTGTTCTGCCCGACGATACGCCCAAGCTGATTCTCGATGCGCTCGCGACCGCGACGCGCTCGATCGATATCCGGATGTTCCTGTTCACCGATCCGACTTTGCTCGATGCGGTGATTGCAGCGCAGCGCCGTGGCGTGCACGTGCGTTTGATGCTCAATCCGGCACGGCGAAGCGGCGAGGACGATAATAAGTCGTCACGCAAAATGCTGGTTGCCGCCGGAATCGACGTCCGCGACAGCAGTCCTGCCTTCGCGCTCACGCACCAAAAATCCATGGTGATCGACGGCACGACGGGCTTCGTGGAGTCTCTTAACTGGGAGACGCGTGATCTCACGGAAACGCGCGACTATGCGGTAGTGACCACCCACGAGATCGAAATAGCGGAGATGGCCAAGTGCTTCGACGCCGATTGGAAACAGACCGAGTTCAAGCCCGACGCAAAATCCCGCCTTATCTGGTGTCCGAACAACGGTCGTGAGCGTATTGCCGCCTTCATCGACTCGGCGAAGGAAACCCTCTGGTTGCAGAACGAGCGCTACCAGGACACCGTGATCATCGAGCATCTGGTGCGCGCCGCCAACCGCGGGGTCCGCGTCCATATCATGGCGCGGCCCGCGCATACTCTCGCCAAGGACAAGCTGGACGAAGGCGTCGGCGGCCTGCGCATCATGCACGATGTCGGGGCCAAGGTTCACGCGCTTAAGGGCCTGAAATTGCACGGCAAGATGCTGCTCGCCGACGAGCAGCGCGCGATCGTGGGATCGATCAATCTCTCGCCAGGCAGCTTCGATGCACGACGCGAACTCGCCATCGAGACCGACGCCACTCACGTCGTGCAACGTCTGGTGCACACATCGCACCATGACTGGGAAAATTCGCATCCGCTCGACCTGTCCGACCAGGGCGTACTGCGCGACCTGGACAAGCACGGCGGCACGGGTGCAAACGAGCTCGGCATCGAGGCGGATCACGCGGCGAAGGGGCCTGCGAAGAGCTGAAGCAAGCGTGCGCCCGGGTCAGAGCATTCCCGGGGACGGATATTTGTGGACGCGCCACCGTTCCGGCGGCTACTCCGAAGACTTCGGCGGATAGTGCGCGTCGTACGTCGTCTGCATCTGCCGCAGCCGGAGCACGCCGTAGATCACGGTAATCACCATCGCGACAACCAGAATCCCGGCGAACCTCCGTTCCCAGAAGTACGCACCCTCGCGGTTGGCCGTATTGCTGGCGGTGATCAAGCAGGCAATGCCGATGTTGATCGCCCAGTTCACCGGTTTTGGCACGACGAACTGCACGGTACCGAAGCCGGCGAGCTGGTAGAGCAGGAACGGCAGGATCGCTGCCGACGGCAGCAGCTCGGAGGCGCCCAGCGAGACGTCGACGGCGCCGGGCGCCGTAGCGTGCAGCAGGTGACTGTTTGCCAGTTCATGGAATAGCGCCGGGATCGCACACAAGAACGGCACCACGGCAAGCAACTCGAGTACCAGTGCCCCGCTCCAGGTGCCGGTCTTGGACGAATGATCGGCGCCGGCAGCCGTTGATTGGGTACCTATGAAAAGGCCGCCAACGATGGCCGCCGCGCTGGAGAGCATTAGCAGCTCGACCGTAATGCCGAAACTCGTCGGTTCTCCCGCCTTGATCAGCAGCAGTGCCAGGAAGCCGGGGGTATAGAACATGACGCGCACCATACGCGCCCAAACGCGCGCGTCGCGTTCTGGCGGCAGGATTGGGAGCGGGAGACCGTCGGTCCCGATGGTTGGTCTTGTTTTCGCCATTCCACTGTCCCCGACGTGCGAAGAGTTTCGCGATCGATGCGTACGCTAGCACAGCATGGCTGTCCTGGAAAAGCGCAACTCGAAATCCCCTCATTGGCATCGCCGTCGGGCGTCCCGAGGTATCCGATCGGTCGCGACGCTTGCAACCATGCGGCTACCGGAACGCCGTAGCAGGGATTTTCATCCTGCTGGCCGTCAACTCCCATCCAAGAGGCGGGACGCTTGGGCCTACGAGCATATGTTCGCGGCCGACTTTTTGATCGGAAGCTCCCGCGGAAAATTGCACCACGGCGCCAAATGCACACGAGCCGTTCAATTCCGGCGCGCGGGCGCGCGCGCGAACTCCTCGAGTAGCCAGCTGCACAATTGCACAACCGCATTGCGAGCGCGCGAGCTTGGACGGACGAACAGAAAGGTGCCGTAGCCGGTCGGCAAGCGGATATCGGGGAACGGCATCGAAAGTTGGCCGCCGGCGACCATGTCCTCTCGAAACGGCCTGCGCGCCAGCACCACGCCCTGTCCGCGGGCGGCCGCCTGCATCGACTGGTCGACGTAGGTGACTACCATGATCGGCGTATTCGCATTGGGATCGATCTCGACGCCGGCGAAGGCGAACCAGCGCGACCAGGTGGCGGCGGTGTCGCTCGGCAGATCATCGTCCAATTCGATCAGCGGCAGCCGCAGCAGGTCCGCCGGCGAATGCAGGCGCCCGCCAAACCGATTCAGCAAGTCCGCGCTCAAGGCCGGTGTGAGATCTTCATCGCACAAGCTCACCGCGCCCGGTGGTGCGTCCTGCGGCGGGCAACGGCGCAAGGCGATATCGACGCCCTCGGCCTCCAGGTTAAACCGGCGGTCGTCAGCGTCTATTCGCAGCTCGATGTCCGGGTGGGCGCGTTGAAATGCCGCCAGGCGAGGTACCAGCCACAGCGAAGCAAAAGAAGGGTAGGTGGTCAGAACCACGCGCGGGGCCGTGGTTTGCCCCCGGATCTCGTCGACCGTTCGGTCCACCACGCTCAATGCCTGCCGCACACTGCGCGCCAGGCGCTCGCCCGCCGCGGTCAACGCCAGCGCGCGGGTTTTGCGCACAAACAGGCGATGGCCGAGGTCGCTTTCCAGGGCCGCCACCTGGCGGCTGATGGCCGATTGGGTCAAGTGCAATTCATCGGCTGCCAGCGTGAAGGAAAGGTGTCGCGCGGCCGACTCAAAACCCCGCAGAGCAAGAAGGCCGATCGGGCGCCGCCGCACCGGCCGGCGCCCACTGGCCGGCGGCGGCGCCATCCCCGTTCTCGAGACCTTGGCCGATCGCACCATGAATGCGCATTATGCATGGATATGACCCTGGGCAATCCTACATCGCACCGAGAGCGGCCAGCGCCAATGACCCCGCCATCAGTACCGACACCGGCACGAAAAGCGCGAGTAGAAACAAGACATCGTCAAGGAAACGAAAGCGTGGTGTGCAATTCATGATGAGTCTCCTTCGATCCAACAGGACGAGCTTGCGCGAGCTCGAGCTCCGCAACAAGCGAAATCATGGAATCGGACGCATGCGCATCTAGCATGCATGGGCGGTTTTACCCTTTGGGCCCGGCCCAGCTTTCGACTGATCCAGTTGGCCGCCACAGCCGGCATCCTTGATCGGGGTGCCAGCGCGGTATTCGTGCCGGTATCATTATTTCTTGGCTAATTGCAATTTGCGCATGAACCTAGTCATCCTCGATTGATGCAAACATCCCGTACAGGATTGCCAATGTCCAAGCCCGATCGAGCCAAGGCGCTGATCGCGGTCACATTCACGTTGCTCGCCTGCGCAACAAAGGCCGCGCCCAATGCGTCCGCCGAGGAATCATCGAAACAGTGCCGCGCGTTGGTCGCGCAGCTCTACCAGGAAGCGTGGCCCAAAGGGGGAACGGATGACGGAGGGGCCCAAGCCAAATTCGAAAGTCACTACAACACGAAGCTAAACAAGTGCTTGTATTTGGAAACCGTCTCGGAAGTCATCCGCAGTCCAGCCCTCAATCGGATCTTGCCCAGGGAGACGCAGCGTCTCGCGGACGCAAACGAGAAGAAGGACTACGGGAAGTACGACAGTTGGAGCGATGGCCCGCCCGTGAGGTGCTGGTTGAATCAAAAGAAGTGCAGCTCCAAGCAGGAATGGGAGCGCCTTATCAAGCCGTACATGGAAGACTGACTCCGGCCGGCGGACACGGCGCGGCCGAGAGTGGGCACTAGGGCCAGCGGGAATCGCGCTGGCGCTTTCAGCCAGGCGAGCTCTGGGAAAAACCGGATCCGCCACCAGCGGCATTTGGAGGCCGGGCGAAGTCAAACGTTGCCGGGTTGGATCAAAAGCAGGGGAAACTGGTCGCTCGACAACCAAAGCCCAGCGACAATAGCAATAGCCGTAAGGACAATTGCCACCAACATACGATCTAAGTTCATAGCGCAAGCCTCCCGGGTGAACTGTCAGGTTGCGTGCCTGTTTGCAACGATACAACCGTCGTTGGCCGCGCGCTCGCGTGACCTATGAACCGCGCATGGGTATTCGCTGCATCGGCCGCAGCAAGCTCTCCTGCGGGCACACGTTGATCGGCGTCAAGGTGCTCGGCCGATGCGGGGAGGATGATGGCTACGGTTGCTGTCCCGGAGCAATGCGGTTTGCTGCTGGCGCGGCTTTTTCCGAGACGCGAACTGGTGCAAGGTCACTACAGGGCGGTATGCGATTCAGCGGAGGAGATAGAAAATGAGTTCCCATGCGTTGTTGCTTGCGGTTGCCGCGCTATGCAGCATGTCGCTGGTGCCGGGGTGGCGGTTGTACTCGTATCTGCCGGGACAGCCTCGCCGGCGGTGAAGGTGGGCAATAAGTAGCGGTGAACACTGGGCCCTTGGCGCCGCTTGCGGCGCTATTTAATGTCCTGCCGTGGTCCGCCTTAACGTGCGTGGTTTTATCGTGGACGACCGCGAAGAGGAAGGTGAAGCCGCTGGGATTGCGCTGGGGGATCTTGCTTTTGGTGATCTGGGTCATCATGTCCGCCGTGTTTTTACTGCTCCAGCATTTTTCCGACACCTCCGATCGCAGTGAGGTCGTATTCATGTTCTTGGGTGCGCCGGCCGGGTACGTTGTTGCCGACCTATGTGTGCGGCGGTTTTGGGAGCGCCGTAACGGGCACTGAGTTCAACCGTTGGTCGTTATTGTTCACTCCCTTGCTGTAATCCGGTGGGCGGTCGGTCGTCGTTGCGACGATCGCGCCGTTGGGCCGTCCAATTCTCGTTGCGGCCGTTTGCTCTCCGTTTGGTGGCCTCGGACCGGATCTTCGATCCAGGCGACGCCTCGACGGACCGCGGTTGCACGGCTGCGTCCACCTGCTTATTGCATTTGATCCAAGCCGCTGATGCGCTCGCGTGAGAGCACCGGTCACAGCGCGCAGGCCCTGGGCCCGACGTGCCTGCCACCGGGGATCGTTCGGCGTTGCGACTAGCCGGTAGCAGGTTTCCGGACAGACCGGCCTCGATGACCAGCGGACCTCACTTTCCGGAGAGTTCCGTCCCAGTGGAACTTTTGGCGCGGGCGCGTCGATCGACCAAGGTTGCATTGCAACGCCGGTCCGAAGCCGGCTGGGGGCGAGGCGAAGTACTTGCCGCACCGATCGTTGGCTTTTTTGATCGGCTCACAATGCGACAATCCAAAGCCTTTTCCAGGAGACCGCCATGGCACATCCCCTCAGCCGCTATCCGGTGGCGAGGCTCGAAGACCTGCCGGAAGATATACGCACCCGCGTTCTCGCGGTGCAGGAAAGAGCGGGCTTTGTCCCCAACGTCTTTTTGGCCCTTGCCCACCGGCCGGACGAATTCCGCGCCTTCTTCGCCTATCACGATGCCCTGATGGAAAAAGAGGGTGGTCTTACCAAGGCCGAGCGCGAGATGATCGTTGTCGCCACCTCCAATGCCAACCAGTGCCAGTACTGCGTGATTGCCCATGGCGCCATACTGCGCATCCGCGCCAGAAATCCACTGGTGGCCGATCAGGTGGGCGTCAATTATCGCAAGGCCGACATCTCGCCGCGCCAGAAGGCCATGCTCGACTTCGCTATGAAAGTGGCCTTCGAGTCATATGGCATCGGTGATGCCGACTTCGAGACCTTGCGCGGGCACGACTTCAGCGACGAGGACATTTGGGACATCGGCGCCATCGCGGCTTTTTTCGGACTCTCGAATCGCATGGCCAACCTCACCAACATGCGGCCGAACGACGAGTTTTATCTGATGGGGAGGCTACCGGCGAAACAAGCCTAGCGGCAGGGCGGGCTGACACGGGTGGCTCGCGCTCTCGGATCCGTAACCCATAGGAGGGATAGGATGATCTTCGCGTCCGCGCCGGCGCAGCGCATGGGCTTAACAAGGATCAATGTCGGGACTTGCGCCACGCTTCACACTTAACAAAGAGGATATTGATTGAACGCGGGGCTGTCCATGCTGATTGGAGCAATCGGTAGGCGCGAGCTGGTGTGCTGCGCGCGTGTCCTACCGCGCCAGAAGAAGCGGGTGCCGGCCGCCATTATGCCGCTTGTCGTTTACCACCGAGACTACTGAAGATGAAAATAGCGCTCCAAGTCGTTTTTCGCGACGTCCCCAAATCCGAGGCGGTCGAAGCGGCCCTACGCAAGCACGCCGCGAAGCTCGACGAGTTTTGCGATCACATCATGAGCTGCCGCGTGACGGTGGAGGAGCCCGCCAGGCACAAGCATCAGGGCAAGCTGTACTCGGTCCACATCGACGTGAAGCTTGTTGGCAAGGAAATTTCCTCAACCCGACATCACGAGCACGAGGACGTATACGTGGCGATCCGCGACGCGTTCGATGCCGTCAAGCGCCAGATCGAGGACCACGTGCGCAAGGAGCGCGGTCAGACGAAGCTGCACGAGCCGCTGGTGCGGGGCCGCGTGGTGCGGCTGTTGGAAGAGGGCCATGGATTCATCGAGGACGCCGACGGCAACGAGTATTACTTCGACCGCGCGAGCGTTGTGCACCCGAGCTTCGAAAAACTCGAGGTCGGAATGTCGGTCGAGTTTCTAGCGGAGCTGGCGGCCGCGGGCCGCCAGGCCAAGCGGGTGAGCGTGCCAGGAGGCCACGCTGCGTAGCGCAGGCGATGTTACTGACCGCGCCGGAACCACCGAGCGCTGCGATCGCTATGCAGCGGGCTTGCCGACGCCATCCAAAGCGCTGGAATTTTCCGAGGCTAGGGCGGTTGCCAGGTCGACCTCGCGGGCAAGCGCCCGGAGGGCTGGCGCGATCGCGACCGGGTAAGGCGGCGCGGGACCCAGAGCGCGCAGCGCCTCCGGCAATGCGGCGAGCTGCGCTCGCGCGTGCGCTCGGATCGCTGCCAGCGTTGGCTGCGGCGCACACACGTGGCCGGCGCGTATCACCGTCGCAAGCAGTGCCGCGCCTTCCTGCGGGTCGCCCTCGAGGCTCACCACGTCCTCGGCCATGCGCCCGCGCGCGTCGAATCGGCGGTACACCTGCTTGCGTCCCGGCCAGGTCGCCTTGCCTTCAGAGCGCTTGCGCCGGCCGCGGCCGGCGTATTCGACAAGCTTGTACGCGCAGTCGAGAAACGGCGCATCGGCGGCAACGTTCATGCGTGTGCCCACCCCGAAGGCATCGATCGGGGCTTGGTTCGCGAGCATTTCCGCCACGCGATACTCGTCGAGGTTGCCACTGGCCAGAATCGTGATATCTGGCTGGCCGCCGGAATCAAGAATCCGGCGCACCTTGCGTGCGTGCTCGGAAAGATCACCGCTGTCGATGCGCACGGCCGAGATTCGGATCGATTCGGCGCGCAGTTGTTCGGCCAGACGAACGACCTTGTGTGCTGCCGACTCGGTGTCGTACGTGTCGATCAGCAGCGCAGTGTTCTCGGGCTGCGCACGCGCGAACTGCGCAAAGGCAGCCACCTCGTCCTCGTGGGCCTGGACAAACGAATGCGCCATGGTGCCGAACACGGGGATCGCAAAGACCGCGCCGGCGAGCGCGGTGGCAGTACCGGCAAAGCCAGCGATATAGCTCGCGCGCGCCGACAGCAGGCCCGCTTCGGCGCCGTGTGCACGCCGCAAGCCGAAATCAATCAAGGGCTTGGCGTGGGCCGCCAGCACGCAGCGTGCCGCCTTGCTCGCGACTACCGATTGGAAGTGCAACAGGTTCATTACCCGGCTTTCAACGAATTGCGCTTCGCGCATGGGTGCAACCACGCGTAGCAGCGGCTCGTTGCCGAAGAATACGGTGCCTTCCGGCATGGCGTCGACATCCCCCGTGAAACGCAGGTCCGCAAGCGAGTCGAGGAAGCGCGGCCGGAAGCGACCGGTCGATTCCAACCACGCAAGGTCCTGCGGCGAAAAATGCAGTCGGGTCAAGTACTCCACAACCTGGGAAAGCCCGGCCGCCAACAGGAAGTTGCGATGTGACGGCAGTTCGCGCGCGAAGAATTCGAATGCGGCGACCTCGTTCATTGCGCTGGCGTGGTACGCCTGTAGCATTGTGAGCTCATACAGGTCGGTTAGCAGCGCGCCGTCCAAAGACGGCCCAAGCCGCGGCTCGCTAGCGCCTGGCGGGAAATCCATGGCTCACTCAGCCTTTGACACAAATCTTGGGGCGCAGGAACGCAACGCGGCGTGCCAAGCCGGCCCTTTCCGTGGCCCGGGCCACCGCGTCGACATCCTTGTAGGCGCCCGGGGCCTCCTCGGCGGCGCCGCGCATCGAATGGGTGCGAACCAGAATGCCGCGTTCACGCAACTGATCGATGAGCTCGCGTCCGCGCCATTGCCGCAATGCCTGGTGTCGGCTCATCAGGCGCCCGGCACCATGGCTGGCCGAACTGAACGCGCGTTCCTCCGACGCTGTGGTGCCAGCCAGGACGTACGAGCCGGTGCCCATGCTCCCGCCGATGATTACCGGTTGGCCGACGTCCCGGTAGCGATCAGGAAGATCCGGATGGCCGGGCCCGAAGGCGCGGGTCGCGCCCTTGCGATGCACATACAGGCGCCGTCTGTGGCCGGCGACATCGTGTTCCTCCACCTTGCACGTGTTGTGCGAGACGTCGAACAGCGTCTCCAGGCGCGCGTGCGGGAAGAAGTGCGCGAAAACACGCCGTGTCATTGCGGCCAAAATCTGGCGATTGGCGAGCGCGACGTTGGTCGCCGCGTTCATCGCCCCCAGGTACTGTTGCCCCTCGGGCGACTCGATCGGCGCGCACGCCAGCTCACGGTCCGGCAGTACGATGCCCAGGCGGCCTGCCGCTTTGGCGAGGCTGACGAGGTAGTCGGTTCCGATCTGGTGGCCAAGTCCGCGCGAGCCGCAGTGGATCGAAACCACGATTTGTCCGGTTGACAGTCCGAAGGCGGCTGCGGTTCGCTCGTCGTCGATGCGGTCGACCATCTGCACCTCGAGGTAATGATTGCCCGAGCCCAAGGTGCCCATCTCGCCGCGCTGGCGCTGCTTGGCATGGGGGGATACCGCCATCGGATCGGCGCCGGGGACGCAACCGCGCTCCTCGATGAACGGCAGGTCGGCGAGGTCGCCATAGCGGTGGCGAATCGCCCAGCCCGCGCCCTCGCGCATGATGTCGTCAAGATCGGAGCGCGCAAGGTGCAGCTTTCCCTCGATGCCGACCCCGGCGGGAATATCGCGCAACAGCCTGTCTGCAAGGCGCGGCAGGTGCGGCACGAGGTCGTTGAATGTCAGGCTTGTGCGAAGGCAGCGGATGCCGCACGAAATGTCGAAGCCCACGCCGCCCGCCGAAACGATCCCGCCGCGAGCCGGATCGAAAGCCGCCACCCCGCCGATCGGAAATCCGTAGCCCCAATGAGCATCTGGCATTGCGTAGGCAGCACCCACCAGTCCGGGTAACTGCGCGACGTTGCTGATCTGCTCGATGACCTTATCGTCCATCGCGGCCATCAGTTCGCGGTCGCCGTACAAGATCGCCTCGGCGCCGGCCGCGGTCGACGCGCGCTTGACACGCCAGCTCCAATCGTTAATCGCTTCGATTCGGCTCATATCCATCGAAAATCTCCGCCGGGGCGCCGCACTCTCGTGTCCAGCCTACACGTCCACGACACAGCGTGCTTCCCAGAGCGAGCCGACGCGACATACCGACAACGCGGTCAGCGTCGCCCCCTTGACTTCGGTGCCACGCTCGTGGCCGGCGTTCCATCGCTCCCCACGTGCACCGCCGATCCAGAAATTGCCATCGCGACGCAGCCAGAACTTCCCGAGCGCGACCCCCGCGCAGCGCGCCAGGCTCAGCAAGGTATTGATCCATCGAACCAGCGCCAGTTCTACATCGCTTTCTTCGAATTGCACCTGTACGGTGATGAGCGGGCGCACCTTTGCGAGGTCGGTCTGGATCGCGAAGGTGGCCGCGGCAACCGCTTCGAACGCCGCTTCGAGCGTTGGCCCACGGCCGATCACGCCGATGTCGGCGCCATGCTCGAAGTACGCGTCTGCGCGTTCGACATTGTCGGTGGTCGACTTGCTGGGGCGGGTCATGGCCGGCTTTCTTGCCAGTGCAAAAGAGAGGGCTGCACAGCAAAGAGTAACGCTAGTCGCATCGATGGCGTGCGTCCTTGATCCGGAGCAAGTGATCCAGCAGCCGTTCATGCGGTATCCAGCCCCTGGGCTAGGCACGGGTGCGCGGGGCGGTCCTTCAGGCGAGAAAGTCGACCGAGTTGGCAGTTTTCATGCCGCGCGCGGTCAGTTCGTGCACGAAGCGGATGCCCAGTGACTCAAAACCACCAACGGGGCTGCTGCAGTCCAGCAGTAGAACGAATTTTTCGATGTCAAGGGCGGGAACTTGGTCCGCGATGTCGCGTACGGTATTGGCAACGCAATGGCTCAGTGCCTCGCCGGCGACAATTACGGTATCGGCCTCGCGCAGGCAGCCAATCAGCCGCTCGTTGCAGCGTGTGGCGCCGTCAGATGGGTCCGGCACTTCGGCCCGGACCGCGGAATAGTGTTCCGTGAACGGGTTGGATCCTTTGTGAATGAAGTCGACAAGCTCGAAGGTGCGGCGCTCCCAGGCATCGAGCTCCTGGGCCAGCGCGGAGTGCACGTTGTGGCCCCAGTGTCCGATCAGGCAGTGCTCTGGCCAGACCACGAGCGCGTAGCGGGCGCTCTCCGCAAGCGCCTCGAGGTAGGCAAGTGTGCGATCCTGCCAGGCCGGATTTCGGGCTCGCCAGCGCCCCGAGCGCATGTCTTGCGCGCTGATCGTTGTGAACGCATCGGGCGGTGCCCCGTCCGGGCTAGTCCACCACGCAGGACTTGCGATGTGGACAGGGTGGTGCGAGTCGAGCGTCACGTGGATCTGGCGAAGCTTTCCGCCAACGCGGCGAAGAAACGCCGCGAGTCTACGCATGTCCGCGTTGGCCCCCGCAACCGGCAGAGCGGGTCGCACGGACGACGCAGCGCACAAATCTGCGCTGGGCAGTTCCGACGCGGGAAAGTCGCAGAAGTCGTTCTGCGGATCGATGATGAGTAGGTGGATCCGGCTTTGTACTTGCATCGGTGTGGCAGCAAATCAAGGAATTGCGGCAAGTCTATGCGAGACGGCAGCGACATTCATGCCGTTTGCGCAAGTGCGGCGCCCTTATAACCGCTTTGGGCCACCAGTCCGATACGGGGGCTGCGGCGCCTTGATGCGGGGAGCGGCTTTTTTGCGACGCTCGATTTGAATGAATGTCGTAAGGGCTTTGAGCGATATCCCGAGGTGCTTGGCCAACACACGGACGCGATCGACCGAGCGAACACTTGTCTTCTTATCCGATCTTGCGCGCATTGCTGGGTTCGGAGCCCGCGAGCTGTTGTAGGCCTGTTCGGTTGCAAATTGGCGGTTCTCTGCCGTTTGCATGTCGTTGACATGGGAAAGGGCGTTTTCGAACGCTGAGCTCACATAATCCCGCCGGCACGCATGGGCATAAAAGTCCTTGTCTACGATGTGCTCATCGCGCAGCAACTGGATCAGCCGGCGGTAGTTCACGGGAACGGGCACCTTGCCGGATCGCGACTCGCTGGTGAAGACAAATTCCGAGTCGGGCATGGCCCGGGCCGCATGCGCAAGCTGGCTCGCCATCGCATCGACCCCCTGCTGCGTGAGCTGCACGAGCCGTTCCTTCGACTTGTTCTTGGCATTTCGCAACTTTGCCGTCCAGGCCTCGAGGTCAACGTCGCTTCGGCGCAGCGCGGCGAGTTCGCCAGGACGGCAGCCGATTTCGCGCTGAAGGAAGACAAAGCGCGCGGCTTCCTGAACTTCCTTGGCCACACTGTTGGCGGCCATGGCATTCGTTACGCCGTTGTATTCATGGTCCAAGACGCGCCGGTCGCGAGGCTTTCCGCGGGGGCGGCGGATTCCCCTTATCGGGTTGCGGACGATGATGTTGTTTGCTACGGCCCAGCCAAAGACGGCCGCGGCGGCTGCCAGTTCCAGACGCACGGAATCGGGCCGGACCTTGCGCCTAGTCCTTTCCGAAACTCGCTGCGCCCGCCGGTCGCGGTAGCGCACGAGATGCTGGCCATCTTCGAGACTTTCGAGCGAGTACTTGCCCAGCGCATCGATGACCGGCCTCAGGCGCGTGCGCTCGGTAGCCTTGGTGTGCGGTGTTTTTTTCTGGAAGGCCAGGGACTGCAGGTAGTGCCTTGCCGCCTGGCCAAAGGACATACTCGGCGACCAGAGCAACGCCGCGTCATCGAGCTCGGCGCGCGTTTGCGCCTCGAATTGCTCGGCGTCGTGCTGCGTCTCGAAAATGCGGTCGATCTTTGGATGGCCCTTGCGCCGGATCAGGACGCGCCAGGAGCCTTTGGGGAGCTTGTGTGCCATGTGCAGAGGCCTCCGAGGGGCGGGTGCGAAAGGACTGCACATAAGACGCCCATAACAGCGGTATCGGCACGCCGGCGCTACTCTGTAGGGGGAGGTTTTTGGCGGGGAGCAATCTGGAGGATTTTCCGTCCTCTGCTTTGCCGATGGCGCCACTTGGCCGGGAGCGAAGTCCAGCCATTCGCGCGGCCGATTTTCACCTAAGATGTCATGGTCGATTCATAAGAATCCCCGTGGCTGGTGACGCGCCGCAGCATTCGCTATTGAAAAGACCTAGCGGCGGCGCGTGAGCGAGAAGGTCAAATCGAAAATCCATGCGCACTCAGGTCGCGATCATCGGCGCCGGTCCGGCCGGTCTGCTTCTTTCACAGATCCTGCATTTGCGTGGGATTGCCTCCATCGTGCTCGAAGCACGCAGTCGCGAGGCCGTCCAGGCCACAATCCGCGCCGGCGTACTGGAACAGGGCACGGTCGACCTGTTGAACGAACTGGGCGTCGGCGCAAGAATGCGACGCGAGGGTTTTGTACACGAAGGAACGATACTGCGCTTCGACGGCCGTGACCGGCGCATCGATTTCCGTGAGCTGACAGGCGGAAAAACGGTCATGCTGTACGCACAGCATGAGGTCATCACCGATCTGGTGGCCGCGCGACTCGCCGCGGGCGGCGACATCCGTTTCGAGGTGAAGGATGTGAGCGTGCATCAAATCGACACGTCCTCGCCGTCCGTCCACTTTCTTGACCATACCGGTGTACCGGTGCAGATCGACGCGGACTTTGTGGTCGGCTGCGATGGCACGCACAGCGTATGCCGTCCCTGCATTCCGCAAAGCGTCCGCAGAGCATATGAACGGGTCTATCCATTCGGTTGGTTGGGCATCCTGTGCAAGGCGCCGCGTTCCTCGGACGAACTCATTTATGCACTGCACGAACGCGGATTTTCCCTGGTGAGCTCTCGAACACCCGAGATTCAACGCCTGTACCTGCAATGCGATCCGAACGACAAGATCGAGAACTGGCCCGACGAGCGCATTTGGGCAGAGCTTCGGGCACGCCTGGCGACCCGTGACGGCTGGTTGCCGAAGGAGGGCGAGATCTTCAACAAGGTGATCGTCGGCATGCGAAGCTTTGTCACGGAGCCGATGCAGCATGGCCGTCTGTTTCTGGCGGGTGACTCGGCGCACGTTGTGCCACCAACGGGCGCAAAGGGATTGAACCTTGCTGCCGCGGATGTGCGGGTGCTCGGCCGCGCCCTGACGGAGTTCTATCGCAACCGCAGGACGGATCTGTTGGAGCGGTACACAGCCACGGCGTTGCGGCGCGTTTGGAAGGCCCAGAGGTTCTCGTGGTGGATGACCTCCATGCTGCATCGCTTCCCTGGCGAGGACGCGTTTCAGCACCAAATCCAGATCGCCGAACTCGATTATGTGACCAGCTCGCGAGCCGGTGCTACTACGCTGGCCGAGAACTATGTCGGTTTGCCGTTCGACGCGCCCTAAAAGCCATGTAGGGTGCCGGACGATGGAGGATGCTGGGCGGCGGCGCTCCGGCGCGCAACGCCGCTGCCGCGCATTAGCGGCAGGTACCGCGGCTGCAGCAGGGAGGTCGCACCGCCCTTTTTTGCGGATCCGCGATATCCCAGGGCTCAAGCTGGAATCGTCCCGCCCGTTTTTTCGTATCGCATGACGCACCGACCTTCGCGCTCGATCCCGGGCTCGCCGGCCCGCTGCTGGCGCGACTTGGCCAGAGCTTGCCGCTCCCGCGTGCCGTTCCGGCCGTATCCGCCGCATTGGATAAGGCGCGACGTTGCGTTCGAGACCGTATTCGGTTAGTTGCCGTTGCGGTCGGTCCAGGCGTGCCGAGCAATTGCCCCGACATCGTCTCAACGCTTGATGCGGGAAATCTTCGTGCCTTCGATGCTAAGGCTGATCATCAGTCCCTGCTGGCTAAAGATGAAGGCATAGGCGGCGTCCTTTAACGTCGACGACGACAGATTCTTTGCCACACCCTCGTCTACCACTACAACCGTTGGGCCGACGCCGATTTCCCATCCGTGCGACTTGTCGAGATAGGCCACGGCCTCATCCGTCATTAGAAATACCGCGTATCCGAAGGACTGCGCCCCGGCCTGTAGACCCCAGGATCCGCCGACCGAATTGTAGTAGTCGATAACGCTGGAGCCTTTCATCAGCACCCCTTCGCCGTAACTACCCCCGAATATCAGTCCGGCTTTGACGATATTTGGGAAGACCAGTACCGCCTTGGCGTGCTTGGAAATATCGGCAGCTACGGGACTGGTCTTGTACAGTGTCTGCAGCGCTTGCGCCGCATCGCGGTCGAGATCTGCGGCGGTAGCGGCAATCGCGCGATCACTAAGTGCCAAGGCCGAGCAAGCCGCTGCAATCACAAACCCGAAAGCCAGAAGCGTGCGTCGATTGAGTTTCATTTGAATTCCTTTTGTGGATTGAGTGTTCGGGGATCAATGGAACGTCGACATCATGGAAGCGGTCCATCGTCCATGATGCGCGTCACGTGAACTGTACGGGTTTCACAAAACCAAGTTCGGGCGCTGCCACATATGCTATGGACTGCGTCGCGTCCCGCGTTCGGGCGGCCCAGCGCCAAGCGGAGGCAGCGCGAGCTCCGGAAATAAGCGGATCGGCTCGAGTTTCCCCGGCGCTACTGCGTGCGTAGCATCCGCGCGGATCGACGCGCGGGCGTTTCCTTACCGCAAATGAAGACCTCCGGTGCCGAAGAGCCCGATCAGCCCGATGAGGATCAGATATATGGCGACGATATAGTTCAGCATCCTCGGCACGACAAGTATCAATATGCCGGCGAGAAGCGAGACAATCGGAGTGAGACTTAAGTTGATATTCATTGTTGGATCCAGTCAAGGGTAGCGACACAGCGGCAATGGCTGCGACGCCGGATCGCAGTGGTGATCCGGCGATTTCGCTAGTTGCTGCGGAACACTTCCAGGCATCCGCGGACAAATAATTACGACCTCGCATATTGCACTTCATAAGGCGCAGCATAGGCGCATGCCATGCGCATTTCCGTACGCTAACGCACAGTGCGAGGCGCAGATGATGACCAGACCGCTTCTATGCCTCGAAAAAGTTCGATCATGCGCTGGCAAAACGCTAGGCGTACTCATGATGCGACCCTCCCAGCAGCGGTATGACGTTATCTCGCAGTGGAGCGCCGACTCGATCCCGGGACGGGTGGTGCGAAGACAAAGGACTCGACGGACGGTTGGGCGGGCCGCGAGCAAAGGACGTATGGGCGCGGCCTGGCTGCGTGTTGTAGCGCCAGAACAAGCGCCAGCGCACCCGGTGCCAGCGGATGACGGTTTCCTTTCGAGCAACCGTCAGGCAGGAGCGGCAATCGCATCCGCAAATCAGCAAGGCTAGACGAATTCGAGTTGACACATCGGTGCGCCGCAGTTTTTTGTCACGCTCCTTGCATTGCGTAGGGATGGTTGGCGCGGGAGAACCAGAATGTCGGCGGCGGCCGTGGGTTGAGTGCCAATGACATCGTCAAATAGACGGACTTAGAGAGCTGGTTCGGCGTCTCCAGGGAAGAAAGACGCCCGTGGCCAATGCCGCAATGTGAGGGCGACGTCAGTCGCCCTTCGTCAAATCCTTCACGTCTTTCTCGATGTCGCCAAATTTTGCTTGCAACGTACCGAGCGTTTTTTGGGCCCTGCCTTTTGCTTCGAGTGTCTTATTGCCCGCGACTTTGCCGGCGATTTCCTTGGCTTTGCCCTCTGCTACCTTTATGCGGCCTTTAACCTGGTCTTTGTTGATGCTCATGATTTGCTCCTGATAACGTTAGCCGGAAAGCGGCCGGCAAACCGTACTTGAAAATCCGCAAAAGCGGAGCCCTGGTAGGGGCGAGGCTCCTGACGCGTTGCCATCGAGCCGTGGAACCGCGGTGCCTGGAAACGAATGCATCCGAGCACGTTGGCGTTGCCGAAAACGGCAATTTAGGGCGGGTTGCGCGCCATGTCGGTGCGCTGCCGCACGGAACGGGGATGCTGGCGACTTAGGCCGCGACGCGCCTCCGCGAAATGTAATTGACACGCTCATGCGGTGAATGTTTCGTATTTGCAGCGAGATCGCTAAGTGCGGTAGTGCACAGACGACTTGGGTCGATTCCGCGTTTAATAGTGTTTTTTAATCACGGGAGAAAGCCATGTATATCGGCGGCGGTATTCTTGGAACCATCGTTCTAATTCTTTTGATTGTCTACCTTGCGCGTAGGGTGTGAGGCTGGCCGGCCGGGCCTTTGGGGCCTATTGATTCGTCGAAGTCAGTAGTGGGGGCGATTGCGAGACTGGAGACGGGCATGTCGTTACTAGCGTGGGTAATTCTGGGACTCTTCGCCGGATCCATCACCAGCGGGATGGTCAAGCCAACGGGGCAGGGTGTGGTAATGGATCTTGCTCTGGGCATTGTCGGCGCGGTTGTCGGCGGGTGGCTTTTCAACATCTTCGACATGATGGGCTCTGGCGGATTCAGCCTATACAGCCTGGTGCTGGCGGTCGTCGGCGCAACCCTGTTGCTGTCGGCCTACCACGTTGTCACGATCAACGAGCATTAAGGCGGAGCCGAGCACGTGTGCGGATCTGACACGTCCTGTTGCCCACGAGTTCCTCGCCAACTTGCCGGGTGTCCGGCGCGTGGGTCTGACCAAGGCCACGAGCGCTTTGCAGATACGCCACCTGACTCACCATCGCCGCAATCACGTCACGATCCTTGAACCGTGCAGGCATGGAAGCTGCCGCGTGCAGCTGCTATCCGGCCGATCGCGAAACGTGCGTGGAAGAACATCCAGGCAAATCTTCCATCGTTGCTACCACGGGATCGGGAGCTATGAACGCTTATCGCACCAAGGGGTCGATGCTCTTGCTGGGACTGCTGATGTTGACCATTGTACGGGCCGAGCCTTCGACCGAAGTTCAGGTCGAAATCGATTTTCTGCTCGGGTATGTCCAGGGGTCGAAATGCGAGTTTTATCGCAATGGCACCTGGCATGATCCGATCGCCGCACAAGCGCACTTGCGCGATAAGTACGAGTACCTAGTGGCGAGGAACCGCATCAATACGGCGGAGGAGTTTATCGAAAGGGTCGCCTCACAAAGCAGCATTAGCGGTCAACCGTATGAAGTACGGTGCAACGGCGGACCGGTAGTTGCGAGCCGGACTTGGCTACGCGAGGAGCTTGCACGCTTTCGGGCATTTAACAAACGACCAACCTCGATTCTGTCGGAACCGAGGTAGACCCGCGCAGGCACAAGCTAACTGCCGGTGGCCAACGCACAAATGGATTTGTCCTCGGCCCGCAAGTTCAGTCATCCGTTCGTACAAGAATGGTGCTTGTGACCGAAGTTACACCCTCGGTTGCATGGGCAATCGATACTGCTTTGTCCGCTTCTCCCTGGGTTTTGGTTTTTCCGCTCAAGAACACCGCGCCATTCCTGTCGGTATCGACCTGAATTTTCGTCAGAGTGCTCATCTTTTCCTCGGCCAGTTTGGCCTTGACCTTAGTGGTTATTACGGAATCCTTGACAAACGCTTCCGGATGCGAGCGATCGGAGTCCGAGTCGGCGGCGATGACCGCTACGGGGGTCAGCAAGGTAGCGATGACTAGGCACGTAGTGGCGAGGGCGATTTTCATGATGCGTTCTTTCGGTTGAGAAGAGTATGGAATTATTCAGGTGGCGTGCAAAGGAGTCTGTTCGCTCGCACACGCAAGGCGTGGACTAGGAGCCAGCTTAGCTAAGAACCAAGGGTGGGACCAACGGTGGTCGTCATCGACGAGGGTGTGGCCAAGAACCTGCCGTCCTCGACCTTGAAGCATGCGGCCTACGCCTTATCTTCGACCAGCAGGGCCTGATGGCCAACCTGAGCAAGGCACAAAACTTTCTCGAATTAAGCGACAAAAACTACAGCGAAACTCCGGGTACATTGCGCCCTGACCGCGCTTGCTTTTCTACGGTATGAATATGTACTGGAGAGCGGATCGCCGATGAGGCGTGTGGATGGCGCCAGCATCAGCAAGCGTTTTCCTCGCCGAACGGTTTTTCAACGCCCGCGCGAACGTGTCGGAATCGATGGCGTAGCGCGGGACGCGGGTGCCGCCCGATAAGAGCGAGACGATTGCGGCGCACTATGCTCGCCGCCGCGGGGCGGTCCCACGTGATAGCCGCGTCCCCAGTCGCCATACACGTATCCGACCGGCTCGACGTATCCTGCGACATAGGGGCCTCCCACGTCTCCGCCATATCCCCCGTCACCCACCACGCAGGCACATAGCGTCGTGAGCAACAGGAGCCCGAGGGAACTCAATGCCAAACGTAGGGGCACGATGCTCATTTTGGCTCCTCCTTGGTGGTGGTGTCCGACCACTCCATCAATCCGAAGGGTGCGCCGGTCGGGTCGGCGACGAGCGCGACCTTGCCGCCGTGGCGACCGATGTGCGGCTCGACCAGCACCCGCCCGCCCAGCGAAACCGCCTTGGCTGCCGCGTCGACCGTATTCACGACCCGCACGAAGTTGAGCCAATGCGGATGTCGGCGTAAGGAACCCGTGGGAAGCGAATTAATGCTCGCGCGGGCATATTCGTCGCTCGAAAGGATCAAGTGTTGCAAACCATCGTCACTGGGCAGCTCGAAAACGTCGTAGCCGAATAGGGCCTGATAAAAGGCGGCTTCCGTATCCGGATCGTGGACAAGGAGCGCGCTCCAGATCCAATCACCCGGAGCCGCCAGGAAGTCCGGCGGGTCATCGCTATTGGAGGCGAGGACCGCAAAAGCGGCCCCCTCGGAGTCGGCAAAGACTGCTTGGCGCCCGCGCCCCGCGTAACTTTTGGGTTCGAACACCACCTTGGCACCGTGCTCCAGCGCAGTCCGCTTCGCGGCGTCGACATCGCGAACGGCCAGGAACGTCAGCCACGCCGGTTGCCGTTGTTCGCCAGGCGGTATTTTCCGCTGGAATAGACCGGCCACCGGCCGGCCATCGAGCAGTGCGACGGCGTAGTCCGTGTCAGCGCTATGGAAGTCGCGGAAGGTCCAGCCGAACAATTCCGCGTAGAACCGCTTGGCTCCGGCCAGATCTGGCGTCACCAGGTCGGCCCAGATCATCTTGCCGATATGGTGCTCGCCGCTCGCCGGATCGGCAAGTGGTGGCAGATCGAGCGGGGCCGCCATGGCGGCAACAGCGCATGCACCGTATAGAAGCAAGGCGCACAGGCCGTGCGGCACAAACTGTCGAGTTCGATGCCAACCGATGTTCATTTTTGTCTCTCCAAAGGAACCGTCCAAGGGACATTCGGCGCGAACAAAGCATTGCTCGCTGAGCATAGCGCGCTTTGGATTCGATCAGAGCGGCCAGTAGATCGTTTCTTCTTGGGCGCGCTGCCAAGGCCAGTAGAAAAGTCATGGAAGCGTGCTGGCTTCAGGCTCGAGCATGAAAACCGTGCTGCACAGATTCCCGTTTGGTTGCAACCGAATGATCCCAACCCTGCTGGCCAACATGTTCGATGCCGCACAGACGGCAAAGCCCGACAAGTTCATCTTGCGCGGGGTCGGCCGCAACCAGATGAGCCAAAGACACGCTCAGGGCGGTTGCGGGGAGCACCCATCCGAGCCGCTGGGAAGTCAAGCCAGTGCAACCTGCTAGATTTACGACCTGCCAAATTACGACAAAAAGGGAGAGGCAAAATGCTTGAGACCATCGCCGTCATTTTGGTTGTCCTCTGGATTCTGGGTCTTGTCACGTCGTACACCATGGGCGGATTCATTCACATTCTCCTGGTCATCGCGGTGGTGGTGATTCTGGTTCGCCTCATTCAAGGTCGACGACTGTAACGACCCTGGAATCGCTATATTCAGTGGGGCGCTGGGCAGAGCCGGCTCGACTGCTTGTGCCCCGGCGTCGATAGCCATGCCGGCTACGCGGTCTTTGGCGGAGATCCGTGCGTTTCTTTTTCGTGCAAGGAGACGATATGAACGCAGCCAGGATTGCAACTCCAGAGCATCGCTACCAAGCGATCATCGGTACCGCGGGGTCGAAAGGCGCTGACCTAATCGTCATCGCCTCTCACAGCCGCCAGGGGATCTTTGCGATCGTCCTGGGCGGCGAGAGCGTCAAGGTAATGACGCAATCCAAGATCCCGGTGCTCGTTCACCGTTGAACTGCGTGGTGCGCTTGGATCAGGCCAATGTCAAGATCAGCCAAAATCACCCTTTTCGCCCTCATCGGGCTCGTTGGACTTTTCGGCCTTGTCGCGGTGGTCCTCCTTTTTTTTGTGGATGCCAACATCTACAAGAGCCGGCTGGAAGCGACGGCCTCGGGAGTTTTGGGGATGGAGGTCAGCATCGAGGGTCGGGTGGGGATCGGCTTCTTCCCAGGTTTGCTCGTCACGCTCGAGGGTGTGCATGTTCGCAACCGGGCGGTGGACGTCGCGGTCGCCAAGGAGGCCAGGCTTGAAATCGATCTCCTCCCACTGCTTACGAAGGAGGTCCGAGTCGAGAAGATCGAACTGAAAAGCTCAAGGATCATCATCGAAAGGGACCGTGACGGTCAGTTCAACTTCGAGAATCCGGAAGCGGCCGCAGAGGCGCTACCCGTCCTGGACTGGCCGATCGTTTCCCTTTCGGACGGGACTCTCGTCTACGCGGACAAGCGATTTGGGGAAGGGTTGGAGGCGGGGGATTGCCATCTGGACGTGCATCGTTTGCGCGTATCGGGCGCGAGGCGCTCAAACTTCCTGAAGGACCTTTCGTTTACCGCGGAACTCACGTGCGGGCAGGTACGCAGTGAAGGTTTCACGGTGTCCGATTTGAAGCTTTCGGCCGAGGCGACGAATGGGGTCTTCGATTTGAAGCCGGTCACGACGCGTGTCTTCGGCACGCAGGGAACGGGGAGCATTCACGCGGACTTCTCCGGCGCTGTCCCCCTTTACCTCGTTCATTACTCTCTCCCGCAGTTTCCCATCGAGGAATTCTTCAAGTCCGTGTCACTGCAGGCGGCAGTAGCGGGCCGGATGGATTTCTCCGCGATCTTGTCGATGCAGGGAGAGACCTGGAAGCAGATGCGACAGACCGCGAAGGGGCAGATCTCGCTACGGGCCAAGAACCTTACGCTTAGTGGCCGCGATCTGGATGGGGAGTTCTCCCGTTTTGAATCCAGCCAGAACTTCAACCTCGTGGACGTGGCGGCCTTCTTCTTTGCCGGGCCTCTCGGCCTGGTGGTCGCAAAGGGGTACAGCTCTGCTCTCGGCCTGGTGGTCACAAAGGGGTACAACTTTGCGAGCAACTATCAAGGAGCAGGTGGAAGCAGCGAGATCCGAACGGTCGTCTCCGACTGGAACGTCGAGCGCGGCGTGGCGCAGGCGCAGGACGTGGCCATGGCGACCAAAGAGAATCGGGTCGCCCTCCAGGGAGGGCTCGATTTCGTCAATGACCAGTTCGTTGACGTGACCATGGCACTGATCGATGCGAAGGGCTGCGCCAAGGTGCGGCAGAAAATACGTGGCACCTTCCAGAATCCGGTCGTGGAGAATCCGAGCGTCCTCACGTCCCTCGCCGGACCTGCGCTCAGGTTGCTGAAGAAGGGCAGCGACCTCTTCCTTGGCAAACAGTGCGAGGTTTTCTACGCCGGTTCGGTGGCGGCGCCGAAATGAACGAATTGCAGTGGAACGGGCCCACTGGCGCCAATGCCGTCGCCTAAGGGGAGGGAGTCGGGCGTGCAGGCCGCGCTTCCGCCAATCCCGCCGCTTCCAGACAGGATGCCCCAGCCGTCCTTGTCGCCACTTCGCGGCGGCAAGGACGCGGCTTGGCTACATGGGCCTCCCCCATTTTCACGGACACTTTGCTGAGCCCGCATAGCGCCTTTTGAACTCTACCGGACTGATCTGCCCAAGGTGCGAGTGGCGCCGCCTCGGGTTGAAAAACCGCTCGATGTAATCGAACACATCGGCTCGCACCTCCTCCCAGGGCGACATGACCTCGCCGTTTAAGGTCTAGTGTCCGCTTCGCTGCACCTGATCGTGCGCTATGCAAAACTCTCGATGTCAAACTGCCGTCGCTTTTTCGCGAAATCCGTCGAGGCGTGCCGAGCAATTTCTGCACCACTTCGACCGTCATTGCCTGCTTCACGTCGCCGCGGCGCGCTCCGGCTTGGGCCGATTCAGCGCCCGTCGGGGTTGGTGGAGCCTTGCCGCTAGACGAGCGTGTCGAATGAAATTCATTGGAATTCCGTTACTTGTAGCTTGATTGGTCGATGGGCAATGCAGCATCGACAACTTGGAAGAGGGCTTGGGCAATGACCCTGACCGGGGCAAACACTAGCCAAGACGCACGATTCGGTCTGTGTGTTGGTGCACGTTGCAAGCAAAACCACGGCCATCGGTCGACGTCCTTATGTGCGCCACCGTCCCGACGGCGCCTTGGTTTGCGACTAGCCTTGTTCCTGAGACCGGGTGTCGTTAGGTCGGCACCGTTGCTTCGTGGCGGATTCGTTCCGGTCTGATAGTACCGATACGAAAGGCAATCATGTCCTTATTAGCATGGATCATCCTCGGTCTCATTGCCGGGTTTCTCGCGAGCAAGATCGTCAATAATACGGGCCAAGGCGCAATACTGGACATCGTTCTGGGCATTGTTGGCGCAGTCATTGGAGGCTGGCTTTTTACCACCTTTGGGATGGCAGGGTTGACCGGATTCAACCTCTACAGTGTGTTTGTGTCGATGGTCGGTGCGGTGGTTTTGCTGGTTGTCTACCACGCCGTCTCGCGCGGCGCTCACTAATCGCACGCGAAGGTGACCAATCCAATGTCCTCGACCCTGCATGCACCACAAAATCGGCTGCTCGCAGCGCTGCCGCGCCGCGACGCAAAACCCGTCCTCGACGGATGCGAGCCTGTTGAACTCAAGTTTGGCCAGGTCCTGTACGAACCCGATACGCGTATTCGCTACGCGTACTTCCCAACCGACAGCTTCATCTCGCTGATGATTCCGGTTGATGGCACCGCCAATCTGGAAGTCGGGTTGATCGGAAACGAAGGCATGCTGGGATCGCCGCTGGTGTTGGGGGTGACTGCATCACCGCTGCGGGCGCTGGTCCATGGAGCGGGGTCGGCATTGCGGATGAACGCCGGTGTTCTGCTGCATGAGCTCGGCCAAAGGCTGGCGCTGCGGCGTGCGCTACATCGCTATTTGCACGTGAGGATGATCCAGTTGTCGCAGGCGGCCGCTTGCACGCGGTTTCACGTGGTCGAGCAGCGGCTTGCGCGCTTGATGCTGATGACACAGGACCGCGCGCAGATGGACGAATTTCACGTTACGCACGAGTTCCTGGCGTACATGTTGGGTGTCCGGCGCGTGGGGGTCACGAAGGCGGCTCACGCGCTACAGGCTCGCCACCTGATCCGCTATCACCGCGGTGCGGTCACGATCCTCGATCGTGCCGGAATGGAAGCCGCGTCGTGCGGCTGTTATCAGGCGGATCAGGATACGTACGAAGGACTGCTGTCGGCCCCAAAGGCAGTGGCAAACAGCGTTGAGCGTTCCGTCCGCGAGGCGAATGCGGAACCGATACCGGCGTTTGCGCGGTGATTCGAATAGCGTTGGATCTTTGATTCGCTACTGGCGAAGATCCGCCGAAACCCTTTCCAGTGCCTTTTTCATCGTGTCCCAGGCCCTTCCATTCCCGCCTGCATCTGTGCGCCAGCTACCTCGCTCGCGCAACGGACCGCTTGAAATGTTTTTTGCGCTGCATCGCGGCTCGCCCTCAATTCCTTGATGCGCCCGAAATACGTGGCGCGCGCGTCGGCGTTTATCTGCTTGCCTTGGGCGCGGAGTTCGTCGACGTCGGCGTCCCATTTCTTCAGTTGCGCGTCCATCTTGGCGATGTACTCGGAATTGGTATTCATGATCTCGTTCCTTCGTGTAGTTGCTGCGGGAGTAACTGCAGGCAGCAAACACGATATGCGCAAGATAGCGGAAGTTCCGTGCTCTAGGTAACACATGGAGTAAGCTTGGCTGGCCGTAATTGAAGGAGTCCTGTGCGCGACCGCTAACACAGTCGCCCTCTCGTCAAGACCGCCCAGGAGTTGCGCCATGGCAGCTGCCGCCGACCCAAGAAAAAACCGCCTTGTTGCCGCATTGCCGCATGCCGAGTGGCAGCGCTGGCTGCCAGAGCTCGAACCCGTGAGCATGCCGCTGGGCAAGGTACTGTACGAGTCGGGCGACACCATGCGGCACGTGTATTTTCCGACCACCGCCATTGTCTCGCTGCTGTACGTGATGGAAAGCGGTGCCTCGGCCGAAATTGCCGTCGTCGGTAGCGAGGGCATCGTCGGCATCTCGCTGTTCATGGGCGGCGAGTCGACGCCCAGCCGTGCGGTGGTGCAAAGCGCCGGCCTGGGGTTTCGGCTGAAGTCGCAGATGGTCAAGGACGAATTCAACCGGGCCGGGCCGGTGATGCACCTGCTGCTGCGCTACACCCAGGCATTGATCACGCAGATGACGCAGACCGCAGCCTGCAACCGGCACCATTCGCTGGACCAGCAACTGTGCCGCTGGTTGCTGCTGAGCCTGGACCGTCTGCAGGGACCCGAGCTCGTGATGACCCAGGAATTGATGGCCAACATGCTCGGGGTCCGCCGCGAAGGCGTGACAGAGGCTGCACTTAACCTGCAAAGGCTCGGCCTTATTCGCTACGCGCGTGGTCACATCACGGTACTCGATCGGCCGGGACTGGAAAAACGGACCTGCGAATGTTACGCAGTGGTCAAGAAGGAGTATGACCGGCTCCTTCCCGAGAAATTGGCGATCTAGCCCATGACGCAGCAATCGCCTTGCCGTTCTACGCACTGCCCGGTATGTTCGACAGCGCACAGACGCGCCTGGCGCCCCAGCATAGATTTCACTAGCCTACGGCAGGATGTTCGGCTCGAACGGCAATTCTGGCCGGGGGTCCGAGACACAAGGAGTCCAAGATGGACTGGGGCTTCTTCGTGCGAAGGACTCATTCCGCGGCGAGTCGGTTGCGCACGGTGCTTCGCCGTGCCCGCCACGCGGGCGACAAAAGGCGCAACAAATTCCTGAACAGACCGCCGGCAACAGCCTCGTCCGGTATTTGCTCCAGTGGCGGACGACGCTTCGCGGCCGCGGCTGGCCGCGGAATTCACTCGACGACGAACGCCCGTTGCGGTCGGAGTTGTTCAGCGCCGATCAGATGGAGCAGCACGGCAAGGCCCTTGCCGCCGCTCACAAACTCGCTTCCGGGCGCGCATCGGATCGGCTTCTTGCCCGCCTGGCAGACAACGAACGTATCTTGGTCGACGTCTGCAAGCTGTTGGCGGAGGCAGTCACGGCAAAGCGCCGGATCACGCCGGCAGGCGAATGGCTGCTGGACAATTTCTATCTCATCGAAGAGCAGCTCCGCACGGCCAAGCGACACCTGCCAAAGGGTTACAGCCGGGAACTCCCGCGCCTCGCGCACGGGCCATCGGCCGGTCGCCCGCGGGTGTACGACATCGCCCTGGAAATCATTTCGCATGGCGATGGCCGCGTAGACACGGAAGGCCTAAGCCGCTTCGTGGCGGCCTACCAGAGCGTTACTGCCTTCACGCTTGGCGAATTATGGGCGACGCCCATAATGCTGCGGCTGGCAGTCATCGAGAACTTGCGTCGCGTCGCCGTGCGGATCGCCGCCGGCAGGGTTGAACGAAACCTTGCCAACTCCTGGGCGGACCAGATGACGGAGACCGCCCAGAAGGACCCGAAAAGTCTGATCCTGGTCATTGCTGATATGGCGCGATCAAATCCGCCGATGGTGAGTGCCTTCGTCGCGGAGCTTGCGCGCCGCTTGCAGGGCTTGGGTCCCGCCTTGGCCTTGCCATTGACCTGGATCGAGCAAGGGCTCTCCGAATCGGGCCTGACAATCGAGCGGCTGGTGCAGTCGGAGATCCAGCAGCAGGCCGCCGATCAGGTCTCGATCGGCAATAGCATCGGCAGCCTCCGGGTTCTGGGAGCGACGGACTGGCGCGATTTTGTCGAAACCATGAGCGTAGTCGAGCAGACGCTGCGAGCGGATCCAAATGGCGTCTATGGCAGGATGGACTTTGCGACCCGTGATCGTTACCGTCACGCAACGGAAAGCATCGCGAAGAGGGGCCGGCTATCGGAGGGCGAGGTTGCCCGCAAGGCGGTGGATCTGGCGCGCGCGCGAGCGGCGGCCGACGCCGGTACCGCGACCGCTGATCGTGCGGGGCACGTCGGCTATTACCTAATGGACAAGGGCCTGCCGGAGCTCGAACGCGCAGCGAAAGTTCAAGTTTCCGGCTTGGCGGCCTTGCGCCGGGCAGCGGTCCGGTTCCCGTTGTTCCTGTATCTCGGCGCGATCCTATTGATCACGGTGATCCTCACTGGGAGCCTGCTCGGGCAGGCGCGGGCCGCAGGAGTAGCCGCTTGGGCGCTGTTACCGATCGGCATCCTATTGCTGCTGGCCGCCAGTCAGCTGGCCGTGGCACTCGTCAATTGGCTGACGACCGTGCTGGTGCAACCGCATCCGTTGCCGCGAATGGACTTCTCCGAAGGAATCCCGGCGCCATTGCGCACCTTGGTGGTAGTCCCGACCCTGCTCACAAGCGCACAGAGCGTCGAGGATCTGGTCGAGGCGCTGGAAGTTCGGTTCTTAGCCAATCGTGACGAACGGCTGCACTTCGGCCTATTGACGGATTTTCGGGACTCGCAAGAGCAAACGCTCCCCGGGGACGGGCCGCTCCTGCTTCTGGCACGGACGAGGATAGAGGAGCTGAATCGGAAATACGCCAGTGGCGGGGATAAAGACCGGGTCGACATTTTCTTTCTCTTCCATCGCCCGCGGCGATGGAACCCGCAGGAACGGATCTGGATGGGTTACGAGCGCAAGCGCGGCAAGTTGGCGGACTTGAATGCGCTGCTGCGCGGGCGGCCGGCTGCGTCCGGGGATGGTTTTTCGCTCGTCGTTGGTGACACGGCCGTCCTTCCCGAGGTGAGGTACGTAATCACCCTGGACACGGATACACAGCTGCCGCGCGATGCGGCGCGGCAATTCGTGGGCACCATGGCGCACCCGCTCAATCGTGCGCATTACGACGAAGGCAAGCGCAGAGTCAGCGAAGGCTATGGCATTTTGCAACCGCGCGTGGCAGCCAGCCTCCCAGGCACATATCGCTCGCGCTATGCGCGTCTGTACGGTGGAGAGGCAGGCATCGATCCCTATACGCGCGCCGTTTCGGATGTCTACCAGGACGCGTTTGGCGAAGGTTCATTCATCGGCAAGGGGATCTACGACGTCGATGCGTTCGAACAAGCCCTTGGCGGGTGCTTTCCCGAGAATCGCATCCTCAGCCACGATCTTCTAGAAGGGTGCTACGCACGCTCGGGGCTATTGAGCGACGTACAGTTGTACGAGGACTACCCGGCCCGCTACAGCGCCGACGTGCGCCGCCGGCACCGTTGGATCCGCGGCGATTGGCAACTCGCGGGATGGCTGCTGCGGCAAGTACCCTTCCAACGCGCCGGGGAGAGCGCGCACCGGCAGAAAAATCCGCTCGCGATGTTGTCGCAATGGAAGTTGGTCGACAACCTGCGGCGCAGTCTCGTACCCGCGACGCTTACGCTACTGTTGCTGTTGGGATGGACGCAACTGTCGCCGGCGTGGTTATGGACCTTATCGGTAATCGGCGTTCTGCTGGTTCCCGCTTTGTGCGCTTGGTTGCACGAGCTGTTGCACAAAGCGGAGGAGGCGCTGCTGCGGCAGCACCTCGCCGCTGTGGCACGCAACGCATTGCGGCACGTCCTGCAGCTGGTGTTTGCGCTTGCCTGTCTTCCGTACGAGGCATTTTACAGCCTGGATGCCGTTGCCCGCACTGGCTGGCGGATGCTGGTGACTCGCAGACGACTGCTCGAATGGGATCCGTCGAGCGACGGCGAACCGGAGTTGGCCGGGGGCGGCCACAGTGACCTCGCGGCCTGTTTTCGTGCAATGTGGTTCGGGCCCGCCATCGCCATCATTGCGGTGATCTTCCTGGCGGCGTCGACGCCGGCGGTGCTGTCGGTGGCAGGCCCGATCTTGCTCCTGTGGTTTGCCTCACCCGTTATCGCGTGGTGGATCAGCCGCCCGCTCGCTCGTCGCAAGGCGGCCCTCACGGTCGCGCAGACCTTGTTTCTGCGTGCGCTTTCGCGTCGGACCTGGGCATTCTTCGAGACCTTCGTCGGCCCGGAAGATCATTGGCTGCCGCCCGACAATTTTCAGGAATATCGCCCTGCCGCGGTCGCGCATCGAACGTCGCCGACCAATATGGGGTTGGCGTTGCTGGCGAACCTGGCGGCCTACGATTTCGGTTACATCCCGGCGCGGCAACTCCTCGAGCGCACGGCGGACACGATGCGCACCATGCAGGACCTGGAGCGGCACCGGGGCCATTTCTACAATTGGTACGACACGCAGACGCTGCAGCCACTGCTGCCGCGCTACGTCTCGACGGTAGACAGCGGCAACCTCGCCGCCCATCTGCTGACCTTGCGTGCAGGCCTGCTGGCCCTTGCTGATGACCGGATAGCGGGGCCTCGGATTTTTGATGGTGTCGGCGACACGCTCCGGATACTCGCGGATGCGGCCGACGGAGCGGCTGCGGAGCAGACGGCGCAGGTTCGCGACGATCTGGAGGCTGCGTGCGCGTTCCCTCCAGGCACACTCTCGGCGGTACATGCGCACCTGATGCGGCTGCAGTCTAGCGCTTCGGATCTCGTCACCCAGCTCGCGACTAACCCGAATGCCGGGGACGAAGCGGCACCCGGCACCGGCGCAAGATGGTGGGCGCAGGCGCTTGCCCGCCAGGTCCGCGAGTCCTTGGACGAGCTGATGTTCCTGACACCGTGGCTGCTGCTGCCAGCGCAGCCGAGTGGTCTCGAGGAGTTCGCCGACGTTGCTGAAATCCGAACCCTGCGCGCACTGGCGAGGCTGGACGCGGATCTGTGTACGAGGATCGCGCGTCGACTCGACGCGGTGACGACGCCCGCGCAGCGCGACTGGCTCACCGAGCTGCGGTGGCACGTAACGGAGGGCAGCGCCCGCGCCAGAGACACGGTCGCCACCATCGAACGTCTGGCACGGCAATCCGGCGAACTTGCGCACATGGAGTATGACTTCCTGTTTGACAAGAAGCGTCACCTGTTCACCATCGGCTACAACGTGACAGAGCGCCGGTTGGACCCGGGTTACTACGACCTGCTGGCCTCGGAAGCGCGATTGTGCAGTTTCGTGGCCATCGCGCAGGGGCAACTTCCGCAGCAGAGTTGGTTCGCCCTGGGGCGCCTGCTCACCAGCGTCGGCGGAGAACCGGTTCTCCTGTCGTGGAGCGGATCCATGTTCGAGTATCTGATGCCGCTCCTGGTGATGCCGACCTATGACCACACGCTGCTCGACCAGACTTGCAAGGCGGCGGTGGCCAGACAGATCTTGTATGGGAGCCAGCGCGGCGTGCCTTGGGGCATGTCCGAATCCGGCTACAACACCGTCGATGCGCACTTTAATTATCAGTATCGCGCCTTTGGCGTGCCGGGCCTGGGACTCAAGCGCGGACTGGCCGAGGATCTGGTTGTTGCCCCCTACGCCACGGTGCTGGCGTTGATGGTGGCGCCCGAGGACGCATGCCGGAACCTGCAGCGGCTCGCGGCCGAGGGGCTTGTCGGGCGGTTCGGTTTCTTCGAGGCCATTGACTACACGCCGGCGCGGCAGCGGCCCGGACAAGCGAGCACGATTGTGCGGGCCTTCATGGCGCATCACCAGGGCATGAGCCTGCTGGCGCTGGCTTACCTGCTCCTGGAGCGTCCGATGCAGCGCCGTTTTGAATCGGATCGGCAGTTTCAGGCGATCATGCCGCTGCTGCAGGAGCGCATCCCCAAGGCCACGGACTTGTTTTCGCACACAGCGCAACTCTCCGAAGTTCACGCTACGTCGGTCGTTGCGGAAACGCCGATTCGGGTGTTCCGCAGCCCCGACACGCCAATACCGGAAGTGCAGCTGTTGTCCAACGGCCGCTACCACGTGATGGTCACCAACGCGGGCGGCGGCTACAGCCGCTGGAAGGATCTCGCCGTTACGCGCTGGCGCGAAGATGGCACGCGCGACAACTGGGGCACCTTCTGTTACATCCGCGATGTTGCAAGCGGGACGCTTTGGTCGACCGGTTATCAGCCGACGCTCGAACGACCGGAGAATTACGAGGCGATCTTCTCCGAGGGGCGAGCCGAGTTTCGCCGCCGCGATTCCGTCGGCGCCGGCGAGGGCGTTTTCGAGACGCATGCCGAAATCGTCGTATCGCCGGAGGATGATATCGAACTGCGCAGGGTCCGTATCACCAATCGATCGCGACAGCGCCGGGAAATCGACGTCACCAGTTACGCCGAAGTGGTGATTGCACCGCCGGCTGCGGATGCGCTGCATCCGGCCTTCAGCAATCTTTTTGTGCAGACCGAAATCATGCGGGAGCGTCGCGCGATCCTGTGCACGCGCCGGCCCCGTTCCTTCGACGAGCGAACGCCCTGGATGTTTCACTTGATGGCGGCGCACGGGGCGGAAATTGGCGACGTTTCCTACGAAACCGATCGCCTGCGGTTCATCGGCCGTGCGGGCAGCACGCTCGCTCCCGCGGCGATGAGCGACTCGGCGGCGCTGAGCGGCACCGATGGTTCGGTCTTGGATCCGATCGTCGCCATCTGCTATCGCATAGCGCTCGATCCGGAACAGTCGGTCACGATCGACATGGTGCTGGGGATCGGCGAAACCCGCGATCTGGCCTTGAGTTTGATCGAGAAATACCAGGACCGGCACCTCTCGGACCGCGTCTTCGATCTGACGTGGACCCACAGCCAAGTGGTGCTGCGGCAGCTCAATGCAACCGAGGACGATGCGCAATTGTATGCGCGCCTGGCCAGCTCCGTTATCTATGCCAACGCTTGGTTGCGCGCCGACGCCGCTGTGCTCATCAAGAATCGGCGCGGGCAATCCGGTCTGTGGGGCTACGCAATTTCCGGAGACCTGCCGATCGTACTGTTGCAGATCGGGGATGCGGCCAACATCGACCTCGTGCGTCAACTCGTTCAAGCGCACGCCTACTGGCGCCTGAAGGGGCTGGCGGTGGACCTGGTTATCTGGAACGAAGATCACGCCGGGTACCGGCAACGATTGCAGGAACAGATCATGGGGCTCATCGCCTCGGGAATCGAGGCGAGTGTGATCGATCGTCCGGGTGGCATATTCGTGCGGCCAGCCGAGCAAATATCCACCGAGGACCGCATCTTGCTGCAGTCGGTCGCACGCGCTGTCATCACGGATGGCCGAGGAACGCTGGCCGAGCAGCTCGACCAACGTGGTATCGCGGAACCGCGCGCGCCGCGCCTCGCGCCGAGCCGCAGGCAGCGTCCTGAAGCCGCTCTCGCCGTACCCTTGCCGCATCGCGATCTGATCCTGTTCAACGGGTTGGGAGGATTTACCCACGATGGGCGCGAATACGTAATTATTCTTACGCCGGGTCAAGTGACACCGGCGCCGTGGGTGAACGTTCTGGCAAATTCGCAATTCGGGACGGTCATCTCGGAAAGCGGGGCCGCCTATACGTGGGGTGAGAACGCGCACGAGTTTCGTCTCACGCCTTGGGACAACGACCCGGTGAGCGATTCGAGTGGAGAGGCTCTTTACCTTCGCGACGAAGAAACCGGCCAGGTGTGGTCGCCGACGCCGCTGCCGGCACGCGTGTCGACGCACTTCGTGATTCGGCACGGATTTGGCTACAGCGTCTTCGAGACCAGGTTAGACGGCATCTGCTCGGAACTATGGGTGTACGTGGCCGTGGACGCAGCGGTCAAATTCTCCGTTTTGAAGGTGAGCAATGAATCGGGCCGGCCGCGCAGACTCTCCGCAACCGGCTACGTCGAATGGGTGCTGGGTGATCTTCGTGCCAAATCGTCCATGCATGTGACCACGGAAATCGATTCCCAGAGCGGTGCGCTCTACGCACGAAATCCGTACAACACCGAGTTCGCCGATCGCGTTGCCTTCTTCGACGTGGATGACCCAGCCCGCACGGTGAGCGGCAATCGTACGGAATTTTTCGGGCGCAATGGTTCGCTGCGGGATCCCGCCGCCATGGACCGTTCACGCCTCTCCGGCAAAGTGGGAGCCGCCCTGGATCCGTGCGCCGCAATCCAGGTGACGTTCGATCTGGCGGACGGCCAGGAGTGTGAGATCATTTTCCGGCTCGGCGTCGGGCGCAACGAGGACGAGGCCGGCAGGCTGGTACAGCAATTTCGCGGTGCCGCGGCCGCGCGCAGCGTGCTCGAAGCGCTGTGGCAGTACTGGAACCACACGCTCGGCGCCGTCCAGGTGGAAACGCCCGACCCGTCGCTCAACGTTCTGACCAACGGTTGGCTGGTGTACCAGACGCTGGCGTGTCGATTCTGGGCGCGCAGCGGCTATTACCAATCGGGCGGCGCCTTCGGCTTCCGTGACCAGTTACAGGACGTGATGGCGCTCGTTCACGCGGAGCCCGGGCTGGTGCGGGAGCACCTGCTCTTGTGTGCGAGCCGTCAGTTTCTGGAGGGCGATGTTCAGCACTGGTGGCATCCGCCCTCCGGCCGCGGCGTGCGCACGCATTGTTCGGACGACTACCTCTGGCTGCCCTTGGCGGTGTGCCGCTATCTGACGAGTACCGGCGACATGCAGGTGCTCGATGAACCGGTGCACTTCCTCGAAGGCCGACCCGTCAACGCCGAGGACGACTCCTACTACGATTTGCCTGGCAGGTCGGCCGACGTGGCAAGCCTGTACCAGCACTGCGTGCGCGCCATTCAGTACGGACTGCAATTCGGCGAGCACGGCCTCCCGCTGATCGGTTCCGGTGACTGGAATGACGGGATGAACCTCGTGGGGAGGCACGGCAAGGGCGAGAGTGTTTGGCTGGGCTTTTTTCTTTGCGAAGTGCTGCGGCAGTTCGCCGCGGTGGCACGCGCACATGGCGATCCAGCTTTCGCCGATTCCTGTTGCAGTGAGAGGGATCGGCTAGGCCGGAACATCGAGCAGCACGGGTGGGATGGCGAGTGGTACCGTCGTGCCTACTTCGACGACGGTACGCCGCTTGGTTCGGCAGGCAACGCCGAATGCCGGATCGATTCGATCTCGCAGAGCTGGTCCGTGCTGTCCGGCGCCGGCGATGCGACCCGTTCGCGCAGGGCCATGCAAGCGCTCGACGACCGGCTCGTGCATCGTGACCAAAAGCTCGTTCAACTGCTCGATCCGCCCTTTGACAAGTCCAACCAGGATCCCGGCTACATCCGCGGATATGTGCCGGGTGTCCGGGAGAACGGTGGGCAGTACACGCACGGGGCGGTCTGGGCGGCGATGGCGTTTGCCGCATTGGGCGAATGCGAGCGCGCCTGGGAATTGCTGACCATGATCAGCCCAGTTAACCATGCGATTTCACCGGAGGCAATCGCAGTCTACAAAGTGGAACCGTATGTTGTTGCGGCCGATGTCTATGCGCTTGCACCGCATATCGGGCGCGGTGGATGGAGCTGGTACACCGGCTCGGCGGGCTGGATGTATCGCCTCGTCGTGGAATCGCTGCTCGGCCTCAGGCTCGAGGGCGACAAGCTGCGCCTGGATCCCTGCATCCCCGCGCACTGGAACGAGTTCAAGATGCACTTCCGGTATCGCGAAACCATTTACCACATCGTCGTCTCACATGCGCGTGCCGGTTCGGATGAAGCGGGCGCCCAGACGAGGCTGATCGTTGATGGCTTTAGGCGACAAGACGGGTGGATTCCCCTTGTCGACGATCATTGCGAGCATGTGGTCGAGGTGAACCCGCCGGCAAAGTAAGGCCCTGGCCAGAGGCAAATTGCCACGTTGCGCGCCGCCTGCGGACTGCGTGTCAGGACCAGATCCCGGAAACGTTCTTCCCCAAGGTTCGCGGATAATAAACGGCCGACCGGATCTGCTGCAGCTCTGCCAGACGGCGGTATTCCGACGCCAAACCGGATTGCTCACGTTCCAGGCGGTCGCCGGCGTCGCCTCCACCACCTTGCCCCCGCAGGTCGTGGCGATCGCCCCGCTCTTCATGATCGCGGTGATCGCCTCCACCCCCTTCACCGCCACCAATGGGAACGACGATGCACGCGGCCAGGGCGGATAGCGAAGTTATGGCGATTCCTGTGGTGATCATACGAATCGGTCGCATGGAAATACTCCCCGGTTGTGACAAATGGTTCTCGAAAATTCCGCGCGTTTACCTGACCTGGGCAGCAACCGCCGACCCGGGAGTGCAGGCGTAGCTTGCGAGCAGCATTAGAGCTGCAATGATGCGTGCAGGCGCATAGGAAAATGGAGCGATACTTTGTTTCATCATTTATCTCCGTGGAAGCTTCAGGTCCGGCGCTCCACTCGATCTGGAACTACCCCATTTGAAGTGCGACTATGCTCGATTTGCGATGGGATTTCTGTTCGCTTGCCCACATAGCGCCGCATTTCTGTTCGATGGCGCACAGACGCCATTGCCAATGAGCTCATGCCCGGACGGATAGCGCGGCACTTGAGAGACACGGCCTCGCGTTGCGGTTTGTATTTCGTGTGCAGCGGAGCTTGTTCGTCACATTGATTGTGCGATGGCGTACAGACCGTCCTGCGTGGATTCCGATAAGGTAAGCCGTTGAAGCGGCGGGATCCATCAGGAGCTTTGCCCATGGTGGCGGGCTGCAAGTCCCGCTATCAAAACAGAGAAATGTTCATCGGCAAGGGTTTTTGCGCTCGCGCAGCTCGATGAGGTGACGCGACCGCGGAATGCGAGACCCTCTAAGAAACCACAACAGGGACTGGGGCGAGCTCTAAAGAAGAACCGACCCGAGGCTGCGGAAGAACACGGCTGGGAGCACCGGTGAAGCGGTGCGCGTCAAACGTACGTAAAAGACTGGACGAATTGGGCAAGTTCGCCGGATTGCTGTGATGATGAACCGATTCCGAGCTGCGGTTGTCCTGATGGTCCTTGGTGCCCTCGGTGGATGCGCGTCGCTTCCGCCTGGCTCCGACCTCCCTAAAACCGCATCTGCGGCGTTTGCTCATCCAGAGAAGACCAGGTTCGGTCGCCAGTTCGGCGATGCCGGCGGCCAACATGGCGGCGACTCCGGATTTCGCATCATTCCGGTGGGCGCCGACGGGTTCCTGATTCGTATGCAGATGATCCACGCGGCAGAGCAAAGCATTGATCTGCAATACTTTATCTTCCAAGGGGACAATACCGGCCGGCTGCTGACCGGCGCCGTGCTGCGTGCCGCCGATCGCGGTGTGCGCGTGCGAATACTGATCGACGACGGAGAAACGACTACCGGCGATGAGCAGATCACGGCGCTCGAAGCCCATGCGTCCGTCCAAATTCGGATCTTCAATCCATTCGCCTATCGTGGCCATTCGAGCCTGATTCGCGCGGCGGAGTTCACCTTCAACTCCTCCCGCCTCGATTACCGGATGCACAATAAATTGCTCGTTGTGGACAATGCCATTGCTCTTATCGGCGGGCGCAATATCGGCGATCAGTACTTTCAGATCGACCCTGATGGCCAATTCGCCGACGACGACGTTTTTTCCGCGGGTCCCATTGTCCAGCAGCTCTCGGCAAGCTTCGACGAGTATTGGAACAGCGACCTGTCGATTCCCGCCGAGTCGCTTTCCGGTGGAAAATCATCGCATGCTGTTCTGAATGAGCATCGCGAGGAATTGAAGGAAGAGAGCCGGGAGGCGAAGGCCGACGGTGTCGATTACGTGAAGCGCGTTGCGACCGGCGAGCCGTTCGAGGGGATCATTTCCGGCCGCCTGCCATTGATCTGGGCGCACGCGGAGGTGGTCTGCGACAGCCCCGACAAGAAAAAAGTGGAAGCTGGCGCGATGGTGGGCAGGCTGATGCGTCGACCGGTGGCCAATGCCGCTCGCGCGGTGCAGTCCGAATTGCTGATGGTCACGCCCTACCTGATACCTGGGACAGGAGGAATGAAGTTATTCGAAGACCTGCGCCAGCGCAACGTACGGGTCCGCATCCTGACCAACTCATTGGAATCATCGACGGTGTTGTTGGCGCAGTCCGGGTATATGCGCTATCGGCAACGACTTCTCGAGGATGGTGTGGAGCTCTACGAGATCCGCTCGCTTCTCGGTAACACCAAGGGCAGCGGGCAGACGGCCGCAATATCGCGGAACGGCAATTACTCCTTGCACGGAAAGCTGTTTGTATTTGATCGTCAGAGAATATTCATTGGTTCGATGAATTTCGATCAGCGATCGATGCATCTGAACACCGAGATCGGCTTGCTCATCGACAGTTCTGCCCTGGCCCAGCAGATTGCCGCACGCTTCGAAGCCATGGTACAGCCGGTCAATTCCTACATGCTCGCCTTGCGTAGGAACGACGCGCGGGATTCGACAAGTCTGGTTTGGCGCACGGAGGAGGGCGGTATTGTCGTTGAATATGACAGCGAGCCCGCACGCAGTAGCTGGCAAAGAGTCGAGGCGAACCTCCTGTCTCTGCTGCCACTGGATAGGGAGCTATAAATCGTGAGTCGTAGTCGACCTTCTTGACGAGAATTGTGCTCGTGACCACGGTTACCCCATCAGTTTTGCGCGCCATTGCCATCGCTCGATCGGCTTCCTTCTGGGTATTGGCCATTCCAGTCAAATACACTGCACCGTTGTCGTCGGTATCGACGTCAATATGCCATTTTTTCATCGGCGAGCTTGGCCTTGTGAGGCAGATGCCCTGGCTGCGCAGGGCGTTTTGTTTCCCATATGTTTGGCAGCGTACAGACGCAGCTGGGAATTTGGTGCAGATTTCACCGATGCGTAACCAACGGCCGACCAGCACCATCATGGATGACAATCAATTTTCCTTCGAAACGACCCAGGAATTTCATCGACGCGTTGCAGGGACGGTCGAGGCCGTTCAAGCCGGCATCTGGAAAGCCGGAGTGCACGATCTGCTTGGCTATGCCACCGACTTTGGATTTGGTCAGAAGCATGGGGTACAGACCCTGGTCCTGAAAACGAGGCGCAAGTCCGCGTACTTGCGCTTGCATTGGGACACCATCTTGGGAGACAGCAGCGCGGATCGGCAAATCGTTGACGACGCGATCCGAAGCGCCATTACGGAGTTGGGCTGACGTGCACCGGGTGGCTACGACCGTTACGACTCGGCCCGGCGGTTCGCAGCGTGGCCGGTCGCTTTCAAATCCCCCAGCGCAGGGCCGCCGTGCGTACGGGTGCATCCCAGAGTTCGGCCAGGCGGTCATCGAGCGCGCTCAGCGTCAGCGAACACCCGGCCATGTCCAGTGAAGTGACGTAGCTGCCGACGAGACTGCGCGCGACTTTCAGGCCGCGCTTTTTCAGTTGACGGCGGGCGGCGTGGTAAACCAGGTACAGCTCCACCAGGGGCGTCCCGCCAAAGCCATTTACGAAGAGCAGCAGCGGTCGATCGGGCTGCGGCGCCAGGTCCGACACAATCGCCTCGACGAGTTCCTCGATAAGGACATCGGCTGGGGCCAGCGCCACCCGGCGGCGGCCCGGCTCGCCGTGGATGCCCACACCCATCTCGATTTCCGCATTCCCAAGGGCAAACGTCGGCTGGCCGACCGCGGGCACGGTGCAGCTTGTCAGCGCAACGCCCATCGAGCGCGTCGCCGCATTAACGGCCTCTCCCAGTCTCACGAGCTCGTCGAGCGTGGCTCCTCGCTCGGCTTCGGCGCCAACCATTTTCTCCACGACGAGCGTGCCGGCTATGCCGCGCCTGCCGGTCGTGTACGTCGAATTCTGCACGGCAACGTCGTCGTCTGTCCGGATGGTGGCGACCGGCATCTCGCACAACTCGGCCGCCATCGAGAAATTCATGACGTCGCCCTCGTAGTTCTTGACGATGAATAGGGCGCCGGGCTTTGCGCTGACCCGCTGCGCGGCAGCCACCATCTGATCTGGTGTCGGGGATGTGAATACGGGGCCCGGGCATGCGGCATCGAGCATTCCCGGACCCACGAACCCGGCGTGCAAGGGCTCGTGTCCGCTACCGCCTCCCGAGATCAACGCGACCTTGTCGGAACGGCGCTCCTTGCGTGCGACGTAACGAAATTCCGGATCGAGTTCCAGCAGATCGCCATGACAGCCCACCAGTCCCTCCAGACTCTCGTGGACCAGGTCGTCGATTCGATTGATGAATTTTTTCATGGCGTGTCTCCTATGCAAACTCGTATTAGTCTTCTTCGAGCAGGCGGCCGATTCGCAAGGCCACCTCCGTGAGCAGGTCCTCAAGGTGCCCATTGCGCTCCGCATGATGCAGGTCCGGGACCTTGAGCTGGATCTCGCGCCAGCGTGCGCCTTTGCCGGCTCGCGGCACGCGGTTCGGATGTGCCGCGGCATATGTCTCGAGGAAGCTGCGCTTCTGCGCCGGAGAAAAGTGACAGACTTCGAAAATACGTTCGACGTGACGCGCCGGGATCGGCACGCGGTACGCCGGGTTGGTGATCTGGGAAATGAAGCTGCGGTTCTTACCCAGTTCCTCCGCCAGGCGCAGCCGGGTGCCCGACGGTCTCTTCTCCAGGACCTCTTGCAGCACACGTTTGTACTGGGCAACGGCCGACAGATCGACGAGCTTATTCAATTGGAGGCGGACTCCGGCAATTCGCCCGAAAAACCGGCGATGGCGCTCCGCACGGCGGCCTGTGCCGCAGGCGCCAATGATAGCGCGCGCAGCCCGGTCGCAAGGAGTGCGGGAATGCAACGCGGGTCGGCGGCCATGTCGCCACACAGGCTGACGTCGATGTTGCGTGCGCTGGCATGAGTGACCACGTGTCGGATGAGGCCCAACGCGGCCAGACGCAATGGGTCCTGCAAGGACGCGAGCTGCCCGGACTCGCGGCTCGCCGCCGTCAGATACTGTACGAGATCGTTGGAACCGATCGAAAGAAAGTCCGCCTCGAAATCCTGGATCGATAGCGCGGCGAGCGGCACTTCAACCATCATGCCCAGCGCAGGCCGCGCGTGCGCGCACTGATCAGCGATGGCGCACGATCGATCACGCTGGCGCGGATGATCGAAAACGCCGGGGCGTTGCCGTGCAAGACGATGCCGGCGCCCCATACCACGCCGTCGAATCCGATCCAACCGCCCAACGGTCGGATCGCGAAGGGGTCGAATGCGCCGAACTCCTGCGTGCGAGCTGCCTGGTATACCGCCAGAACCGAGGACAGCGTTACCGCTTCGACCGCGGCCGCAGTACCGCAATCCGCGATGATGGGAAGTATATGGGTGCGAAACATCGCCGCGTCGACCGAGAGTTTCCTACATCTGCAGTATAGAGAGCCGGCGGGCGCGACTGAATAATTTGCCGGCGCCCGATGGTCCGCTGCGGATCGCGGCGCTGAGCGAACCGCCGCGCCCTGCTGCGCCGCAGTGCTGCGCCCACAATAAGAGTAAAGGAGACGATAAATGCATCGAACCAAGTTTTTTCTGTTGGCCAGCGCGCTTTAGTTGGCAAGCCTCCCGGTTCCGGCCGCCGCGGCGGACGTCGCAACGCCCGGTGTATTGGGCACGTCCCAGCCGCCCGATTTCCGCGTCATTCGCAACTACTATCTCGGCGTGCCTGTCATCGGCTTTGGTGCTCGCGGGCGAGTCGAGCGTGTGCCGGTCATTTTCCTGCACGGCAACAACGACACCCCCTTTCCTGCCGCATGCAACCCCCTCGGATACATTCACAACGCGGCCCAGTACCTTCTCGATCTTGGCTACCGGCCGTCCGAGTTGTGGGGTCTTGGGTACCAGGGCGATCAATGCGACCTGGCGCAGGAAATCGCGCGCAAGTCCGGGGTCAGCCACAGTACGGCGGCTGCTGTTCCGCTCCTTCGCGAGTTCGTGCACGCCGTGCTCGAATACACGGGTGCGCCGAGAGTCGACATCGTCGCCCATAGCCTGGGTGTAACGGCCGCGCGCGAATGGATGTTGCAGGACAAGGCCTACGGTCTCGTCCGGTCGCTGGTTGCGATCGACGGGCCGAATCACGGCATCATCGATTGCTCGCCGTCTCCGGACAACTACTTTCAACTGCCCGCGGACGGCGGCTTCGTGCCCAATAGCGCGATCTGCGAGGAATACGGCTCCGAGAGCACGCAGCTTCTGACCGTTCTCAATGCCGCCGGGGAGACCCCAGGGCCAACGCACTATCCACTATCTTGTGATCCGAAACGTGTTCCGGGCCTCGCCAGAGAGCGGCGATTTCGTCTAGCTTTCCGCCCAAGATGGGCTGCTGACTGCCGTGCCGGCGCAGGACCGGTATGGCAATCCGCATGATTTTTCCAACAGCGCACTGCTCGCGGGCGCACCCTCGATTGATCTGGTCGGGCAGGGGCAATTCGACCCGGTCCTGAATGCGGCGCACCTGGGCATCCTGAACTCGCCGCAGACCTGGCACGCGGTCTAGCAGTACTTGAGCAGGCCTACGGCGCAGCCTTGAGACAGGTCGTGGGTGCAGCGCGTTCTCGGCGGGCGGCTGCCACCCACGCCGGATCCGATGCCACATATGGCGCGCGCAGCTGCTGAGATCGTGACAACGAGCGCAAGGCACGCGCAAAGGACGGAAAACGCAAGCAATCGGGGTCGACGGGCCTCTAACTTCATCGATTGCAGAGGACCGCTCATGTCATAATTGTTTCCTAGACTTGGTTGCCACATACTACGGGGGAGTGCGGGTGATGTCGATACGGTCAACGATCCTAACGCAAGTCGAACAGGTCGCAAATGAGCAGAATCGTAAATTGGCGACGCTGACCGATGATGTTGTCCTCATGGACACGGGATTGGATTCCTTGTGCTTCGCGATCCTGGTGGCGCGTCTGGAAGATGCCCTAGGATTCGATCCGTTCAGCAGCGCCGACGACACCAACTACCCGGTGACGATGGGCGACTTCATCAAGTTTTACGAAGATGCCGCCCAGTGAGCGGCACTCTTTGCTGGACTGCCTGAGCGGCGCGCCGGACGGCGCGCCGCGTTCGCTGTACGGCGCCGAATTCACCGTTGATCTAAACGATCTGGCTCTGCGCTCGGCTCTTGGCGCCGATCCGCGTGCGCTGCGCTCCCGATCACTGCTGATCCACACGCGCGACGCATTGAGCGCCGCAGTCGCGCTTGTCGAGCTCGACGGTGCCGCGCGGCGCATCGTATTGTGTCCGCCGGGAATCGCGCCCGATTACCTGCCAGCCATTGCCACGACGGCCGAAGTCGACGGCGTGCTTTGCGGCGCTGAAGATACGCTCGCAGGGCTAGAGGGTCTTCCGAAAATCGTGATCGATCCCGCCACGCTCGCAAAGCCGCGCGCGCCACGCGCCGATGCCGTGCCGACGGAATGGATTCTTCTCACCTCCGGCACCAGCGGAGTGCCCAAGCTGGTCGTGCATACCCTAGGAACGCTCGCCGGCGCCATCGCCAGTACCGGCCCGCTTGCGGGGCCGCTGGTCTGGAGCACGTTCTACGACATCCGCCGCTACGGCGGATTGCAGATTTTGCTGCGCGCGCTCATTGGCGGGGGCTCGCTGGTTCTCACGGATGCGAGCGAAGCAATCGACGAATTCCTCGCCCGCGCGGCGCGCGCCGGCGTGACGCATATCACCGGAACGCCCTCGCACTGGCGCCGGGCCCTGATGGGCTCGGCGGTGCACGGCCTTGCACCCCGGTACGCGCGCATGTCCGGGGAGATTGCCGACCAGGCGATTATCGACCGGCTGCGCGCGTGCTATCCGCGAGCACGCGTGGCGCATGCGTTTGCCTCGACCGAGGCGGGCGTGGGTTTCGAGGTTGATGATGGACTCGAGGGTTTTCCACAGGAACTCGTGGGGCGCGCCGGCACCGCGATCGAGCTCAAGGTCGAGCAGGACACGCTGCGCATCCGGTCGCCGCGAACCGGGCTGCGCTATCTCGGTGCTGGGGCCGCGCCTTTGCAGGACGAAGATGGCTTTGTAGACACCGGCGACGTTGTCGAGTTGCGTGGCGGGCGCTACTATTTTGTCGGTCGCCGTGGCGGAATCATCAATGTGGGCGGACTCAAAGTCCATCCGGAAGAGGTCGAGGCAGTGATCAATCGGCACCCGCAGGTGCGCATGTCGCTCGTCAAGGCACGCAAGAACCCGATTACTGGCTCCCTCGTCGTGGCCGAGGTGGTTCCCGTCTCGGGCTTGCCCGAGCGGCCGCTCGGAGCAGGCGCCGAACACCTCAAGACGGAGATTCTGGATCTTTGCCGCGCCGCACTCGCACCCTACAAGGTCCCTGCATCGATCCGCATCGTGTCGGCGATCGATGTAACGCCATCGGGCAAGCTCACCCGTGTCGAAGCCTAGGGTAATCGTAACCGGAGCCAGCCGTGGCCTGGGCCTGGGCATTGCGCGCCGTCTCGGCGCAGCCGGCTATGAGGTCATCGGTATCGCGCGACGCGAGAGCGAGGCGCTTGCCACTTTGCGCGGCGCGCCGGGTGCCGGCATCGTACACTTTGTGCCCTTTGACCTTGCCGATATCGCGGCCTTACCCGAACTAGCGCGTGTCCTGCGTCGCGATTTCGGCACGGCCTACGGCCTGGTCAATAACGCGGGGATCGGCACTGCCGGCGTGCTTTCCAACATGCGTGATAGTCAAATCGAAGAGCTGGTGCGCCTCAACACGCTTTCGCCTCTGATACTGACCAAGCACGTGGTGCGCTCGATGTTGGCGGCAGGAACCGGTCGCATCGTCAATGTCGCCTCGATTGTCGGGTTTACCGGTTATAGCGGGCTGGCCGCCTACGGCGCAACGAAGGCGGCCCTGATCGGCTTTACGCGCTCACTGGCGCGGGAAGTAGGGCGCGCCGGCATCAACGTCAACGCCATCGCCCCGGGATTCATCGAAACCGACCTGACCAAGGCCATGCCCGCCGAAGAGCGTGAACGAATCGCGCGGCGCAGCGCCCTGCAGCGCTTGGCCGAAGTCGACGACGTTGCCGACGCGGTCGAGTTCCTGCTCGGCGAGCGCTCGCGCAGCATCACCGGCACCGTGCTCACCATCGACGCGGGCAACACCGCGTGAGCTCCGGCGGAGGCGCTCAAAATCGCCAGTCGCCGGCGCACAGACGCCGATAGATCGGAGCGTCGAGCGGGACGAAACGGCCCGCCTCGCTGTCACGTACGTAAAGCGGATCGGTGCTTGCGGCAGGATCGAATCCGGCTTGCGCCAGTTCGTGCTTCCTGGGTTTGAACGTTCCCGTCAGATCGAATTCGCGCAGCAGACGCACGAACAGCGGGCGGGCGTAGCGTGGCAGCGTCTTGTCCGCGTGTTGCCAGAGCTGCTCCAGGGTGAACTCGGGCCCTGTTATGAGCGCCGCCATTCCCGCCCGACCGTCGTGCCCCGGCACCGGTACGCCGTATACGAGTGCGTCGGCTACGCCTGGGCTGGCACACACGGTGGCGGCCACTTCGGTCGTAGAGACATTTTCCCCTTTCCAGCGAAACGTGTCGCCGACGCGATCGACGAAATAGAAAAAGCCTGCTCCATCGCGCCGCATCAGGTCGCCGGAGCGATACCAGGCGTCACCCGGCGCGAAGACGTCGCGCAGGATCTTGCTGCTGGTCGCGCCCGGATCGGTATAGCCCTCGAAGCGGCGTGCCGGGTTGGCGTCGTCCATGCTGACCTGACTGATGGCCTCCCCGACCTCGTCGGCTGCGCAGCGCACGCAGTGTCCCGATGCGTCGCGCATGGGCGCACTCGAGATGACATCGAAGCGCACCAGCTTGACCGGGAAACGGTGCGCAAGAAACGGTGGCACGCGACCCAGGGCACCCGGCTTGCCTTCGTAGTTATAGAGCGAGAAATTGGCCTCGGTCGCAGCGTAGAACTCGAAAATTTGCGGGATTTTAAAGCGATCTTGAAAGCGCTCCCAAATATCGGCCCCGAGGCCATTGCCGCACGCGATCCGGATCCGATGCGTGGCCTCGCGCGGGTGCGGCGGCTCCTTGACCAGGATCCGGCACAGCTCACCGATGTACTGGAACAGGGTGCAGTCCCAGCGCGCAATATCGTCCCAGAACTGGCGTGCCGAGAAGCGCGGACGGACGACCACGGATCCGCCCGTCACCAGAGCTGCGCCCACGGCCACGACGCCACCGACGCTGTGATACATCGGCAGGCAGTTGTACAGTCGGTCGGACGGTCCGGTCCCCATCATCCCGGCAAACCAGTGGCTCCATTGCATCGCCCGGAAATGACTGACGTTGGCGGCCTTGGGCATCCCGGTGGTTCCCGAGGTGTAAATGTAGAGCGCCCGATCGGTCCCGCTGGGCAGGGGGCATTCCTGCGGCGACAACTCGGCGTCGCTCAAGCGTGCAAGAATGGGATCGAGGCACGTTGGTGTGGCGGCATCGCCGCTCACGGCCCAGACGCGCGCGGGCTGGGCCTCTTGTTCCAGTGGCGGCCCGAGCTCGGACCAAAGGCTTGCGCCCACGAGTATATGTTTCGGCTTTGCCAGGCGGATCGCGTGCAGCAATGCGTCCGCGCGCAGGTGCACATTGAGCAAGGCCACCACGACGCCGGCGCGCGTCAATCCAAGCCAGGTGGCGAGATACTCGGGGCAATTTTCCATCAACAGGCAGACCACGTCACCCTTGGCGAGATGCTCCTGCAGCGCCCAGCGCGCATAGCGGTGGGAGCGCATCGCCAGTTCGCGGTGGCTCAGGCACTGTTGGTCGGACAGCAAGGCGGGCGCATCACCGAAGCGGCCTGCACATTCATCGATGACGATGGGCAAAGTGCGTTGCGGTTGGCGCGCGCTCTGCGCGGTCAACTCGAGCGCACGCATCCAGGCCTGGAGCGCCGATCGGCTTTGCTCGTCGGGTGCCTGACTCACATGTTGCTCCTGCGTTCGGGGGTTGACGGGAACGAAAGACCCGGCTTCGCGCCCTGCGGCTGGCGCGATGCGTGCGGAACTGATCTAATTATCGCCTTACACGGAGACCCTGCCATGACCGACCGCTTAGCAATCGAGGCCCTGCTGCAGGAACTGTATGCGGCACGGGTGCGCGGTGATCTCGATGCCGTGTGCGCTTGCTTTAGTGGCGACGCGGTGCTCCGCATCGCCGGCGCGAGCGATAGCAATCCGATCTCGATATCGGCGCGCGGCGCCATCGAGTTTCGACGCCTGCTCTCGATGATGATCAAGTCTTTCAAACTAAGCGAGTACGCGCCGCTCGCGGTCCTGATCGACGGATCGCGCGCCGCTGTCCATTGGCGAGTCCGCATAAACTCGCGCATTACCGGATCGACAGTGCTCACGGAACTGATGGATTTGGTCGAAATTCGCGACGGGCGCATCGCAAGCTACACCGAGTTCTTCGTCCCGCGCTGAGGCACGCCGGCCGTGGCTGCGCGCCTGCCCGGCTGGCTCACGCGGGCCGATCGAGCGCGCAGCGCAGCGATAGCGCCGCCTCCCGGACGGCGGACCGGGCTGCCGGGATGGCGCCGGCCATCCCGTAGTAGTGGTGGATCAAGCCCGCATGGCAGGTGTAGTGAACTTCGACCCCGGCTTGCTCGAGCGCCTGGGCATAGGCAGCGCCCTCGTCCCGCATGGGGTCGAATTCGGCAGTATGGATGTACGCGCGAGGCAGGCCGGTGAAATCGGCCGCGCGCAGCGGCGATAGGTGCGCGTCCGAGCGATCGATTCCTGCCGGACAATACTGGTCGACCGCCCAATCCAGCATTGTGCGCGACAAAAAATAGCCTTCCGAAAAAGCAGCGCGCGAGGCCGTAGTCGCGCATAGATCGGTCACCGGACACAGCAACAGCTGCGCGGCCAGCAACGGGTTGCGGGACTCGCGCGCGAGTTGGCACACGACTGCGGCCAGGGTTGCGCCGGCCGAATCGCCGCCAACCGCGAGGCGTGTACGGTCGATGCCCAGGTGTGCCGCGTTCTCGGCAACCCAGCGCGTGGCGAACCAACTATCTTCGAGCGCCGCCGGGTACGGGTGCTCGGGTGCAAGGCGGTAGTCTACGGAGATCACGCGCGTGCCGCTGTCGCCACAGAGCATGCGGCACAGGGCGTCGTGCGTCTCGACACTGCAAAAGACGCCGACGCCACCGTGAAAGTAGACCATACCCGGAGCCGGCCGGGCATCGACCTCGGCGGGCGTGTACAGCCGAATCGCAAGCTCGCCGCCGGGGCCGGCGAGCTTGCGGTCCTCTACGGCGACGGTGGGCAGGTCGCGCGGATCGAGCGCGCGCGCCAGCTCGAGCATCGCAAGACGCACCTTGCCGGGTGAAAGTTGATCCCGCGCTGCTTCCCCGCCGGTTGCGAGCATGTCGAGGATGCGGCGCGCGTGTCTATCAAGGGGCATGATCAGTATCGGTTGGCGCGCCTGGCCGGGAGCCAAGGGGGGCGCTGCGGGCAGTCGGCATCAAGGGCAGGCAGGCGCGATGAGACCGGTCAGGTCCGCTCCAGGAGTGCGCCAACCAGGTCACTGATGGCGGCTATGCAACGAAAATTGGCCGGGGTTATGCCGCTTTCGGGAATGGTGAGATCGAACTCGGCCTCGATGGCGAGCACCAGATTGAGCATGTCCATGGAGGACAGGCCGGCCTCGCGCAGGTCATCGCCCGGCCCGATGGCTCGCGTGATGGAGCGTTCCTTGAGTTGGCGCACGACCACGGCGGTGATGCGGGTCTCGGGTGTCATCAGGGGGCCGTCCGACGTCCTGGGGGCAAGGTAAAGCGGTCAGCGCCCAAAGGGCAGTGGGCACAGGTGCATTTTATATCTTAGACTAGAATCCTAGGCACGCCGCTAACCGCGAATAGTTTATAGGCAAATTACTGTTTTCGCAATGACTTGTTCTAGTAGCGGGACCGTGGCAAGCTGATCATACTGGGTTGTCAACGGTACGGGCACCGGCAATCCGGGATCACGCGAGCGCAGGGCGCTACAGCGCCCTGCCCGCATTTTGGCCCATAGGTCCGGCAACGCATCGATGCGCCGGGTGGAAGTGGACAACCCAGGACCCGGGCGAGGGTCTCGCAGATCGACTGGAGTTCCGATGAACAGCACTGTCAGGACCCTAAGCCAGAAAACCCAAGAGTTCGAGCCGGCAAGCACGGATGATATCCGCGAGCGGGCCAAGGCCATGGTCAGCGTCGCGGCCGAGCACGCCGAGGCCGTAGACCGGGATGCCCGCTTCCCGCAAGAGGCCTACGCCGTGGCTCGTTCAGAGCGGCTTTTGGGGATGCAGGTGCCCGTCGAGTTCGGCGGCCAGGGAGCGAGCGTTGCCGACGTGGTCGACGTCTGCTACATGCTGGGCCAGGCCTGCGCCTCGACCGCGATGATCTTTGCCATGCACTCGATCATGGTCGCGATTCTGGTACGTCACGCGCGCGCTAGTGCATGGCATCAGGGGTTCATGAGGCAGATCGCAGCCGAACAGCTGCTGGTCGCGTCGTCGACGACCGAGGGCTTGGGAGGCGGCGACTTGCGCTCCAGTTCGTGCTTCGTCGACCCACGCGGAAGCCAAATAAGCTTCTCGAAGGACGCCACCGTAATGTCCTACGGCGCCGACGCCGATGCGCTCCTGACGACCGCGCGGCGCAGTGCGGACTCGGCTCCCTCGGACCAGGTGCTCGTGGCGCTGCTCAAGAAGGACTACCGGCTCGATCCGATCGTCGGCTGGGACGTGATGGGTATGCGCGGAACCTGCAGCACCGGATTCAAGGTAACCGGCAGCGGCGTCCCCGACCAGGTCCTGCCGGTGCCATATGACCAGATCCACAAGCACAGCATGATGCCGATTGCACACCTGACCTGGAGCGCAGCCTGGAGCGGCGCAGCCGCAGGCGCTGTCGGTCGCGCCCGGCAATTTGTGCGTAACGCCGCGCGCCATGGTAATGGCCAGCTGCCGCCGGGTGCCGCGCACTTGACGCGCGCCGTCATGTCGCTGCGCGCGCTGCGCGCCCAAGTAGCCTCGTCCTTGCGCCGCTTCGAGGAGGCGGGAACGCGCGCCGAGATCCTCGAATCGCTCGATTTCCAGACCGCGTTGACCTTGCACAAGGTCAATGCGTCGGAGATGTCGATCGAGACAGTGATGAACGCCCTGCGTGCCACGGGCCTGGCCGGCTATCGCGAAGAAGGCGAGTTCAGCGTCTCACGCAGCCTGCGCGATGTGCTGTCCTCTTCCATCATGATCAATAACGATCGCATCCTGGCCAACGCCTCGAGCGCGGCCATGCTGGTCGACGTTCCTCCCTTTCTTCGGGATTAGCCGCCGGGAAGCATCCGCCGTAGCTCTCGCAGACTGCGGCGCCTCTGGGATTTTTAGCAAAAAGGTCATGCATGAGAGACACGTCACAGCCGCGAATCGACACCATCATCAACGCACTGCTTGCGCCGGCGGGCGCGCCGGGGGTGTACGCAAGGACCGAGCTCTTCGAGCGCGCCATCGAGGGGCTCATGCAGATGATCACCCGCAACCGCGAGCCGGCCGCGGAGGTCTTCACCTTTCCGCCCGTGATGAGCCGCGGTCTGCTCGAGACCGCCGGCTATCTGAAGAGTTTTCCGCACCTCCTCGGTTGCGTCTCGTGCCTGCGCGGCGACGAGGGCTCCATTCGCAAGGCGGTCGAGAAGGAAGACTGGGTCGAAGGACTGGGAGCGACCGACCTGGTTCTGACGCCGGCGGCTTGTTACCCGATTTATCCGCTCGTCGCTGCGCGGGGCGCGGTCGCCAACGACGGACAAACCTTCGACGTTTCATCGTACTGCTTTCGACGCGAGACCACGCATGAGGCGGGACGCCTGCAATCGTTTCGCATGCGCGAGAACGTCTGCGTCGGGACTCCACAGGCGGCCCTTTCCTTTCGCGACCGCTGGATTGCGCGCGCCGAGACGATCGCCAAGCAATTGGGCCTGCGCTACCAGATCGCGCCGGCGAGCGACCCGTTCTTCGGGCGCGTCGGAAAGATGATGGCGCTCAGTCAAGTAGAACAGGCGCTCAAGTTCGAAATGCTGATTCCGGTCCGGTCGGAGGAGGAACCGACGGCTTGCATGAGTTTTAACTACCACCAGAATCACTTTAGCGAGATCTGGAACCTGCGTACCAAGGACGGCAACCTGGCTCATACGACCTGCGTGGCCTTTGGCCTGGAGCGCCTCGCGCTCGCCTTGTTCGCCACGCACGGCCTCGATGTGCCCCGCTGGCCGTCCGCGGCGCGCCAGATTCTCGCCATGTAGCTGCGCGGCCCAAGACGCGAGGCACAAGGAGCAGCATGGGGAAGATGCGCCGGGAAACGATGGCGATCCACTTTGGCTACCAGACGGATCCGACGACCAAGTCGGCGGTCGTGCCGATTTACCAGACTGTTGCCTACGAATTCGACAGCGCCGAGCATGGTGCGGCGCTGTTCAATCTCGAAGCCGAGGGCTTTCGTTACACGCGGATCAACAATCCCACCACCGCGGTGCTCGAACGCCGCGTCGCGGCCCTCGAAGGAGGCGTCGGTGCGCTGTGCGTTAGCTCGGGACAGGCCGCGCTGCATTTCTCGGTCTTGAACCTGACGGCCCAAGGCGATAACCTGGTGTCGGTGCCCCAGCTCTACGGCACCTCGCACACCTTGTTTGCGCACGTGCTGCCGAAGTTCGGGATCGAGGTGCGCTTCGCCCAGAGCGACCAGCCGGCGGCGATTGAAAAGCTCATCGACGGGCAAACCAAGCTCGTATTTTGCGAGAGTGTCGGCAACCCGGCTGGCAACATCTGCGATGTCGAGGCGCTTGCCAATGTCGCGCACCGCCACGGCGTGCCGCTGATCGTTGACAACACCGTGGCCACGCCGATTTTGCTGCGCCCGTTTGAGTACGGTGCCGACGTCGTAATCCATTCGCTCACCAAATTCATGGGCGGGCACGGAACGACGATGGGAGGCGTTGTTGTCGACGGCGGCCGCTTTCCCTGGCAAGACTACGGCGCGCGCTTTTCCATGTTCACGCAGCCCGATCCGTCCTACCATAATCTGGTCTATATCGATCGGTATGGCGCGGCAGCCTACATCGAACGCTGCCGCAGCGTCTACCAGCGCACCATGGGATCGGTACTTCCTCCACTGAGCTCGTTCTTGCTGCTGCAGGGCATCGAGACGGTATCCTTGCGGATCGACCGCCACGTCGAGAACGCGCGCAAAGTGGCCGAATTCCTGCGCGCCGATGCGCGCGTCGATTGGGTCAACTACGTCGGTTTTCCCGAGAGCCCGTATCACGCGCTGGCGCAAAAATACCTGGGCGGGCGCGCCTGCTCGTTGCTGACCTTCGGTGTGCGCGGCGGATTTGCCGGCGGCACGCGCTTCTACAACGCGTTGGGGCTCATCAAGCGGCTCGTTAATCTCGGGGACGCCCGCTCCCTGGCGTGCCACCCGGCATCGACCACGCACCGCCAGATGTTGCCCGCCGAACTGGAGCTGGCCGGCGTCAAGCCGGAAATGATCCGCCTCTCGATCGGGATCGAGCACGTCGACGACATCATCGAAGACCTCGATCAGGCACTGGCTGCCGCGGTGGCCGTTGCAGATCCGGTCGCGCTGCACGCGTGCGCACAACCGGCCTGCTCGGGTATCGAGCCGTGAACGCCGCGCGCGCGTCCGTGTTGTCCCGGGATGGCGGCGCGACCGCGGACCGCCCGGCGCTCGTCATCGGACTGGTCAATAACATGCCCGACGCCGCCCTCGAGGCGACCGAGCGCCAGTTCCGCAGCCTGCTCGCTGCCGCAGCGGGCGGGCGCCCCGTAGAGCTGCGGCTCTTCGCGTTGCCCGAGGTGCCCCGGGGCACGGCAGGGCGCGCCTACGTGGAGACTCGCTACGAGGGGCCCGAGTCGCTGCGCGACTCGGGACTGGACGGCCTGATCGTCACCGGCACCGAACCGCGCAGCCCGCGTCTGGAGCAGGAGCCTTATTGGGGAGCTCTCATGGCGCTTATCGACTGGGCGCAGCGCCATACGGTCTCGAGCGTCATGTCGTGTCTTGCGGCCCACGCGGCCGTCCTTTGCCTCGATGGCATCGAGCGACGGCGATTTCCGGACAAGCTCTTTGGAGTGTTCCCTTGCAAGGCGAGCACATCGCACCCGCTGACTGCAGGCTTTGGCGACGCTCGGCGCGTGCCGCACTCGCGCTTTAACGACCTACCCGAGGAAAAGCTCGCGAGCGCGGGCTACCAGGTGCTGGCGCGCGCCGACGCGGTCGGCGCCGATCTCTTCACCAAGGATTGCGGTAGCTTGTTTGTGTTCGTTCAGGGTCATCCCGAGTACGACCGGCGCGCACTCATGCGCGAATACCGCCGCGATGTCGGCCGCTTCCTGGGTCGGGAGCGAGAGCACTACCCGCAGCTGCCGCAAGGCTATTTCGATGACGGCCTCGCGCGGCTGCTCGCCATTTTTCAGGAGCGCGCTCTTGGCCAGCGCGATCCGGGCCTGCTGTCCCAGTTTCCCGTGCTCGAAGACGCGTGCCTGCCGGAGGCGACATGGCGTGAGGAGGCGGTGCGGCTGTACGCGAACTGGCTGGAACTGCTGGAGCAGCGAAAATGCGCCGCGGCGGCGGTCGAGTCGGCCATGATGGCGAGTCCGCTGCGCGCCGGCCTCGGCGGGCAAGGCGCGCAAGATGCCAGCCATGGACCGTAGCGACATAGCGCCAGGTCCGGTACGCGCGCTGTTCCCTGCACGCGAGATCCGCACCTCGGTCGAGGATCGATTGACCCGCGTCCTGGCCGATGCGCAGGCGCGTGTTGCCAAGGGCTCGGTGGTGCCCACGCTCGACATCGAGCGGTTTCGCGCCGAGCTCGCGCACTTCGACTTTCGGTCGGCAAGACCGCTTGAGGAAATGCTGGATTGGACCGTGGCCCAGCTCGAGCACGGTTTGGTTCATCTGACCCATCCGCGCTATTTCGGTCTGTTCAACCCCGCGCCCTCCTTCCCGTCCCAGTGCGCCGACCGCGTCGCCGCCAGCTTCAATCCCCAGCTAGCGACCTGGACGACATCGCCCGCTGCGGTGGAGATCGAGGCCCACGTCATCGGCGCAATGACGCGGCGTGCGGGCCTGCCCGAGGGCGCGCGCGGCCACTTCACGTCCGGCGGATCGGAGGCCAACTTCAGCGCCTTGCTGTGTGCCCTGACGATGGCCGACGGGCGCTTCGCCGACGATGGCGCGCGCGCGTTCGGCGCGCCCGTGGTTTTTTACAGTTCGGCCGAGAGCCATCTCGCGTGGCTCAAAATCGCCCATCAGGCCGGCATCGGTCGTTCGGCGGTGCGGCTGGTGGCAACCGACGGCTGCGGGCGGATGAGCGCCGCGGCCTTGCGCCAGGCGCTGCAGGAGGATCGCGCGCGCGGTCGAATCCCGGTGATGATCGTGGCGACGGCCGGGACCACCAACGCGGGGATGATCGACCCGCTGGCCGAATGCGCCGCGATCGCCGAACAGGCCGGGGTCTGGTACCACGTCGATGCGGCTTGGGGCGGTGCCGTGCTGGCTTCGGAGCGCTGCGGCACCGTCTTGCGTGGCTTGGAGCGGGCCGATTCCATCACCGTGGATGCCCACAAATGGTTCGCCACCACGATGGGATGCGGCATGTTCTTGATCCGCAACGCCGCCGCCCTCGACAAGACCTTTCAGGTATCGACGACGTATATGCCGTCCAATCGCGCCAGTCTGGATCCTTACGTCAGCACCTTTCAATGGTCGCGACGCTTTCTCGGACTCAGGCTTTTTCTCTCCCTGGGTGCCGCCGGCTGGCCGGGCTACGCGGCGCACGTAGAGCGCGCCATTGACCTGACGGACCAGCTGAAATACGAACTTGCCGCGCGCGGCTGGCGCATCGCCAACGATTCGGTGCTTGCCGTCCTGTGCGTCGAGCCACCCGAGGGTTGCTGCGAAATCGCTACGCTCGTGGCCCGTGTCCTGGCAAGCGGGCGCGCCTGGGTTGGCGTGGCGAACTTCGAAGGGCGCAAGGTGATTCGCATCTGCGTCACGCACGGAGAAGCCGGCGTGGCCGATGTGCACGAGCTGGTGGACGTGCTCGAAGCATCCAAATCACCGGCGCCGTAAAGCGCCGCGATCAGACAAATGCCGGCCGCGCGCGCCGCCACAAGGAGAGCTCAGCCGATTGCCGGAACCAGACATAGTCGCGTGATTTCGGAGGGAGCTCCGAAGCGCTGCGGCGGACCCCAATAGCCGGTGCCGCGACTTGTATAGACCCAAAGATGCTTTACCCGATGCAATCCCGCGGTATAGGGCTGCTGCAGGCGCACCAATAGATTCCAAGGCCAGAACTGGCCACCGTGCGTGTGTCCAGAAAGCTGGAGATCAAATCCCGCCGATTCGGCCGCTGCGGCGGAGCGCGGCTGGTGCGCCAGCAAGACCTTGGCACCGGCGTTGGCCGGGGCCCCGGCCAGTGCCTCCCGTGGATCGCTGCGCTGGCGGGGATCGGAGCGGTGCGCGCTGAAGTCGGGCACGCCTGCTAGCACCAGAACCGCTCCCTGATGATGAAGCACCACGTGCTCGTTTTCCAAGACGCGCAGGCCCAGCCGCCGCACTTCGTCCTTCCAGGCCGCTGCCCCGGAGTAGTACTCATGGTTTCCGGTGACAAAATAGCTTCCATAGCGTGCCGTCAGACGAGCCATGGGCGCGACGTGCGGCGCAAGTTCCGCCACGGTGCCGTCGACCAGGTCGCCAGTCACGGCGATGAGGTCCGGGTGCAACGCATTGACGGCGTCAACGACGGCACTGACGTAGCCGGCCTTGATGGTTGGACCGACGTGGATATCGCTGACCTGCACGATGGTAAAGCCGTGCAGGCCCGCGGGAAGATCGCGCAATGGCACATCGACATCGACGATCCGGGGACGACGGCGGGCGCCTGCGAAGCCGATCAGGCTGGCAAGCGTCGCAAAGGCGGGGACAGCGATAGCGGAGATCGCTGCGCCGGAAGCACTGGTAGACAAGGGCGGGAGGAACCTGCTAACTTCGAGCGCGATATCCCGCACTACTGTCAGCATGAGCAGCGAGGAGAACCAGCCCATCGTCAGCGTGCCGGCCCAGGTAAGGCGGTCCGCCAGGGGTTGACGCCAGATAAATCGCGCGAGCAGGCCAAGTGGGACAAGCACGCAAGACAGTACCAACACGAACACGGCGAGTATGCGTGCGCTGTCGCTGATCGGCAGATCGGGTATCAATCTCATCCCGATGTAGGTGTGCAGCAATGCCATCACACCCGTCACGATCAATCCAACGCGAAGCAGGCGCATGGGTCGAGCTTATCAAATCCTCCGAGTGAGCCGCCTGCGGCCGGTGCCCACTGCCGCGAAAGGACAAGATTGCAAGGCAAGTGACTTTTTACAACTTCGAAAACCGCCGCCCGCCGGCCGCACACGGTGCCCTCTCGTTCTGCGCTAACGGGTCCCGCGGCATTTTCGGTGCTTTCCACAAGGTCAAACGATGGCTCGGCAAGAAGACTTTTACGCCCAAGTGCGCGGCCAGCTGCAGGAGATCCGCGATGCCGGACTGTACAAGTCCGAGCGCATCATCACCAGCGCGCAAGGTGCCGTGGTCAGGATCGCGGACGGCCGCGAGGTGATCAACCTGTGCGCCAACAACTACCTGGGACTGGCGTCGCACCCGACGGTGATAGCGGCCGCACACGAGGCCTTGCGTACGCACGGTTATGGGATGAGTTCGGTGCGCTTCATCTGCGGGACCCAGGACCTGCACAAGACGCTGGAGACACGCATCGCAGGCTTTCTCGGCACCGAGGACGCGATATTGTACGCGGCGGCCTTCGATGCCAACGGTGGGCTTTTCGAACCGTTGCTTGGAGAAAACGACGCGGTGATCAGCGACGAGCTCAATCACGCCTCGATCATCGACGGAATCCGGCTGTGCAAGGCCAAGCGCTATCGCTACCAGCACAACGACATGGCGGATCTGGAGCGCTGCCTGCGGCAGGCGGACGAGGAGGGCGTTCGCTTCAAGCTGGTGTTTAGCGACGGCGTGTTCTCCATGGATGGAACCATCGCCCGGTTGGACCTCATGCGCGCGATCTGCGACCGCCGGGGAGCGCTGCTGGGGATCGACGAATGCCATGCCACCGGCTTCCTGGGACGGACGGGGCGGGGCACGCACGAGTATCGCGGCGTGTTCGGCAAGGTCGACCTCATCACGGGCACGCTGGGCAAGGCTCTGGGTGGCGCGTCCGGCGGTTTCACGGCCGGCCGGCGTGAGGTGATCGAACTGCTGCGCCAGCGCTCGCGTCCCTATCTGTTTTCGAACACCTTGGCGCCGGCAATTGTCGGGGCGTCGATTGCGGTGCTGGACCTACTGGAGGCATCGACCGCGTTGCGCGACCAGCTCGAAGACAACACGCGCTACTTTCGGCAGACGATTGCTGCAGCCGGTTTCGACATCAGGCCCGGCGAGCACCCGATCGTTCCCATCATGATCTACGACGCTGTAAAGGCGCAGGAGTTGGCCGCGCGTCTGTTGGACCTGGGCATCTACGTGGTCGGGTTTTCCTTCCCGGTCGTGCCCAAAGGCCAGGCCCGCATCCGCGTGCAGATGAGCGCAGTGCACGGGCGTGAACAGCTCGAGCGCGCGGTGGCCGCGTTCACGCAGGCCGGACGCGAACTGGGCCTGCTCAAATGACGCAGCCGCGGATCCTGATCATCGGCGCCAACGGCCAGATCGGCAGCGAGCTGGCCGAGGCGCTGGTAGCGCGCCACGGTGCGCACGCCGTGGTCACGAGCGATCTCTGGTCTCCCGGGCGCGTTAGCGGCGTCGTGCACGAAGCCTTTGACGTAACCGACGCCGCGGCCCTTGCGGCGGCGGTATCGCGCCACGGCATTACGCAGGTCTATAACTTGGCGGCCGTGCTATCGGCGAGCGGCGAGGAATACCCGACGCGAACCTGGAGCGTGAACATGGGGGGGCTGTTGAACGTGCTCGAGCTGGCACGCGTGCAGCAACTCGAGCGGGTGTTCTGGCCGAGCTCGATCGCGGTTTTCGGGCCCGGCACACCGGCAGAGCAGACGCCACAGAGCACCGTGACGAACCCGACCACGGTGTATGGCATCAGCAAGCTTGCGGGCGAGCGCTGGTGCGCGTGGTACCACGCTAAGCACGGCGTCGACGTGCGTAGCCTGCGCTACCCTGGGCTGATCAGCTGGAAGACACCCCCGGGCGGCGGCACGACCGACTACGCCGTCGAGATCTTCCACGCGGCGCTCACGGACGGCGCCTACAGCTGCTTTCTGGAAGCGGAGCAGGAGCTCCCCATGATGTACATGCCCGATGCGTTGCGCGCGACGATCGAACTGATGGAGACCCCGGCAAAGAACATCACCGAGCACGGCAGCTACAACCTGTCCGGCCTGAGCTTCACGCCGCGGGAGATCGCTGCAGCCATAGGCCGCCGCATCGAGGGATTCACGATGACCTGCGCGCCCGACTTCCGCCAGGCCATCGCAGCGAGCTGGCCTCGTTCCATCGACGATAGCGTCGCGCGCCGGGATTGGGGCTGGCAGCCGCAATTCGATCTTTCGGCGATGGTCGACGACATGCTGGACAATCTTCGGCAAACCGTGCCGGGAAAGTGAACTCGCCCGCAGCACGGCGGGCGAGCTGGGGCCGCGGCGCTGGCGAACAGCGTGCAGCCGCCTCATTACAGGTGCGGGCGCACGAGGTGCTCGGTAAACCACTTGCCGGCGAGGGCGGCCACGACGGCGAGCGCGCCAGGCTCTTCGAAGAGATGCGTGGCGCCCGGTACGACTTCGAGCCGCCTTTGGCATTGCAGGCCTTGCAATGCGATTCGGTTCAGGCGCAAGACCTCAAGATCGTCTGCGCCGACGATCAACAGCGTCGGGGCCTTGACCCGCGCGAGCTCACCCGTGGCAAGGTCCGGCCGTCCGCCACGAGATACCACCGCCGCGACGCGCTCCGGTTGCCGTGCGGCGGCCGAGAGGGCCGCCGCCGCACCCGTGCTGGCACCGAAGAGGCCAAGGCGCAGGCCGGCCAGGTCGCTTCGCGTGCCGACCCAGGCAAGCGCCTCGCAAAGACGCGAGGTGAGCAATTCGATGTCGAAAACTTTGCCGCGATCAGCCGCTTCCGTATCGGTTAGCAAGTCAAAGAGCAGGGTAGCGAGGCGGTGCTTGTTCAAGGCCGTGGCGACGTACGCATTGCGGGGGCTGAGCCGGCTGCTGCCGCTGCCATGGACAAAGACGACCAGTCCCATGAAATTCGAGCCGGTGCAAAGCTGGCCCGGCAAAGCGAGATGCCCGATCCGTACCTCTTCCGGCGACCTCATGGCACTTCCCCGCTGCGTCGCGTCTGCAAGCGCGGATCGTGCGTGCAAGCACGCGTTCCCAAATGCTGTCAACGCGGCGATCTGCCGCGCCGTTCCGCCGCAAGCTATGGGTGATTTCCGCCGCATCGATACTAGCGGAAGCCGGGCGGCGTTCCTTGCTGCAAATCAAGACATCAGACCCCGGCCCGGTCCTGGAGGATCAGCTCGATTTCCTCAACGATTTCCTCCTGCCGCAGACGGTTGTCTTGCCGTTGCAGGTTCTCGCTGCTGCGGTCCAGATGATGTAGCGCGTTCTCCATCTGCGCCAGTCGCATTTGGTTTTCCACCCGAATGGCGTTCAAGAGCCGCGCCAGCAGCGCGTGGAAAAGGTAGTGTTGCATCACCTGCTCGGCCACCTGCCGCGCCGGCTCCTGCGTCAGCGGCAGGTACGCCCTGTTGCTCGCCGAGGGCAGGGCAAGGGGCAACAAGCGCTCGTTGCGCGCCCCCGCCTCGTCTCGAAAGCAAGCCACCAGTCCGGCCTCGCCGGGCACGAGCCGGCGCGCCTCGCCAAAGGCAAGCAAGATCCGGTCTACGGCCGCGGCTGCGTCCAGAGCGCCAATCGGACCGGGAACGAAGAAGCGTCCCGTCCCGTTACCGTCCATGCTCGCCGCAAGCCGTTCGCCCACGACCACGACCGGCGACTTTGCTTCGGCTGCGCACTGCCAGGCCCGCAGAACGTCGTCATTGAAGCTTCCGCAAAAGCCCCGGACCGATCCGAACAACAGCCAAACGTCACCCGCGCAGCGCGGCGGCCTGGGCGCGGCGGGCGCCATTTCGGCGAACGCTCCGGCCAGCGTCTGCACCACTTCGTTTTGGGCCTTCTCGCGCCGCATCACGCGGTGCAATTCGGCCAGCGCGAAGCTGCGCATCGCCCTCAGAATGCCCGCCAGGTCATCGTACAGCGCCAGCCGCGCCTCGATCTCGCGACGCTCGCTCACCTCGCCTCCGCCAGGCATTGGCGCAATGCCACCACCCAGTTTTCCTTCGGTGTGTCGACCGTCAATCCGCGCTCGGCGATGCTTGCGAATACCGCAGGCAGGGCCGCGGCGGCCGCGGCCGGCGTAAAGTTATCCAGCAGGCCCTGTTCGTACAAGAGCAGCCAGGCCAAATGCGCCCACTCGGGCAGCGGCGCGAGGCGATCCTGCTTGAGTAGGGCTCGCAGCAGCCGTCCGCGGCGCAGTTTTTCCTCCATCCCGGATTCCAGACGCGTGCCAAAACGGGCGAAAAGTTCCAGATCGAGAAACTGCAAGTAGTCGAGCCGTATCCGCGCGGCGGCCGACTTGATGGCAGGATGCTGGGCTTTGCCGCCGATTCGCGAAACCGAACGGCCGATATCGATGGCGGGCAGCATTCCTGCGGCAAAGAGTTTGCCGTCGAAGTAGATCTGGCCGTCGGTGATCGAGATAAGGTTGGTCGGGATGTATGCGGCGATTTCACCTTGTCGGGTTTCGACGACCGGCAATGCCGTCATGCTGCCGCCGCCGAAGGCGGGTGCCAGCACCGCCGAGCGCTCGAGCAGGCGCGAGTGCAGGTAGAAGATATCGCCGGGGTAGGCCTCACGCCCCGGCGGACGGCGCAACAGCAAGGACAGTTCCCGGTAGGACTGGGCGTGCCGGCTCAGATCGTCGTAAATCACCAGAGTATCGCGTCCGGCGCGCATCCAGTGCTCGGCGATGGCACAACCGGCAAAGGGCGCCAGGTAGCGAAACCCGGGCAGGGCGTTGGCTTCGGCAACGACCACGACGGTGTATTCCATTGCGCCGGCATTGGTCAATGCCTCGATGGTTGCCGCCACCGCCGAGCGCGGCTGTCCGATCACCACCAGCACGCACAGTAGCTCGCGGCCTCTTTGATTGATTACGGTGTCCAGAACGAAGGAACTCTTGCCTAGCCCATCGTCACCGACGATGAGCTGGCGTTGTCCCTTGCCGATCGGGATCAGGGTGTCGACGATCTTGTTGCCGGTGTACAGGGGCTGATTGACGAAGTCGCGCTCTAGGATCGGCGGTGCCGGTGCTTCGAGAAATCGGAATTCCCGGGTCTCGGGCGGCGCCAACCCGTCCAAGGGGTTGTCCAGGGGATCGACCACACGGCCGAGCAGCGTGTCGCCAACACCGACTTCCAGGCGCCGTCCTGTCCGTTGCGCCGCCATGCCGGCCGTGAGGCCATGCTTCTGCGATAGCAGGATGGCGCCGAGCAGCTGTTCGTTGAGCTGGAACACCAGTCCGGTACTGCCGTCGTCAAACCCGATCAGCTCATCGAGATAGGCGGAGGGCAGGCCACGAACCCACGCAATCCCATCGCCGATCCCGACCACGGTGCCGCGCTCCGATAGCCGCAGACCGAAGCGGTAGCCGGGCTGGCGCAATGGCGACTCAGGCATGCTTGCCTTGCTGCTGGAAGAACGCCAGTTCGTCGGCCAGGCTGGCATCGAGCCGGCATTGGCCCACTGCGGCACGCAGGCCGCCAATGAGCTCGGCGGCCTCCCGGAAGCGCACGTCCGGCCGCCGACCGGTGGCCCTCGCCAGGGCCTCGATCAGCGCACTGCGCTCCGCCTCGCCCAGCGGGCAGGCGCTCGAGATGTCCACCGTTTCCTGTTCCATCAACGCGGCTGCCGCTTGCCGCAGGCTCGTTCGGTCCACTTCGCCCAGTGCATCGAGATCCTCGCAGAACAGCTGCACGATCCGCGCGGTCAGCGCCGGCGAGGCAAGCCGCTGCAGCATTGCCGCCGCCGCGCCATAGGCGTCTGCAATCGACCGACGCCGCAGCGCCGCCTCGCGTGCCGCCGCCGCGGCGTCGGCGCGGGCGCGGCTCTTGGCTTCTTCGTCCGCCAGCTCGTGCCGCAGTTCATCCAGCCGCCGGGCACGCTCCTGCAGCAGCTCCTGCTGGAGCGTTTCGCGTTCCCGCTCGCGCTCCGCATTCCAGTCGGCCAGCCGGGTCTCATATTGCGTGCGTAGCGCTTCGGCATCGCGGCGGATGGTCTCGGCCTCCGTTTTGATCGCCTGGACCTTTGCCTGGCGCGCATCGAGCACGGCCAGCACCGGGCGGTAGAAAAAGTGCTGCAGCAGCCATGCCAGAACGAGGAAGTTGATTACCTCGAGTACAAATGTCGTCCAGTCCATTTGCATGGTGGCGTCTCCGCGGCCGCTACTTGAGGAAGTATTCGAGCAGCGGATTGCGGAACAGGACGATCAGCGCAACGACCAGGCAATAGATGGCCAGCGATTCGATCATCGCCAGGCCGATGAACAGGGTCCGCGTGATGGTCTTCTCCGCCTCCGGTTGGCGCGCCAGCGCCTCGAGCGCGCTGCTGATGGCGCGCCCCATCGCGATTGCGGGGAGCATAGTACCCAGTGCAATCACGACCCCGGCAACCACCGTGGAAAGAGAACTGAAAAGATGCAGGTCGCTCATGGGGTCTCCTTGGAGGATGAAACGCCGGCCGCTGCCGCGCCCGATTCCGGCACCTCGAGCCCGCCCGCGACGTAGATCAAGGCAAGCATGCCGAAGATGTACGCCTGTACCAGCGCTTCCACCACATGCAGCATGAGCAAGGGCACGGGCACCAGGACGCCGGCGATCAGCAGCACCAGCAATGCGGCCATTTCCAGGCTCATCATGTTGCCGAACAAACGAATCGCAAGGGCCAAGGTGCGCGTGAGCTCACTGATGATGTGGAAGGGCAACAGGATCACGCTCGGCTCGATGTAATGGCGCAGATAGGAACGCAGTCCGTTGGCACGGATGCCAAACCAATGGGTCGAGAAGAACACCAATGTCGCCAGCGCAGCGGTGGTGGAAAGATCGCCGGTGGGAGCCTGCAGCCCGGGTACCAGGCCGATCAGGTTCGCCGCCAGCACGAACAGCCAAAGTGTCGCGATGAAGGGCAGCACGCGCCGGGGCTCCTGCGGCAGGACCTCGGCGATGGCCGCTTCGATGGTGGCGACGACGCCTTCCATCGCGATCTGCCAGCGCGCCGGCTCCTCTGTCAGCCGGCGCGACAGCAGCGCAACCAGCACTACGAATACCAGCATGATGCCCCAGGTGGTCACCACTGTATCGGTGATCGCCAGGGGGCCGAGCCGGAAGGCAACAACCGCACCGAGTTCGCCGCCGTTCATGATTTGTCCTTGAGAAACCGGTACACGTTGTACGCACCGACGGCTATGCCGAGCACGATCAGGCTCATGGTCCAGCGCACCGAGTAGCCGGCGATGAGGGTATCGAGCCAGCGACCGAGATAGGCCCCGGCAACGATTGGCACCACGAACAGCAGGCCGAGCGTGCCGCCATAGAACATTGTGCCGATCCAGGTCGCCGGCCGTCGCGCCTTTTGCTCCAGGCGCTGCACATCGCGCGAGGTGTCGGCGAGCAATTTTTCCGGATCGGTCATTGGGCGATTGATTCTGCTGCCATTGTGCCCCTGCCTTCGAGGTCGGCGAGCCGCCGTATCAGCATGCGATCGATCTTCGCCAAAATCTGGCGCGCCGCGCTCAGATCCGAATCGTGCTGCGCCATCTCGCGCGCCAACCGGTCCAAGAGCGCCCCGGGCTCGTCGCCAAGGAAATAGCGCACCGTAACCACCCGCAAATCGTCGCGATCCAGACGCAGGATTCCTGCCGGCAGCGCAAGGTAGTGCCAGGCCCCGGCGTCGTCCAGAAAACGGGCCAGGCCGTAGCGCAGCGCCACGATCATGGGCGCATGACCGGCCAGGATGCCGAAGGCGCCGCTGGCGTCGGCGCCGATGAACTGCTGCACGCGCTCGAATCGGTCCGCGCCGCGCGAATCGAGCAAGGCAAGGCGAAAGGTCCTCATGCCGGCATTGCCCCGCGCATGTAGCAGTCCTGCTCGCTGCGCGCGTCGTAGCGGCCATCGAGGAAGCCTTCGCAATCGGAAAGTGTCTGTGCCAGCGCAACGCTGGCGCCGGCAATTCCGGTGTGATCGGCCACCACGCTAAAGGGCTGGGTCAGATAGCGCTGCAGCCGGCGCGCCTGCTCGACGATCCGACGATCCTCGGCGGAGAGCTCCTCGATTCCGAGCATGGCAATGATATCTTCGAGCTCGCGGTAGCGGGCCAGGTGCTCGCGAACCGCACGCGCGACGCGGTAGTGTCTTTCGCCCAGGATGCGCCGATCCATCATCCGGGAGTTGGATTTGAGCGGGTCCACTGCCGGGTAAATTCCCTTTGCCGCCTGCTGGCGCGAGAGGATGACGATGCTATCCAGATGGCCCAGAATCGTAGCCACCGCCGGATCGGACATGTCATCGGCGGGTACGTACACGGCCTGGACCGAAGTGATAGCGCCCGCTTGGGTGGAGACAATACGCTCCTGCAAAGAGGCAACTTCGGTCAAGAGGGTGGGCTGATAGCCTACCGTGGCCGGCATGCGACCCAGAAGTCCGGAGATTTCGCTGCCCGCCTGCACGAAACGGAAAACGTTGTCCATCAGGAACAGCACTTCCGTGGACAAGGTATCGCGCAGGTATTCCGCGTAGGCGAGTGCCGTAAAGCCGACGTGGAAGCGAACGCCGGGCGATTCATCCATTTGACCGTAGACGAGCACGGAGTGCGGCAGCACGCCCGCATCACTCATTTCATGCCAAAGTTCGTGCCCCTCGCGCATCCGCTCGCCCACCCCGGCGAATACCGACACGCCATGCAGCCTGGCGCTTACTGCATGCATGAATTCCATCATGAGCACCGTCTTTCCGACCCCGGCTCCGCCGAACAAGCCGGTCTTGCCGCCTCTCACGAAGGGGCAGAGCAGGTCGATGACCTTGATGCCCGTCTCCAGTATGCGCGTCGGGGGCAGCGTGTCGGCCAGGGTGGGCGGTGCGGCCAGGATGTCGCGGAATTCGTTCGCCGGCAGCGCGCCGCCGCCGTCGAGCGGTTCGCCGAACACATTGAGCATGCGACCCAAGCAGCTGCCATCGACGGGTACGTGCAGGGGCCCGCCGCGGTCGTATACGGGCATGCCGCGATACAAGCCCGCCGTCGAATGTAGGGCAATCGCGCGGATGCGGCTCGGATCCAAATGCTGGTAGACCTCCAGCACGTAACGCTCGTCACCGTCGGTGACGTCCAGCGCCTGCCCCAGCGGCGGCAGGTAGGAGCAGCGTACGTCCACGACCGGACCATGCGCCGCATCAATCCGTCCGACCATCTGAGGTTCAGAAGACATTTCACTCACCTATGCGGGGTTCCGGAGTCCGTGCCGCAAGCGAGCACGCGCAGTCGGACGTCTGGCCAACGTCGATCTCTGCGCTCCGGCGACAAATATACTTTGGATCCGCGTAGTGTCCACGGCGCAGGCTTTGCGGCGGTTCTGCTGCGCGCGGCCGGCGCTGTCGCGTGCCATCGGCGCCGGTGCACACGCTGCTGGCCGGCGCGGGTCGCCGCCACGCGATGCCCGGGAGCCTCAGAGCAGGCCAGCTAGCAAACTGCCGTTCGGGCTTCCGAGACCCGTACAGGCATCCCAGCCGGCCGTCGCGTCGAAGTCGCCGTTATTGCCTTGCGTGATGTCTCTCAG
>Ga0209415_10000651_pt1 | contig 64924 bp, 54 predicted proteins | sample PeaSoiSIISIP2007_FD_187696 | JGI IMG/M metagenome (GOLD analysis project Ga0209415, IMG submission 187696) | Peat soil microbial communities from Weissenstadt, Germany - SII-SIP-2007 (SPAdes) (version 2) | ecosystem: Environmental > Terrestrial > Soil > Wetlands > Peat | place: Germany...
TTGGCAGCCCTGCTCGATCTCGAAAGGGTGGGAAGCGACCGGTATCCGGAAGAACCCCTTTTCGCCGATCGTCTGAAGGCGAAGTTTTTACGCAAGGCGAAGGCTGTTCCGCTTGCCGAGGGTGAGGGGATGATGTTGTTGGCGATGAGCGATCCTCTCGATCGCTTCACCCGTGACGCCATCGCCATGGCGCTTGGTTGTCCGGTCACGGTGCTTGTCGCGCTGCCGATCGAGTTGGAGGCGGCCTTGGAGCGGCTTTATCCCGACCCGAATACCGCGCTCGCCGCGGCGGTCGAGACGGTGAGCGGCGACAGGCAAAGACCGGACGGGGATGATACCGAACGGCTCAAGGACCTGGCCTCCGAGGCGCCGGTGATCCGTCTGGTCAACCAGATGATCGCGCGCGCCGTCGAGACGCAGGCCTCCGATATCCATATCGAACCCTTCGACGACAAATTACGGGTGCGCTATCGCTATGACGGCGTTTTGCACGAGGCCGAGCCGCCGCCGCCACAATTGCAGGCGGCCATCATCTCGCGGATCAAGATCATGGGCCACCTCGACATCGCCGAGCGCCGTCTGCCGCAAGACGGCCGGCTGCGTCTCGCCGTGCGCGGCCAAGACATCGATTTCCGGGTTTCCACCATCCCGTCGCTCCATGGCGAGACCGTGGTGCTGCGGATTCACGATCGCAACGCCGTGGCCTTCGATTATGTCTCCTTGGGGCTGCCTGAGCCGGTGAGCAAGGGGTTCGCCCGGGCCTTGCAACAGCCCAACGGCATGGTGCTGGTGACCGGTCCGACCGGATCGGGCAAGACGACGACGCTCTATGCCGGACTGCTGCAATTGAATTCCGTGGCGCGCAAAGTGGTCACCATCGAGGACCCGATCGAATATCAACTGGCCGGCATCAATCAGATTCAGGTCAAGCCGCAGATCGGTCTGACCTTTGCGACCTTGCTGCGTTCAATCCTGCGCCAAGACCCGGATGTGGTGATGATCGGTGAAATAAGGGATCTGGAAACGGCGCAGATCGCCGTACAGGCCTCCTTGACCGGTCATCTGGTGCTGTCGACCCTGCACACCAATTCGGCGGCGGCGACCATCACCCGGTTGCGCGATATGGGGCTTGAGGATTATTTGCTGACCGCCACGGTCAAGGGGGTGCTGGCCCAGCGCCTGATTCGCAGGCTATGTCCGCACTGCAAGCGGCCCATCGAGGCGCCGGCCGAGATGATCGAGCGGTTCCACCTCGACCGTCGGGCCGGCAATGCGCCGATTGTCCTGCATCAGGCGGTGGGGTGCGCGAGTTGTCGCGGGACCGGCTACCGCGGCCGTCTGGCGATCGCCGAATTCCTGGTGCCCGACGAGCGGATCGAGCAGCTGATTTTTTCGCACGCCGATCATGACGAGATCGAACTGGCCGCGATTGCCGCCGGGATGGTGCCCATGTTCGATGCCGGTCTTGACGTCGCCTTGGCTGGCGAAACCACCATCAAGGAAGTGATGCGCGCTAAAAACAGATATTCCGTCTCCAAAAGCCCCCGCGCGCAGCTCATACGGAATCGTCGCCATGGCTTTGGCCCGCCATCGAGCACCGTCGTTTCGATCAACGAAGGATCAGGTCGCGCGTGACACCCTTTTGGTTTACGAAATGCGTTCGATGGCGGAAAATGACATTTCCAATCTTTGGCCACAGGACTGTCCCATGCTTCGTATCTTCGCCGCCCTTTCCGTCGTTTTGCTTCTCTCCGCATGCGGAAGCGCCAAAGATGACGATGACGACCAACCCACCGGCATGATGCGGCTGAAGTGCGGCGGCCTCAGGATCGAATCCGGCTTCACCAAGTTCGACGTCACCAGCGACAACACAGGCACCGTCCTTTTGTATAACGACCCGGACAGCGGCGCGCCGTCGATGCGCTCCATTCCGCCAGGACATCGCTGCGAGATTACCGCCGAACCGAAAGACTGATCGCGTCAATCGAGAGGAATATCGATTGGCGTGAAGGACGCCAGGAAGCGCGTCATCTCCTCGGCGGGAAGCGGCTTGCTGACCAGATAGCCTTGGATCGCGTCACACCCTAAGGCGCGCAAAGAGCGGGCCTGCCCCTCCTCCTCCACACCCTCGGCGATCACATTGAGAGCGAAGCTGTGACCGAGAGCGATCACGGCCTTGACGATCGAGGCATTCCCGTTGTTCTTCGTCATGTCACGCACGAAGGACATGTCGATCTTCAGTTGGTGCACGTCCAACTGCTGCAAATAGGCCAATGACGAATAGCCGGTGCCGAAATCGTCAATCGACAGCCGCACGCCGAGCGCTTTGAGATCGGCAAGCACCGTGACGGCGCGCTCGCGGTCGACCATGACGAAACTCTCGGTGATTTCCAGTTCCAACCGCGCCGGAGAGACTCCCGCCTCCTCCAAAGCCGTCTTGACCGACTGAAGAAGATGGCCCCGGCCGAATTGTACCGCCGAGACATTGACCGCCGTGTGCGGTGGCGACAGCCCCGCGTCGGACCATTGCTTGATCTGACGGCACGCCATGCGCAGAACCCGGTCGCCAAGCTCGACGATGAGACCGCACTCTTCGGCCAACGGAATGAATGCGGCGGGAGAAATCGTCCCTCTTTGCGGATGATTCCACCGCACCAACGCTTCGAGGCCGACGATCCGTCCGCTGACCAAGTCGATCTGCGGCTGGTAGTAAAGCATCATCTCGCCCTGGTCCAAGGCGCGGCGCAAATCGGCCTCAAGGGATAGGCGGTCCTTAGCGCGAACGGTCATCTCGGGAGAGAAGAAGCGCAAGGCGCCGCGCCCCTGCACCTTGGCCTGGTGAAGCGCGGCGCCGGCATTGCTCAGCAGCGTTTCGGCATTCCTGCCGTCGGCGGGATAGAGCGCGATACCGACGCTGGCCCCGACATAACAGCTGGTGCCATCGAAATGGTGGGGCTTGGACAAGGCGTCGATCATGCGTTGCGCGATCAGATCGACACCCAGACCATGGGCGTCGCGCTCGACGATGATATTGAACTCGTCGCCGCCGACCCGCGCGATGGCCTCGATACCGGGCAGCGCTTCGCGCAGCCGCTTGGCCACGGCGATCAACAAGCGATCCCCCGCGCTGTGCCCAAGGCTTTCATTGATCGTCTTGAAATTGTCGAGATCGACGAACAGCAGGGCGAATTCCGTAGGGCCATGTTCGGCCTGCTGAATCGCCAGACTGAGAAATTCGGCGAACAGGGCCCGATTGGGCAAGCCGGTCAAGGGATCGCGGCGGGTGAAAAAGTCGAGCTTCCGCTCGCTGCGTTCCAACAGCGTGGTGCGTTGCTCGACCAATTGCTCGAGAAACCGGCGCAACCGGCTCAATTCGAGATGCGTGCGGATGCGCGCGCGCACCTCGTCGATGTCGAAGGGCTTGGTGATGTAATCGGCGGCCCCGCAGCCGAAGCCCTTGACCTTCTTTTCGGCGGCATCGACCACGGTCACGAAGATGACGGGAATGGCATTGCCGGCGGGCAGGGCCTTGATGCGGCGGCAGACCTCATAGCCATCCATCTCGGGCATCATGACGTCGAGCAACACCAGATCGGGCGGCGGCGCGCCGCGCACCAGTTCGATGGCCTTGGCCCCGGAATTGGCGACCATGATGCGATAGTCGCTCTTCAAGGCCTCCAGCAATTCATGAATATTCTCCGGAACATCGTCGACCACCAGCAAGGTCGGGAGATAACCGCTGTCGGCGCGCATCGCGATATCCAAATCGATCGGGCTCTGGCGATAACGGCGCAGCGCCAGCTGAGTGCCCACACGCAGCCGCAGCAAATCGGGATTGACCGGTTTGGAAATATATTCGGCGATGCCCAGATCCAACCCGCGCGCCTCGTCGGCGGCTTCGGCCAACGCGGTCACGAAGATCACCGGAATATCGGCCGTCTCCTGGTTCGCCTTCAACTGGGCAAGGACCGAATAACCGTCCATTCCCGGCATCTTGACGTCGAGCAGGATCAGATCCGGCTGAGGATGCCGTCCGGCCAGCTCCAGCGCCCGTTCGCCGCTGGTCGCCGCGATGATCGCGTAGTCGTCGCGCAAAATATTCATCAAGGCGTGCAAATTTTCATGCACATCGTCGACGATCAGAATACGTGGACGCTCTTTGCCCGATTCAACCATGGTTTCGCCCCAATCACGTTGCGAATTGCAAGCGTTCACGCAAGACATCGACCAGCGCCAACGCCTCGTCGATTGCGAAAATGTCGGCCTTGGCTGAAATCTCGGTCAAGACCGGTTCATTGACGTCGCCGGCCAAACCGCCGCGCAATTCAGCCAGCAAACCCTCGGCCTCACCCAAATCATACTCCAGCGCTCGTCGCAGCCGTTCCAGCCGATCACCAATTTCGGTCCTGCTCAGCACGACACGCGGCTCCGCCGCCGCCGTAGCGGGCAAAACCGCCAAACTGTCGATATCGGCCATCACATACGCCAACAAGACCCGCATCTCTTCCAGTGACGCATCGTCCGGGACCTCTCCCTGCCTCAGCCGGCTGTCGATTTCAACCGTCTTTTCATAGAGCGCCACGGCGCCGATATTTCCACAAACGCCTTTCAGCGCGTGACAATAGTCCTCCGCGTTCCCCAGACGATTCTCCCGCACCATGCGCCGCAATTCGGCGACCGCATCGGGATAGTGTTCGCGAAACCGGCGCAGCTGTTTGCGATAGGATTCGAGCCTGCCGCCAATGCGGCGCACGCCTTCCCGCGCGTCAAGACTGCCCAACGCCGCCAGATCGGCCGGAAACTCCACCGCCGCCGAAGCCGTCACCGCGAATGGCCTGGCTGTCGCCATGCGATCTTGCGGCAGGTGAATCCATTTGACCAAGGCGGACAGCAATCGCTCGGGCACGATGGGCTTCGTCACATGATCGTTCATGCCGGCGGCCTGGCTCTTTTCGGCATCATGCGCCATCGCCAACGCCGTCATGGCGATGATCGGCAACGTGGCAAAACGCTCGCCGCCCGGCGCCTCGGCCAAGCCCCGGATCAGCCGCGCCGCCTGCAGGCCATCCATCACCGGCATCTGAATATCCATCAGAACGGCATCGTAGGATTGCTGCCGCACCTTGTCGACGGCCTCCCGGCCGGTCACCGCCTCATCGACGTCGATGCCCTCGCTGCGCAACAGCTCGCCAGCGAATTCGCGATTGATGTCATTGTCCTCGACCAGCAGGAGGCGCGCCCCCGTCAGGCAACCGGCCGTGACGGATCCGGCTGCGCGGGTGCCTTGCCTGTCCGGCTTGTCGAGAATCTGTCCCCGGCCAAGAACCGAAAGGATGGTGTCGAGCAATGTCGACGGCGAGACCGGCTTGATGAGGAACCCGTCCACACCCGCCTGTTCGGCCAACCGGATCACGTCCTCGCGACCATAGGCGGTAACCATCACGACCTTGGGCTGCGGCGCGATGGCCGTGTCGTTATGCAACCGCTGCGTCACCTCGTCGCCATTCATGCCGGGCATGCGCCAATCCATCAACACCAGATCGATCGGCTTTCCGCTGGCCGCCTTGATCGCGGCCAACGCCGCCGGTCCATTGGTGGCGACGCCAACATCAAGCTGAAAGAATCTCAGCATCTCGGTCAAGATCTCGCGGGACACATCGTTGTCGTCAACCACCAGCACGCGGATGCCCTTCAACAACGGCCCGACCTGCTCGACCAGCTGGCGCCGATAGGCCTGCGCCTGACGCGAGATCTTGAGCCGCACCGTGAAGCAGATGGTCGTTCCCTTGCCGGGCTCCGACTGTTCGACCCAAATGCGGCCCCCCATCAGCTCGACCAGTTGCTTGGCGATGGCAAGTCCCAAACCGGTCCCGCCAAACCGCCGCGTCGTCGTCTGATCGGCCTGGGTGAATTTTTCGAACAACTTCCCTTGTGCGTCCTCCGTCATGCCGATGCCGGTGTCGCGCACGCTCACCTGCATGACGATGACATCGTCCGTCTGGGAAAGGGCGCGAAACGCCAGTTCGACTTCCCCTTGCTCGGTAAATTTGATGGCATTGCCGCAAAGATTCCGCAATACCTGGCCGAGCCTCAGCGGATCGCCGATCAATGTCGGTGGAATCTGCTGGTCGTAGCGGATCAGGAACTCGACGCCCTTTTGCCCGGATTGCAAACCGACGGTATCGGAGAGCTGCTCCAACACGGCGTCGAGGCCGAATTCGACTTCCTCGATCTCCAGTCTTCCGGCCTCGATCTTCGAAAAATCGAGAATATCGTTGATGATTCCCATCAAGGAATGGGCGGCGTTCTGCGCCTTGGACAAATAGTTGTAGAGCGACGGCGGCAAATCCGGCTTGAGGGCGAGGTACAACATGCCGAGAACCGCATTCATCGGCGTGCGGATTTCGTGGCTCATATTGGCCAGAAACTCCGACTTCATCCGTGTCGCTTCTTCGGCCAGGCCTTTTGCCTTCAGCATCGCCTCGCGAGCAGCCCGTTCGGCGGTGATATCCTCGATAACCGAGACAAAACCCTTGTCCAGATCGGCAACGTCAATGGCGCGGCCGGACATCCGAACCCAAAACGGATCGCCATCCTTGTGCTTGACCAATTGTTCGCGAACATGCGTTCCGCCCCGCCGCGTCTGCTCGTAGACAGGCTCGCCACCGGCAATCCAATCGGCCTCGTTGACATACCAGATCCGAGTGGGCTGGCCGATCTGTTCGCCCTCGGCATAGCCGAACATCTCGTCCATTCTCCGATTGCAGCGCAGAATGACCCGGTCCTTCATCTGCACGATGCCGACGCTGGCGGAATCGAAAATCGCCCGCAACTCGGCGGTGCGCACCTTGATACGCTCTTCGAGGTCTTCGTTGACCGCCTTGAGGCGCGCCTCGCTCTCGGCCAGGGACTGGTTGGCGCCAACCAACTCCCGACTGCGCGCCTCGATGGTTTCGAACATCTCGTTGAGCGCCTGGATCAGTTCGCCCACTTCGTCCTGAAAGGGGTAATCGCGTTTCTCGACGAGAATATCACCGGCTTTGGACCGCCAGCCCGCCACGGTTCCGGCCACCCGGGTCAGACTGTTCGACAGGCGGAAACGGATGGTCCACGAAAACATAAGCCACAGACCGGTGGACGCGACGATCGAATTCAGCAACACGATGAAGAAGCTGTATTTGATGCGCGCCCACAGGACCTCGTAATTGGAATAAAGGTCGAGATAACCGATCAAGCCTCGTTCGCCGGCCTCCGATTGATGGTAAAGCGGCACCAGTTCGCGTTTGTATGCTGTGGAAACCGAGCCGCTCCGTCCGTCTGGCGCCGACCGCAGGTCGCCGTCGGCAATGAGGACGTCGCCTTCCTCGGTTTTGATCTGAACACCGCTGACGATGGCGTTTTGCCTGACGCCACGGGCCATGAAGGCGAGGCGTTCGGCATCCAACTCCCACACCGCTTGCGTGACGCCCGGCTCGACGGTGCGCCCCAAGGAGGCCAAATCGTCGGAAATGACCTGACTTAAGGAATAATACTCAATGGCAAGTTGGATCCCGGTCACACTGAGCACAAGCAACAGATACCAGGGAAGCATTGTGTAAAGAAGGCGTCGGGCCAGCGTTTGCGTCGAAACCATTGGCCCTCCTTTCCGGAAAATAGATCGAAATGTAAAAATTACGTAAATATCTCTATTTCGTCCTATCGCGATTCCTATTTTCCAATTTTTTTAAGTAATGGTCAATCCAAGCTTGATCCAATCATTTGCGATCGGCGGCAGGCCACCACCAGCTTGTATCCGGCGGCACCGCGTTTGCCGGCAGCAATGGGTTGTCAAGATGGATAACGTGTCTATTTTCTTTTCTTAACGCTGCGATCTCGGTGGCATGATATCTCTCAAAGAGATTTTGAAATGAACCATCGGCCAATGACCGCGTAAGACCACGCTCTATTTTCTCCGCCAGATCCGAATTTCCTTTTTTTACCCAGAAATATATTGGGAATGAAAAATATAAGGCTTTTGTTTTCTCTATCGATAGTTGCGGAAAATTCTTTTTGTGCTCATCGATTTCACGCTGCGCTTCGTTCAACCCCCTGGGGAACGCATCGAATCGGCTGGCCGCCAACATTCCAAAGAGATTTTCGTGGCTGGAAGAGGTAATGACCGTAAAGCCATTCGCCCGCATGATCGGCACATCGGCCCATTGGCTGTTGAGACCAAAGGTCAATGTCTTGCGCAACGACACATCGTCCATTTGCGCGATGCCCGGCTGGTCCGCGGAGCGGATGACCAACAATCGGAAGCCGACGAGCCCTCGCAGAATATCGATCCGGATGGGCCGCAGCTTTTCTTCGCGCTCGTCATTCGTCCCCAGCGCGATGACATCGATGCCGCCGGACTGCAACAACATGACGCCCCGATTTTGCGTCACCTCTTCGGCGTAAGGCTCCAACCGAAACGGTCCATCTTCCTTTTCCGTATGCGCCAAAGCCGTTTCAAGAAGCTTCCAACGAAATTCGTAAATCGACCCGACGGGAAAATAGCGCAGCACGGTCTCGGCCGCCATAGCCGGCCCGGCTCCTCCAAGCATCAGGCAGAACGCGAATAAGCCCCTCGCGAGGACGTGCTTCGATCGATTTCTCATCGGAATCGCCATGACATGATTGGAATGCCCCTCTTCGCTTATGAGGCCGCCCGACGACAAAATCAATTTTATTGAGCCGGCGCGAGAAGATACCGGGTGGCGTGCAATTGCTATTTCACACTCGATTGAACCCACTGGGCCTTGAACATAAATCCAAAAACGTTTTCCAACGTCTTGACGATATCGGCGGACAGATCCGGGCCAATTGGCGAACCGTCCGCATAGAGTGTATTTTCCAAAGAAATCGTTAAATTTGGCACAACACTGCCACGAACATATGACTGCTCGACGCTTGATTCTATCTTTTGTATTTCTTTTCCAAGTTTTTCTTCAAGAACTCTTTGTAGCATCGGCTTTTGGCGCGAATCGGGCAAGGTTATATACTTAATCGCGCTTTGCCTTAGCCCAAACAATTTCTTCGACAGGCGATCATCTCCGTTTTTCTGATCTTTTTCTGCCTGGTCGTAGAGAGCCTTCATATCCTCCGGCCCGGCGGGAGGCCCGATCAAAAAACTGGCTTGTTTAGCGTGACCCGCCATAAAGTCCTCCGTTCACATGGTCTGCCGGTCACATGGTCTGCCGGCGCAGCAATTCGCTGACGATCTTATCCGATTTTTGACAATGGAAAATAACTTCGGGCGCATTCAGGCGCGCCGCCTCGACACTGATGGTTTTCAGCAAGCTCTTCATTTGCCGCAGCAGATCGGCCGGCAAGACGAGTTTGGCGAGATCGGTCATCGACAGACACCTTCGATGCATGATGCAAACCCCATCGGACGATCCTGCAAAAGCTGCCGATGAGAAGAAATTGCCGGGCCGACGCGAACGATCATTCGCCGCACTCCGCCGTCATGAACGGTCTGTCGGGAACGGTTTCTTCGACGACCCAACTGCGGATATCGGGAAAGACGGTTACTTGTTCGCGCAAGCGTAACAAGGCGACCTCCTGGGAGGTTGGCGCGTCGCACTCTGTCCGTCCACCTGGCATCGTCTGCCAACAAAGTCGAAAGCTTTCCATCATATGCCCTCCCGCGCCGGTCCTTGGTTCGAAGACCGGAGGATCGACGCTTAACCGCGATCATCCGAATTCGAAGCAATAATTGCGCCAGACTCGTCGTGTACTGACGCAAACAGAATTTTCTGTTTGCGTCAGTACACGAGACTCATAAAAGGCCCCGCTAAGGCTGAGGGACAGAAAAAGCTAGCCCGGCGAGGCGCTCTCCGTCCGATTTCCGTAACGATCCCTTGACGGAACGGCCAATCGGACCAAATTATCACTCTGGTGGTGCCGCTTGGACCACCGGTTAAGGGTGCCGTCCCGGACCCGAAACCGTGCTCGCTCAATCATTGAGGAGGACGCTGTCAATGACTCGCGTTTCGTTATTCAATAGCCCGTTGCTGCTTGGTTTCGACCATTTCGAACGGGTTCTCGATCGTATCTCGAAAACCTCCGCCGAGGGCTATCCGCCCTACAATATCGAGCAGATCGGCGATCATGGCCTGAGAATCACGTTGGCTGTCGCCGGCTTTTCGATGAGTGATCTGCAAGTCGCCGTCGAGGACAATCAATTGGTCGTCCGCGGCCAACAAAACGATGACGATCAAGATCGCGTCTTCCTGCACCGCGGTATCGCGGCACGCCAGTTTCAACGCGCGTTCGTCCTGGCCGAAGGTATCGAAGTCAAGAACGCCACCATGGACAACGGCTTGCTGCACATCGATCTCGAACGACCGGTTCCGGAAATCCGAGCTCGCGTCATCAAGATCGAGAAAGCCCCGCAAAATCAGGTTGCCGCAACCATCGATCTCGGTCCCGACAAATGAGCGGACTTAACGATTTAACAGGAGGTCGATCATGAACGAAGATTCCCACAATATTCCTTCGCCGTGGCGGGCCATGTCGGTACAAGATCTGGCGCTTTGGGGCATGCAGGATATCGCTTATGTCAAGCGGGTGGTGGTCAACGACGAGGTTCGTTGGTCGATCCATGGCGCCGACGGCACCAATATCGGCATGGCTCCCGCCCGCGATCTGGCATTCGCCGCCGTTTCCCAACATGATTTGGAACCGGTGAGCGTGCATTGAACAGCCCTCAGTCGCCGGGCGCGGGCCTCCGCCCGCTTGGCTCTCGCGCGAACGATCGCGCGGGGCCTCAATGGCCCAGCCGCGTGCAAGCACGCTCCGTCCCTCATTTTCAACATCGTCTGTGGTAACCCAACCGGAACGAAGCGAAGCTTCGTGACTAGGCCATTGAGGCCGCCGCAGCGTTGCCGCAGCGCCAGCGGAGGCAAAAGCGAGGAAGCCAAGGGGCCGGAGGGCCCCGCCCGGCGCTTGAGGGCTATTTAGAACAAAGCGGGCTTGCCCGCGCCCGCGCGGCTTTAAGCCGCCCGACTAGCGGGACTTTCGGTCAATAACGCGTAGAGACCTTCGGCCGAATCGGTTCCCCGCAGTTTTTCGCAAACCGTCTTGTCGCGCAGCAGGCGCGAGACGCGGGCCAAGGCCTTGAGATGGTCGGCACCGGCCGACTCGGGTGCCAGGAGAAGGAAGATCAAATCGACCGGCTGTTCGTCGATGCTGTCAAAGCCAATCGGCTTTTCAAGGCGGGCAAACAGGCCGTAAAGGCGGGGCAGATTGGAGAGTTTCCCGTGCGGAATGGCGATCCCATTGCCAACGCCGGTCGTCCCCAAACGCTCGCGCTCCAGCAACACATCAAAGATGGCCCGCTCATGCAGGCCCGTCAATTCGGCGGCGCGTCGCGCCAGTTCCTGTAAAGCCTGCTTCTTGCTGGTCGCCCGTAAATTGGGCACCACGCTTTCCGGGCTGATCAAGTCAACGATCTCCATCGCAGGTCCTCATCGTGGAATTAGTTGGCGTCATATGCGAACGCCACGCCAGTTGGACAAGCCATCGGAAGAAATCCATTCCGGGCAGCACATTCATCCGGCACGCCCCACAAACTATTTCCTCGCCTGGCGCCACAAACGCCAGAAAGCCAGCCTTGCAGGTCCATAAGGCGCCGGACAATAGGCCCGTCGTTTCGGCGAGTCAAGTGAACGCCAACACGCCCCTGCCCTGCCAAGCCCATCAACTTGCCGCAGCCTTTTCACGGCGCCTTTGCACCGACGAATTAATATGCATGGCTTCGCGATATTTCGCCACCGTCCGTCGCGCGATCTCCACGCCGTCGGCTTTCAATATTTCGACGATCCGATCATCGGACAAGATATCTTGCGGATTCTCGGCGTCGATCAAAGCCTTGATACGGTGACGAACCGATTCCGCCGAATGCGCTTCGCCGCCATCCGAACCGGCAATGGCCTGGGTGAAAAAATATTTGAGTTCATAGATGCCCCTGGGTGTCGCCATATATTTGTTGGCGGTCACCCGACTCACCGTGCTTTCGTGCATGCTGATGGCGCTGGCGATATCGCGCAGCACCAACGGGCGCAAATGCTGGATGCCCCTTTGGAAGAAGGCCTCTTGCTGTCGCACCAGTTCGGATGCCACCTTGAGAATGGTGGTCGCTCGCTGATGCAATGATTTCACCAGCCAATTGGCCGATTGGAACCGCTCGGAGAGGTAATTCTTCTCGTCCTTGCTGCGCGCCGACGTCGCAACCTTGGCGTAGTAGCGGGTATTGACCAGAACACGCGGCAAGGTATCGCTGTTCAATTCCACGATCCAACCGCCGCCCGGCGCCGGGCGCATCAACACATCGGGTGTGATCGGTTGCGCCAAAACATGATCGAAAATCAGAGCCGGTTTGGGATCAAGCGCTCTGATCTCGCCGATCATTTCGGCCAAATCCTCGGCATCGACGCCGCAAACGCGCATCAGGGCCGTCAGTTCGCGGCGCGCCAACATGTCCAAATGCTCGATCAGACATTGCATTGCGGGATCGAAACGATTTTTGTCTTTCAGCTGCAACGTCAAGCATTCCGCCAGATTTCGGGCGAAAATCCCCGGTGGATCGAATCGTTGCAAGCGCTCCAGAATGGCTTCGACTCGATCGCGCGCACAGCCCAAGGTCGCCGCCGCCTCATCGAGAGATCCGATCACATAGCCGGCGTCGTCGACCATCTCGATCAGATGCAATCCAATCAGACGATCGGCGGGATCGCTCAAATCGACATTGAGCTGACCGACGAGATGATCGCGCAGATTGATGTCGCGGGCCACCGTCTGCTCGAAATTACCGTCGCTGTCTTCGAAATCGAGCCGGCCACCACGGCCGCCCCAATCGGTCAGACTGTCACCACCGCCATCGGCCGCGCTGTCATTGTTCCAGGTATTGTCGTAATCGAGATCGAGCGGCGCCTCTTCCTGTTGCCCCGGCAAGGCGTCGACCAGTTTCTCGTCGGCGCTGGTCCGCAAGTCCGGTTCGACCGGGGCCTCCTCGCCGGGATTGCGTTCGCGATCATCCGCCTCAAGAAGAGGATTGCTCTCCATCTCCTGTTCGACGAAAGCCGTCAATTCGAGATTGGACAGTTGCAAAAGCTTGATCGCCTGCTGAAGCTGCGGCGTCATAACCAGAGACTGGGTTTGACGAAGGTCCAGGCGGGGCGAGAGAGCCATCGGCGTGCCGGCTAAAGGCTGAAATGTTCGCCGAGATAAACCCGCCGCACCCCTTCATGGGCGACGATCTCGGCAGGCTCGCCCTCCATCAGCACCGCGCCGTCGTGCAGAATGTAAGCGCGGTCGATGATGTCGAGGGTTTCACGAACATTGTGATCGGTAATCAAGACACCGATACCCCGGTGCTTCAGATGCCCGACCAAATCACGGATGTCGGACACGGCGATGGGATCGATGCCGGCCAGCGGCTCATCCAACAAGATGAACGCGGGATGAGACGCCAAAGCGCGGGCGATCTCGACGCGCCGGCGCTCACCACCGGAGAGGGCCATCGCCGGGGCGCGGCGCAAATGGGTGATGGAAAACTCGCTCAACAGATCTTCAAGCGTGGCCTCCCGCTTTTCCCGATCCGATTCGGTCGCCTCGAGAACCGCACGAATATTGTTCTCCACCGACAAGCCACGGAAGATCGAGGCTTCCTGCGGGAGATAGCCAATGCCCATCCGCGCGCGGCGATACATCGGCAGTTCGGTGATGTCGTGGCCGTCAAGCAGGATCCGACCGACATCGGGATTGATCAGACCGGTAATGCAATAGAAACAGGTGGTTTTCCCAGCGCCGTTGGGTCCCAACAGCCCCACCGCTTCGCCCCTTTGCACCCGGACCGAAACGCCACGGAGCACGGGCCGGCGTTTGAAGCGCTTGCCGATATTGGTGGCCATCAGGCCGGTCATATCACCCAGCGAATCGGCGACCGGCAACGCGGCAAGATCTTGTGCCATCATCGTCAAGGTGTCCCGGACGGCTTGCCGGTGTCTGCCGCGGCCGGCTTCTTTTGCGGCACGAACAAAGCTTTGACCCGTTTGTCCGCACCCTCGGCAGCCCCTGGCGGGACGGGAAAGACGCGGCTGATGCCGGTATTCAAATTGACCACTGCGTATCCGCCGTTCACCTGATTTTCTTCACGGGTGATCTTAACCGAACCCGTCACCGTCACGATACCCGTTTCCACATTGTAATCGGCGCGATCGCCCGTCACCACCTCGCGCGGGGTGGTAATAATGACATGGTCGTAGCCATGCGCCCTCTGCATGGCCATCTTTTTCTCGGCATTCTGGGCAAAGTCGGCCACCAGAACATCGGCCTGAATGCGCTTCTCGGCCCTGACGGCGACGGCGCTGCCCCGGGCCACCGCTTGTTGCCGATGTTCCCAATACTCCAGACTGTCTTTGGCCGTGACGATATCGGACGGCGTCAGCAATTTCAGATCCCCGCCGGTGAGAACCACCACGGCATCGTCGATATTGTAATCGGCGTGATCGCCATAAGCCGACTGCGTCGTCGTCTCGATCGAAACATGACCATCCGCCTCGACGCGCCAAACCTCGCTGGAACCGCTGTCCGCCGGCTTGTCGTTGGCGGCCTTTTTGTCGTCCTTGGCCACTTTCGGCGGCGGCGGCGGCTGACCGGGAACAGGCGCTTTCGGACGATAATGGGCCGTCAGCACGTCACCGTTCACGGTCACTCGGTTGCGGATCGCCTTGGCATTGACCCTGGCAATCACCGTCTTCGAATCTTGCGCCAACTCAAGTCCTTGATCGGCATAGATCTCGAGCGGCGTTCCGGATTTCTGATCGGCGAAATCGAACCCCCCGCCATCATTGGCGGCTGGCGCTGGTGCCGGTGCCGCAGCCTTGGCCGTGGCAGTTGCCGGCTTATCCTTGGCCAACAGCGGCGATGCGGCCAAGACGCCGCTCAGGCAAAATGAGACGGCCAGCAGGACAGGAAAATAACCTCGCCTCATCACTTGGACTTGCCTTTCGCCATGCTCAACACGGCCTTCGATTTGCCGGTGAACAGGATCGTTTTGCCGCGCTCCCACAAACGGAAGCCCTCCCCCTCGATGGTCCCCGACGGTCCATGCCCCCGCGTGGGGTCGTCGCCGGTCGCGTTGCCAGGCCCCACCTCGATGCGGGCGCTGTCCGTATGCATCTCGTACCCGGTGTCCTGAAAGAGGTCAACATGCCCCATCAGGTCCAGCGTTCCATCCTTCTGGCGGAAAAAACCGACATCCGAATTGATGATCACGCCGGTGCCGTCCTTGCGCGTCAGATCCGCCACCGGATTCTCCAGCGCCACCGCCTGTGTTTGCGGGTCGACTTGGGTCGCGGTATCGGCGGTCAGAGTAAAGGGGAGGTTTTTATCATCGGTGCCGAAATACCGAGGCTTGGTCATCGAGAGCGTATCAACGGCTTTCAGATTGAAATTGGCGAACGCCAATTGAAACGCCTCGTCGCGGGGCGCCACCCTGGGCCAAACGACGATCAACCCCAGCAAAGCCGCGGCGATGGCCGGCAACGCCATCTTCATCAAACCGACAAAACGGCTGTAGCGGACTTGCATCAGGCGGGCGGCGGGCGCGACCAGGCCGCGGGGCCGGGAAAGCGTTTTGGGAATCGTTGCGCTACGCTGCCTCATGGCGAGGGACATACCGGCCGGCTCAAGCAATGCCGGCCCGCAGGCAATCATGCATATGAACAATTCCAACCGGATGCTTTTCGTCGTCGACCACGAACAAACTGGTGATGGCGCGGGCGTTCATCACATGCAGCGCTTCGGCCGCCAGAGCGTTGGGGCGCGTCGTCTTGGGGCCGGCCGTCATGACCTCTTCGGCCGTCCGCCCGAAGAGGGCCGGCTCCATATGTCTGCGCAAATCGCCGTCGGTGATGACCCCCGCCAAATGACCACTGCCATCCAGAACACCGACACAGCCGAAGCTCTTGTTGGTCATCACCAGCAAAACCTGACCCATTGGCATATTGGCGGCAACCAGCGGCAATTCTTCACCGGAATGCATCAGATCGGTCACCTTGAGCAAGCGCCGACCCAGCTTCCCGCCGGGGTGAAAAATCTGGAAATCGGCCGACGAAAAGCCTTTCCGTTCGAGAAGCGCGACCGCCAACGCGTCTCCCAGACCCAGCATCAGCGTGGTCGACGTGGTCGGCGCCAAACCCATCGGACACGCCTCGTCGACCGTGGGCAGAATCAAGGCGACGTCGGACGCCTGGGCCAAGGCGCTGTCGGCACGGCTGGTCATGGCGACCAGGGGGATGGCGAAACGACGCGAATATTGGACGAGATCGGTCAGTTCCGGCGTTTCACCGGAATTGGACAAAGCCAGAATGGCGTCGTGGCGCGTGATCATCCCAAGATCGCCGTGGCTGGCTTCGGCAGGATGCACATAAACCGCCGGCGTTCCGGTCGAAGCCAGGGTCGCGGCGATCTTACGCGCCACATGGCCGCTTTTACCCATTCCGCTGACGATCACCCGACCGCCACCTTTAACGGTCAGAAGATCGAGAGCGCCTGAAACCACATCCGTCTGCTGGTCGGCCATGATCCGGAGCGCCTCGGATTCAGCCAGCAGAACCCGGCGGACAGAGGCAACATCGGCGGTGGCATTCCCCGACGAAACGATAGCGTGGCGCGGTGTCATGAATGTTTCTTCCTGGCCTGTGTCGAGGCGGCCGTCCGTTGGCGCGCCTCCGGCAACGAGACGCATTGATCTTTTGCCGGAGTATGCTTTGGCCCCGTCTCTTTGTGAAGTCCCTCAGTCGCCAAAGGGAGGGAAGACTGGAATGGCTTTGTGGTTAAATTTTGTTTGGGTTCGACAGAACGCTTGCTGGGCGAGCGAAACCGGCCTGATCGCTTCGACGTGTCACGACGGGAGGACCCGGGCGAGTATCCCGCCGGCGGTCGGCGTCCCCACGACGGCTCTTCCCTAATGCGCAAAAATGTCCTGGTCATCCCAACCGGCCAAATCGAGAGCGGCGCGGATAGGAAGGAAGCTGAAACATGCTTCGGCCAAGGGCCGACGTCCTTCCCGGTCAAGCAGAACGTCGATCTGACGACGGAGCGCGTGCAGATAAAGAACGTCGGATGCCGCATAGGCGATCTGCTCCTCGGTCAATTCCGCGGCTCCCCAGTCGGACGTCTGCTGCTGCTTCGAAAGTTCGATGCCCAACAAATCGCGGCACAGATCCTTGAGACCGTGGCGATCGGTGTTGGTGCGCACCAGCTTGCTGGCCACTTTGGTACAATAGACCGGTGAGCAGACAATGCCGAAATGCCGATGGATCATGGCGAGATCGAATCTGGCGAAATGAAACAGCTTGGTCACCCGATGGTCGCCGAGCAGAACGCGGAGATTGGGCGCCGCATAATCGCGGTCGGCGAAATGCACGACATGGGCATTGCCGTCACCCGCCGACAATTGAATGACGCACAACCGGTCGCGTTGCAGGTTCAGACCCATGGTCTCGGAATCGATGGCCACGCAATCGCCGAAGGAAAGGCCGGATGGCAAGTCACCGCGATAATAGGAAATGGACACGATATAATTCCGCCTGCTCAGATCGGAGGAGCGTCCCGGCCTCTTCCCCGGTGGGTGGGAGCGTGATCGCTCCACCCCACCGGTTGGAAGGTTGGTGCCCAGGAGAAGACTCGAACTTCCACGACCTTGCGGCCGCCAGCACCTGAAGCTGGTGCGTCTACCAATTCCGCCACCTGGGCACAGCAGTGAACCGCCAAGGGCGGGTATGCCGAGGCGGAGAGGGATAATGGGAGGCGCGGAGGATGTCAACGACTTTCGTTGCCGCACCAGCAGTTCTCACGATGACATTGGTCTCCCTCTCCTCGACGCCGGGCTATGGTTTGCATCCATCTTCCTGCGGTGGCATTTACGCGTTCCGACGAACGATTTGGCAGGTCACACGGGGTATTCTGATCACAGATCAAGAACGGATACCGCTTCGCGGCTCACCGATGAACACAGATAAGAAAAGCGCCCTGGCAGGATGCGGAAAAAGTCGGTCGGGTCGAATTTTGTTCGTCATCCCCGCGAAAGCGGGGATCCATATGGTGGTGCGAACATCGCTTGACTACCAGATATTGATGCGGTCTTGACATGGATTCCCGCTGATCTAAGGAAATGACGAACCTGGAAGCGACTTTTCCGCCTCTATTCAATAAATTAGAGCGCGATGACATTAGGACCGCGCAGGAAACCTCATCGCCTGACATCTCTAGAGCCGCGAAGCGGTATCGGCGGTCATCTGTGATCCTCGAAGACCGCCCAATTCTCCAAGAATTTCGACGCTTTGCACCGCAGTAGAGATCTGTCCAAGCGGCAACCCGGATTCCATTCCTCCATAATGAGAACCGCTGTTGCCGCACGCGTTGCGTTCACCGTGGCCGTCCCTTAAGTTATTCCAATGTTTCAAGCACGCTCCTGAAGGAGGAATGGATGGCACCGCGCCTTGCAACCGTTTTTGGCGGCTCCGGATTTGTTGGTCGCCATGTGGTGCAACGTTTGACCTCCAAAGGCTGGCGGGTCCGCATCGCCGTCCGTGATCCCGATGGCGCCGCGCAACTGAGACCGCTGGGCGAGGTGGGGCAGGTGGTTCCGGTCTTCGCCGATATCTCCAGCGAGGCTTCGACGCGCGCGGCCGTCGAAGGCGCTCAGTGGGTTTTCAACACCGTCGGGATCCTGACGGAACGAGGACGAAACCAGTTCCACACGGTTCATGTCGATGGCGCCCGGCATATCGCCGTCGCCGCCAAGGCAGCCGGCGCGACCGCTCTTGTCCATGTTTCGGCCATCGGCGCCGACGCCGGCTCACCATCCGCCTACGCCCGCAGCAAAGCAGCCGGTGAAGCGGCGGTCCTCGCCGCTTTTCCGGACGCCAGGATCCTGCGACCCAGCATCGTCTTCGGACCCGAGGACGATTTCATCAACCGGTTCGCCGCACTCTCCAGCATCAGTCCGATGTTGCCGGTCTTCGTCACCGACGGCCATCTGTTCCCGACGGCGGGAACCGTCGGCTGTCCACTGTTCGGTTCGGGCGGCACCAAATTCCAGCCGGTCTATGTCGGCGATGTCGCCGACGCCATCCTTGCCGCCGCCGCCTCTCCCGACCAAGCCGGTAAGACCTTCGAATTGGGAGGCCCCCGGATTTTCAGCCTCAAGCAACTGCTGGAATTGATTTTGTCCACCATCGGGCGACACAGGATTCTCCTGCCGTTGCCGATGGCGGTCGCCAAATTTCAGGCGTTCTTCCTGCAATATCTCCCCAATCCGCCGCTGACGCCGGATCAAGTCATACTTCTGAGCAAAGACAATGTGGTGACCGCGGGCTCTCTCGGCCTCGCGGCCCTCGGGATCGTGCCCACCGCCATCGAGACCATCGTGCCCGGTTATTTAGGCCGGTTCCACAATCCCTACGCGCCGGCGGTTGGCGTCTGAAAAGAAGACACTCGATATTCATGGTGGCGACGGAAAAACCCTTCAGGGCAACGAACCCCGATAATTAGAAGGTTGGCGCCGACTCGTTACGGATTATTTCATTCGCTTCCACACAACCAATAATCGTCATGCCCGAACTTGATCCGGGCATCCACATCTGGCTACCCGGCAATTCGGTATGCGTAGGCACGTGGATGGCCGTGTCAAGCACGGCCATGACGATGATATTAACGAATTTGAAACCTAAGTTCGGGGCCCTGAGAAACCCTTGCTTCCGATGGACGAACGGCCTTATCCTGCACAGCATCATGCAAGCGTCCCGTCTCGTCATGTCCCGATTTTGGTACCGCCGGTATAGAGTGGCGGCTTAAGGGATTCTGCATCGATTGCGCGAAACTCCAAAGCCGCCCAACGTGAGGCGGCTTTCGTGTTTTTTCCCTAAAAATTCCGACGACGCCTCGCAAAAGCGGTTTCTTGAAACCAGGAGACCTCATGTCATGTTCGATTTTGACGTCGTCACCGGATCAGCCGGACAGCTCTCCCCCGACAAGGCCGAGACCGAACGCCGTCCCAGGCCGGACGAAAGGGTGCGTTTCGACACGGTTCGCCCTCAGGTTGGGTCACCCTTTCTTTCGTCATTGCCGGGCTTGACCCAGCAATCCAGGGACCCCCGGGTCAAGCCCGGGGGTGACGAAAACACAAAGTGACGTAACTCTGGTGGCAAATCGCTTTAATGCCGAAAATGCCGCATGCCGGTGAAGACCATGGCAAGCCCCGCCTCGTCTGCGGCGGCGATCACTTCGGCATCGCGCATCGACCCGCCCGGCTGAATCACCGCCGTCGCTCCGGCTTCGGCGGCGGCCAGCAGACCGTCTGCGAAGGGGAAGAAGGCGTCGGAGGCGACCACCGAGCCGATGGTCTCCGGTTGCGCCAAACCGGCCTTCTCGGCCGCTTCCCGGGATTTCCAGGCGGCGATGCGCGACGAATCGACACGGCTCATCTGACCGGCGCCAATGCCGACGGTGATGCCTTGCTTGGCATAGACGATGGCGTTCGATTTGACATGCTTGCAGACACGGAAAGCGAACAGAAGATCGGCCAACTCCTGTTCCGTCGGCTGACGCTTGGTCACCACTTTGAGATCGGCCAAGGCAACGCGCCCTGAATCGCGGCTTTGCAGGAGATAACCGCCGGCGATCGAACGAAGCGTCATCGCCTGTTCGGCCGGGTCAGCCAAGCCATGGGTCACCAGAAGACGCAGATTCTTTTTCGTTGCGAAAGCGGCACGAGCGGCGTCATCGGCCTCGGGGGCAATCACCACTTCGGTAAACAGCTTGGCGATCTCTTCCGCCGTCGGCCCGTCCAACGGACGATTGAGCGCGATGATACCGCCGAACGCGCTGACCGGATCGCAGGTGAGCGCCTTCCGATAGGCTTCCAGCATGGTCGCGCCGGTGGCAACGCCGCAAGGGTTGGCATGCTTGATGATCGCCACCGCCGGAGAGTCGAATTCGGAAACCAGTTCGAAGGCGGCATCGGTATCGTTGATATTGTTGAACGACAGTTCCTTGCCCTGCAATTGCTGGGCGCTGGCGACACCGGGACGAACGGCGCCGGACAGATAGAGCGCCGCTTCCTGATGGGGATTTTCGCCATAGCGCAAGCTTTGCTTCAATTCGCCCCCCATCGCGATGCGCCGCGGGAAGGAATCGCCCAATTGCCCGGCGAACCAGCTGGAAATGGCCGCGTCATAAGCGCCGGTGCGGGCATAGGCGGTGGCCGCCAACCGTCGGCGCAATGCCAATTTGGTCGCTCCCCCGGTCTCCGTCATGACGTCGATCACCGCTTGATAATCGGCGGCGTCGACCACCACGGCGACATGCTCGTGATTTTTGGCGGCGGCGCGAATCAGCGCCGGCCCGCCAATGTCGATATTTTCGATGCAGTCTTCGAAGGCCGCGCCCTTGGCCACCGTCGCTTCGAACGGATAAAGATTGACCACCACCAGATCGATGGGGGCAATGCCATGGGTCGCCATCGCCGCTTCATGCTGGGCATTGCCGCGGATACCCAAAATGCCGCCGTGAATCTTGGGGTGCAGGGTCTTCACCCGGCCATCGAGCATTTCCGGAAAACCGGTATGATCGGAGACTTCGATGACGGGAAGACCGGCGTCTCGCAAGGCTTTGGCCGAACCGCCGGTGGACAGCAGCTCGACGCCGCGCCCGGTGAGGAATTTTGCAAAGTCGATCAGGCCGGTCTTGTCCGAAACGGAGATCAAGGCGCGACGAATGACGGGTTCGTTCATGGGTTTATGCCCCAAGCTACAAAAAGTTGGCGATGTGGAATTCGCCGGCTCTATAGCACGAACGGAAGCGCTGGGGCAGAAACTTTCAGGGCAGTCGGGTTTCCATCCGGTCACTTAAGGGCGTATTCCGCGCAACGACGTGACGCTCACCTGGTCACGTCACCCCTCCACGGCGGTATTCGGGCACCAATCGATGGAGCACGGCCATGGCGGCCGCCTGATCGAGACGGCGGCAAGCCGTTTCCAATTCCCCCAACGACACGGCGACCGGGACATAATCGGTGGCGCGAACCGATGCCACCAGAATGCCGTCCCGTTCGGTGGGCACCGGCGCCTCGGCGCCGTGGAAGATTTCCTCGAACAGTTTTTCGCCGGGGCGCAAACCCGTGAAGGAGATCTTCACGTCGACGTCCGGCCGCAGACCGGCCAGACGGATCATTTGACGGGCCAAATGGATGATCTTCACCGGTTCGCCCATGTCGAGCACGAAGATCCGTCCTTGATAACGCTGCGGATGGGCGAACCCCAGAGCCGAGGTCTGCAAGACCAGTTCAACCGCTTCGCGAATGGTCATGAAATAACGGGTCATCTCGGGATCGGTCACGGTGATCGGGCCGCCGGCCGCCAATTGGCGCTGGAACAAGGGAACGACCGAGCCGGTCGAACCCAATACGTTTCCGAAACGAACGGTCACGAAGCGGGTCCGCCCCTCCGCCACCTCTGACGTTGGTTCGGCGGTCGTTTGCCCCACGGCCGTCACGCTGTCGAGAGCTTGGCAATAAATCTCCGCCATCCGCTTGGCGGCCCCCATCACATTGGTCGGATTGACCGCTTTGTCGGTGGAAATCAGAACCATCAAGGCCACGCGATGGGTCAAACAGGCGTCGGCGACGATTCGGGTCCCGACGGCATTGGTCAGGCATCCCTCCAGTGGATTGGCTTCGACCATCGGCACATGTTTCAACGCCGCCGCATGAAACACCAATTCGGGTTTCTGCTCGGCCATCACCTGATCGACGCGGGCGCGATCACGCACATCGGCGATCAGCGCGCGGCGGGGCAAGTCGGGATGCCGCTCCGCCATCTCCTGGTCAATGCTGTAAAGGGCGAATTCGCAGGCTTCGACCAGCGAGATCGCCGCCGGACCGCATTCGCTGATCTGACGCACCAATTCACTGCCGATGCTGCCGCCCGCCCCGGTCACCAAGACCCGACGCCCTTTGATCAGCGAATGCATGGCCTCGCGATCGAGCACGGTTTGTGGACGCCCGAGCAGATCCTCGACCGCCACCGGGCGCAATTCCAGTTTGTCGGGCAGGCCATCCTTGAGATCGGTCAGGCGCGGCAACCGCGCCAACGTCATGCCCAGCGCGTCGGCACGATCGAACAATTGGCGCACCACCACGCCGTCGATGTTGTCTTCCGACAGGATCAAGCGCTCGGGGGCGGCATCCTTCTCCTTCAACGCCGCCACCACCTCTTCCAATTGGTCGAGAGTCCCCAGCACCTCGACTCCATGGATACCGCGCCCGACCCGACCGCGGCTCAAAGAGACCATGCCGACCACCCGATATTGGGCGTTGGGCCGCATGGTCACTCGCAGAAACAGGTCGGCGCCGTCGCCGGCGCCAACCAGCAACACCGGAATACGGCGCTCTTCGTCCGCCCCCGATGAAAGCGAAAAATGGCGGTCCTTGAGCAGGCGATAGAGAAAGCGGGGCCCTCCCAGCAACACCAGAAGCGCGAACCAATTGATCAGCAGGGTCGATCGCGGCAGGTCATTCAATCTGGTCAGCAGGAACATCACCGGCAGAAACACCAGGATGGTCAGGGTCGCCGCGCGCGTGATGGTGATCAGATCGTTGACCGAGGCGAATCGCCAGATGCCGCGATACATCCGCTGCGACATGAAGACCGGCGCCGCGACCAGAACGAACAGGCCGGTGGCGAACGCCAGACGCGAGGCGTCCCAACTCAGGCTGAGATTATCGCCCAGGCGCAGCCACAGCGATAACAGGAAGGACAGCGCCGCCATGACCACGTCATGCGCGAAGGCGACGGCACTGCGATTAATTGAAAAGTTTCGCATGGGCGGAGAGACTATCCCAGCACTGCCGGATTTCCAAGGCCAGGCCCCAAGAGATCTGCTCTGCAAAGCTGGCGGAGCAATCGAGGGTGTACCGACGGAAAAGAAGGTTTATGGATAAGCCCTAGGGTTCTTCCCGGTTTTCCGCCGCGAACGAGGTTCCGATGAAACGTCAAAACATGTTTGCCTGGCCACTCCTGACGCTCCTGATCGCCATGATGCCCCTCGTGACCCAGGCCAAAGAGGACCGACAGGGCTATCTGCCCCCCGATGCGGTGGACATTCTCAAAATCCTTCCGCCCGCCCCGGTGCAGGGCGAAGCCCGCTACGAGGCCGACCGCGCGATCTACAAGGCGACCCGCCATTTCGTCGGATCCCCGCGCTGGGCGATGGCCACCAATGACGTCAAACTGTCGACCCCGGCCCTGATGCGCGATTTCAGTTGCTCGGCCGGCCTCGCCTTGACTCTGGAGACGGCGCCGCATCTGGCGCATTTGATGGATATGGCGCGCAATGATACCGGACGCGGCGCCGGCATCGCCAAGGACTATTACAAACGGCTCAGACCCTTTCAAATCGATGCGGGCGAAGGCGAAACCTGCCAGGCGCCGATCGAGCTTGCCAACAGCTACGATTACCCGTCCGGACATACGACGATGGGCTGGACCTGGGCTACGCTGCTGGCCGAACTTGTGCCCGAGCAGGCCAACGCCATTCTCGCCCGCGGCCGCGCCTTCGGCGAAAGTCGTATCGTTTGCGGCGTGCACAACAACAGCGCCGTCGAGGCCGGACGCCTGACGGCGGCGTCGATCCTCGCCGTCGTTCACACGACGCCCGCCTTCCAAGCCGACTTCGCGGCGGCCAAGGCCGAACTCGCGGCCTTGCGTGTCAACAACCAAGCGCCTCAACCGCAAGGGTGCGCCGAGGAAGCCGGCCTTGTCGCCCTGCCGGTCTATTAACCCGCAATCCATTTGCCCCTGTTGCCGGCCATGGTTAATGTACGGGCCTGATTGATATTATTTTTTTGAACGACGAGCGTCGGATGGTGGCGATGAGCGGTGGTTTTTTAACAGGTTTGCGGGCACTGGCGGATCCGGTGCAACGACTCTGGTTATGGGGCCGGATCCGCAATCGGTGGACGGCCGTTCCCGCGGCGCCGCCGCCGGCCTATCTGAACAGCGTTCCCGCCGCCGAATCCGCCGGCCCAACCCGCTTCTCCGATCTGTCGCCCGGAACGGCCGCGCCCGTCCTCCTGGCCTTGCCGGGCGGCGAGACGCTGCGAATCGCCGCTGGCAAAACCGATGCTCTGATCGACCGGCGATGGGAGACTCCGGGGGCGGAGGAGGCCTTCCACGGATTCGCCTGGACCGCCCAGGACCCCGATGGAGCGGCTCTGGCCACACTCTGGCCGATCTGGCTCAACCGCCACAGCGCGATCGAGCCGTCAACGCTTGCCTGGAACGCCGACATCGTCGCCGAGCGGGCGCTTGCTCTGCTCGACATGGCCCAAAGGCGCGGCCTGCCGGCGCCGCGCTCGCAAACGATGACGGTGCTTGCCGGACACGCCGCCCTGTTGCTGAGCAGTTTCACCGACCGCGCCGCGCCGCCATCGGCGCTGGCCCGGCGCGCCCATGCCTTGATCCGCCTCGGCCTCGATCTCGCCATGCCGGCGACCGCCACCTTCGGCATCACCGCGCTGCTGGCCGAGTGCGATCGCCTGCTGCTGCCGTCGGGCGTCGGCAATATGGAGTCCAGCCATTTCCATCTGCGCCTGTGCCACAGTCTGGCCGACGCCTGGCTGGCCGCGCGCCGCCATGGACGAAGCGAAACAGCGGCCTTGGAACGGATTTTGCGCCATGCCATGGCCGTGCTGCCGCTGCTCGCCTTACCCGGCGGCTTGCCTCTGATCGGCGACATTGCCGAAAATCTGCCGATCGGCTGGCTGAACGGATTGATTCGCGGCAACGCCATGACCCAAGGCTGGACCGGACTCTTGGCGCCTGAAGATGGCGCGCGACTGGCCGCGTTGCGCGACCAATGCCTGCAACCCGACCTTGAAGCGTTGCGCGCCGATGGCTGGTTGCGCGTCGATCAACAAGGATGGAGTGGACTCTGGCATGCCGCGCCCACCGGTTGGCCCGCCTTCGATGGCCATGGCCATCAGGACTTGGGGTCTTGCGAGCTTCATTTCGATGGCGTTCCAATCTTCGTCGATCCCGGCGGAAACCCTAAGGGCGCCATCAACGGCCAAGCCCCCTGCCGCGCCGCCACGGTCCATGGCGGCCTGCAACTGAACCGACGCGATCCCTATCCGCTCAACCACCCGGCCTATACCGACGCCTTCCGCAGCTATGCCGGCGGCACGTCTCCCCGTCTGCGTGCCGAATTCGACGGCGCCAGCCTGCTTTTCGGCGGATTGGCGGGAATCGGCGGGTTGAAGGAAGGCAGCCGGCGGTGGCATTTCGCCGAGAGCGGCGTGGCCGTCGACGACATGCTGAACGGCACCGGGCGATATCGATTGAGCCGACGCCTGCTCACCCCTCTCGCCGTCCGCCTCGAAGATCCGCAAACGGTCCTTCTCGAAGGATCGGGACGACGCTTCCGGATGACCGCCGATCACCCCCTCGCCGTTGGCGAAGGCCTTCGCTGGAGTGGGTACGGCACCGTCGAGACCTTGCGTTCCATTGAAATCACCGGGCGGATCAACCTGCCCTGGCGCGGACAAATTCGCGTTCTTCCCTGTTAGAGGCCGATCATGAGGCGACCCCGCCTGCTGTTCCTGGTCACCGAGGACTGGTCTTTCCGCAGCCATCGATTCGACCTGGCCAAGGCAGCGCGCGATGCCGGTTTCGAGGTGCATGTGGCCACCCGCGTCGATCAGCATCGCGCGGTGATCGAAGCCGAAGGTTTCATCCTGCATGACCTGCACCTCGGCCGGCGGATCGGCAATCCCTTGCGCGAGATCGCCGCCATCGTCGGCCTGCTGCGCCGGGTCAAACCGGACATCCTGCACAATGTGGCGCTGAAGCCGGCCGTGTTCGGTTCGTTGTCGGCCCGGCTCGCCGGAACCGACCGGGTGATCAATGCGGTCGCCGGACTGGGCTATGTCTTCATCAACCGGAGCGGCGCCGCCGGCGTGCTGCGGCCCCTGATGGTGACCGCCATGCGCTTCCTGTTTGGTGGCCGGAACCGTCACGTCATCGTGCAGAACGCCTATGACAAAAGCTTTATCGATCGTCTCGTCGACCCCACCCATGTGCATCTGATCCGTGGCGCCGGCGTCAATGAGGACTGGTTCGTTCCCACTCCGGAACAACCGGGGACGCCCTTGGCGGCCGTTGTCGCCCGCCTCCTGTGGGACAAGGGAATCGGCGAGCTGGTCGAGGCCGCCCGGCTGTTGAAAGCCCGTGGCGTCGCCTTGCGGATCGCCCTGGTCGGCAAGCCCGACCCGGCCAATCCACGGACCATCCCCGAGGAACAGGTCCGCCGTTGGGTCGAAGAGGGTCTGGTCGAATGGTGGGGCTACCAGGAGGATGTCCGCGAGGTGTGGCGCCAAGCGCAGATCGCCGTGCTGCCGTCCTACCGCGAAGGACTGCCCAAGGCGTTGCTGGAAGCGTCGGCCTGCGGACGCCCCATGGTGGCCACCGATGTGCCGGGGTGCAATGAATTGGTGCGCGACGATGACAATGGACTGCTGGTCGCGGTTCGCCAAGCGGCGCCGCTGGCCGACGCCCTGGAACGCCTGGCCCGCGATCCCGCGCTGCGCGCCCGCCTGGGCCGCCGCGCCCGCGAGCGGGTGGAGCAGGAATTTTCAAGCCGCTTGGTAATCTCGGCCCAATTGGCCCTATACCGGACATTGGCCCCCGCATGACCCTCCTCGCCACCTCTTTCTTTCTGCCGCTGATCGCCGTCCTCGTCGGCACGCGGTGGGTCTTGACCTGGCTCTTGCGCAAACAGATCCTCGACCATCCCAACGAACGCTCCAGCCACAGCCGCCCGACGCCACGCGGCGGCGGATTGGCAGTGACTCCGGCGATTCTGTTGGCATGGATCGGCTTGTCTTGTCTCGCCGCGCGCGCCGGCGGCCTCGGACAAGCCTGGACGCCCGTCACCGGCGCCCTCATCCTCTTGATCTTGTCTTGGATGGACGACGAGAGCGGCCTTTCAGCGCGTTTGCGTCTCGGCGTTCATGCCTTCGTGGTGGCCGTCGGGTTGGCGGCATGGCCTGCGGATCAGCTGCTCTGCCAGAATTTGCTGCCCTTTTGGGCCGATCGCCTGATCGCCTTCGGCGCCTGGCTGTGGTTCGTCAATCTGTTCAATTTCATGGACGGCATCGACGGCATCAGCGGCGTCGAGACCACCACCGTCGGCATCGGGCTGACCGGCGTGTCGCTTTTGAGCGGCGACATCGGAAACGCCGCCCTGGCCATCGTCCTGGTCGGCGCCGCTCTGGGATTTCTGATGTGGAACTGGCATCCGGCGAAAATCTTCCTGGGCGATTCCGGGAGCGTTCCAATCGGTTATCTGCTGGGATGGTTGCTCCTGTCGGCCGCCGGCCACGGACATTGGGCGGCGGCCTTGATCCTGCCGGCCTACTATCTGACCGATGCGACGCTGACCCTGACCCGGCGGGCGCTACGCGGCGAGCGGATTTGGGAAGCGCATCGCCAGCATTTCTATCAAAAGGCCATCCAAGGCGGTGCCAGCCATGCTTGCGTCGCCAGCATCATTCTGCTGGCCAACGCCATCTTGATCATCTTGGCGTGGCTGTCTGAAACCCATCTTCTTTTGGCCCTGGCGGGAGCCGCCGTCGACGTTACCCTTCTGCTGATGCTGCTCAACGGTCTCGGCAGGCGCGCGCCCAATTATCCCCCCTCGGCCAAGCCGCGGAATTGATTGCTGGCCACCACCAGAGTCGCCAGATCCAGTTTCCCGGCGCCTTTCAGTTCCCCCAGCAATTGATCGATCCGCTCCACCGCTGGACGCCGGCTGTCGATCCAGGCTCCCAGGGCCGCTTCGGCGCTCCGTTCGCCGGCCATGGCGGCGACGCTGGCGGTCATGTCGGCTTGGCGCACGTAAAGATCGTCGATCATCGCTTCACCGGCCAATTTTTCCCAATGCGTGGCGCCCGATAGTCGTTCGGCGGCGGCGCGCAACCATCCCATGCCAAACCGGGCCGCCACCAAGAAATACAAACGTCCCACCATCTCCATCGATTGCTCGACGCGCGCCGCGATGCGGGCGATATCGTTGGCCGACGCCAGAACGATCAGGCCGGCGACCCGCCGGGCCAGGTCCTCTGGCACGCCGGCGGCCACATAGTCGGCGGCGCGCGCCGCCAAAGCCTGCGCGGTATCGGCCGGGAGGATCTGCTCGAACTGACCTTTGAGCGCGGCGATCCCCGGTTCGAGTTGCGCCCGCAAGCGGCCGATGTCGAGTGGACGCGGCGCGTGGGACAGCACCCAGCCGACGCCACGTTCGATCAGACGGTTGACCTCGATGAACATCGCCATCTGCACAGCGGCGTCGACCTTGGCATCCAGCCCTTCGATCTGCTCCCAAATTTCGCGCAAGGCAAAGCCGTCGCGCACGATCAGATAAGCCCGGGCCAATTCGGCTGGCAACGTCCCCGATCGCTCCATCAGGGCAGCGACGAAACTGCCACCCACCCGATTGACCATGCTGTTGGTGGCCACCGTCGCGATGATTTCACGCTTCAAACGGTGCGCGGTCATCCGCTCGCGCCACGCCTCTCCCCGCAACGGCTCGGGAAAATAGCGGATCAATTCATCAAGCAGCAGGGGATCGTCGGGGAGATCCGAGGCGAGAATTGCGTCATAGAGCCACATCTTGCCATAGGCCAGCAGGATGCTGATCTCCGGCCTGGTCAGGCCCTTTCCCTCGTGCCCCCGACGCTGCACCTCCTCCTCGCCCGGCAGAAATTCGACCTTGCGGTCGAGGCGCCCGGAGCGTTCGAGCAAGCGCATGAACCGTTCCTGCTGATCGAGCATCGCGGGGGCTTGCGTCTCGAAGATGGAGATGGCCTGGGTCTGCAGATAGTTGTCGCGCAAAACCAGATGCCCCACCTCGTCGGTCATGCGAACCAGCAATTCGTTTCTTTGTTTGACCGTCAAATCGCCTTCGGCCACCGCCCCGTCGAGCAAGATCTTGATATTGACTTCGTGATCGGAACAATCGACGCCGGCGGAATTGTCGATGGCGTCGATATTGAGGCGAATGCCGGAGAAGGCCGCTTCGACACGCCCATTTTGCGTCACTGCCAGATTGGCTCCTTCGCCGATCACCTTGCAGCGCAGGGTCTTGGCATCGACTCGAAGGGAATCGTTGGCCCGATCGCCAACTGCGGCATGGGTCTCCGCGTTCGCTTTCACATAGGTGCCGATCCCGCCGAACCACAACAAATCGATCGACGCCGTGAGCAAGCGGCTGATCAGATCACCCGGACTCAGGGACTCCATTTCAATACCGAAACGTTCCCGCACCTGCGGCGACAGCGGGATCGTCTTGGCGTCGCGGGCGAAAACGCCACCGCCGGCCGACAGCGCGCCGCGGTCGTAATCGAACCAGCTGGACCGCGGCAAATCGTACAGACGCTGACGCTCGGCGAAGGAGCGCGCCGGATCGGGATCGGGATCAAGAAGGATGTGGCGATGGTCGAACGCCGCCACCAGCTTCAGATGCGAAGACCGCAGCATGCCGTTGCCGAACACGTCTCCCGACATATCGCCAACACCGACGACGGTGAAATCGCTGCTTTGAATGTCGCGACCCATTTCCCGAAAATGCCGCTTCACCGATTCCCAGGCGCCGCGCGCGGTAATCGCCATGCCCTTATGGTCGTAGCCTTGGCTGCCACCCGAAGCGAAGGCATCACCCAACCAATAGCCGTATTCGGCCGATACCGCGTTGGCGATATCCGAAAAGCTCGCCGTTCCCTTGTCGGCGGCCACCACCAGATAGGGGTCGTCGTCGTCCAGACGAACCACCCGAGGCGGCGGCACCACCTGTCCCGCCGCGAAATTGTCGGTCAGGTCGAGAAGCCCCCGCATCAAGGTTTGGTAGCAGCGGATGCCTTCCGCCAACAAAGCTTCGCGGCCACCCGTTTTCGGCGGTTGCTTCAGAACGAATCCGCCTTTCGAACCGACCGGCACGATGACGGCATTCTTCATCGTCTGCGCTTTCATCAGCGCCAGCGTTTCCGATCGAAAGTCTTCGGGGCGATCCGACCAGCGGATGCCGCCGCGCGCCACCTTGCCGGCCCGCAGATGAATGCCCTCGGTGAAAGGCGCGTAAACAAAGATCTCGGCCCGGGGCCGCGGCAACGGCAAACCCTCGACCCGGTGGCTGTCGAGTTTGAAGGACAGATAGGCTTTCGCCTGGTCCTTCGCGTCGGTCTGGAAAAAATTGGTCCGTTGCGTGCTTTCCAGCAGATTGAGAAACCGGCGCAGAATGCGGTCCTCATCGGCACTGGTCACCGCTTCCAAGGCATGGAGAACGCTCGCCAGGGCCGCCGCGTCCTGCCGCGGACCATCGGGATCGAAGCGCGCCTGGAACAAGGCCACGATGAGGGCCGCCACCGCCGGATTGGCCGTCACGCTACGCTCGACATAATTCTGACTGAAGGTCGATCCGGCCTGTCGCAGATATTTGGCGTAGGCCCGCAACACCATCACCTGGCGCCAGGCCAAACCGGCATTGACCACCAATCGGTTGAATCCGTCATCCTCCGCCTCGCCCCGCCAAACGGCGAGAAAGGCCTCTTCGAACGGCCCGCGCAAGCAGTCGACATCGATCGCCTGGCCATCCCGCTCGGTCATGGTGAAGTCGTGAACCCACACCGGCTCTTCATCGTCCTGCCGAAGTTCGTAAGGCAGCTCGGAGATGACGCGAAATCCCATATGCTCGAACAGGGGCAGCACATCCGACAATGCCACCGGCTGACCGCGCCGGTAGATCTTAAAGCGAAGGTCGCTCTCCGGCGCTTCGACGGGACGATAGAGATGCAGGGCCAATCCATCGATCGCCGCTTCCATGCGCTCGATATCAAGGCTGGCGGTGCGCGCCGGAACATCTTCGCGGTACGCCAGGGGAAAGCGGGGCCCCCAGCGCCGGTAGAGCGCCAATCCGCGTTCTTCGCCCAGCGTTTCGATCAGCACTTCGCGCAATTGATCGATCCAGGAGCGGGTGATGTCGGCCAACCGGGCCTCGATCATCAGCGGATCGAGGACAGGCACCTGTCCCGGCGTTGTTTTCACGATGAATTGCAACCGCGCCAAGGGGCTCTCGGCCACCTGCGTATACCAGGTGGACACCCGTCCATTGCAGCTTTCTTCAAGCACCCGCTGAATCTTCAACCGTAATCGGGTGTCGTAGCGATCTCGCGGGATGAACACCAGAAAGGCGATAAAACGCCCGAACTCGTCTGCACGCAAAAAGACGGCAACCCGTTGGCGTTCCTGCAATCGGAGAATGCCGAGCGCCGTATCAAAAAGCACGTCTTCGCCAGCCTGCAACAGCTCGTCACGCGGGTAATGCTCCAAAATCGCCTGCAGCGTCTTGCCGTCATGGCTGCCGGCGCGGAATCCCGCCCGTTCGATAATGCGCCGCACTTTGCCACGCAAGAGCGGGATCAGCAGCGGCGACAGCGTATAGGCCGAATGAGTGAAAAGACCGACGACGACATGCAGGCCGACGACCCGTCCGCTCGCATCGAAATGCTTGACGCCGATGATGTCCATCGGGACGCCGCGATGCACCGTGGCGACGCGGTCGGCCTTGGCCAGCAGCAAAACATCCGGACGGCGCAGAAAGGCGAGGACCTCCGCCGGCATGGCCGAAAGGTCTCGTTCGGCATCGAAAATACGCCCGTCGGGATTGCGCAGGATCCCCAGACCACTGTCGGGATCGACCGTGATCGCCTCTCCGGCGTCAGTGCCGGCGCCCTGATCGAACCGAAAGTCGCGACAGCCAAGAAGCGTGAAATTGTCTTCGTGAACCCAGGTCAAGAAGTCACGCGCTTCGACGATTTCCGCGGATCGCCCGGCCTCCGTTCCTTCGACCAGACCCGCCACCAGGCCGGCAACGCGCGCCCGCATGGCGGACCAATCTCCGACCGCCGCCCGCACGTCGGCCAACACATCGATCAAACGAGCAGCCAAAGCGTCGGCGGCGCCATGCTCCGCTTGCCGATCGACCTCGATATATAGAATGCTTTCGAGAGCCGCATCGGCGACAGGCTTCGCCAAAATATCGATCAGTTTGCCATTGGCGTCCCGTCGGACAGACAGCACCGGATGCAATATCAGATGGATCGACAACTCGCTGCGCTGCAAGGCGGCCGTCACCGAATCGACGAGAAACGGCATGTCGTCGTTGACTGCGGCGATCACCGTATGTTCGCAATCCCATCCGCCTTCGTCGGGACGCGGATGTTGGACGCGCAGTTTCGGCCTGCCGGGCGACCGCTGGCGGGCCAAAGCCAACATCGACAGTACGGCGCCATAAAGAGCCTCCGGCGCACGATGCAGAATGTCTTCCGGCGCGACATTGGCGTAAGCCGCGCGCAGCAGGCATTCGGCCATGGCCTGCTGGACCAAGTCCAACCGGTCCCGGATCAGGGACGCCACCTTTTCGACGAGAACATCTTTCAGGTGGTCGGTCGGCGTCATGGGCACTCCCTATTTCAAAACCAACGTCTTGATCATCACATCTTCGACCTTGATCCCGCACGCCTTTTCAACGCTGGCGGCGACGACGCGCTTGGCGACAAGCGGCCCGCCGGACGCGTCTTCGAAAGCTTCCCAGTTATAGGCTGCGAAGTCTTCCTTCATCTGCTCGGCGATCTGTTTCTTCTTGCTGTTCAGCACTTGGCGTTTTTCCGGATCCGCCTGGAACAGCCACACCTCAAGCTCCAGGGAACGGTAGGCGCGATTCGCATCGACCTGCACCGCCATCCGCAACGGCGCGACGGCAATATAGTCGGCGCCCAGTTTCGCTTGGATTTCGTTACTCCCCGCAGGGGCCGCCGCCCCTTTTTCCTTACCCGCCGCCAGGGCCTGGGTCGCTCCCGCGACAAGAAACAAAGTGACCGCTGCAGCAATAAACGATCTTCCGAACATCACTAAATCCCTAACTAACCCGTAACCTTCTTCCACCAGCGGAGAGGGGCGAATTGGCGTTTCAGACGGGAAGCCACCCGCTTCTTTCTGAAACGATCATGCTTCAGTGACGCCACCAAACCGCACATAAAATACGCCACCTTTATGGCCGTTGTCCGCTAGAAAAAAAGGGGATACAATTACAACGATATTTATCCAAACATTAAGGTCGTCACGTGAAGAGACATCGGAAGTCATTCCTTAGTCTTGCGTTGACCGGCAAAATCTTGCTGTTCGCTGCCGCCTTGGCCGCGGTCTTGGCGGGGACGATGCAACCGGTTCTCGCCAGGGAAATTCGCTTGGGCGGCACGAATGCGCCGGGAGGCGCGGTGCCGCCGCCGGTCAAGCTGCCGCCCAATGTCGTCGAATTGCCGACCATCACCGTCGCGCTCCGCAAGGAAGACGGCGGTTGGAATCATATCCGCATCGATGCTTGGCTGGCGCCGAAAGACGTCACCACCGCCCGCGACATGTATGAGAAAAAATCGACGATCGTCGAGCGAAGCCAGGATGCCCTGCCCGGCAATCGCGGCTTTACCACCCTGAAATCGGCGCGCGAAGGCAACCAAGCCGCCAAAGACGTCATCCGCGAGGCGGCCGAAAAAACGCTTGGTCACCCTTGGACCGGGGATGTTCTGATCCGCAATATGCTCGTTTACTAACGCACGGACACATGCAGATGTGTTCGTGCGCTCATTTTTTATCCCTCAGCCTTAGCGGGGCCATCCGGCCCCTTGGCCGCCGCCTCAATGGCGGCTGGAAGAAAACCAGCGCCTGAGGGCGCGGCCAAGGGCTCGGAGAGCCCGCCCGGCGAGGGCCCTTTTATGAATCTCGCGCTCGAAATCTTGCGTAACCAATTGAGCCCTCCGTCGTAATCATCGCGAAAAAAAGCTCGGCTAATTTGGGCACTCTCATTGTTCACGGAGATCCCATGCCGCACCGCATCGCCGACACGCCCTTGTTCCCGCTCTCCGTCGTTCTGCAGATTCTCCCGCAGGCCTGGCCGAGGCTCAGGCGCCAAGGACGTCACGCCGACCATCATGCCATGGACTCTTGGGCGACATGTCCCGATACCGACACCTTTATGCGGATGGACCGCTTGATGCGGGCCATCGAGGCAACGCGATCCTCATCCAACGGAACGCGCGGGCGGTTGTGAAACAGAGTGTTACCAATATCTTCGAAAGCCGACACACTGGGGACATGGGCTGATCGTAGGCTTGTCACGTTTATTGATGAATTGGGTGTTCCGATGGCAAAGATCCGTTACGCGCTCTGCGCGATCCTTCCTCTGGCTTGGGGCTCACTCGCTCTGGCGGCACAGCCCACCGAGACGGGCCCCGCGCCGGTCAGGGCCGAGCATCACCACGGCGATATCGCCGCTTGGCATAAAGAAATTTGCAGCGAGCATTACGCTCGGGCGGCCAGTCATCTCGCCTACCTCCAGGCCAAACTGGGCCTTTCGGAACAGCAATCGGCGCTCTTCGCCAAATGGCGCCAAGCGGTACTCGATCACGGCGCCAAAGAGCGGACCGCCTGTCTCGAGATGACGCCGAAAGCCAATGCCAAGCCGAGCTTTCCGGAACGCGAGGCGCATCTGGAAAAGATTTTAACCTTGAAATTGCAAAGTCTGCAGGCCACCCGCCCAGCCCTCGAAGAGCTCTACAACGCGCTCTCGGATGACCAAAAGACCATTTTCGATCATGCCGCGCATGGGCATCATGGTGACCATGGGCACCATGCCTTCGGCATGGAAGGCCACATGGACGGCCACATGGGCAGGGAACAGGGAAAATAGGTGGCGCATGACAAGTCGTCGTCGTCGGATTCGGGTCCTTGACAGGGATCGGATTTGACGAAACTGTTTAAGGGAAACCGCCCTGTCCCAGGGCGGCCCCCCTTAAAACGCCAGTGAGTCGCCGGCAATGCGTAAACTCAGTTGCATCTTTTTTCTCACCATTCTCTTCGTCGTCACCGCGGCACAGGTCGGCTTTGCCCAAGAACGTTGGCACGGGCATGAGCACGAGCACGAGGGGTGGCGCTACGATCACCCCCATGGCTACAGTTGGGACCGCTGGCATCGCGGCGGCTGGATCAACGGCTGGCATGAAGGTCGATTCGGTTGGTGGTGGGTGATCGATGGAGCGTGGTTCTCCTATCCCGCCCCTGTCTATCCTTATCCGGAGCCTCCGGTCGTCGTCGTCACGCCGGCGCCGCAAGCTCCCCCTGGCAACTACTATTATTGCCCCAACCCATCCGGATATTATCCGACCGTGCAGCAATGCCTGGTCGGTTGGCAGTTGGTGCCGGTAAACCCACCCGCCGCGCCGATGGCGCCGGTTCCCGCGCCCGCACCGATGCCACCAAACCGGTAAACCGGTCTTCCTGTCGCTTCGGACGGTCGAACGTCGCCTTTTGCGCCCCGAACGTCCGAAGCGACGATCTCTTCCCACACGGCAGAGCATCGTCCGGCCGAACGGCCCGATCCGGCGGTGGCAGCAGGGCTGCCATCTGCCGAATCGGCAATGGATGCGATACTCAATTGGATGCGAACCATAAGACCTCCAGGTCGCCACCCTGGAGTATGGTCATATATAGTTTGACATGAATGATAAGACTTAATGTTAATGCAACATTAACATTACAACGATCCCCCCTAGATTCGGCTGAATCATTTACACAATTTTTCTTCCTCTTGACTATTCTTTATTGTATAAGTGTACCTTACCTTGAAGTTTGACGTTTTCCTGATTACCTCCCCCAAATATCCCCCCAAGGACCCTCGACCCTCGATAAACATCGGGGGTCTTTTTTATCGCCAAGAAACGACGAGAGCCCCCCGCTTCGCGGGGGCTCTCGTCGTTGATGAGACATGGAAATCCGCGTGACCGGCGCGCGCCGGCGGGTCTTTTCGGGACCGGTGGGTCAAGCCCACCAGCCCCGAAAACCGTATTAGGCCGGGAGAACCGGATGGTCGGTAAGACCGTCCTCTTCCAGCGAGTCTTTGGCCGAATGATCCGCCGCAATCAGCATGTAGACAGCCGGCACGACAAACAATGTGAACGCCGTCCCGATCAGAAGCCCGGTGGCGATCACCAGTCCCATATTGAAACGGGACACGGCGCCGGCGCCGGCCGCCACCAGCATGGGGAAAACACCCAGCACCATCGCCGCCGTGGTCATCAGGATCGGCCGTAACCGGATCGCCGCAGCTGTCTCAATGGCTTCCCGTTTGCTCTTGCCATGACGCTGTTGGTCGTTGGCAAATTCGACAATCAAAATACCGTGCTTACTGATCAGGCCCATCAGGGTCACCAGACCCACCTGGGTGTAAATATTGAGGCTCGCGCCGCCAACGCCCAGACTGATGAAGATCAAGGCCCCGGCGATCGACATCGGCACCGAAACCAGAATGATCAACGGGTCGCGGAAACTTTCGAACTGAGCGGCCAGGGCCAGGAAAATGATGATCAAGGCAAAGCCGAAGGTCGTGGCGAAGCCGCTCGACTCCTGGACGAATTGGCGCGATGTCCCACCGTAATCGATGGAATAGCCCTCCGGCAGATCCTGAGCCGCCAGGTCCCGTAGATAATCCAACGCCTCGCTCATCGCCACGCCGGGCACGGTGACGCCGGAAATGACCGCGCTGTTCAACTGCTGAAAATGATTGAGCGACTGCGGCACCGTGCTGGAGGTGATCTTGGCCACCGTCGAGAGCGGCACCGCGGCGCCGTCACCGGTGCGGATGTAATAGTCGAGCAGTTGGTCCGTGTTCAACCGGAAGCGTTGCTGGACCTGCGGAATCACTTTGTAGGACCGGCCATCCAGACTGAAATAATTGACATAGCCGCCGCCCAACATCGACGCCATGGCCCCGCCGACGTCGCTCATCTTAAGCCCCAGTTGCGCGGCCTTGTCGCGGTCGATGTCCACGGTGGCCTGCGGCTGGTCGATCTTCAGATCGGAATCGAGGAAGATGAAGCGGCCGCTTTTCACCGCGTCTTGTAGAAACTTCTGCGCGACATCGTAAAGCGGTCCATAGGGCTGCGTGGTGCCGATGACGAATTGCACCGGCAAGCCACTGCTGCCCGGCAATGGCGGCGGTTGGAAGGCCACCACCTTGGATCCCGCGATACCGTTCAATTTCTGTTGAATCAGCGGCTGCAACTGGTTGGTGGTCTGGACGCGCTGATCCCAGGGCTTGAACACCAGGCCGGCAATGGACCGGCCGGGCGTGTCGATCTGGAAGACATGATCCTCTTCCGGATAGGAAGAAAAAATGTCGAACAACTGGCGTGAATAAAGCTGGCGCTGCTGCAAGGTGGCATTGGGCGCCGACGTCGACATGGAGATGATGATGCCCTGGTCCTCTTGTGGCGCCAGTTCGCTCTTGGCACCGACATAGAGGAAATAGATGCTGCCCAGAATGATCAAGGCGAACACCATGGTCACCGGCCGATAGTTCAAGCTGCCGTGCAGCAAACGGTTATACCGTCCGGCCACCCACTCGAAGGTGTGATCGATGAAGTCGACCACATGGGCTTCGATCCCGCTGCGATCCTTGCTATGGGGCTTGAGAAAGCGCGAGCACATCATCGGCGACAAGGTCAGCGCGACAATCGCCGAAACCGTCACCGCGCCGACCAGAGTGAAGGCGAATTCGGTGAACAGGGCGCCGGTCAGCCCTTTCTGGAAACCGATCGGAACATAGACCGCGATCAGCACCACGGTCATGGCGACGATCGGTCCGGCCAACTCGCGGGCGGCCTGGATCGAGGCGGCAAAGGGCTTGGCCCCTTCCTCCAGATGTCGGTTTACGTTCTCGACGACAATGATGGCGTCGTCGACCACCAGACCGATGGCCAGCACCAGGGCCAGCAAGGTCAGCAGATTGATCGAGAATCCGAACATCATCATCATGGTGAAGGTGCCGACCAGGGACAGCGGAATGGCCACCACCGGAATCAGCACCGAGCGCGGCGAGCCCAGGAAGGCGAACACCACCACGGTGACGATCAGCAAGGCTTCGATCAGGGTGTGGATCACCTCGCTGATCGCGCTGTTGACGAATTCGGTCGAGTCATAGACGATCTTGCCGTCCAGGCCTTGCGGAAATTGGGCCTGGATGCTGGGGAAAACGGTACGGACACCCTTGATCACATCCAGCAGATTGGCCGCAGGCGCCACCTGAATGCCGATATAGACGGCCTTCTTGCCGTCAAAGCCGACTTCCGTTTCGTAGTCGTCGGCGCCCAGCGTGACATTGGCCACGTCGCCCAGGCGAACAATGGCGCCATTGACCTGCTTCAAGGCGAGATTGCGGAATTCCTCGACCGAATGCAGGCTGGTCGAGGCGGTCAGATTGACCTGAACCATCTGACCCTTGGTATTGCCGAGACCGGAAATATAATCGTTGGAGGCCAGGGCCGCGCTGACGTCGCTGGCGGTCACATTGAAGGCCGCCAGTTTGTCCGGATCGAGCCAAGCGCGCAGGGCGAAATTTTTGGCGCCCAGAATTTCCGCCGTTTGCACCCCTTCGACGGCCTGCAGCTTGGGCTGCACGACGCGGACCAGATAGTCGGTGATCTTATTGGCCGGCAGGACGTCCGAGTTGAAGCCCAGATACATGGAGTCGATGGTCTGACCAACCTGCACGGTCAACACCGGTTGCTGCGCTCCGCTGGGAAGCTGATTCAACACCGAGCTGATTTTGGTGTTGATCTCGGTCAGCGCTTTGCTCGAATCATAATTGAGCCGCAGGTTGGCGGTAATCGTGCTGACGCTGGTCTGGCTGGTCGACGTCATATAGTCGATGCCATTGGCCTGGGCGATGGCGTTCTCGAGGGGCGTGGTGATGAAACCGGCGACGACATCGGGCGCCGCGCCGTAATAGGTGGTCGTCACCGTGACGATGGCGTTCGTGGTTCGCGGGTACTGCAGGACCGGCAAGGAAAAGCCGGCGCGCAAGCCCAGCACCAGGATCATCAGACTGACCACCGTGGCCAACACCGGCCGGCGGACGAAAAGATCGGTGAATTTCATCGTAGGATGCTCCGCCTTACTGATCGACCGGGATCGGGTTGGCGTCGCTGGCCGGGCGCACCGAATTATCGATCAACAACGGGCTGCCGTTCCTGAGCTTGAGCTGACCGGCAATGACCACGGTATCGCCCTCCTTGACGCCTTTGATGACCGCCACCTGATCGCCACGCCGGGCTCCGGTGGTAATGAAGGTCTGATGCGCCACCAATTGCGGCTGACCTTTGTCGTCCTGGCCCTTGTTCTCCACCAGATAGACCGTGTCGCCATAAGGGCTGAAGGTGACCGCGGTCTGCGGCAACGTAACAAAGCGCTCGGGGGCTCCGGTGTCGATCGACACTTTGGCGAACATACCGGGCACCAGCTTGCGATCCGGATTGGCCAAGGTGGCGCGCACCAGCACATTGCGGCTGCTCGCATCGACTTTGGGACTGACCGCCGAGATCTTGCCGGTAAACGTCTTTCCGGGAAAAGTATCGATAGCCACCGAAACCGGAAACCCGGTGGCGACTTGCGCCAAAGCCTGCTGCGGCAAGGTGAAGTCGACAAGGATCGGATCGAGCGCCTGCAGGGTCACAATAGTGGTCCCAACGGCAAGATACTGGCCGAGATCGACGGCGCGAATGCCCAGACGACCGGCAAAGGGTGCGCGAAGCGTTTTCTTGTCGATGACGGCCCGCTGCTCGGCCACCTGCGCCTTGGCATTCTTCAGATTGGCCGCATCGGTATCGACGACGGCTTGGCTGATGGCGCGGGCCTGCAACTGCTGCGAATCGCGCCGATAGGTGATCAGGGCCAAATCGGCAGTGGCTTCCAGCGCCTGCAGCTTGGCCACATCATCGGCATCGCGCAAACGCAACAATACGGCTCCGGCCGCGACATCGTCGCCGGACTTGAACGAGATGAGGTCGACGACGCCGGCCGTCTCCAGCGACAAGTCGGCGCCTTTGACGGCGCGCAAACTGCCAACGGCTTCGAGACGAGACTGCCAATCCTGCGATTCGGCCTTCGAGGTCGATACGGTCTGCGGCTGCCCGCCCATCGAGGCCATATATTTCTTGATCATTCCGGCCTTAAAGGCTTCAAAGCCGAAAATGCCGCCAAACACTACGCCGACCAGGATCAGCATGAGAATCATGCGTTTGACCATTTTGGGTCCGTCTCCAAGGAAAGGATGGGAAATCCGCGTCTCGCGGACACCGTCAATTGAGAATGTTGTTGTCCGCCCGCTCGTTACCGCGATTCCACCAGCCGCCGCCCAACGCCTGGAACAGCACGGCCGTATCCTCATAGCGTGCCGCCTGAGCTTGAACGAGCGCGATGCGCGTCTGCTGGTAGGTCCGCTCGGCGTTGAGCAAGGTCAGATAGCTGATGGCGCCGGCGGAAAACTGCGACCGCGACAGGTCTAGACTGGCCGCCGCCGTCCGCTCGGCCGCCAATTGAGCCTTCAACGTCTCGGCATCCGCCTGCAAAGCGCGCAAGCTGTCGGCAACGTTCCGGAACGCCTGCAACACCACGCTTTGATATTGAGCCGTCGCTTTGTCCAGACCGGCCTCGGCGGCATAGCGCTGATGCTCGAGCGTGCCGCCTTGGAAGATCGGCTGCGTAATCCCGGCCGACAAACTCCACAGGCCCGACGCCGCCGAACCGAACAGGCCGTCGACTCCGCTAGCGGCGCTGCCCCATCCGGCGCTCAAGGTAAACTTGGGAAATTGATTGGCGATCGCCACGCCCACTTCGGCATTGGCCTGATGCAGACTGGCTTCCGCGGCCCGGATATCGGGACGGTTGCGCACCAGTTGCGAGGGCAAGCTGACCGGCAAAGCCTCCGGCAGGTCGATGCTCGACAATTCGAAGGTTTCCGACACCTCCTGGCTAGGGAAACGACCGGCCAGAACGGTGAGCAGATTGCGCTGGAGCGCCAGTTGCTTTTCAAGCGGCGGCAGGCTGGCCTCACTCTGCGTCAATGTCGATTCTTGCGCCAGCACGTCGACTTGCGAAACGCCGCCCAAATTGAATTGGCGACGCACCACGTCGAGTTGTTGGCTTTGCGTCTCGATAATTTCCCGGGTGGCAGCAATCTGGGCGCGCAAGGACGCTTCCTGCAAGGCGGCCGTCACCACATTGGACGACAACGTCAACGTCGTCGCTTCCAGTTGGAAGCGCTGATAATCCGCAGCCGCTTCCGCCGATTCGACGCCCCGCTTTATGCCGCCGAAGATGTCGGGATCATAAGACACGCTCAGCGAACTGCTGGCCACGGAGTAGATCGAAGAGGCTTTGGGCTGGCCTTGCTGCGCGCCGGCAACCCGTTGGCGGGCATCCGAGAAACTGGCGCTGACCGACGGATAGAGGGCGCCGCCCTGGGCGAGCGCGGTTTCCTGGGCTTGACGCAACGCCGCCTGCGCCGCCTTGAGATCGGGGCTGGCGGTAAGCGCCTGCACAACCAAGCGATCCAGCGCGGGAGCGTGGAACAAGGCCCACCATTGTCCCGGAATGTCTTGACCAGCGTTGAAATATTGGGCGTCGCCACCCCTTGTCGGGGATGCGACGGTGGGTTTGGTCAGCGGCTCCGGGGTAAAGCCGGTGACTTGGGGCGGGGCCGGCGATTGGAAATCCGGACCGACGGTACAGCCGGCCAAGAGCAACAACGCAATCATGCTTGCGCCAGGGAGTTTACGAAGCCTCACGCTTAACGATCCTTCCAACCGCTTTTCAAGGACCAAAGGCCGCTCGTCGCATAACGCGGGCCTGGGTCCATCCCGCTTTCGTCCGGAATGCAATTCGGACGCAATAGGGATTGACTTAGTTCGAACGTTCAATCTAAAAACGGAAATCGCGTGATCTGTCAAGTTTCTTGACAAGAAACTGTGATGACACAACCGGGCAAAGGACGAAATGACGGAAAAAAAGGCACCGCCGCAGTGCAAAGTCCAGCGAGCCGAGTCACGCCGTCAGCAGGTGCTGGACGCCGCGGCGACCTGCTTTCGCCGCAACGGCTTTCGTGGCGCCAGCATGTCCGACATCTCGACCCTGGCCGGCATGAGCACCGGACACATCTACCACTATTTCAAAAGCAAGGAAGCGATCGTCGAGGCCATCGTCCAACGCGACTTGCAGCATGGACTGGCTTATATCGAAACCATCAAAAAGGCCGACAATATCGTCCAGGCGGTGATCGACGTCGCCACCGATTGCATCATCGACCGCAGCCATATGAGCGAACCGGCGTTGTTCATGGAAATCCTGGCGGAGGCGTCGCGCAATCCGACGGTCGCCGTCATCATGAACAATTGCAAGGATTCTGTCCGTCGAAGCTTGCTTGACGCTTTGGAAATCGGTCGCAAGCAAGGCTCGGTCGCCGCCGATGCGGACGTCGACGTCGCCTGCACGATGCTGATGCTCATTTTCGACGGTGTCACCGTGCAGAGCACGCTCAATCCCCTGTTCCATCGCGACGCGATCATGCAGCAGATGGGCTTGCTGCTCGACCGCGTCCTGCGCCCGGCCCCGGACCACGCATCCGTGGCGTAATGACCGGAACCGATCGCCCCTCAGGCGACGGTCCGCTGACGCTCGTCCTCGTTCTCCTTCACGGCGCCGATCCGCGCCATATGCAGCTCTCCCCAATGACAAAGAGGCGTCAGCGCCGCCGAAAGCGAGATGCCGAAGGGCGTCAGCGCATATTCGACGCGCGGCGGAATTTCCTTGAAATCCTGCCGGGTGACGATCCCATCGCATTCCATCGCTTTCAGATTCTGGATCAGCATTTTCTCGCTGATTCCCGGCACCGTCCGGCGTAATTCGCCGAATCGACGCCCTTGAGCGTGCAACGCCCACAAGATCAGCACTTTCCATTTTCCGCCCACCACGTCCAGCGCGGCTTCAAGGCCGCAGCCATAGGTTTTCTTTTTCATGACGTCTCCTTCATGGCACTTACAAAAAGGTAGGTACTTGTTCATTCGAAATCAAGGCCGATATGTCGGTCAACGCATGAACCGAAGCGATGCCGGGACATCCCGCCGCAGATCGACAGGAAAACCAGATGATGCCAAAGATACCCTCCTTCCGTGGCCGCCCTTTGCTCACCGGTGCGCTCGTCGCCTCCGTCGTCGCCGGCGGCCTTTATTCCGCCCATCTCACCGAAGCGACCCCCGCCCAGGCGGCCACGGTCAGCACGGCTGTTCCGGTCCTCGTCCAAACATTGGCCGAACAAAAAATCCGCGCCTGGTCCGAGTTTTCCGGCCGACTGCATGCCGTCGATTCGGCCGAAATCCGCCCCGAGGTCAGCGGACGCATTACCGCCGTGAAGTTCGAAGACGGTCAGAATGTCAAAGCCGGCGATATCTTGTTCGTCATCGACCCCCGTCCTTACGAGGCCGCCGTGGCGAAGGCTCAGGCTAATCTCGCCTCGGCCAAAACCAACGCGGACTTCGCCAAGCTGGAGTTGAACCGGGCCGGCGGCTTGCGAGAGTCACAGGCCATCGCCCAACGCGTCTATGACGAACGGGCCAATGCCAGCCGGGTTGCCGTTGCCGCCGTCCAGGCCGCCGAGGCGGCACTTGCCCAAGCCGCCCTCGATCTCGATCACGCCTATGTCCGCGCCCCGATCGGCGGCAGGGCCAGTCGCGCCGAGATCACCATCGGCAATCTGGTCCAAGCCGGCGCCGGAGCGCCCCTCCTGACCACCATCGTCTCCAATCAGAATGTTTACGCCGATTTCGAGGTGGACGAGCAAACCTATGTCCGAAGCGTCCGCGACTACGCCAACGGACGCGATCAGGAACGGCGCATCCCCGTGCAGCTCTCTTTGCAGGGGGACAAGGAACATCTCTACAAGGGCACCATCGACAGCTTCGACAATCATCTGGATGCCGCCAGCGGCACCATCCGCGCCCGCGCCAAGTTCGACAACGCGGATGGCGCGTTGGTTCCCGGCATGTTCGTTTCGGTCAAACTGGCCAACGGCGCTGAAAGTCAGGAACTGCTGATCCCGGCCCGCGCGCTGGGCTTCGATCAAAGCAAGAAGTTCGTCTATGTGGTCGGCGACGACAACAAGGTCGTCTACCGCGAGGTCGAACTCGGCAAGCAAATCGCCTCCGAACGAATAGCCTTGAAGGGGGTGCGGGCCGGGGATCGCGTCATCGTCGACGGCGTGCAGCATGTCAGACCGGACGCCATCGTCGCGCCTCAGGAAATCGCCCTGGATCGCGCCAACGCGGCGCCTGTCGCGACGAAATAAGCAAACGGCTGGCGAACGGAAACGCGTGGTGCGTCTTTGAAATTCCGATCACTTTGCCACCAGCGATTTTCGGAATTTCAAAAACATAAAGCACCCCTAGCTTATTGATAAACCTAGTGTTCTGATCGTTTGCGAAATTCGGTCGATCCTGGGTCAAAGTGATTCGAATTTCGGAAACGGAACACGAGACATGATTTTGTCCAAATTTTTTATTGATCGGCCGATCTTTGCCGGGGTGATCTCGGTTGTCATTTTTCTCGCCGGATTGGCGTCGATCTTCCAGCTGCCGATTTCGGAATATCCGGAAGTCGTGCCCCCGACCATCGTGGTCAAGGCGCAGTTTCCCGGCGCCAATCCGAAGGTCATCGCCGAAACCGTCGCCACGCCGTTGGAAGAACAGATCAACGGTACCGAGAACATGCTCTATATGTTCTCCCAGGCCTCGTCCGACGGTCTGTTGACCCTGACGGTCACCTTTAAACTGGGGACCGACGCCAATCTGGCCCAGGAACTGGTGCAGAACCGGGTGAATCAGGCGTTGCCACGCCTGCCCGACGTCACCCGCCAGCTTGGCGTCACCACCACCAAAAGCTCGCCCGACCTGACGATGGTGGTGCATCTGACCTCGCCCAATGCGCGCTACGATATGCTCTACTTGCGCAACTACGCGCTTTTGAACGTCAAGGATCAATTGGCGAAAATCCAGGGGGTCGGCAGCGTTCAGCTGTTCGGATCCGGTGATTACGCCATGCGGATCTGGCTCAATCCGCAGAAGGTGGCCGAGCGCGGCTTGACCCCGCAAGAGGTGGTGAGTGCGATTCGCCGCCAGAATGTGCAGGTCTCGGCCGGCGTGATCGGCGGTCCTCCTTACGACAAGGGCGTCGAACTGCAGTTGCCGATCAATGCGCAAGGCCGGCTGCAGGATGCCGACCAGTTCGGCGAAATGATCGTCAAACGCAACGATTCCGGCGCCGTCACCCGCCTCAAAGACATCGCCCGCGTCGAAATCGACGCCGCCGAATTCGGCCTGCGCTCGCTGCTCGATAACAAATCGGCGGTTGCCATTCCCGTCTTCCAGGCGCCCGGATCCAATGCCATCGACATCTCCAATCAGGTCCGCAAGACCATGGCCGAGCTGAAACAGCATTTCCCGGAAGGTGTCGACTATTCCATCGTCTACGACCCGACCATCTTCGTGCGCGGGTCGATCGAGGCGGTGGTCCACACGCTGGCCGAAGCGCTGATTCTCGTCGTGCTGGTCGTCATCGTCTTTTTGCAGACCTGGCGCGCTTCGGTCATCCCCTTGCTGGCCGTGCCGGTGTCGATCGTCGGCACTTTCGCCATCATGCATCTGTTCGGATTTTCGATTAACGCGCTCTCGCTATTCGGCCTGGTTCTGGCCATCGGCATCGTCGTCGACGACGCCATCGTCGTGGTGGAAAATGTCGAACGCAATATCGAGGGTGGACTGACCCCCCGCGAGGCGACCATCACCGCGATGCGAGAGGTCACCAGTCCGATCATCGCCATTACCCTGGTGCTGTGCGCCGTCTTCGTCCCCATCGCCTTCATCAGCGGCCTGACCGGACAATTTTATCGCCAGTTCGCGCTGACCATTGCCTTCTCGACGATCGTCTCGGCCTTCAATTCGCTGACCTTGAGCCCGGCGCTCGCCGCCATTCTGCTCAAACCCCACGATGCGCCGAAGGATTGGCTGACGAAGGCAGTCGATCGCGTTTTCGGACGGTTCTTCGCCGCCTTCAACCGCTTCTTCCACAGGAGTTCCGTCCGTTACGCCCGTGGCGTCAACGGCACGCTCGGCCGCAAATCGCTGGCGGTCGGCGTCTATGTCCTGCTCTTGGGTGCTGCCTATTTCGGCTTCCTGCAGGTTCCCGCCGGCTTCGTCCCGACACAGGACAAGCAATATCTGGTGAGTTTCGCCCAATTGCCCGACGGCGCCACCTTGGACCGGACGGAAAAGGTCATTCGCGAGATGTCGGATATCGCCCTGGCCGAACCCGGCGTCGAAAGCGCCGTGGCCTTTCCCGGGCTCTCGATCAATGGATTCATCAACAGCTCGAGCGCCGGCATCGTCTTCGTCACTTTGAAACCCTTCGAAGCGCGGCCGTCGCAAGATCTTTCGGGGTTCGCCATTTCGCAAAAACTGCAGCGGAAATACGCCGGCGTGAAGGATGCCTTCATCGCCATCTTCCCACCGCCGCCGGTCCAGGGTTTAGGCACCATCGGCGGATTCAAACTGCAAGTCGAGGACCGCACCGACCAGGGTTACGAGGCGCTCGACGCGGCAATGAAGGCGGTGGTCGGCAAAGCCCGGCAAGCCCCGGAACTGGCCGGCGTCTTTTCCAGCTACAAGATCAATGTGCCGCAGCTCTACGCCGATCTGGACCGGACCAAGGCCATGCAGCTGGGTGTCGATGTTCAGGATGTCTTCGACACCATGCAGATCTATCTGGGATCGCTTTACATCAACGACTTCAATAAATTTGGTCGCACCTATCAGGTCATTGCGCAAGCGGATCGACAATTCCGCTCCCAGCCGGATGATATCTTGCGACTGCAGACGCGCAGTCTGGACGGCCGCATGGTGCCCTTAGGGTCGGTGCTGCGGGTCACCGACACCACCGGACCGGAAAGCGCCATGCGCTACAACGGGTTTCGCTCGGCCGACCTGAATGGTGGACCGGCCCCAGGCTATTCCAGCGGTCAGGCGCAGGCGGCGATCACCCGGATTTTGACCGAAACCTTGCCCAAGGGCATGGAATTTGAATGGACGGAACTGACCTATCAGCAAATTCTCGCCGGCAACACCGCCATCGTGGTGTTCCCGATCTGCGTGCTGTTGGTGTTCCTGGTGCTGGCGGCCAAATATGAGAGCCTGTTTCTACCGCTCGCCATCATCCTGATCGTCCCGATGTGCCTTCTCTCGGCGATCGGCGGCGTCTGGGCGACCGGTGGCGACAACAATATCTTCACCCAAATCGGCCTGTTCGTGCTGGCGGGACTCGCTTGCAAGAACGCCATCCTGATCGTCGAATTCGCCCGCGAGATGGAGACCCACGGCCGCCGTACGGTCGAGGCGGCCATCGAAGCGGCGAAGCTGCGCTTGCGACCGATCCTGATGACCTCCTTTGCCTTCATCATGGGTGTCGTGCCGTTGGTCGTGTCCTCCGGCGCCGGCGCCGAGATGCGGCACGCCATGGGCATCGCGGTGTTCTTCGGCATGTTGGGAGTCACCTTCTTCGGTCTCTTCCTCACACCTGTTTTCTATGTGCTGCTGCGCACGGCGGAAAAGCGCATCAGCGGAACCAAGGCAGCTCAAGCATGATAACGATAACGAAACGAGCCCTTCTGGTGATGGGGCTGGCCACGCTGGCCGCCTGCGCCCATCCTCCCGGCCCGCAAGATGCCGGTCTGGCTACGCCATCGGCGTGGAGTCAGCGGACGACCGCGGAGCCGTCGGACAATCAACCGTTGGTCAGCGGTGACGCCGTCGGCGTCGAACACCGTTGGTGGAAAAGCTTCCGCGATCCGGTTCTCGATCGCCTGATCGAAAACGCCCTGGCCAACAACAAAAGCTTGGCGATCGCCAAGGCCCGGGTCGAAGAGGCGCGGGCCGGGCAAAGCGGGGCGGTGGCCAATCTGCTGCCCAGTGTGAGTGGCACCGGAAGCATCAGCCGCGGCAACCAGGGCTATGCCACGGGAAACAAGGCGGTCAACATCCGGGAAGCCGACGTCCAGGCCTCCTGGGAACTGGATCTTTTCGGCAAGAACCAGGCGCGGGCTGGCGAGGCGGCGGCGGTCTCCCAGGCGGTCGAAGCCGACGCCCAAGCGGTGATGGTGTCCTTGCTGGCCGACGTCGCCCGCAATTATTTCGATCTGCGCAACGACCAGGAGCAGATCCGCATCACCCGGGACAATCTCACCACCCAGCAGAAGACGCTGGAATTGATCAAGGCGCAAATGGTGGGCGCGCTCTCCAGCGATCTCGACGTCGAGCGGGCGGCGGCGCAGGTTTCCACCACCTCGGCGCAGCTTCCCGCGCTGCAATCGGCTTATGAGGTGACGCTGCATCGCCTGAATGTCTTGGCAGGCACCGCGCCTGGCACGGAAGACGCCGCCCTGGCGGATCCGCCCCCCTTCACCGCCCTGGATGGCACGATTCTGGTGGCGGCGCCGGCGCGCGTCCTGGCCAATCGTCCCGACATCAGGGCCGCCGAACGCCGGTTCGCCGCCAGCCTGTCGGCCACGGAGGCGGCCACCAAGGAGCTTTATCCGACGCTCTCTCTGACCGCTTTGTTCGGCGTTCAGGACTCCAGCGCCTTTTCCGCGACCCCCTGGGGGCTTGGCGCGAATCTCGTGCAACCCATCCTCAACTTCGGCCGCATTCGCTCGCAGATCGATGCCGCCGATTCCCGCCAGACGCAGGCCTTCCTGACCTATCAGGAGACCGTTCTCGAAGCCCTCGAAGATATGGAAAACGCGCTGTCCGTCTATTTTCATGAGGCAGCGCGCCATCATGACCTCGACCTCGCCGCTCAGCAGAACCGACGGGCCGTCACCCTTGCCAACCAGCAGTACAAAAGCGGCTACAGCGGTCTTTTGGATCTTCTGGTCGCCCAACATGACGCACTGGAGGCCGATTCCGCCGTGGCGGCATCGAACGTCCAGTTACGTAAAGCCCTGGTGACGATCTATGCGGCGGCAGGAGGCGGATGGGCGCTTTGAGTCGCCCCGTGTTTAAGAGTGATCCACAGATGGCGCAGATGATCGCAGATGTTTGTCTCGATCTGCGGCAACTTGCGCCATCTGTGGATCAACTTTGCAAACGTCGAGACTTATACGGATCACCGCAATGACTCGACCTTTGTCCGTCATCCCCGCCTGCGCGGGGATGACGGAAAATTCCAGATAATTTTGGTGATCCGTATTATTTCTTCTTCGGAATAATGATCGGCGTCGCCGACCCCTTCATCACCACGGGCGCGGCGGCGGCCACCGGCTTGTTGGCTTTCGGTTTTTTGAGTTCGCGGTTGCTGCGCTTTTGACCTTTGGCCATGGAGGCCTCCTTTGGACTAGGACTCCGCTCTCGCGGATCTTGAAAACGAAAGGCCCCGCAACCTTTTCAAGTGCGGGGCCAGCAAGGCGTCAGACGCTCGACCCGGCAACCGCCGGCGTTGGCGTCAATCAATAACCTTGAGATTGTCGGCGGACATCTTACCGCTCTTGCGGTCGGAGACGAGCTCGAAGCCCACCTTCTGACCTTCGCGCAAGTCGCTGAGCCCGGAGCGCTCGACAGCGCTGATATGGACAAAGGCATCATTGCCGCCATCATCCGGCGCGATGAAACCAAAACCCTTTTGAACGTTAAACCATTTCACGGTTCCCGTAGTCATAGGAAACTCTTTCACATACAGTAATTGTTGCAAGCTTACGAATTCGTAAGCTGTCGAAATCGAATTATCAGGGAAGAAGATTGTCAGCACCGCGCAAAACTAGCCCGCGCCGGACCAAAGTCATCTGACCGTCCATCGACTGACACAATATGGAGGCCGCCTCAAGAAAATACAAGCGTTTCGGGAAATTTTTCTTTAAATATCCGAAATAGGCGCCTTTATTTTTTTAAAGATACTGTTTTTTCACATAATTTTCGGAAAGTGGCCGATACGCCATGATCACGCTGCAGATCCATCACAAGACGCTCTACCGCTATCACCAACCGGTTCGTCTGGGGCCTCACCGTTTGATGCTGCGTCCCCGCGAAAGCCGCGATCTGCGCCTGATATCCAGTCATGTGACGGTCACGCCGGAGGCCAAGGTGACCTGGGCTTATGACGTCTTCGGCAACGCCGTGGCGTCGGTAAGCTTTCCTTTCGACACCGACTCTCTGGTCATCGACAGTCTCGTCTCGCTTGAACTGCATGCGCTGCCTTGGCCGATTTACGACGTCGCGGCCTCGGCGATCCATTATCCGTTCCAATACGACAGCGATGAATGGCTTGATCTCGGCGCCCTGACGACGCCGCAATATGCCGATCCCTCCGGGCGGATGCGAGACTGGGCCCGCGCCTTCATCGGCGGCAATCCAACCGATACGCTGTCGCTATTGAAAGACCTCTGCGCCGGGATTTCCGCTTGGATTTCCTATCAAAGTCGCGACGACGAAGGCACGCAGTCGCCCATTGAGACCTTGGATCGCGGCTGGGGTTCTTGTCGGGATTTCGCCGTTCTCTTCATCGAGGCGGCCCGCCATTTGGGCTTCGGCGCCAGAATCGTCTCCGGCTATCTCTACAATCCGGACCAAAACGCGTTCGGCAATTGGGGCGCCGGATCGACGCACGCCTGGGCGGAACTTTATGTGCCGGGCGCCGGCTGGATCACCTTCGACCCGACCAACCGCAGTGTCGGCGGATTCAATCTCATCCCGGTCGCCGTCGGCCGCGACATCCGCCAGGTTATGCCTGTCTCCGGCAGTTTCGTCGGAATGACCGACGCGTTCCAGGCAATGACGGTGGAGGTGAGCGTAACCGCTTAGGCCCATTCAGAAATATCTGCGTAATTTCTGAACAAACGCTTAGGGCTTGGAGCGGACAGCGAGAAACCCGGGTTATCCCTTCTCAGAAACCATGAACGGGGATATTCTACCCTAGAACGTGGGCGGATGGACCTGTCCATCTGGGAAATGTCGGCTGACGGTGGTTCGGCGAAGACGGATGCTGAAAAACCGTGAGTTGGAAAGGGGGGCGCATGAACGAACTGTTCAGCTGTTCGCGCCGTGGAGTGCTGCGTGCGGTTGTTGTCGGTGGCACACTTCCTTTTTTTGTCGTGACCGCCGTGGCGCAAGCGCAAAATAGCATTCAGGGCAATTGGAGTTTCGCCTGGGAGGGCGCCTCCGACAACTACGCGGGAACCTTGGACGTGGGGTCTGCGGTGAGTGCCGTCGCCTTCAGCGGACGTCTGACGATACGTCCGTCGAAAGGGGGGACCATCGTTGAGAGCGCACAAATCACCGTGACGGGCAACGACGTGCAGATTGAATGTTCGAGCCCCACGAGTGTGGACCGCGATGTTTCCGATTGGGCGCCGGATCGCTTCTATGTGAAACAGATCGGCGATCGGATGGAAGGGACCTCCGTCGATACCATGGGCCGCCGTGGCCGAAGCATCGTCTTCACGCGCATAAAAGCGTCGCGATAGATGGGATGTCTTGGAGGGGAACCCACCGCCTCCGGCAATCTCTCCGCCGGACTGCTTTATTCTGTCGCCTTCGTCATCGGCGCGATCGTCATGAGCTTTGAAATTTTGGGGTCGCGTTATCTGAACCCCTATTTCGGCAGCGGCATCTACACCTGGGCTTCGCTGATTGCGGTTGTGCTCGCCGCCCTTGCGGCAGGATATTTTGTCGGCGGCTGGCTGGCCGACCTGACTCACTCTGCCGCCGTGCTCGGCTCCATCACGGCAGTCGGCTCGGCGTATCTCGTGCTGTTGCCTCTTTTCGCCGACCCCATGCTCGATTTCGTGCTCGCCTCCGTGCCGGATATCCGCTTGGGAAGTTTGATCGCGTCCTTTGCCATAACCTTTCTGCCGGTCTCTCTCCTTGGCATGTTTTCGCCGTTCGCCATTCGGATCCTTTTGCGCACGACGCAGAGTTCCGGCACGGTCTCGGGGAGGGTCTATGGTATTTCCACCCTGGGCAGCATCGCAGGAACGCTGGGAACCGCCTTTCTTCTCATCCCCCTGGTCGGCACGCGAACGATCACCATCGCCTCGGGCGTTGCCGGCATGGCGTGCGGATTGCTGTTGATTTTGGCCGAACGGAAAGCGGCAAAAGTCGTGCTGATGGCGGCAATACTCGTGCTCGGTGCGGTGTCGCAACCGACAGGGGCCACGGCGTCCGACTCTTTTATCGATCACCCGATTCGCGCCGCCATGCTGACGCAGAAGGATGGGGCCGTCGCCCATATGGAAACGGTTTACAACGACATCTTCATTACCAAGCACGGTGACAATCTGGTCATGGATTTCATGAGGCATGGCTCGGGCTACACCGAATCCATCACCAATCTCGCGGACGACGACGACCTGCCGCTTCGCTACACGCAAGTCATGACGCTCGGCGTGGCCTATGTGGAAACGCCGAAGAATGCCCTGATGATCGGGCTCGGCAGCGGGTCGATCCCGGTCTATCTGGTCCGCAGCATGACCGAATTGGCCGTCGACGTCGTCGAACTGGATCCAGGGGTCATCGCCGCGGCCCGGCAATATTTTGGTATCCGAGAGAGCGGACGGTTACACATCGTCGAGAGCGACGGACGCGTCTTCCTCGTTAGGAATCGCAATCCCTACGACATGATTTTGGTCGACGCCTTTCGTGGCGGTTACGTGCCGTTCCACCTTCTGACCCGCGAATTCTATGACCTTGTCAAACAGCGCTTGACCCCCGGTGGCGCGGCGATCTTCAATCTTCACGGCGGGACGAAGCTCTATGTCAGTACGCTGGCCACCCTGCGCGCGGTATTTCCGTCTGTCGATCTCTATTATGCAAACGGCAATGTCATCGCGGTCGCGACGGTGGAGCCGGTCGAGAACCGTCGTTTGACCGACCGCGCCGATGCCTTGCAAAAGCGCTACGGGTTCCGTTTCGCGCTTCCCGACTTGCTGGCGACGCGCTCGGCTTGGCCGGAAGGACCCCCGGGCGGGCTGCTGACAGACGATTTTGCCCCCGTCAACTTGTACGATTCGATCGAGGAAAGTAACAAACGGCAATGGTAGTATTTGGTCCACCCCAAGTCCTTAGGAACTTCCGGGCGGCACGTTGGTGGCGGACCAGTAAATGCCCAGTCGGGCGACGATCTCGGCAAACAGGGCGAAATCGACCGGCTTTCTGACGAAACTGTTCGCCCCGGTCTCATAGCTTTTCAAGCGATCCCGATCCTCGTCCGACGAGGTCAGAATCACCACCGGCAGAAGGCGGGTTCGCGGATCGACCCGAAGGCGCGCCAACACCTCCAGGCCGTCAATGCGCGGCAAGTTGATGTCGAGCAGAACCACCACCGGCAGATCCGTAGCTTCCCGTCCGGCGAATTCCCTTTCGCAGAAAAGATAGTCGAGCGCTTGTTGACCGTCGCGCACGACGTCGACGCGATTGGCGACATTGACCTTGCGCAAGGTGCGCAGAATCAAGGTTTCATCCTGGTGATTGTCTTCCACCAGAAGAATCGTTTTCGCCACCAGTTTCATGGTCAAAACCTCCCTCACACTGCTCGGGCAGGGAAAACCGGAATGTCGCGCCCCGACCGACGGCACCCTCCGCCAAAATGACGCCACCATGGCGCTGGACGATGCGGAAGACCGTCGAAAGGCCGATGCCAATGCCGGGAAACTCATCATGGCGATGCAGCCGTTGGAAGGGCTGGAAAAGTTTGTCGGCATAGGCCATGTCGAATCCCGCCCCATTATCGGAAATTGAGAGGAAATGCCGGTCGTCGCGATCCTCGGCAAAAACGCGGATGATTGGTTCGGCCGCGCCGGCGGTGTATTTCCAGGCATTTTCCAGCAGATTGCGGAGAACGATCTCGATCATCCGGCGATCGCCCCACTGGCTGAGCCCTCTCTCGATCACCCATGTCACCCGACGACCCGGCTCGCCTTGTTCGAGTTCAAGCCGAATGTCTTTCGCCAGGAACGACAGATCGATCCGCTCGCGCGTCAAGGACCCGCGCGTGGCGCGCGACAACTGGAGAAGCCCGTCGATCAATTCCGCCATATGCCGGCCGGCGTGGGAAATTTCCCGAAGATAGTCCTGAGCGCCCGGGTCGAGTTGGGTGCCGAAATCTTCGATCAACGCCTCGCTGAACCCCGTCATGGCGCGCAACGGCGCCCGCAGATCATGGGAAACCGCATAGGCGAAACTCTCCAGCTCCTTGTTGGCCGCGCGCAATTCCATCTCGGTCGTCCGCAGCGCGGCTTCGGCTCGTTTTCGGTCCTCGTTTTCCCGGAGAAGTGCTGCATTGACGGTTGCCATCTGCGCCGCGCTTGGCAAGGACAAGGCATGCGGAAACAAAGGCCAAAGAGCGATCGCGGTAAACACCGACACCACGGCGGTGGCGGCCTTCACCACGACTTGATAGCCATAGTCGGGCGACCACAGAGTCCAGACGTCGGTGGCGTGACTGGCCGCGCAGAGCAGGATGAAAAGCGCGAAGGCCACGGCAACCCACCGCAAATAGACATCCTTGCGCTTGATCAGATACAACGCCATGGCGGTGCTGATTGACAGATAGGAGAGGCTGATAATCGCGTCGGAAATGGCTAAAGACCAAAACAACTCATCGCGCCACATCAGGCAAAAGCCGTGTGGAACAAGTCCGTCGAGATCGAACAGCTTGTCGAACATCAGAAGACCTTCGGGTTAAAGAGACGTCTGGACCAGATGCGACCGGGCAAGTCTGCATCCTTATGCAAAAGGAGACTCATACTTTAGATTTCATTTATAGAATGCAATACTACTTTAGGAAAAGGTCATGCGCCATATTTTCTCGGTAAACCGGGAAGAAACGACATTCCTCCACCGTCGTGTTTCGACTTGCCAGAATCTCTTTCAGGCCCAATAGTCACCGCCGATCTTGGAGATTTTCCGTCCGTGTGCCGATGAGTGTCGTTCAACAAACCGTTCCTTCGCTATCCGCGCTCGTCGTCGTTCACAATGAGGAGCAGCGCTTGGCCGCTTGCCTCGAAAAGCTCACCTTCGCCGGCGAGATCGTCGTCGTTCTCGACAAATGCACCGATGGCAGCCGCGCCATCGCCCAGCGTTTCACCGACCGTCTGATCGAAGGATCGTGGGATATCGAAGGCGAACGCCGCAATACGGGCATCCAAGCCTGCCGCGGCCCGTGGATTCTGGAAGTCGACGCCGACGAGCATGTTCCGTCCGATCTGGCGGCGGAAATCGGCAGGGTGGTCAGCACCTCCGCGTTCGCCTTTCATCCGCTGCTGGTCGACAATTGGGTTGGCGAGCGGCTGATCAGGCGCGGCTGGGGGGCCTATTTCGGCAAAACCGGTTATGTCGGATTGTTCCGCAAGGAGGCAAAAAGCTGGGGACCCGAACGTGTCCACCCGCGCCTGACGTTGCGTGGCGAAGAAGGACCGGCGCTCCGCCATCGGGTTCAACATTATGTGGATCGCAATATCTCCGACATGATCCGCCGCTTCGACGCCTACACCACGGCGCGCGCCAAGGATCTGCGGGAGTCCGGCAACATCGGTTCGGGCTTTCACAATGTCCGGCGGATTTTTTCGCGCTTCTTCGGATGCTATGTCCGCGGCGGAGGCTGGCGTGAAGGCGGGCACGGCTTTTTGATCGGCGTCTTCGCCGCGCTCTATCCGCTGGTGTCCTATCTGAAAGCAAAGCACGAAAAGGAGTAACGACCTTTGGAAAAAGGGTTGCGCACAGGATTGAGACTGACCCCAAACTGGGTCAGGACCGCGATCAACGGGCTCGGACTCTGCGCCTTTCTGTTCTTTCCGCTCCTGGTGATCGCCCCAAAGGGAATCGCGGCGCTGCTGACGGTTGCCGGTCTATTGTCCTTTGCAGCCCGCGATGGCGCCCCCTTCTCCTTTTCTTGGAAGAAATCCACATTCTCGCTCCTCTTCGGGGTGCTGATCCTGTGGGCGGCCCTGTCGACCCTTTGGGCGGTCAATGGTTATTTCGCCGTCATCGAAACCTTGCGCATCGGCGCCATGCTGGTTCTGGGCACGGCGCTTCTGGACTGCGGCTCCCGCCTCGGCGCTCCGGACAGGAAAAGAATCAAAACCCTGTTCCTCGCAGGAACACTGGCGGCGCTGGTGCTGCTGGTGCCGGGTTCGTTCCTCATGCAGACGGATCGGCTCGCCATCACCGTTCCCTTTAATCAGGTCGCGCTGATCCTCGCCATCGGGCTCGGCCCTCTGGTGGCCCCCTTGCTGATGACGAAGCGACTCCGCACCGCCTTACTTCTGGTCATCATGGTGCTCGTTTGCATTTTTCTGCAGCGCAGCACCACCGCGAAGGTCTCGGTTCTCGTTGGACTCGCCATCGGCACCCTGTTCTTCCTGAAACCGAAATGGGCTGGACTGGCAGCCGGATTGGGGTGCGCCGCGATGATCGCGACAGCGCCGCTGACCTTTCCCAGACTCGCCCACGACCCCCAAGTCTCGGCGGAAATGGCGGAATTCAAAAGCTCGGCCTGGCACCGGGCGCAGATTTGGGCCTTTGTCGGCGAGCGCATCGCCGAACGGCCTCTGCTCGGTTGGGGTATGAATTCGTCCCGGGTCATTCCCGGCGGCAATACCCAGATTCGTCCCGGTGTCGAGATCCTGCCGTTGCATCCCCACAATGCCGCGCTGCAACTTTGGCTGGAATTGGGCGTCCCCGGCGCCGCGCTGTTCGCCGCGATGAGCCTGCTGGCCTGGAAACGCCTCGGCGCGTCGGAGGCCAACCGCTGGCTCACCGCCGGCCGCGCCGCCGCCATGGGCGCCACCTTCATCTCGATGGTTCCCGGCTATGGCGCCTGGCAGGAGTGGTGGCAAGCCTCCCTGTGGTTCATCGCCTTCATCACCCTGCTCGACGCGAACCGCGATCTGCCGATCTCGGAGTCCCGTCCCCTTGCGTGATCTCTGTCAGCCCCCCGCTCGATCGACCCTGGAGTCTTGGCCGCGCGGCTTCGCCCTCTTTCTGGCCCTGCTGTTCGTCGTCAAAATGGCGATCATTCTCATCCTCGGCACCGTTTCGTTCGAAGACAGCGGACTTTACGTGCATATGGGAGAGATGATCCTCAGCGATCCCTCCTGGCTGACCGACGGCCACTGGGGGCTGGGTCTCGCCTCCGACCGCCTGTTTCGCCCCTACGGCTATCCCCTTCTGATCGCGGCGGCCAAATGGACCGGCGGGACTCATTTTTGGAGTCTCGTGGCCTTGCTGCAGGTGGCGGGGTCGGTTGCCGCTCTCGCTTTGGTGGGCCTTATGGCCAAAGCGTTCGTCACGCGCCCGGCCTTGTGGTGGGCCGTTGTCGGACTGTGCGCGCTGTCGAGCTTTCAGTTGTTCGATACCGCCTTACTGACCGACAGCCTCTATGCGAGCCTGTTCATTATCGTGATGGTCACCTTGGTGACGGCGACGGTTCGGGGTCGCACGCTTTCGCACGGCCTCGCCCTGATGCTGGGCATCGCCTGGGCGCTTTCCATTTCGTTGCGCGACGTCGGCCTCTATTACACCATCCTCCCCGTGGCATGGTTGATCGCCGGCACCCGCAAAGGGGGCAAGATCCTCGGCCTCGGCACCGCATTTCTGCTCCCGATTGTCGGCCTCGTCGGTCTGACCCTGTGGTGGAACCTTTATCGGACAGGCCACCTGTTCTTCAGCCTCACCGGAACGCTCAACTGGTTGTGGCCGTCCTTCAATATCTCCGACCAGGGTCTTGGCACCCCGTTCGATTGCGCGGACGCGGTCTGCGGCATTGTCCGAGACCATGACGTCGGCAAGGGAATGGCCGGGGTCGCCGCCGTCGCCGATGTGTTGACCGTGGACTGGGGCCTGGATCCGATTGCCTTGGGAAAAGTCAGTTTTGCCCATTTCCTGTCCGTTGTGCGCACCCATCCCTTTGCCTATCTGGTCACCATCATCAACAATATGCGGTTCGATCGTCTTGCCGATCTGGCGTTCAATCCCCTGGCCAATCTGAACGACTTCATTCAGTTGGGCCCCGTCATTCGACAGCGCATGCTGCCCGGCACCCGTGAATTGTTCCGTCAGATCAAGCAGGGCGATCTGGCGACGATCCCGCTTTTCCTGACCGTCGGCATCCCGCATCTGCTGTCCTGGCTGGGACTGGCGCTCTTCCTCGCCGGAGCGCCCCTGGTCGCGTTGAAGCGCCTTGGTCAAGAGCGGCGGGCGGCGGCAATGCTCGGTCTTTGGATCACGGTCTTCATCTTCATCGGGGGCTACTCCCTGGTCCATATGGAAACGCGCCACGCTCTGCCGATCGTGCCCTTCATCCTTGTCGCCGCGGCCTGGGTCGTCGAGACCCGGCTTGAGCGTTCCTCCAGATAGTCGATTGCCATGGACAGCGTGCCTCTCTTCAGCGTCATTCTGCCGCTCTACAACAAAGCCGACGTCCTTGCCGATGTGGTCGCCGCCTTGGCCAAGCAACGTCTGGCGGAAAATTGCGAGGTGCTGTTCGTCGACGATGCCTCGACGGATGGCTCGGTGGAGCGTCTTCGCGCGCTATCCTCCCATCTTCCGCTGTGCCGAATCGTCACCAATTCCCAAAATGCCGGCCCGGCCATCCGCCTGAACCAGGGCGGCATGATGGCCATGGGGAAATATCTCTGTCTGATCGATGCCGATGTCCTGATCGCCCCCGACGCGGCCCTGCGTATGATCGATCTTCTCCAGCGGACGGGCGCGCAAATGATTCATGGGCGGACGCAAACCCTGACCGACGCGGCGGCACGCGACGCGGCGCCCCTGATCGGCTCAAATCCCAAGGCGACGGTCAGCGATGAGCCGCTGATGACCGTGCTCGACGGCGGCTTGGCGCGCATGGGCTGGGTGGTCGAGGCCGATCTTTTTCGCGCCGCCGGGGGATGTGACGAACGCGTTTTCATTCAAGACGAATCGATCGCGCTCCGTCTGGCCGCGATATCCCGTCGCCTGATCACACTCGATAGCGTGGTGGCGAACGGGCCCAAGGCCCTGTTCCATCAGTCGGGGAATCGTCGCCAGGAACATCACGACGCGTTCTTCGCACATTTCAACTTGTTGAACGACCGGCCGGCGCTGGAGCCCAGGCTCCGCCGCAGGCTGGGCCGCCGTTGCCTGTCCTTTGCCTGGAAGGCGGTTCGCGCCGGCACCCTCAAAGACGGTGGTGGCGCCATTTTTTCCGGTTACGCCCTGGCCACGCTCGGCCTCACCGACGCCGCCCCTTTGCTCCTGGAGCGCATTGCCCACGACATGGCGGCATTGCCGAATATCCGCCGGCCGGTCACCTCCCCATGAGCACGCCCACACCGTCCGCGAAGCGAATCCTGGTCATCCGTCACGGCGCGTTCGGCGACATGATCATGGCGATGGGCGCGTTCCACGCCATTCGAGCCTTCCATGCCGGCGCGCATATCACGTTGCTGACCACGGCACCCTTCGTCGGTTTGGTCGAAGGCAGCGCCTATTTCGACCGGATCGTCGTCGATGACCGTCCGAAACTGTGGCGTTTGGGCCGTTGGTGGCGTTTGGCGCGATCCCTTCGCAATCCCCGCTTCGACCGCGTCTACGACCTGCAGCGCAGCCAGCGCACCGATCTGCTATACCGCGTGATCACCGCTGGACGGCAGACCGAATGGTCCGGCGTCACTCCCGGCTGTTCCCATTTCGTCCATGACGATCGCCAAGACGGTCGCCACATCCTCGACAAGCTCGCCGAACAGCTGCACACCGCCGGTCTGCCGAAGCTGCCGCCCTCCGACATCACCTGGATGACCGGCGACGTCGACCGCTTTCACCTGCCGCGCCCCTACGGCCTGATCATTGCCGGATGTACGCCGCGCCGTCCGGAAAAACGCGCGCCGGCCAAATTTTTCGCGGACTTCGCGGAGTGGCTTCTGTCTCAGGGCATCACCCCCGTCCTCCTCGGCACCACCAAGGAAAAAGAGCAGATCGATGCCGTCCAGGCCGCTTGCCCACGCGTCATCAATCTCTGCGATCGGACCGGTTTCGGCGATATCGCCGCCCTGGCCCGCGGCGCCGTCGGCGCGCTCGGCAACGACACCGGCGCCATGCATCTGATCGCCGCCACCGGATGCCCGACCCTGGTCCTGTTTTCCGGCGCCTCCGACCCCAAAATCGTCGCACCGCGTGGCGCTTGCGTCCGCATCCTGCAACGCGAGCCCCTGTCGGCCTTGCCGATGGAGGACGCGATTCGGACGTGGGAACGCATGCTGAGCGACCCAAAGAGAACTTAAGTTATTAAAAATAACTCTCCGGCAAGGACGGAGAGGGCGGGCGATCAGGTCAGGTCGCCCTGATCGCCCATCGCGCGCAGGCGGTCTGGCAAATGGTCCAAAACCGCCTGATTTTCCATGTCGGAAGAGCGCTGCCAGTTCCTGATTTCGGCCGCTGTGCGACCGCAACCTCGGCAATAGCCGGTCCTTTGCACGATCTTGCAGATGTCAACGCAAGGCGACTCGACCGGCATGAGGGATCAACTCTCCTTTTGCCGGCTGGCCCGCTTGCGTTCGTTGGGATCCAGCAGGCGCTTTCTCAGGCGGATGCTTTTCGGCGTCACTTCGACCAGTTCGTCGTCCCCGATATAGGCGATGGCCTGTTCGAGGCTCATCCGACGCGGCGGCGTCAAGCGCACCGCCTCATCCTTGCTGGTGGTGCGGATGTTGGTGAGCTGCTTGGCCTTCAGACAGTTGACCTCGAGGTCGTTGCCGCGCGCGTGCTCGCCGATGATCATTCCTTCGTAGACCTTGACCCCGGCCCCCAGGAACAACGGTCCGCGCTCTTCCAGATACCAAAGACCATAGGCCACGGTCTCGCCCATGCCGTTGGAGATCAGAACGCCGTTACGCCGCCCTTCGATCGGCCCCTTGTAAGGGACATAGCCGTAGAATATGCGGTTCATCAGGCCGGTGCCGCGGGTATCGGTGAGGAATTCGCCGTGATAGCCGATCAGGCCGCGCGACGGCGCCAGGAAGGTGACGCGCAACTTGCCGCCGCCCGATGGCTTCATCCCCGTCATCTCGGCCTTTCTGAGGCTCATCTTCTCGACGACGACGCCGGAATATTCCTCGTCGACATCGATGAACACCTCTTCGATCGGCTCGAGACGATCGCCGGTGGCTTCGTCGATCTTGAACAGCACGCGCGGCCGCGAGATCGAAAGCTCGAATCCTTCGCGACGCATCTGTTCGATCAGCACGCCCAATTGCAATTCGCCACGCCCGGCGACTTCAAAAGCGTCTTTGCTCGCGGTTTCGCTGATGTGAATCGCCACATTGCTTTCCGCTTCCCGCATCAGGCGGGCGCCAATGACGCGGCTGGTCACCTTGTCGCCTTCCTGGCCGGCCAGCGGACTATCATTGACGGCGAAGGTCATGGCCAGTGTCGGTGGATCGATCGGCTGCGAGAAGATCGCCTCGGTCACTTCGGGCGCGCAGATGGTATCGGCCACGGTCGTCTTGGTCATGCCCGAAACGGCAACGATATCGCCAGCCTCGGCGACATCCAGGGCCATCCGTTCGATGCCGCGGTAGGCCAAAATCTTGGCGATGCGGAATTGCTCGATCAGTTGGCCGTCGCGCGACAGGGACTTCACCATCTGGTTCGTCTTGATCGAACCCGCATGAATGCGTCCCGTCAACACACGCCCCAGATAGGGATCGGCTTCCAGCGTGGTGGCCAGCATGGAAAAGGGAGCCTCCAGATCATGCTCGGGCACCGGCACATGGCTGACGATCAGATCGAACAGGGTCGAGAGATCCTTGCGTGGCCCTTCCAGGCTGTCGTCGGCCCAGCCGTCGCGACCGACAGCGAACAGGGTCGGAAAATCAAGCTGGTCGTCACTGGCGTCCAGGATGGCGAACAGATCGAACACTTCGTCATGCACCTGATGCGGCCGGGCATCGCCACGGTCGACCTTGTTGATCACCACGATGGGCCTGAGGCCCAGAGCCAGCGCCTTGCCGGTGACGAATTTGGTCTGCGGCATCGGACCTTCGGCCGCGTCGACCAGCACCACGACACCATCGACCATCGACAGAATACGCTCGACCTCGCCGCCGAAATCGGCATGGCCGGGGGTGTCGACGATATTGATGCGGGTATCTTTCCACTGCACCGACGTGCATTTGGCGAGGATGGTGATGCCGCGTTCTTTTTCCAGATCGTTGGAATCCATCACCCGCTCAGCAACCTGCTGATTTGCCCGGAATGTTCCGGATTGGCGAAGCATTGCGTCGACCAGCGTGGTCTTGCCGTGGTCGACGTGGGCGATGATGGCGATATTACGAAGTTCCATGACTTAAACCGTATGCGAAAGCGTGTGGGCGACCATTTGGGCGAGATCAACCGCCGGGCGGGCACCGATATGCCCGATGATTTCGGCGGCACAGATGCCGCCCAATCGAGCGCAAGTCCCCAGGTCGCGGCCCTGAGAGTAGCCGTAGAGAAAACCGGCGGCATAAAGGTCACCGGCGCCGGTGGTATCGACCACGGCGGACACCGGTTCGGCCGAACAACTCACCACCGTTTCACCGTCGGTAACCACCGAGCCTTGCGCTCCCCTGGTCAGGGCAGCCACCCCGACATGGTTCTTCAACGCGCGAATGGCATTGTCCAGATCGGTCTGGTAGAGCGTGGTGATCTCGGCCTCGTTCGCGAACAAGATGTCGATATGATCGGCCATCAGTTCAAGAAATTCGGCGCGGTGACGCTCGACACAAAACGGATCGGACAACGACAGGGCAACTTTCCGCCCCGCCGCATGAGCAATGGTCGCGGCTTTGCGAAAAGCCGCCTTGGCTTGCGGCGGATCCCACAGATAACCTTCCAGATAGGTAATCTGCGCACCACTTACCACGTCAGCGTCGATATCATCAGGACCCAGTTCAACGCAAGCACCCAAATAGGTTTGCATGGTGCGTTGCGCATCCGGCGTGACAAATATCAGACAGCGGGCGGTCGACGTGCCGTCGATGGCGGCCTTTGTTTCAAAGGTGACACCCTGGCTCCGCATATCATGTCGAAATACGGACCCCAACTGATCGTTCTTCACCTTGCCGATATAAGCCGCCTTGCCGCCCAGCGCCGCGATACCGGCGACGGTATTGGCTGCCGAACCGCCCGAACATTCGACCGCCGGCCCCATGCCGGCATAAATCGCGTCGGATCGGTCTGCGTCGATCAAGGTCATTACACCCTTGGTCAAACCAAGGGCCACCAAAGCTTTATCGTCGGCATGGGCGAGCACATCGACGATGGCGTTGCCGATGCCGGCAACGTCAAACGAGCTCTCCGCCATGAATTCCTCCGGAAGGTTGTCGCGGCGCAGTATAGCCAGGAAGATCGGATGAACAAGGAAGTTTGTATGAAATAGGCTTGACGGGAGAATCCGCTTGCGCGGATTCCTTATAAATAGCCCTCAAGCGCCGGGCGTGGGCTCCGCCCCCTTGGCTTTCGCGCGAACGCTCGCGCGGGGCCGCAATGGCCCAGTCGCGAGCAAGCTCGCTCCATCCCTCACCTTCAATATCGTCTGTCGTAACCCGACCGGAACCGGCGCAGCCGGTAACTGGCGCGTTGAGCGCCCGCGCGATCGTTCGCGCGAAAGCCAAGGGGCCGGAGGCCCCGCCCGGCTTCGGAGGGCTATTTATAATAAAGCGGGCACCGCCCGCCCCCGCCCGGCGCTTGAGGGACAATTTATAACCAAAAGGGAGCGCCTCGCGGCGCTCCCTCATTAACCAATCGCGGGTGCGATTGGTTAATGGATAACCTCGCCATGCT
>Ga0209415_10000653_pt1 | contig 64820 bp, 58 predicted proteins | sample PeaSoiSIISIP2007_FD_187696 | JGI IMG/M metagenome (GOLD analysis project Ga0209415, IMG submission 187696) | Peat soil microbial communities from Weissenstadt, Germany - SII-SIP-2007 (SPAdes) (version 2) | ecosystem: Environmental > Terrestrial > Soil > Wetlands > Peat | place: Germany...
CGACGGCATAATCATACGCCTGTTCGGGCCCGTTTCATCCCCCGCTGCGGGAATCGGCCCTGGGGCGTTCACAGCCGATGCAAAAACTTTTGCCCCATCGTTTCAACCACTTGCCGCCCCACCCTGCCGGGCTCCCCTTGCGCGGCTGCTACCGTGAGGCCGTATGGGAACTCCAGCGCAAAATGCGGCCAACCTCCTCAACGCCCAAAAGTCCACCGGACCTCGTTCCGATGCGGGTAAAGCCGCCTCTCGCTTCAACGCTCTCCAGCACGGCATGGACGCTCGTTCCGCCGTCATCCCCGGCGAAGATGCCGCCGGGCTCGAAGCCCTCGCCCGCGACTATCGCCGGGAAAATCGCCCCTCCGGCCCTGAAGAGACTTTTCTGGTCGAAACCTTGATTCAGGCCGACTGGAACCGGCGCCGCTATGCCCTCATCGAAACCCAGCTCATGACCCGCCTCCTCGACGAGCTGGAACCCTGCGAGTACCCCCTCGCCGCCCTTTTCGCCGCCAACAGCCCCGCCAGCCGCATGCTCGACCGCGTGGTCCGCCACCGCGAGGCCGCCGAACGCGCCTGGTTCCGCGCCTTCAAAGAGTTGCAGCGCTTGCGGAAGGAGCGCCACTCCCCGGACCTCCCCGGTTTCGATCTCGATTCTGATGCCGCCGAAACACCCGGCTTCCCAATAAATTGGGTTCGTTCCGTTAATTCCAGCGTCGAAAGCCCCGCGCCTTCCGCCCCGGCCCGCCCGGCGCCCGAACCGCCCGAAAATCTGGCCCTCCGGCTATGAGCGGCCCCCCAAGAAATTGTTGTTGACATCCGACACCAACCGATGCATCCTTGCTGTAGGCATTCGACACTATGAGCAGAATCGACTTACTCCAGGGAACCCTCGATCTCCTGATCCTCCGCACGCTCCAAGCCGGCCCCCAGCACGGTTGGGCCATCTCCGAGCGCATCCAGCAGATCTCGCAGGATGTCCTCCAGGTGAACCAGGGGTCGTTGTACCCCGCGTTGCACCGCCTGGAACACCAGGACTGGATCAAGGCCGAGTGGGGCGTCAGCGAACTGGGCCGGCGCGCCCGCTTCTACAGTCTGACCGCCGCGGGCCGCACGCAGCTCGAGGCCGAGCGGGATTCCTGGGCACGGATGACCGCGGCCATAGGCCGAGTGTTGGAAATGGCTTGATATGGGCATGAACGATCTCTTGTTGCGGATTCGCGCCCTGCGATCCCGCCAACGCGCCGAGCGCGATCTCGACGACGAATTGAGCTTCCATCTCGAAATGGAGGCGCGCAAGAAGCGGCTGGAAGGCGTCCCGGACGACCAGGCGCGCCGCTCCGCACGGGCCGCGTTCGGCGGCGTGGAGCAGGTCCGCGAACAGTGCCGCGACGTCCGCGGCCTGGGCTGGCTCGAAGACCTGGGCCGCGATCTCCGCTACGGCGTTCGCGTGCTGCGGCAATCGCCCGCGTTCGCCCTGATCGCCATGCTCTCGCTGGCAATCGGGATCGGCGCCAATACAGCGGTCTTCAGCCTGGTGGACCGCGTGCTCCTGCGGAACCTGCCGGTGCGGAATCCCGAGGAGCTGGTCGTGCTGAAATGGTCGGCCGATCCGGGAAGCGACAGCATCAGCCGCTCCTACGCCTACAACGACGGCCCCACCACCAATGTATTTTCGTGGCGGATCTTCTCCGAGATGCGCCGCAGCAGCCAGGCCGCCGCGGCCGTGTTCGGCTTCTCGCCCGCCGACCGGCTCAACGTCACCGCCAACAACGAGGCCCGCGTCACCGGAGGCCTCCTGGTCTCGGGCAACTACTTCTCCGCCCTGGGCGTCGGCATGGCGTTGGGCCGCCCCCTCGTGGACGACGACGACACCGTCGATGGCGTCCCGGCCGCGGTCATCAGCTACCGGCTCTGGGAGCGCGCCTTCGGCATGGACCCGTCGGTGATCGGCAAGCCGCTGTACATCAACCGCGCGCCGTTCGCCATCGTGGGTGTCGCGCCGCGCGGCTTTTACGGCGTCTCCATGGGCGGCTTTTTCCGCTCGCCCGAGATCGATGTCACTCTCCCCGTCCGCGTGCGCGAGCGCCTCCCGCAGGACCCCAAGCACCCGATCGATTGGTTCGCCCCGAATTTCTTCTCCTTCCAGGTGATGGCCCGGCTCAAGCCCGGCGCCGGCACGGGAGCGGCCAAGGCGGAGTTCGGCGCCATCCTCGTGGCCAACATGCCGGAGGAAGCCCGGAAGGACCCGAAAGCCGGCGTCCCGCGCATCGAAATCGAATCCGGCGCCAAAGGCCTCGCCTTCCTGCGCCAGGATTATCGCGACCCGCTCCTCATCCTCACCGCGGTGGTCGGCCTCGCGCTGCTGATGACCTGCGCCAACCTCGCCGGCCTGCTGCTGGCGCGCGCCACGGCCCGGAAGAAAGAGATCGCGCTCCGTCTGGCCATGGGGGCCGGCCGTTTCCGCCTGGTCCGCCAACTCTTGATGGAAGGGATCCTGCTGTCGGCCGGCGGCGCGCTGGCCGGCCTGTTGCTGGCCGCCTGGGGAATCCATGCCCTGCTGTCGCTGCTCGGTCCGGTGTCGAATGGCGTGCTTTCCGATCTGACTCCGGATATGCGCGTGCTGGCATTCACCGCCGCCATTTCCCTCCTGACCACGCTCCTGTTCGGCCTGGCGCCAGCCATGCGGGCCACGCGCGTGGATCTCTCCTCCGCCATGAAAGACGACAGGCTCGCCGCCGGCGGAAGCCGCCGCACTGGGCCGGTGCGAATCCTGCTGGCCGTGCAGATCGCCGTGGCGCTTGTGCTGGTGGTGAGCGCCACGTTGTTCACTCGCAGCCTGGCCAATCTGCGCGCCATTCCCCTGGGGTTCAATCCCCAGAAACTGGTACTGTTCGGCCTGTCGCCGGGCTCCAACGGATACGATGAGGCGCGCGGCTACCAACTCTACGCCAATGTGCTCGAACGGCTAAAACGGATTCCGGGAGTGACCCATGCCGGCGTGTCGGCACTTACTCCGGTGGGCGGCTTCTCCTCCAACGGCAGCATCCTGGTCGAGAACGGCGGGCGCTCCCAGCGCCGCAGGATGAACTATAACTACGTCGGTCCGGGGTTTCTGGAAACCCTCCAGGTCCCCATCGTGCTGGGCCGCGGCATCGAGCAGCGCGACATGTCGAGCGGCGTGCGTGTGGCGGTGATGAACGAAACCGCTGCCCGCCGCGCGTTTGGCAGCGCCTCCCCGTTGGGCGGCCGGTTCCGCTATTCCGATAAGGACCCGTTCGTCGAGGTGGTCGGCGTCGCCAGGGACTCCCAGTACGACCGCATCCGCAACGAACCGATGGCCGTGACCTTCATTCCCTACACCCAGACCGAATTCGGCTGGCTCCAATCCATGAACTTCGAAGTGCGCACCGCCAGTGACACGGCGTTCACCACCGCGGCGATCCGCGCCGCGGTCCATGAATTCGACCGTATGCTGCCGCTCCTCGACGTGAAGACCATGGAGACGCAGCTCGATGAAGCTCTCGCGCAGCAGCGCCTGTTTGCCGCGCTGGTGAGCCTGTTCGGCTCCATCACGCTGGCGCTGGCCTGCGTCGGGCTCTACGGCGCGGTGTCCTACTCGGTGGCGCGGCGCACGCGCGAAATCGGCGTCCGCATCGCCATGGGCGCTTCCCGGATGGCCGTGCTGCGGCTGATCCTCGCGCAGGTCGCCGTCACCACCGCCGCGGGCCTGCTGATCGGGATTCCCGCGACTCGCGCCCTGACGCGTCTGGTGGCGTCGCAGCTCTACGGCATCCAGCCGCAGGACCCGCTCAGCCTCGCGGGAGCGGCCGTTGCCGTGGTAGCCATCGCGATGGTCGCAGCCTTGGTGCCCGCCCGAAGGGCCATGCGGGTCGATCCAGTCCGCGCCCTCCGCTGTGAGTAAGTCTTTGTGGGGCAGGTTGTCAACCTGCGGCGGGTTGGCAACCCGCCCAGCGAGCGAAGCTCGCCAGTTCTTAGCTCCGGGCTCACCGCAATCCCGCCCCGTGCCCCACCACTTTCCCCGGGAGCGCGTCAGTCATCTTGCCCTCCTCGACCACCGGCACGCCGTTCACCAATACGAAGCGCATGCCTTCGGAGAGCTGATTGGGGCGGTCGAAGGTCGCCACGTCGCGCACCGTCTCCGGGTCGAAGATCACCACGTCCGCCCACATGCCGGCCTTCAGCACCCCGCGGTCGTCGAAGCGCATTCTCTCCGCCGGGAGCGACGTGAACTTGCGGATGGCGTCTTCGAGCGTGAGCTTCTTCTCTTCCCGCACGTACTTCCGGAGGATCCGCGGGAACGTTCCGTAGGCGCGCGGATGCGGGTGCTCCTTGCCCAGCAGCCCGTCGGGCGACGCGCCTTGCGAGTCGTTGCAGATCGAGACCCAGGGCTGCTGGATCGCCAGCGTCACGTCGGGCTCCGACATGGTGAACATGGCGACGTTGGTGAAGGCTTCGTCCTCGATGAGCAGGTCGAGCGCCGCGTCGATGGGGTCCTTGTTCCGGAGCTTGGCGACTTCGGCGAGCGTCTTGCCCTGCAACGGAAGCAGCTCAGGATTCTGCACGGCGCCGATGATGAACGACTCCGGGCCGGTCACCTGCAGCCACTCGTTGTTCCACTCGCTCGACGGCGTCTCCAGCTCCTTTCGGATTCGAGCCCGCATGGCCGGATCCTTCAGGCGCTCGATCAGTTTGCGGTCGCCGCCGTCGTGCGCCCACGGCGGAATCAGGGCGGAGAAGGAGTTGAACGAGGCGGGGTACGCGTAGGTGTCGGCCGCCACATCCACGCCCGATTGGCGAGCCCGTTCGATCAGCGCCACGACTTCCGGCATGCGTCCCCAGTTGGCCTTGCCGGCGGTCTTCAAATGCCAGATCTCCACCGGGATCGCAGCCTCCCGGCCGATGCGGAACGCCTCTTCGAGCGCCGGCATGATTGCATCGCCCTCGTTGCGGATGTGGGAGGCGTAGGTGCCGCCGAGCTTCGCGGCTTCCGCGGCCAGCGCGATCAGCTCTTCGGTTTTGGCGTAGGGCGCGGGGGCGTATTGCAGCGAAGTCGACAGGCCGATGGCGCCGTCGTGCATGGCCTCCCTGACCAGGCCCTTCATGCGCTCCAGTTCCTGGGCCGTGGGCGCGCGGTTGTCGTCTCCCAGCACCACCCGCCGCACCTGTGTGGCGCCCACATAGGTGGCCAGGTTGATCCCCATGCCCTGCTTGCGCAGGCGCGCGAAGTACTCCCGGAACGTGCGCCACGATGGCTGGATGCCGTAGTGTTCGTAGGTGACGTGGTCGGCCTTGATCACCGCGTCGTTGAGCGGCGCGATGGAGCTGCCTTCGCCCGTGACCTCGGTGGTGATGCCCTGGTATATCTTGGACGGCAGGTGCGGGTTCACCAGGATGGTCAGCTCCGACTGTCCCAGCATGTCGATAAACCCGGGCGCCACCACCATGCCGCCGGCGTCGATGGTCCGCCGCGCGGGGGCCCCCGTGAGCCGGCCGATCGCGGCGATCTTTCCGCCGCGGATGCCTATATCGGCGGCGTACCACGGCGAACCGGTGCCGTCGATGATGTGGCCGTTGCGGATGACGACGTCATACGGCTGTAGGGCCGCGGCGAACAAAAGCAGGGGGAAGAGAACGGGCATAACGGGGATTATGGCATTATAATGTGTCGGTGGGAGCTGTCTCTGTTTCATGAGCGACATCAAGAAGAAGCTTCAGGACCAGATTTCCGCGCTCGAGTATGAGCTCCACGTGGAGCTTCCCAAGGAGATCCTGAAGGCGCGGGCGCATGGCGACCTCAGCGAGAACGCCGAGTACCACGCCGCCAAGGACCGGCAGGGCTTCGTGAATGCCCGCCTGAACCAATTGAAAAGGCGCGTGGCCGAGATCTCCATGGTCGACTTCTCCAGGATTCCGCACGGCCGGGTCGGACTCGGCTCGACCGTCGTGGTGCTCGACACCAAGCGTGATGAGGAAGTAACCTATAACCTGGTCACCAGCGAAGAGGCCGACGCTGCCAATGGGAAGATATCCACGACGTCGCCGATCGGCCGGGCACTCTTGGGCAAAGAGGTGGGGGACGAGGTCCGGGTCCAGAGTCCCGGCGGCGTGAAGGAGTTGGAGATCCTGAAGCTCACCACCATTCATGATGCCGACTAAACAGAAGTTGACGTTCACGGGCGCCATCGGGATCGGCTTCGGAGCCGTAATCGACCGCATCGTTCGCTGGCTGGCTTTGTCCCGCATCCATCCCAATGTCCTGACCTTCTTAGGCCTGGTGATCAACATCTGGGCCGCATGGCTCTTCGCGCAAGGCAAATTCCGCTGGGCGGGGGTGGTGGTGATCGGGGCCGCGCTGTTCGACATGGTGGACGGCCGCGTGGCCCGCGCCACCAGCCGCGTCACGCGCTTCGGCGGTTTCTTCGATTCGGTGCTGGACCGCTACTCCGATCTCGCCCTTTATATGGGGCTCCTGGTCTATTACGCCTCCATCAACCGGCCCTTCTACATCGTGCTGACGGCCATCGTCATGACCGGCTCGGTGATGACCAGCTACACCCGCGCCCGCGCCGAGAACATGATCCCCAAATGCAAGGTAGGCTTTCTCGAGCGCCCCGAGCGCGTGGTGCTGATCATCATCGGTGCCCTGTTCGACCGCATTCCGCAAGTCCTGTGGGTCATCGCCGTGCTCTCGAACATCACGGTCACTCACCGCATGATCTACACGTGGCAGGAAGCCCGCCGGCTGGAAGACGCCCAACTGCGCGCCGTACCGGACAGGCCGGAGGCCATTTCCGCTAATCCTCCAAAATGACGTGGGCCATGCCGTACTGCGCGGTGTGGGTCAGCGACAGCGAGATATTCCGCACCGAGAGCCTCTCCGCAAACTCCGCCGCGACCCCGTGCAGCAGCAGGGTCGGCTTGCCGGTTGGCAGGTTGGCCACTTCGAAGTCCTGCCATCGCACCCCGAGCCGCCACCCCGTTCCGATGGCCTTCATCCCCGCTTCCTTGGCGGCGAATCGCGCGGCGTAGCGCTCGAACCGGTTGGCCTTTCGCTCCACGTAGGCGATCTCCCGGGCAGTGTAGATGCGCTGGATGAAGCGCTGTCCGAAGCGCTCGATGGAAGCGCGTATGCGCGGGACTTCCGCCAGGTCCACTCCCGTGCCTACGATCACTTCAGATCCGCCCCCGAGGCGGTAATGGTGAGCCGGCCGTGTTTGACTCCTTTTGTGCTGATCAGCACATCCGCTACCTTCCGCACTTCGGCCGCCTTGCCCCGCACCACCAGCACCTCCAGGCAATGATCGTGGTCCAGGTGCACGTGCAAGGTGGAAAGGATGGAACGGTGAAAGTCGTGCTGGATGTCGGTGAGCTTATCGCTCAGCATCCGGACATGGTGGTCGTAGACCAGGGTGACGGTCCCGACTACCGGGCTCTCGGGCGATTCCCAGGCCTTCTCCACCAACTCGTCGCGGATCAGGTCGCGAAAGGCCTCCGAGCGGTTGGTGTAGCCGCGTTGCGTGATGAGCCGGTCGAACTTATCCAACAGGTCCGTATCGATGGCGACGCCAATCCGGCTGAGCTCCCCCATGCGTACACATGTTAGCACCGGCAAATTTGAGGAGTCGCCGGTGGCACGATTCTTGAACTCGTGCTACTGTTGAGGTCGTAACCGTGCATATTCCGGACGGATTTCTAGCCACGCCTGTCTGGGCCACACTCGATGTGGCCGCCGCGCCGGCACTGGCTTATACGGTGCGGCGCGCCCAGCGCGGCTTCGACGAAGCCAGGATCCCCCTGCTGGGCGTGATGGGCGCGTTCGTCTTCGCGGCCCAGATGATCAACTTCCCGGTAGGGATCGGCACTACCGGCCACCTGGTGGGAGGCGCGCTGCTGGCGTTCACGCTGGGACCGGCGGCGGCCGGTGTGGTCATGGCCGCGATCGTGGCCATCCAGGCGCTGGTGTTTCAGGACGGCGGCATTCTGGCGCTGGGTCCGAACATCATCAACATGGCGATCCTGGGCGTGCTCGCGGGCTATCTGCCGTTCCACTTATGGGGCGCCGGGAAGTGGCGCAGGATGGCGATTTTCGCCGGCGGGGTGGTCTCGGTGCTGGTGAGCGCGATCTGCGCGCTGGCGGAGTTGCTGGTTTCGGGCGTCCGGATGCCCGCGGCGGTCCTGGGCATTTCGCTGGTGTTGTTCGTGGTTTCGGCGCTTCTGGAAGGGGCCATCACGCTGGCCGTGGTAACTGCGCTCGAAACCATCCAGCCCGGTTTCATTCGCAAGCCCGCGGCGGCGCGATCGTTGGCCCTGGGCGCGGTGAGCGTGGTGGCGGTGCTGCTGGCGGCGGTCGGCGTGCTGTTCGCCTCCACGGCGCCGGACGGCATCGAGAGGCTCGGGCAGCAGACCGGCATTGCTGCTCATGCCCGGGCGCTGCTCTCGACGCCTTTGGGCAATTACCAGGCCGCATTCCTGCAATCTCCCTGGCTGAGCAAGGCGGCCGCGGGCCTGGCGGGTCTGGCTCTCATCTATACCGCTTGCCTCATCATCGGGCGCCTGGTGGCGCGCCGCGGGAGCGCCTGATTGCACCACGTGGTCCTGGAACGCTGGAGCCGCGGCTCCAGCGCCATTCATCGCCGTGACCCGCGCGCCAAAATCGCGCCGCTGCTGATGTTCCTCATCGTGCTGGCCACAGCCCACAGCTCCCTGCCCGCGCTGGCGGCTGCCCTGTTCCTGCTGTTGTGCGCGGCGCTGGTCTGGGCCCGGCTGCCGCTGGCCGGTGCGGTGATCCGCGCCGGAATCATCCTCCCCTTCACGCTGGTCTTCGCCGCGATCTGCTGGCTGGGAGGCGATCCGGCCCGGGGACTGTCGCTGTTGCTCAAGAGTTACCTCTCCGCGCTCGCCGTGCTGCTGGTGGTTTCGACGACCCCGCTTCCGGTTCTGCTGCGCGGCCTGGAAATGACGGGCGTCCCGCGGTTCCTGCTGATGGTGGCGCAGTTCCTGTATCGCTACCTGTTCGTGATCTCGGAGGAGGCGCAGCACATGAGGATCGCGGCGGCGTCGCGCGGCGGGTCGCGCAGCCGGCTGCGGTTTCGCGCCGCTGCTGGAGCGCTGGCCGTGCTGTTCGCGCGCTCCTATGGACGCGCCGAAGAGATCCACCGCGCCATGCTCGCGCGCGGCTTCACCGGCCACTTCCGGACCCTGGGCGCTCTGCGTTTCCGGGGGACCGACGCCGGATTTGCGGTGATCGCTTCCCTGGCGCCCGCCCTGGTGCGCGTGGCGGTCGAGAGGTTCGTGTGACGCAGCCACTGATCGAAGTCCACAACCTGCGGTTCCGGTACGAAGACGGAACAGCCGCTCTCAATGGCGTCGATTTCCGCCTGGAAGCCGGTGAAACCGTAGCCCTGCTGGGCGCCAACGGCAGCGGCAAGACCACCTTCGTGATGCACCTCAACGGGCTGCTGAAGGGCGAGGGGAGCATCCGGGTTTGCGGTATGCCGATGGAGAAACCGAATATCCAGGCAATCCGCGGCAAGGTCGGGCTGGTGTTCCAGGACTCCGAAAGCCAGCTCTTCATGCCCACCGTCCTGGAAGACGTGTGCTTCGGCCTGCTCAACCGGGGCCTGGGCCCGGAGGAAGCCGCCGAACGGGCGCGCGCCGCTCTCGATACCGTGGGGATGGCCGCGGCGGCATCCCGCGCGCCTTACCACCTGAGCGCCGGCGAAAAGAAAAGGGTCGCCATCGCCGGGATTCTTGCGATGGAGCCCGAGATTCTGGTTCTGGACGAGCCTACGACGTTTCTCGACCCGCCCGGACAACGCGCGTTGGGCGACCTGCTGGCCCGCTTACCGCAGGCCAAAATCCTGGTGACTCACGATATCGCTTTCGCGCAAGCCATCTGCGGCCGCGCGGTCTTCTTCCAGAACGGAACCATTGCGGGCGAGGGCCCGGTGGAGGATATAGTAATCCACTTCGGGTGGAGCTTTGCCCTCGAGCGCAGTAAGTCGGGAATTTGACGGACGCCGCAAAGACACCGCTTACTGACGTGCGCGGCTCAGAAGAGCGGCGACCTCAGAGAGCGGATCTACCGCGGCCCGCTAGGCTTTGCCCGCCTTTTGCGCCTTCCGATGCGCGGCCCAGCGCTTCTTCTGCGCCTTGGAGATCCGGCGGCGCGCGGCGGCGCTCAGTACGCGTTTCCCGGCGGGCGCCGCTTTCTTTCGAGCGGCGGCGGGAGCCGCACTGTGCGTCCCCTTCAATCGTCCCTGCAACTCGCGAATCTTATCTTCTATCTTTTGTTTCTCTAGCTGAAACCCGACCAGCGCCATCTGAATCGTGGTCAGATCTTCTGTCTTCTTGCCTCTTGGCATGAGTTCACCTTTGACCCCCAACTATAACATAGCCGCTGACCGGAGAAACATATATCATTGACTTTTATACCGATGAAAGTAGTCCTGCAACGTGTTAGCCAAGCCTCGGTGACCGTGTCGGAAAGTACCGTTGGAACTATACGTACGGGAATTGTCGTCCTTTTGGGCGTTTCCCGGCAGGATACAACCGCCGATGCGGACTATCTGTTGGACAAAGTCCTGGGACTGCGGATATTCAGTGACGAGGCCGGCAAGATGAACCTGAACGTGCAGCAGGCCGGTGGCTCGCTGCTGATTGTCTCGCAATTCACTCTGTGCGCCGACTGCCGCAAAGGCCGGCGTCCCAGCTTCGATCCCGCCGCGCCCCCGGAGCAGGCGCAATCCCTTTATAATTACTTCGTCGAATCCGCTAAAAGGGGTCCGGTCCCGGTGGAGACCGGCGTTTTCCAGGCCATGATGGAGGTTCACCTGGTCAATCAAGGTCCGGTGACGATCTTGCTCGATTCCGCGGATCGGCGGACACCATGATAGAAACCTACGGTTACGCTCGAGCCGGTTTTCTGGGGAATCCCAGCGACGGCTACTTCGGAAAGACCATTTCCTTCGCCATGTCTAACTTTCGCGCGCGCGTTCTGGTGTATCCGAGCGCGCGGCTGGAGATCAAACCGTCCAAGGTGGATCTCCCGGTATTCGAGGACCTGGACGACCTGTATCGCATCACGCGGTGGCGTGGGTACTACGGCGGCATCCGAATCATCCGGGCGTTGATCGTCCGGCTGGTGGATTACTGCCTGGAGCAGGGAATCGAATTGGAGAACCGCAACTTCACGCTGGAGTATGAGTCCAACATCCCGCAGCGCCTCGGGCTGGGCGGCTCCAGTGCCATTATTACCGCGTCCCTTCGCGCGCTGTGCCGGTACTATGAGATCGACATACCGCTTCCCATCCAGGCGAACCTGGCGCTGGAGACGGAAACACGCGAGCTGAATGTCCCCGCGGGACTTCAGGACCGCGTCGTTCAGGTGTATCAGGGGCTGGTGTACATGGATTTCTCGCGGCACTTGATGGAAGCGCGCGGCTATGGCGAGTACGAGCGGATGGATCCGGCTGTGTTACCGAAGGTGTATGTGGCCTGCCGAACCTCGCTCGGCGAAGGCACAGAAGTATTCCACAGTAACCTGAAAGAACGCTGGCTGCGCGGCGAACCGGAGGTCGTGGAAGCCATGCAAACCTGGGCGGGTTACGCGGAAGAGGGACGTCAGTGCCTGCTCGAACGCAATTACAGCCGATTGAAAGAGCTGATCGACGCCAACTTCGATTTGCGCAAGCGAATCTATAAGATCGACAAAGGCAACCTGGAGATGGTGGAGACGGCCCGGAGAGCGGGCGCCACTTCGAACTTCGCGGGATCGGGGGGAGCCATCGTCGGCACTTATGAAGACGAGGCTATGTTCGCACGCCTCGTTGAATTCATGAAGCCGCTCGGCGTGGAAGTCATCAAACCCAGGATCGTGTAGTTGCCGCGCTTACTCGCCGGCGCTTTCGCCGTGGTGCCCGAGAGAGCGCGCAATGAGCCCCAGCCCACCGACCAGCAGGACCAGCATCACGATGGTGTTGAACAGGCTCGTCGGCTGGAAATAGATGTGCAGGTTGGCAATCACGCCCGCCACGATGAACAGGGCGCCGCCTGCGGTCAGCAGCCAGCCGATGGTGCTTCGGCCGTTCCAGAACAGGATGCCGACCCCGAACAACAGGGGGATCAAGGTAATGCCGAAAGAGTTGTAGCCGTAAAAGTTCCAATAGGAGCCGGCGACGGTAACCTGGTTGGACAGCAGGTAACCGCCGGCGCAGGCCATGATGAAACCGAGCAGGAAATAGCGGAGCCCGCCCGGAGTTCCGCCCACGTCGCTGAAACGACGGTCTGGCATGACACCGAGGATATCAGACTTCCGAGAGTGCAAGGTCCGTGCGGCGTTTCTCATTGCGAAACTCGCGGCCGCCGGCTGCTGCCGTGCCGAAGGCGCATCCGTACATGCCTTATCTGTCCGACACAAACCAGTTGGGCGACACCACGCATACGTTTCGGCCCGACCTGGTTCCCGCCGCGCACGCTGGACGGCGTCCGCGGGCCATGGCAGCAGTACTTCGACGGGTCCATCCAGAAGAACTTCTATTTCAGCGAGGGCAAACGGCGCCTCCAGTTCCGCATGGACGCGCTGAACGCCTTGAATCACCCGGCGTTTGCGGTGTATCCCAACAACGCCGGGGGCGCGGACTTCATGGGCGCGCCCAGCACGGCGACGTTGAGCACGGCGGCCTACAACAGTTGGGCGGCGGCCAACAATCAGCCGGCATACAGCACGACGGCCGGCGCCGCGATCTACAACCAGATCGTCGCCATGGTGAACGCGCAGAAGACCAACAACGTCCTGCCGGCGAGTTTCTTCACCATACCGCTGCCGGCGGATTTCTACGGCAAGCAGCCGAACTCGTACGACATCACCACGCTGCAAGGCTACAAGCTCTACCAGTTGAGGACCGCGTACGCCACGAATTTCGGCACGTTGTACAACTCCAACACGCCGCGGTACGTGCAGTTCGGCGTGAAGCTGTACTTCTAGACCACGCGAGGCTCTGTATGGATGTCCCCGCGGGATATGGAAGTCAGGACACGCTTTCCTCGGCAGGGTGCGAAGGAAAAAGTGTAAACTGTGACATGCCCGCCCTCAGAGTGCTGTGCCTGTTCGCCTTCTTTCTACCGGGTTTCCACCTGAGAGCGGCGGTTTCGGACGGCATGGTGGTCGAGGCCAGGCTACTGACTCCGATTTCCACGTACAGCTCGAAATCCGGAACGGAAATCGCGGCGCTGTTGACCACAGCGGTGTGTTCGGCGGGCGAGCGCACTCTTCCCGATGGCGTGCAGATTCGCGGCGTCATCCAGCGCGTGGGCAAAGTGGGACTGGGGCTGGTGCACGAAAGCGCGAGCCTGCGACTCGACTTTCGCATCCTGAGCCTGCCGGATGGCAGCGTCGAACCGGTCGAGGCGCGGCTCGTGTCGATCGACAACGCCCGCGAGCGCGTGGACAAGCACGGAAAGGTGCACGGCATCCGGGCCACCGCGGTGCTTTCGAGCCGGGCCGGGCAGCGGCTGGCCTTCGGCGCCGCGGGCCATCCCGCGGCCGGCCTGGCGGTGTTCTTCCTGGAAGCCAGCGTGCTCCGTTTTCCGGACCCGGAGATCGAATATGGGCGGGGGACCGAGATCAGGCTGGACGTGCATTTTCCAGACGCGCTGGGACCGGTGGCCGCCTGCGCGCCTCCCGACGCCGAGACTTCCCCCGCCGCACTGGCGGAGATGCAGGGCATAGTGGACGAACTGCCGTACTGGAGCTATTCCACGCGGCAACGGCAGCCCATGGATCTGGTGAACCTGGTCTTCACCGGCGAGCCGGAGGCCCTGAAGCGCGCCTTCGCGGCGGCCGGCTGGACGGGGTCGCGTCCCAATTCGTTCGGAGCGGGCCTGAAGGCCATCCGCGCCATTACGGAGGGACGGGCATACGCGGATGCGCCCATGCGCAACCTGGTGCTGGATGGCGCCGAGCCGGATTTCCGCTTGCAGAGAAGCTTGAACACGTTCGAGAAGCGAGACCATTTACGCATCTGGAGACGCGACGAAGACCTGGGCGGGCAGCCGGTGTGGGCGTCGGCGGCCACGCGGGACATGGATGTGACGTTCGGCCTGCACCCTTTCGGATTCACGCACCAGATCCAGAACGACGTGGATCTGGAGCGGGACGAGGTGGTTCGCGGCCTGGTGTCCACCGGCTGCGTGGATTCGGTGACTTATGTTCCGAGGCCGGAGACAATCCGCGGCACGGGAGAGCGATACCGAAGAGGCGTGAGCACGGACGCCCGCGTCCCCGTGGTTCGCCTGAACGATTGTACGCCGCCCTACGACGAGCCGATCGGGGCGGCGGGTTTGCGGCACCCGGGTAAAGTGGTGCGGTTAACGCGGCGCGTGATTCTGACGGCCAGGAACCATTTTCTCAGGGACAACATCGTGTGGCGCACGGGCGACGCTCTGCGCCTCGGGTATCTGACGTTGCGGGACTGGAGGGGTCAACGCAAGGAAGAGCGGCTGGCGCGGGAGCAGGATTCCAGGGGGATAGCGTCCCCGTGAGGTATTGCGTGATTTTGGCTACAGCGAGGCGGTCCGCGCAGCGCCTCCGGTCGCCTAAACTAAAATATTGGCAAGAAGTGTCTTTCGCCTGGGATCGCTGGCTTGGCTGACGAGATCGAACACAAATACAGCCCGAAGGAAGGTAGCTTGCGGCGATCCGATCTTGAGAGGGAGAGGAACGTCAAATGGAACTTCAAAAAGAACTGGAATCTGCTTCGGCCCATCCCAGTTTTCGCGTTGATGTGCAACTTCACGACCTGCTGGTCCACAAGAGCGACGGCGGCCGGACTTCCCTTCTGCCCACGCCGGACGAGCCGCTGACGCTGCCCGACCCGGTTTACCCTTTGCATCCGGAGTTACAGAACATCCCCGATCCGGAAGTCACACCCGAGAAGCGCTCGTGGACGGCGCCGCTGATTTACCGCGCGATGCGGGGCTGGCTATTTCCGTATATCCGGTCGCGGGTGCTTCCCGGGGACTTCCACCCGATCATCGCGTACCTGTTCACGGAGTGGAAATGCAACCTGGATTGCCACTACTGCTGGGCCTTCGACAACAGCGTCAAAGGCATGACGGAAGACACGGCGCGGCGTTCGATCGACTGGCTGCACGACAACGGCTGCCGGGTGCTGGCGCTGATGGGCGGCGAGCCTCTGCTGCGGCCGCAATTCGTGCATCGCGTGGTCTATTACGCCGCCCGAAAAGGCTTCTGGATTTATGTCCCCACCAACGGCCGCATGTTGCGGCCGGATGTGATCGACCGCCTGGGAGATGCCGGCGTGGCGACCTTCAACCTGGCCGTGGACGCCGTGGAGGAGAAGCCCGGACTGCCCAAAGCCCTCAAACCCATCCGGGCGCACTTCGACCACCTGGTGAAGCGGCAGTATCGTTACGGGTACACGGTGTTCTTCAACATGAACATCTGCCGCAACAACCTGGGAGACATCCGGGAGTTGACGGAGATCGCGCGCCAGCACCGCATCGCCACGGACTATCACATCAACGAATCGCCCATGATCGAGCCGGCGCATTTCGCGCACCTGGACGACAACGTGACGTACATCACGCCGGAGGACTGGCCGCGGGTGGACGAGCTGGTGGATTGGCTGATGGAGAAGAACCGGTCGGGCTACAAGATGGTGAACTCGGTGCATCGGCTGAACGAGATGCGCGAATTCATGCGGGGCAAGCTGCAGGAATGGAGCTGCCGCGCCGGGCAGAACAACGTGATCATCCGGGTGGACGGCACGCTGGCGCCCTGCTTTCCGATGTACTCGGCGACTTACGACTGGGGCGTGGTGGGACAGAACAAGTTCGAGTCCCGGCAGCTCCGGGAAATGAAACAGGGTTGCCAGCCCAAGTGCTTCTCGACGCTCAATCACAATCTGGCCTACTGCTACGACGCGGGGCGCGTGATCAAATGGATGGCGAAGCAGGCGGTGCGGGGCTTCCAAGGGGCGACGGGAAGCTTCAGCTAGAGAAAGGAGGGGACCTTTGATCACACCGGCTCGCGGCATTGTGACACTTGTGGCCCTGGCTCTGGCACCTTCTTTGCGGCCGCAGACGGCGCCCCTGGATTTCGAGTTTTTCAAGGCTCGAATTCAACCGGTCTTTCTGCTCAAGCGTCCGGGACACGCGCGCTGTTACGTGTGCCATTCCACCGGCACCACTTTCCGGCTGGAGCGCCTTTCTCCCGGCGCCGCCACCTGGAACGACGAACAGTCGCACCGCAATTTCGATGCGGTTCAGCGGCTGGTGGTTCCCGGCGATCCGCAAGCGAGCCGCCTGCTGACCCACCCTCTAGCTCCCGAAGCGGGCGGCGACGCCTTTCACTCCGGCGGCAAACACTGGCAGTCGCAGAACGATCCGGAATGGCAGACCCTGGCCCAATGGGTCCGCGGAGGGAAACTCAAGTAGGACCGGCGCCTCTCGCGCTGCGCCGCCGGGTCAGGGCAGCAGCGCCGTGATGTTGCGTTTGGGCACCTGTCCCACGGCAATCCTGGCGACCTCTTTCATGCTCTTGACGTCGATCACCGATACGCTGTTCGCTCCCGCGTTGGAGACGTAGACCTTGCCGCCGTCGGGTGTAAACGTCAGCCAGTCCGGCGTTCTCCCCACGTCCACGCCGCCCACGAGCTCGAGATCGGGAAGGGAGTACACGTAGACCTTGTTGTTGAGGCTGCTGTTCACCCACAGCGTCTTTCCGTCCGGGTTTACTCCAATGCCGTGCGACGGAGTGGCATCGATATCCGGCTTCTTGCCGGGAGGCGCATCCGGCAGGTTCACGCGCGCCACCTCGCGGCGCGCCGCGAAATCCACGGCGGCGAATCCGTGCACATCGGAAAGCTGCAAGAACATCCGCCTGGTGGATCCGTCCGGATTCTTTTCGAAGGCGATGGGCCGCACTCCGTGGTCGAACGCCAGCTCCCACACGGGCTTTTCGGTGCGCTGATCGACGACCGTGAGGATCTTCCCCAGGATGGAACCGGCCACCACGAACCGTCCGTCCGGAGTGACGTAGGTGTTGTGCACGCCGCCCTTCATGGGGAGGCTCTTGATCCTCTCCTGAGAGGCGGCGTCGATGACATCCACCGCACCGGGCGGCTGGACGATCGAGACATAAACCCGCGCGCCGTCGCGGCTGATGGCGATGTTGTTGGGCCGCCCGCTCAGACGTATGTTCCGGGTGATCTTCAAAGTCCTGGCGTCGACCACGTCCAGCGTGCTTTCCGCCTCGTTGCTGATGTAGTAGCGGCTGCCATCAGGGGCGGCGGCCACGCCGTGGTTCACCTCGATCCCCTTGATCTCTCCCACGACTTTGTCGGTCGCCGGATCGATGATGTGCACGCTGTCGCCCGCGCTGTTGGTCTGGATAATCCGAATGGTGCTCGCCGCCAGCGGCAGAGCCAGCAGCAGTCCCCAATGTCTCATCATGCCCTCACTGGATGTATTCTACCGCCCCGCCGCCCAGGCGTCGGGCGCGGCGGAAACGCCGGTTCCCGTCACATCCTGTCACCGGAGGGAAGATGGGGGTTAAGACGTACCGGATCGGGAGGAACGGCAAGTGGGTCGAGCCGTTCAGTTACCCGACGTTTAATCAAGCCCGCTGGGTGCTGTGCCAGAGACCCGGCGGGGAAGACATCTTCGAGCCGCTGGCACAAAGAGGTGCAGAGTGGCCGCCGAGGACCTGATTTCAGGCGGGGGCGAACGCATGGCGGAATCCGTTCGCGGCGATGGCACGCAACTCGTCATCGGTGAATCCGAACTGGCGCGCGGCCAGGCGGTATTCGCCCGCGAGGGTGCAACGGAACATCGCCGGGTCGTCGGTGTTCAGGACGATCGGCACGCCGGCGTCGTACAGGCGGCGGACAGGATGGTCCTCGATCCGTTTCACGACGCCGGTGACCAGGTTGCTGGTGATGCAGATCTCCAGCGGAATCCGGCGATCGCGGAGATGGCGCACGAGCGCGGGGTCGTGGATGGCGGCGATACCGTGGCCGATACGCTCGGCGCCGAGATCCAAAGCGTCCCAAACGGATTGGGGCGTGGTGCCCTCGCCGGCGTGCGCGGTGAGGTGCAGGCCGGCAGACCTGGCGAACCGGAAGACTTCCGTGAACCATGAAGCCGGGCCGCGCTCTTCGCTGCCTCCGATGCCGAACGCGACCACACCTTCGCCGGCGCGGTCGGCCGCCAGTTGGGCGACGCGCATGGCGGGCTCGACGCCGAACTGACGGACGGCATCGAGAATCCAGCGCACTTCGACCGGCGAGCCGGCGGCGGCGGCGCGCACGGCATCGAAGACAGGGGCGAATTCGCCGCCTTTCCACAAGACTACGCCGGCGGCCAGGATGATCTCGGCGTAGCGCACGTTTTGCGCGGCGAGGCGACCGAGCAACCGGCGCGTGGCCAGCGCGTAGGCCTCGGGAGTGCGCAGCAGCTTGCCCACGACGCCGAAGGCTTTGAGGAAGGCGTCGAAATCGGGGAAGGAGTAGAGCGCGCGAAACTGCTCGAGCGGAGTGGCGGGATCCAGCTCGTGGAGAGTTTCGGGCTCGACTGAGCCTTCGAGGTGGAGATGGAGCTCGGCTTTCGGCATTTCCAGGAGGAAATCGGCCATACTTGAAGGTTCCCATGACTGCGGAGCAGATTGAAGCGATAGTTGGCGGTTATCATAGCGATGCATTTCGCATTCTCGGGCCGCATCGGACGCGAAAGAAGGGCGGGCAGGCGCGGTGGGAAGTGCGCGCGTTTCTGCCGCAGGCGCAATCGGCCGAAGTGACGGCGGGGGCGCAGCGATGCGCGATGGACAAGCTCGATGCGCAGGGGCTTTTCTGCGCGGCGCTCGATGGCGCGCCGGAGCGGTATTTCATCCGCCTGAAGCTGTGGGACGGCCGCGAGATCGAAATCGAAGACCCGTACCGGTTCGGGCCGCAGGTCTCGGACACGGACCTGTACCTGCTGAACGAGGGCACGCTCGAAGGGGCCTACAGCGCGCTGGGAGCGCACCTCGCGGAGGCGGACGGAGTCGCCGGGGTGCGCTTCGCCGTGTGGGCGCCCAACGCGGAGAACGTGACGGTGGCGGGCGATTTCAACGAGTGGGACGTGCGCCGCCACCCCATGCGGCGGCGCAACGGCGGGGTGTGGGAGATCTTCATTCCGGGGCTGGGCGAAGGCACCGCGTACAAGTACCACGTCCGCTCGCGCTTCAACGGCTACCAGCAGCTCAAGGCCGACCCGTACGCGTTTTTCTGCGAGACGCCGCCCAAGTCGGCGTCGGTGGTGTGGAAGCTCGGAAAGCACGAATGGCGGGACGCGGCGTGGATGGAGGCGCGCGGCAAGATCGACTGGCTGCAATCGGCGGTGGCGATTTACGAAGTGCACCTGGAGTCGTGGCTAAGGGGGCCGCAGGGCCGGCCGGTGACGTACCGCGAGGCGGCGATCAAGCTGGTGGAATACGTGAAGCTGATGGGCTACACGCATATCGAGCTGCTGCCCATTATGGAGCATCCGTACTCGGGCTCGTGGGGCTACCAGGTGATCGGATATTACGCGCCCACGTCGCGGTTCGGAACGCCGGACGATTTTCAGCACCTCGTGGACGCGTGCCACCAGGCGGGGATCGGGGTGATCGTGGACTGGGTCCCGGGGCACTTTCCGAAGGACGCGCACGGCCTGGCGAATTTCGACGGCACCGCGCTGTACGAGCACGCCGATCCGCGCCAGGGAGAGCATCGCGACTGGGGCACCATGATCTTCAATTACGGCCGCAACGAGGTGCGGACGTACCTGATATCGAATGCCCTGTTCTGGCTGAAGGAATACCACGTGGACGGGCTGAGGGTGGATGCCGTGGCGTCCATGCTGTACCTGGACTACTCGCGCAAGCCGGGCGAGTGGATTCCCAACCGGTACGGCGGAAGGGAGAACCTGGAGGCCATCGATTTTCTGCGGCGGTTCAACGAGCTGGTCCACAGCCTGCCCGGCGCGTTTACGGTGGCGGAAGAGTCCACGGCGTTCCCGGGCGTGACGAAACCGGTGTATCTCAACGGGCTGGGCTTCACCATGAAATGGAACATGGGATGGATGCACGACATGCTGGAGTACTTCGAGCACGATCCCTTGTACCGCAAGTACCAGCACAACCACGTGACGTTCAGCCTGATGTACGCGTTCAGCGAGAATTTCGTGCTGCCCATTTCACACGATGAAGTGGTTTACGGGAAACGCTCGCTGGTGAGCAAAATGCCGGGCGACGAAGCGCGCCGGTTCGCCAACGCGCGGGCGTTTCTGGCGTACATGTGGGCGCACCCGGGGAAGAAGCTGCTGTTCATGGGCCAGGAGATCGGCCAGATCGAGGAGTGGAGCCACGACCGGGGAGTGCGGTGGGAGCTGCTGGAATTCGATGCGCACCGCAAACTACAGGCGCTGGTGCGGGAGTTGAACCGGCTGTATCGCGCCCACCCCGCGATGTACGAAGTGGACTTCCAGCAGGCGGGGTTCGAGTGGGTGGACTTCCGCGACGCGGACAGCTCGGTGATCGCGTTCCTGAGGCGCGCCGCGAACCCCGCGAATTTCATTTTGTTCTGCTGCAACTTCACGCCGATCGTGCGGCGGGGCTACGAGTTCGGAGTGCCGGAAGAAGGAGTGTACGAAGAGATCCTGAACACGGATTCGGAGCTGTTCGGGGGATCGAACACGGGCAACGGCGGGCGGGTGGTTTCGCGGCCGGTTCCCAAGCACAAGCGGGAGCACAGTATCGCGGTGACGCTGCCGCCGCTGGCGGTGGTGGCGTTTCGGAAACGGTGAGGTGAGCGGTGCCGAAATACGACGCGATCATTATCGGCGGCGGCCATAACGGGCTGGTTACGGCCGCTTATCTTGCGCGCGCGGGGCGCAAGGTGCTGGTGCTGGAGCGAAGGGAACTGGTGGGCGGTTGCTCTGTGACCGAGGAGATCTGGCCGGGGTACCGCGTCTCGACCGCCGCATACCTGACGAGCCTGATGCAGGAGCGGATCGTCCGCGAGCTGGAACTGGAGCGCTTCGGCTACCGCGTGGACGCGAAGGATCCGGCGTTTTTCTCGGTATTTCCCGACGGGCGGCACTTCTTCATGTGGCAGGATCGTGCGAAAACGCTGGGGGAAATCGCGAAATTTTCGCGGCGCGACGCCGAGGCGTACCCGGCCTACGAAGACTGTCTGGAGCGGCTTTCGCAGGTGGTGGAGGGCCTTCTGCTCACCGTTCCGCCGGAGTTCCCGCCACGTGGAATCGGCGACTACATCGACTATCTGAAGCTCGCCGGGCGGCTGCGCGGGCTGGGCGCCGCGGAGATGGTGGCGCTGGTCAAAATCTTCACGCAAAGCGCGGCGGAGTTTCTCGACGAGTGGTTCGAGTCGGAAGAAGTGAAGGTGACGCTGGCGACCGATGGCGTGATCGGGGCGAACGGCGGGCCGCGGTCGCCGGGCACCGCTTATATTTTGCTGCACCATTGCATGGGCGGCGTGTCGGGGCATCGTGGGCTGTGGGGATTCGTGCGCGGCGGGATGGGCGCGGTCCCGGAAGCGATTGCCGCGTCGGCGCGCGCGGGCGGCGCTGAGATCCGGACGTCGGCGCCGGTGACGCGGGTCCTGGTGCGCAGCGGGCGGGCGTACGCGGTCGCGCTGGAGAACGGCGAGGAGATCGAGGGCGGCATGATCGCCTCGAACCTGGATCCCAAGGTGACCTTTCTGAAGCTGCTGGAGGAGCGCGACCTGGATGCGGAGTTCGTGACGGCCATGCGGCATTTCCGGATCGAAGGGACAAGCTGCAAAATCAACCTGGCGCTCTCGGGGCTGCCGGAGTTCACGGCGTATCCGGGTGCGGGACCGCATCATCGTGCGACGATGCACATCTGCCCGAGTATCGAGTACGTGGAGCGCGCCTGGGACGATGCCAAGTACGGGCGGCCCTCGGAACGGCCGCTCCTGGAGCTGACGATACCTACGATGTACGACCCCTCGCTCGCGCCGGCGGGGAAGCACATCATGGGGATCTTCCTGCAATACGCGCCTTACACGCTGCGCGCGGGCACTTGGGACGAGCTGCGGGAGCCGTTTGGCGACCGGGTGATCGCGCTGATCGAGGAGTACGCGCCGAACATCCGGGGGATTATCGAGCACCGGCAGGTGCTGACACCGCTCGACCTGGAGCGGCGCTTCGGGATCACCGGCGGCAACATCTTTCACGGCGAGATGAGCCTGGACCAGATGTTCGTCATGCGGCCGGCGGCGGGCTGGGCGCGGTACCGGACTCCGGTCGAGAGGTTATACCTGTGCGGGTCGGGAGCGCATCCGGGCGGCGGCGTGATGGGTGCGCCGGGGTATAACTGCGCGCGGCAGATGCTGAAGAGCCGGTAAGTACGCTCAGTGGGCGTCGCTCGAGGTCTCGTAGCGCTCGGGTGTGGGACTGCCTGTGCCGGAATTGCGCCAGCGAGTCACTCGTTTCACACCAATTAAAAGTTGTAACCGGCAAGGTGGCACGCGCACCCAAGCGAGTAAGCTCATCAACGGATGCTGAAGCTCTGGTACAGTTGCTTGCTCCTGCTTCTGTGCGTACCCGGCGCGGCGTGGTGCCAGTTCTCGCCGGGATCCCTGTCGAAGGCGCATCACGCGCTCGACGGACCGACGCACTGCACGAACTGCCATGTCGCGGGCGGGGGACAGCGGAAATTCAAATGCCTGTCGTGTCACACCGAGATACGGCAGCGGTTGGCGGAGGCGCGCGGGCTTCATCCTTCGCTTCTGGGGAAAGGGAAGGCGGACGATTTCTGCGCGAAGTGCCACTCCGAGCACAACGGCGAAAGTTTCGTGCCCATACGGTGGGATGTGAGCCTGGACGAATTCGACCATCGCAAGACGGGATACGCGCTGGAGGGTGGCCACGCCAATCTGAAATGCAATAAGTGCCACACGCCGGAACGGATCCCCGCCGCGGCGCGCAAAGGGATCCTCATGAAAGACATCAAGCGCACTTACCTGGGACTCGACCGCCAGTGTCTCACGTGCCATCAGGATGAACACCGCGCCGAGTTAGGCTCCCGGTGCGAACGGTGTCACACAGAGACGCGCTGGAAGGACATCGCCAAGTTCGACCATTCGACAGCGAAGTTCCGTTTGACCGGCGCGCACGAGAAAACGGGATGCGCGAAGTGCCATCCGGCGGTTCCCTCGGCCGGCGGAGGAAAGCCGCACATCCAGTACGCGGGCATGCCGTTCGCGCAGTGCGGCGCGTGCCACAAGGACCCGCACCACGGAGCGTTTGCCGCGGCTTGCACCGCCTGTCACACCGATATGGCGTGGAAGCCGGCTCGCAATGTTACCGTGTCGTTCGATCATTCGAAGACTAAGTATCCGCTGACGGGCAAGCACGCGAGCGTGGCCTGCGATAAGTGCCACCGAACGTCGGATTACAAGGCGCCGGTACCGCACGAGCAGTGCGCCACGTGCCATAAGGACATCCACGGCGACCAGTTTGTCACTCGGGTGGATCACGGCGAGTGCGGCAGTTGCCACACAGTGTCGGACTGGAGGAAATCCACTTTCACGGTGACATCCCACGTCAAGACGGCATACCCGCTGCTGGGGAAGCATGCCGCCGCCGCTTGCGACAAGTGCCACACACCGGCGGGCGCGGCGACCAGGTACAAGGTGCCATTCCAGGCTTGCGCGGACTGCCATCGCGACGCTCACCAGGGCCAGTTCGTGACGGCAAGCGGGCAGAATCGGTGCGAGGACTGCCACACGGTGGAACAGTTCCGGCCGGCGAAGTACACCCTGGCGCGGCACAACCAGACGCGGTTTCCGCTGACGGGAGGGCACGCCGCGGTGGCCTGCGGGGATTGCCATGTGAAGACGCAGATGACCGCGGCTACAGCGCCAGTCGAACGTTACCGGTTCGCGGACTTGTCCTGCGCGGGATGTCATCGGGACCCGCACGAAAACCAGTTCCGGAACAAGGACTGCGAAGATTGTCATAACGTCCAGACCTGGCGCGATATCACTAGGTTCGACCACTCCAAGACCCGCTTCGTCCTGACCGGGGCCCACCGCGCCACGGCTTGCGAGAACTGCCATCGGGTGACACCGCTTTCGGCGGGATTAAAAAGAGCCGTATATAACCAGACACCGCTGGTTTGTGACGGATGTCACGAAGATATACACGGGCGGCAATTCCTCACTGCAACGGGAAACCAGGATTGTACCGTCTGTCATAGCGTTAACTTGTGGAAGGCAACTAACTTCAATCACAGTAAGACCGGTTTCTCACTTACCGGCTCCCACGCGCAGGTTCCGTGCCGTGATTGTCACAAGGACCGGCGGGAGGTAAGTGGCCGAATGGTTCTGTTTTACAAACCAACGCCAAAGGATTGCTCGAGCTGCCATGGACCGGAGATACAGAATCAGGCGAAGCGTAGCGGGACTGGCGATTAGCATTGCCCTGGCCACAGGTACCTGGACGCTGGCCCAGAACATGCAACCCGGACCGTTGCGCAGTCCGCACGGGAAACTGAACGTTCCGTGCGCCAGTTGCCACACCTCGATTAGTTGGTCGCCGCTGCGGGCAGTGCCGGAGTTCAATCACAACCGAGAGACCAAATATCCGCTGCGCGGCCTGCACGAAAAGGTAGAGTGCCGGCTCTGCCACACCAAGATGGTATTCCGCGAGACTTCGACCAGGTGCGCGGACTGTCACGCCGATATCCACCGCAGGCAGTTCGGAGCGAATTGCGAACAGTGTCACTCGGTGAGGGGCTGGCAGGCCGCGACGAAATCGATCCGGGAGCACTCGCCGCGATTCCCGCTGACCGGCGGCCATGCGGCGCTGGATTGCGAGGAGTGCCACAGGGGCGCCGGAGCAGCGCAGTTCGTGGGACTTTCGACCCAGTGCGGCTCCTGCCACATGAAGGATTTCGCCAACACAAAGATCATCAACCACAGCGCGGCGGGATTCTCGGCAAGCTGCGAGCAGTGCCACAAGGTGGATTCGTGGCTGACGGTCAGCTTCGACCACGCGCGGTTCACGGGGTTCCCGCTGGTGGGAATGCACGCACAGCTGGCCTGCGCCGATTGCCACGCCCAGAACCGCTTTCAGGGAACGCCGGCGGACTGCTACAGTTGCCACTCGAAGGAGTACGCGGCCACGACCAATCCGAACCACGCAAGCGCGGGCTTCCCGACCAATTGCTCGCTGTGCCACGGTTCCGACACATGGCTCACTGCAACGTTCAATCACGCCACGACGAAGTTTCCGCTAACGGGGGCGCACGCGACCACAGCTTGCGCGCAGTGCCACGTCAACAACGTCTTCGCCGGAACGCCGGTGCTCTGTCAATCATGCCATATCACGGAATTCAACCAGACCACGAACCCGAACCACGTGACCGCGGGGTTTCCCCAGGACTGCTCGCTGTGTCACTCGACGGTGAACTGGCTGGGAGCGGTGTTCGACCACTCGAAGACCGGGTTCGCCCTGACGGGCGCGCATGCGCCGTTGCAGTGCGCGACCTGTCACACCAACGGGGCTTTCACCGGACTCAGCGCGGCGTGCGCATCGTGCCACCTGGCGGTCTTCAACTCCGCGACCAACCCGAATCACATTACGGCGGGCTTCCCGCAGACGTGCGAGGTTTGCCACAACACGACGGCGTGGTCGCCGGCGACGTTCAACCACAACGCCACCCCATTTCCGCTGACAGGGGCGCACGTGACGGTGGCGTGTACGAGCTGCCATATTAACAACGTCTTCGCCGGCACGCCGACCGACTGCTACTCGTGTCACAAAACCGAGTACCAGACTACGACCAACCCGAACCACGCGGCGTCCGGTTTCCCGTCTACCTGCGCCAGTTGTCACAACACCACGACGTGGAGCGGGGCGACGTTCACGCACAGCCAGTTCCCCATCTATTCGGGAACGCACGCGCACGCGTGGACCACCTGCGCCGATTGCCACACGAACGCCAGTAACTACCAGGTTTTCTCGTGCATTACCTGCCACACGCACGACGAGGCTTCGACCGATCCGCACCATAGCGGCGTTCGGAACTACGTGTACGCTCCGACCACATGTTACTCGTGTCATCCGACGGGGGCAGGCGGAAGATGATGCGCGTCCTGGCATTATTCGGGGTGGCGCTGGGCATGATGGCGCAGGACCGGCCAGTATTCCGGATCAAGTATGTCGCCGAGGGAGTGGTGTATATCGAGGGAGGACGGGCGGCGGGAGTAGCCGAGGCGATGAAGCTCACGGTGCGGCACGGCGAGCAAGTGGTTGCCGAACTCGAGGTGGTTTCGGTGGCGGAGGCATCCGCGGTTTGTGAGGTCCGGACTTCCAGCGCGCCGCTCCAGGCCGGCGACATGGCGGCGCTTTCCTCGGAGGACGCGCAGAAGAGCCAGTTATTGCGGGCGGCGGGATCGGGGAACCACTATGCGCAGACGATCAGCTTTACGGAAGGCGACCCGCTGGACGAGGAGGTTCGAGACTATATTCCCAAGCCAAAACTGCCCGAAATCAATCGGATCCGCGGGCAGATCGGCTTCGAATACACGGGCATCCGGGACGCGGGAGGGTCGGGGGCCTCGTCGTCGGAGTATGGGCTGGTACTGCGCGCCGACATGACCAGGATCGGCGGCAGTTACTGGAATCTGAGCGGGTACACGCGGCTTCGGCTCACCAACAGCACGTCCGGATCGCAGCAGCCGACACTGAACGACTTACTCAACCGGACATATCGCATGGCGCTCACTTACCAGAACCCCCAGTCGCCGTGGACGCTCGGGTTCGGGCGTTTCTATCTGCCGTGGGCCTCCAGTCTCAGCACCATCGATGGAGGCTACGTCGCGCGGCGGGTTGCCAAAGGGGTGACGGTGGGGATGTTCGCCGGAACCTCGCCCGACCCGACCTCGTGGAACTACAATCCAAGCCGGGAGATGGCGGGGACGTTCGTCAGCTTCGAAGGCGGGAGTTACGAAGATCTCCGCTACATGAGCACGACGGGAGTGGGAGTGTCGCGCTTGAGCTGGAAGCCCGAGAAGGAGTTCCTCTTCCTGGAAAACACCGTTTCCTGGAAGCGTTACTTCAGCGTGTCTCAGAGCCTCGAGCTGGACCGCTCGCACGCAACCACACAGCAGCCGACGGCTTCGGGGACCGGCATTGGGCGCAGCTTCGCGACCCTGCGTTTCGAGCCCTATCGGTTCCTGGCGTTCGATCTGAATCACAACTATTTTCGCGACTTTCCGACGTTCAGCCCCTTGCTGGTGGGGACGGGGCTACTGGATAAGATCCTGTTCCAGGGGCTCAGCGGCGGCGTCCGGCTCACACTGCCCTACCGCGCCAGCGTGTATGTGAATCTGGGGCGAAGCAAAGGAAACGGCGATCCGAATCCTTCCTGGAATTACCTGTACGGCCTGGCGTTCTCCGACATTCTGAATACGGGGATCCGCGCGGATGCGCATTACTCGCGATTCAACAGCTCGTACGGACAAGGCAACTACCAGTCCTTGTCCTTCAGCAGGCAGATCAACGAGTACCTGCGGCTGGAGCTTCAAGGCGGGCGGCAGAACTTCGTATCGGCGCTTACGAGTCAGACGAGCGCCCGCTACATCAACGGCAGCCTGAACTGGATGTTCAGCCGGCATTACTTCCTGGGCGGCGGACTTACGGTGTATCGGGGCCAGAGCCAGAACTACAATCAGATACTTTTTACTGTGGGGTACAGGTTTTGACATGAGAACAACCGCATTCGTGATGCTCCTTCCTTTATTGGCTTCAGGCGAGACACCGAGTCCCACACAGGAGTTGCTGCGCAAGACTGCCGCGTCGATGGAGGGCTTCTGGGAGCGCCTGTCGGCGGTGGACTGCGTGGAAAGCGTACAACAGGTGAAATTCGCGCCGAACGGGAAAGTCACGTACCGGCAGGAGTCGAGCTTCGACTACCTGGTGCTGCTGCAACTGGCGGGCAACGACATCGTGGTGGACGAGTCGCGGTCGGCGATCGCGGAGCCAAAGGACCAGAAGAACGTGCCGTTTCTGATCACCAACGGATTCTCGACGCTGTCATTTATCTTCCATCCGGTGTTTCAAAGCGCGTTTGAGTATTCCGCTCCGGAGCCGGTGGACCTGGAGGGGATGAGGGTGTTGCGGGTGCGGTTCCGGCACGTGACCGGGGCGCGGTCGCCCTCGGTGTTGAGGCTGAGGCAAAGGGACTATCCGGTGGAGTGGCAGGGCACGGCATGGATCGAGCCGGAGAGCGGCGCGATCATGCGGATCTCGGCGGGATTGATGGCCGGAATGGAAGATATCGGGCTGAAGACGCTGAACGCGGAGGTCCGGTACGGACGGGTGGATTTCAAGGGGGAAGCGCATGCCAGCTGGCTTCCCGAGACGGCGACCATCGAGGTGGAGACCGCGCACCAGCATTGGAGGAACGTGCACACCTTCGGCAAATACAGATTGTTTTCGGTGGACGTAAAGAACGATGTGGGGGCGCCGAAATGAGCGCCACGGTGATGGGCGTGCCACGCGTTTCGCCGGATGCCGCGAAGATGCGGCGGCATCGCCTATGGATCCTGTCAGGCGCGGTCGTGGCGATTGTGGTAACGATGGGATTGTTCGTGAACGGGGCGGGATATTACATCAAGCCCCAGGCGGAACGCATCCTCTCGCCGCGGCACGGGCACCTGAAGCCGGGCGGGACGGTGGGGATCGGGCTGGGAATCGCGGGGACAGCGCTGCTGCTGCTGATCTATCTGTATCCGCTCCGCAAGCGGTGGAAGTGGCTTTCAAAAAAGGGCAAGACGAAGCGCTGGCTCGATTACCACATCCTGATGGGCCTGGCGGCGCCGGCGATCATCACCCTGCACTCGGCGTTCAAGTTCCACGGGGTAGCCGGGATGGCGTACTGGAGCATGATGGCGGTGGTGATCAGCGGCATCGTGGGGCGCTATCTCTACAACAAGATTCCGCGCCGGCTGGGCGAGGCGGAGCTGTCGCTGGACGAAGCGGAGAAGATGCGGGCTGCGCTGGCCGCACAAATCGCGGAGCAGAACGTGCTGACGCGGGAGGAACTGGAGCCGCTGCTGGCTTTGCCGGCGAGGGAGGAGGTGCAGCGGATGCCACTGTTGAAGGCGCTCGCGGTGATTATCGCGCTGGACGCCCGGAGGGCCTGGCTGATTTGGCGGGTGCGCCGGCACGCCGGCCGGCACGTCAAGAACAGCGCCGAGTTGCGACAGGCCATCGCGCTGGCCAGGAGACAGGCGGCGCTGTCGAAGGACGTGCTGTTTCTGGCCAGGATCAAGCAGATATTCCGTATGTGGCACGTGGTGCACCGGCCGTTCAGCTACTCGCTGGCTGTGCTGGCGGCGATGCACATTTTGGTGGTCATTTTCCTGGGGTATTTTTAGGACGGAGGGACGGCTGCCCGATAGTGCACCACGACCTCCGATAATTGCAACCCATCCGGGGGCATGATCGTCAATTATTCATGGTCAAACCCACCTCGAAAGCGCTACGGCGCGCCATGCTTTCCCTGCTTGTGGCCGGAATACCCGCCTTCAGCCAGATTGCACCGAACGGCCAGTTTGCACCGAACCGGTATACGCTGCTTCTGGAGGACCCGCCGGTCGCGGCGCAGTTCGCCAGGCGCGAGGAGATGCAGGCCGCGGCCGCGGTAGCCTACCGGCAGCGGATCGAGGGGAGGCAGGCAGCCATTATCCAGGATCTGCGATCGAGGAATATCCAGGTCACGGGGTCGGTTTCGCTGTTGATCAACGCCGTATTCGTCAGCGCCACGCCGGACCGGCTGGCGGAATTGCAGAGCATTCCGGGAGTGGCCGGAGTGAGGCCCATGCGGCGATTCAAGCCGGTGATGAACAAGGCCGTGCAACAGATGAACGCGCCCGCCGCGTGGAACCTGCTGGGCGGGCAGGGGAACGCGGGCAAGGGGATCAAGATCGCCATACTGGATTCGGGGATCGATCAGAACCACCCGGCGTTTCAGGACTCCACGCTCACTGTCCCCGCGGGCTTTCCGAAGTGCACCTCCGGCCATCCGGAAGACTGCGCCTACACCAATAACAAGGTGATCGTGGCGCGGAGTTATGTGCGCATGCTGTCCAACGAGTTTGTGACGAACGCATCGAATCCGGCGGGGCAGTCGAATCCGGACGACTATTCGCCGCGCGACCGTTTTGGACACGGCACGGCGGTGGCGTCGGTGGCGGCGGGCAATACCAACACCGGCACGGTCACCTTCAGCGGCATGGCTCCCAAGGCTTTCGTGGGCAATTACAAAATCACGGGATCCCCTTCGGTGAACGACGGCCCCTATGACGACGTTTTGATCCAAGCCATACAGGACGCTCTCGCGGACGGCATGGATGTGGCGAGCCTGTCCTACGGCGGCATCGCGCTCACCGGGGCGCTGGATACGGGCGCGACGTGCGGGATTTCGGCAGGCGCGGCCTGCGATCCGGTTGCGGCGGCATACGAGGCGGCGGTAAAGGCGGGCATGGTGGTGGTGGTGGCGGCGGGCAACGACGGCAACACCGCGTACTTCAACGGCGCCCAGTATCCTTATTTCGACTCCATCAGCTCTCCGGCTTCGGCGCCGTCGGTGATTGGAGTGGGCGCAATCACCAACTCGCACGTTCTGACCCCGAGTGTCAGCCTCAACGGGAGTGTGGCGTCGAATCTGAAGAACATCGCCGCGCAACTGAGCGATTCGTTCTTTTACCCGTCCGAGTTCGGGGCCAATTCCGCGCCGGTGGTGGACGTCACGACCCTGGGGAACGACGGGCTGGCGTGCAGCGCGCTGCCGGCCTTTTCGCTGAACGGCGCCATCGCCCTGATCGAGCGCGGGACGTGCAACTTCTCCGACAAGGCAACCAATGCGCAGGCCGCGGGCGCGGTGGGCGTGATTGTATACATGGCCGATGCGACCCCAACGATCGGCATGACCGGCATGGACTGCAATACCGGAGTCTGCTTTATCGGGCCGATGGTGATGATCGCGAACAGCGACGGAGTGGCGCTGAAGAGCTACATCGGCTCACATTCCGGGCAAAGTGTGACGATCGACATCGCGGGCGCCGAGCAGGACCTCGCGTCCTACGTCACAGACTTCGGCCTGAGCCCCGCGGGGAGCAATCAACTGGCCAGCTATTCCTCTCTGGGTCCCACTCCGGATGGATCGATCAAGCCGGACCTGGTGGCGGTGGGCGGATTCGACAGCCAGATTGCCTCGGGTGTCTCCGCGGGACTGTACATGGCAACCCAGACCTTCGATCCGACGCTGGATTTCAACCTGGCGACGCTCTACAGCACCAACGGCTATATCGCGGCCGACGGCACCAGTTTCTCGACCCCGATGGTGGCGGGCGCGGCCGCGCTGGTCAAGCAGGCCCACCCAAGCTATACGGCGACGCAGATCAAGTCGGCGCTGGTGAACTCGGCGGCGCAGGACGTGTCGGTGGATGACGTCGGCGATCCGGTGGACGTGGAGTGGATCGGAGCTGGCCGGCTGGATGCGGGCGCGGCGGCCAGCGCCACGGTGACGGCCGAACCATCCACGGTTTCGTTCGGTTTCGTAAAATCGGGCGTCCTGCCGATCAGCAGAACGATCACCCTGACCAACAAAGGCACCGGTTCTGTGACGCTGGCGGCCGCCGTGGCGCCCAACACCACGGTCAAGAATGCCACGGTGGCGGTGGACAAACCGAGCATCACTCTGGCGGCGGGAGCGGCCACCACACTCACCGTGTCACTCACCGGTTCGGCGCCCACTCCCGGGTCCTACTCCGGGTTTGTCACACTACAGGGCTCCGGGGTTACCGCGCGGCTGCCGTATCTGTTCGTGGCAGGAGACGGCGTGGCTTACAATGCCAATCCCATTTCGGGATTCGCCTTTGGCGGGCCGGGACAGGATGGCGGCACGCTCATCATGCAGGTGACCGATCAGTACGGGGCACCGGTGGCCGGCAGCCCGGTCAACTTTTCGGTGAGCCCGCGAGGCTCGGTGACCCTCAAGAGCTACCCGGGCGAGCCGGCCTGCTCGCCAGCCAGTTCCACGACTACCGCCACATGCAACACCGACAACTACGGCATGGCTTACGTGGAAGTCATCCTGGGCTCGACGATCCAATCGCCGTCGATCACCACCAAGGCGGCGGGCTTGACCTTCACTCTAGGCGCGACCATCTCGGCGCTGCCTCAGCTCAATACGTCGGGCGGCGTGGTGAACTCGGCGAATTTCCAGGGCACGATCGCTCCCGGCTCCTACGTCACGCTGTTCGGCTCGAACCTGGTAGACCCCAGTGTTCTCAGCAATTCCAACGGCGACCAGGTTACGTCCGTGGGCTCTCCCAACTGCCCGCCATCGACCTGTCTGCCCCTGTCGCTCGACTACGTCAACGTGAGCTTCGACGTGCCCTCGGCGGGCATCAGCGTTCCCGGCTACATCACGTTCGTGAGCACGGGCCAGGTCAACGTCCAGGTGCCGTGGGAATTGCAGGGACAGTCGTCGGTCCAGGTCAAGGTGATCTCGGAAGGGCTTTGGAGCAACGTGGTGACGGCGCAGCTTGCGGACTTCACGCCCGCACTTTTCGAAGGGAACGGGATCGCGGCGGCGATCGATGCCACTACCGGCACCGTGGTGACCTCGGCCACGCCGGTTCACGCGGGTGATGTGCTGGAGCTGTTTGCCAACGGCCTCGGCCCGCTGAACAACCAGCCCAACAGCGGTTATCCGGCGCAGGCCAGCCCGCTGTCCACCACCAAAACACTGCCCGTCGTGACTATCGGCGGCAAGACGGCCACGGTGTCGTTCAGCGGCCTGACGCCGGGTCTGCCGGGACTGTACCAGATCAACGTGACGGTGCCATCGGGCTTGTCTTCGGGCAGCCAACCCGTAACCGTGGCGATCGGCGGGCAGACATCGAAGGCGTCAAGCGTGCCGGTGCAATAAGGCAGGGTCTTACGGCTGATCTTCGAGATCGGTGAGGCGCCGCTCGTGAGCGCCGGCGATGTTGGCCAGGCGGGTTATAGCATCGATCATCTGGCCCATGCGTTGCTCATTGTCACGGTGAAAGGTCGCCAGAAGCTCCACGCTGTGCGTGAGGGCGTCCACGCGTTCCGTGAGCTTCTCGATGCGGTCGTCGATGTTCATGCCATCTCTATGATACCGTGAGCCGCGGGCCGTCTACTTTCCGGCTCGCAACTCGGGAGAGTACAAGCGCCGGTAGATATCGGCGTTGCGCAGCACCGCCTGCACGTAGTCGCGCGTTTCGGTGAACGGTATGGACTCCACGAACTCGGCGGGCTCACGGTAGTTGCTCCAGCCAAGCCACGCCGTCAACCGGTTGGGACCGGCGTTGTACTCCGCCAGCGTCTGCTCCAAACGGCCGCCGTTCTGGTCGAGCATCGACCGGAATATCGACGCGCCGATCTTCAGATTCACGGACGGCTGGAACAGCGCGCGGCTCGAAAACCGCGGGACACCCGCCTTGCGCGCAAACTGCCGGCCCGTGACTGGACGCACCTGGGTCAGCCCGTAGGCGTTGGCGCTGGAGCGCGCCTGGGGGTTGAACTCCGATTCCTGGCGGATCAGCCCGGCCAGCAGGTATGGATCGAGGCTGCGCTGGCGGGCGGACTCCACCAGGTCGCTGCGGTAGGGCAGCGGGAACAGTAGTTCCCAAAATTTCCGCGGCGCCTCCTCCAGATTCAGGTTCAAGTACTCCGGCGCCATCCGCTTCATGATGCGCATGGCCTGGTGCGGAGCATCGGCAGCGCCCGCCATTTCCATGGCAAGCAGGGCCGGCTGGGCGCCGGTGCGCGCACCGAAACGCAGCTCGGAATCGGCCAGGTCGCTGAGGCCGGCGGAGCGGAGAAGGCGCGAGCGGCCGATGCGGGCATCGGTTTCCGGAGTGGCCTGCGAAGGCACCGGCTTGGGATCCGGCATCTTGACGTCCGCCAGGAATTTCACCGCCGCCGGGGGAACCTCCGCGTTGCGAACCTCGGTTCGATCGAGCCGCTCGCGGGCCAGCAGGGCGTAGTAATGGTTCTGATAGACCTCGGCAAGGCGCCGATAGCAGGCGCGCGCGAATCCGAGGTCCCCGCCCTGCTCGACAAGCCGGCCCAGGAAGTAGAGCGCGGCTCCCGCGGTGTTATCGAGCGGATAGTTCCGCAGATGCTCGCGAAGGAGGGCGCCCGCATCGCCTTTGCCGCGCAAATACGCCTGGAAAGCCACCTTCCAGTGACACAGCGCGGCGACGGGCTCGGCCGGGAAACCTTCATACGCGGCCTTGTAGAGCGGAAGGTAATCGTCGGGCCGGTTCACCAGCAGGAAGCGGTTGGCGGCCGAAACCAGCGCCTTCAGCCGCCACGGCGATTTCGGGTACTGGCTCAGGCGCTGGACGGCGGACATCATCTCGCCGTCATCCGCCAGCCGGCGCGCGCACTCTTCCAGGTAATACAGCCGCTCCGCGCCGGCCTCGGACTCGGGCAGCTCCAGGGCGCGCAGATACGACCACGCCGCCGCGGTATTGCCGTCGCGGAAGTCCGAGGCCCCGAGTCCGACGCGGGCCTGGTCGCGCGCCACGCCGGTCAACTGATTCGCCAGCGACTGGTAGTCGGAGCGGGCGTGCGCAAATTCGCGAGCCTCGATCAGGCGGTCGGCGCGGCGCAGCATCTGTTCGGGAAGGGGCGCCGGATAGTCCGCTCCCATGGTGTCTTTCAAGGTGAGGAGCGCCGCCGCGGCGCGGTTGGCCGCATCGCCCGAGAGGTACTGATAGTAGACGCGCTGGTAGAAATCGGCCGCATGGCTCAGGTCCTTGGCCGCCTGGTAGGAATCGGCCAGGGTGATGTCGCCCTCGGGCTGAGGCAGCTCGGCATAGTGCTCGCGCAGGAGGCGCGCGGCGCCCGGCGCATCGGAAGGCTGGAGGGCGCGGGCCTCCAGGACCCACGCCTTGCCGAGAAGCGGCGAGCGCGGATCGGCCGCGTGCGCCGGCAGCAGGTCGGTGGCAATGCCGCTGGTGTCGCCCGATTCCACGCGCGAGGCCGCCAGGTAGTACGCCGCGTAGTCCGCGATTTGGGGAAGCTTCCCCCGCAGCTTGCGCAAGGCGGAAATCGCCGCCGGATAGTCCTTCTGCTCGTACGCGCCGATGCCCAGGGCCAGGCGCGCCAGATCGCCCGTCTTGTCCTTGGCGTGCGCAGTGGCATACGACTCCACGGCGGCACGCCGTGACGCGGACGGCGACTCGCGCCAGGCGCGCACCAGCGACGCCAGGTCGCGCTTCGCGGCGGTGCGGGTCTGTGCGGCGCCGGCGGACCAGAGGAGGGCCAGCGCCAGCGGCAGGCTACACCATCGGGCCCGGATATTCCTTGCCAAGCATCTCCGCATCGTCGTTCGCAAGCGTTCGCACCAATTCGAGGTGGAAGTAGTCTACCATGCTGGGACAGGGCGCAAAGAAATCCCGGCGGAATTCCTCCCGCCCGGCGTCGATCTGTTTCCGCAGAACGTGGTACAGCTTGCGCTCCGCCCGGCCGGACTGCACGGCGTCCGGCTCATACAACCGCATCTCCGCCACTTGCACACGCGCATAGCGCTGCGCGCGCAAGTGAATCATCTGCTCCTGGGCGGACAGGCTGTCCCACGCGGATGCGGGCCGGGTATCCGGCGGATTCGGGGCGCCCCCTAAATCCGCCGCGCTTTCCACGGCGGGCGCAATCTGCACCAGCTCGGGCGAGACCACGGGTGAGGCCGCCGGCGCCGGCGGCTTCGACAGCTCGCTCCAAATGGCGCCTGCCACCTGTGCCAGCAGCTCGATGGCCGAGCCCTGCACTCGTCCCCACGCGTACACCAGCGCGGGCACTCCGTCGCGGACGACCACCGGGAAAATGGAAACGCGCCCGTCGCTCTCATGTTCGGCCAGCGCCACCATGCGGGCCGATACTTCGCTCGCCGCCGTCACGGCGATGACCGGATCGCGGCTCTGGACGGCGCCGGCCAGCGCGGGCGCGGCGGCGAGTGGAATCTCCATCTCGCGAAAATGCTCCGCGTTCTCCTCGCTCACGCCGCGAATCCGCTCGCCTCTCGCAATCCCGCCTTCCAGGAGAAAGAGCGCCGCGCCGCCAGAGTATTCGCCGGCCGCATCAGCCAGCGTGGCGCAGAGTTCGTCCACGTCCGCAGACTGGCGGATGCGCCTCACCGCCTGGTTCAATTGGCCGGCGGATTCCGTGCGGCCACGCTCCTGGACTTCGGCAAACAGCCCCTCCACCTCGGCCGACAACTGAGAAAGCCGGTTCTCGAGAAGCTGGCGCAGAGACGAAGTTGGTACGGCGGAAGACATCCCTGAACTCATTCTATCGAAAATGGCGCACGGCCCCTTTTTCGCGTGGCTTAAAATCGAATCATGGAATCACTATCGGGCAAGGTCGCCATCGTCACCGGCGGCACCCGCGGCATCGGACGCGCGATTGCCGAGCGGCTTCTGCGCGACGGAGCCTCCGTCGCGATCTGCGGCCGCAGCCGGGAATCCATCGACCACGCGGTGCGGGAAATGAAACCTCTCGGAAAACTCTTCGGCCATCCCGCCGACGTGACCAGCGTCGCCCAGGTGCGCGATTTTTTCAACGCGGTGGACACCGAGTTTCATGGCCTGGACATCCTGGTAAACAACGCCGGCGAAGGCGTCTTCCGGAAGGTGTCCGAAATGACGCCGGAGGAGTGGCGCCGCAACATCGAGCTGAATCTGAACGGACCTTTTTATTGCTCGCGGGAGGCCCTCGCGCGGTTCGCCACGCGAGGCGGCGGATTCATCGTCAACATTTCCAGCCTCGCCGGGAAGAACGCCTTTCCGGGCGGCGCCGGCTACAACGCCTCCAAGGCGGGGCTCAACATCTTCAGTGAAGCCATGATGCTGGATCACCGCCACGACAACGTTCGCGTGAGCTACATCATGCCCGGCAGTGTGGCCACGGAGTTTTCGGGAGGCCCTTCGCGCCGGATGGGCGACACCAGTTGGATGATCGCCGCCGAAGACGTGGCTGAGGCTGTCGCGTTGGTGTTGCGAATGCCGGCCCGGACGATGATCAGCCGTGTGGAAATGCGCCCTTCGCGCCCACAAAAGTAACATTTCACACCCGATTTTCGCGGTATTTACCTCAACTTACAAAACTTTAACGAAAGCATTGCGCCGTGGCATCATAGTTGCACGTCTTTCATAGTGAGGGGCCGAGCGGTACGGGGCCACGAGAAGGGGAGGGCATATGGGGCGGCTCAACACAAAACTGGATCCCAAGCAAACCGGCCTTGAAGCGGAAAAGCTGGAGGCGGATCTTCGCAAGCGGATCGTGGGCCAGGACGAAGCCATCCGGCAAATCATCGACATCTACCAGACCCATCTGGCGGGGATGTCGAGCCAGGGCAGGCCCATCGGCAACCTCCTGTTTCTAGGCCCCACCGGTTCCGGCAAGACGCGCCTGGTGGAAGCGATCGCCGAAAGCCTGGTGGGCGACAGCGGCGCTGTAATCAAGATCGATTGCGCCGAGTTCCAGCATAGCCACGAGATCGCCAAGCTGATCGGCTCGCCTCCCGGATACCTGGGCCACCGGGAAACGCACCCGCTTCTCCGCCAGGAAGTGCTCGATAAGCGCCAGACGGAGAAGGTCAAGATCAGCTTCGTGCTATTCGACGAAATCGAAAAGGCCAGCGATGCGCTGTGGAACCTGCTGCTGGGCATCCTGGACAAGGCAACCCTTACGCTCGGCGACAACTCGCGCGTGGAGTTCAATCGCGCCATGATCTTCATGACCAGCAACCTGGGCGCCGCGGAGATGAACTCGATTCTGCGCCCCACGCTGGGCTTCGCCTCCGGCGAAGTGGAGCGCGCCAATGCCGCGGGCATCGCCGACGGCCAACTGAACGACAAGATCGCTCGCGCCGGCGTGGAAGCGGCCCGCCGCAAGTTCACTCCCGAGTTCATGAACCGCATCGACAAGGTAGTGGTTTTCAAATCCCTTGGCGCACCGGAACTGCGCAAGATTCTGACCCTGGAGTTGAACATGGTGCAGCAGCGGATCTTCACTGCGGCCAACGGCGCGCCGTTCGTCTTCACGCTGACGGACACGGCGAAGGACTTTCTGCTGCGCGAAGGCACCGACATGAAGTATGGCGCGCGGCACCTGAAGCGCGCGGTCGATCGGAACCTGGTTCACCCGCTCTCCAACCTGATCGCCACCGAGCAGGTCCGCGGCGGCGATCTGGTCCAGGTGGATTTCGATTCCGAGACCGGCGCCCTCACCTTCGTCACCGAAGCCGAGAACATGCCGGCCTACGCCATGGCCCGCATGGTGGACATCTCGATTCCGCCGCCGGCCGCCCACTCCGCCGCCGCCGTAACGGAGATTTCCCGCACCGCCAACGCCAAGACTACACGCCGGTAAGTTTTTCGCGGCGGCCGCGCGGATCATTCTTCCTTGGGAGTCTTGCCGGTCATGGCCTCGAGACGCTTGTGCAGAAGCTTCTTGAGTTCCGTGATGTTGCTGTACTCGGGCACGTTGTGCACCGACAGGTCGAAGTGCAGCCTGGTGCCGCGTTTTCTGAAGAGTATGGGCCGCTTGCCGATGGCGTGCGCGAAGCCGATTTCATAGTAGACGTTGGGACGCTCCCCGGACAGGTCCGCTACCAGGAACTCGGATGACCGAATCCGATCGAGGACGACGTCGGTGATGACATCCTGGTGCTCGATGTCATCCGCGCGGACCGCGTGAATCCCAAATCGGCGGAAGACTTCTTTGAGAGCATTGGCGACATCATCCAGGTCGGGAAGCTGCGGATCCATCCACATCAGGATGAACGCGGTATTGGGGTGGTACACCGACCTGTTGAGGTCCGTGGGCGGCCCGCCGGCCGACCCGGCCCCGGCAACAGGCTCGGGAAGCGATTCCAGGAGTTCGAGCGCATGGTCGACTACCTGCACCGCGTAGTTCCGGTCATACGAATCCCTGCGGCTCAACCCCACTTCGATCTTGTTCAGCATGTCCCGCAGCAATCCTGGATCATAGGTCAACGCGCCTCTAAGAGTGAGGTCCAAGGTGTTGAACCACTTCTTCGCCTGACTCCGTGCTCGCCGCTCAGACTCATCATCGTTCGCATTTTCAATCAGTTCCTTCAGCTCTGCGCCCGCCTGCTTCAGCCCTGAATGCGCCTTTTGGACCGCGTCCGCGGCCACGCTCTCCGGCGCCGGTTCTTTTGACGTGGACATACTCGCTCCGTGAAATGATAGCAGGCCACCAGCCCGTGCCACAGATGTTACAATTCGGCAGCGAATGAAACTGCCGGCCGAAAAACAAAATCCGTGCCTGATGCGGGCCATGTTCCACACCATCGCGCCGCGCTACGACTTCATCACCAAGGCCTTCTCCTACGGAATGGATGGCCGCTGGAAAAAGACCGGCGTCGAAGGGGCGCACCTCCCTGAAAATCCGACGATTCTCGATCTCGCATCCGGGACGGGGGACTTCTCGCTCCTGGTGAGGCAGCGCCACCCCGGTTGCCGCGCCATCGCGGTCGATCTCACCGAACGCATGCTGCGCCTGGCCCGCGCGCGCGGACTCAATTACGCGGTCTGCGCCGATGCCGGCGTGCTGCCTTTTCCGGATAACTCCTTCGACTGCGTGTTCATCGGCTACGGCCTGCGCAACTTCCCCAACCTGCAACAAGCGCTGGGCGAGATCCGGCGGGTGACCCGCCGCGGCGGCATGCTGGTGAGCCTGGATTTCTTTCTGCCCTCGAATCCCGTGCTGCGCCGGCTATATCTCGGCTACCTCTATGCGCAGGGCACTTTTTGGGGGCTTCTGCTGCACGGCCGACCGCGCGTTTATACCTACATCCCCGATTCCCTGCGAACCTTTGTCTCCATCGACGATTTTTCATCTCTGCTCCACCGCTCGGGGTTTCGTCAAATGGAGGTGCGCCGGCACATCCTGGGCGGCATCGGCCTGCACTGGGCCGCAAAAGTAGGCGGCTCATAAGCACCACTCCGGCCCCAAACGGCCACCGGCGCCGCCGATCACGTGCCGGGCTTCACTTCCGCCAGATTTGCGCCCTTGAGCTGAGCGTTCAGCGCCGCGAGCTCGGCCCCCTTCAGCGCCGTCCACCGCGCCATCACCCTGGCGAGGGCCGCCCGCCGGTCGGCAACGGCGGCCGCCAGTTGCGTGGTGGGCGCGACATCGGCGGCCTCCAGCAGACGGATCAGCGAAGCGAGCGATCCCGTGGCGCTGCCCAGCGTCTCCGGCCCAGCCGCGATGGCTCCGCGGCCGCCTCCGCCGCCTCCCCGCCCACCGCCGGCAGCAGCGCCCTCGATCGCCTGCGCCTTCTGATCGAACGCCGCGATGGCATCCGCCACCGCGCCCTGCGCGCCGCTCTTCACCTGGCCCAATTGCGCGCGGATCGCCCGTAGCTGCGCCTGCGCCCTGGCCACCGAGCCGGCATCGTCGTACAACTGCTTCGAGAGCGTGAACTGCTGCTGCAATCCGAGCGGCGGCGTCTTCACGCGCGGATCCATCTTCAAGGTCAAGGGCTGCGAGTAACTCTTGCCGTTGACCGTCAGCTTCACCGTATACCGCCCCGGAGCCGCCCAGATGGACGTGATCGATGGCGCCGTATCATGAAGCACCGCCTGCATCGGGTAATTGGCGCCGCCCCCGCGCCCGCCAGCGACCGCGAGCGATGTATAGTGCATGTCCCACAGGTACCGGTGCATTCCGGGCGTGGCCGGCAGGCTGTGCGGCGGCCGCACCCAGTAGGCCGGGACGGCGAGTGTCGCCAGGTCGACCGGCGTCTCCGGATCGGTGCTGGAATACCGCCGCACGAGCGCGCCCGCGTTGTCCAGAATCTCCAGCGTCACGGGTCCGGCCGCGTCGGGCCCCAGGTAATAATCGAGGATCGCCCCATCCGGCGGATTCGGCATGGCCGGCTCATCGGGCGGCAGCGGCGTATCGGTGTTCATGTCCCACCGCACGCGGACGGCGGCCTGCGGCTTGAACAGGTACGCCGCGGCCTGCTCCACCTCCGCGCCGGTCTGGCGCAGCGGCGTGATGTCGTCCAGAATCCAGAAGCCGCGCCCGTGCGTGGCGGCGATCAGGTCGTCGTCCTTCACGATGATGTCGCGCACCGAACTGGGCGCCATGTTCAAGCGCAGCGACTGCCAGTTGTCGCCATCGTCGAACGAAACATAAACCTCGCGCTCCGTGCCGGCGAAGAGCAGCCCCTTCTTCCTGGGGTCCTCGCGCACCGCGTCCACCGGCGCCCCAGCGGGGACGCCGTTGACGATTTCGGTCCAGGTCTTGCCGCCATCGTGTGTGCGGAAGATGTGCGGCCGCATATCGTCGATGCGCAGCGTGTTGATGGCCGCGTACGCGGTCAGCGCGTCGAAGTGGCCCGCGTCCATCACCGACACCTTCATCCACGGACCGATCTCGCGGGGTGTCACATCCTTCCAGTGCAGCCCGCCGTCGGCGGTGGTGTGAATCAACCCATCATCGGTTCCCGCCCAGATGCGGTTGACGTCCAGGGGCGATGGCGCAACGGTGTAGATCACGCCGCGCGGCGCGGGTTGCGCCGTTTGCTCGCTGCGATATTTGCCCACGCTGGCCGGGATCTCCCAGGTCTTGCGCGTCAGATCCTGGCTAACCTGTTGCCAGCTGTTGCCGCCATCGCGGGTCTTCCACAGGGTGTTGGCGGCAAAGAACATGACGTGCGGATCGGCCTGCGAAAACACCACGGGCGCCGTGCGCAGGGTGCGGAAATCGGCGCCGCGAATGGGCTTCGGCGCCACGTTGGCCACCTGGCCCGTGCGCCGGTCGTAGCGCGTGACCTTGCCGCCATAGATGAAGTTCGCGTCGAGCGGGTCGGGCACGGCGAACCCGTATTCCTCGACGCCCACCGGATGCCACTCGCGAAACGTGAGCTGGCCGTCGTTGCCGCGGCTCGAGACGCACGCCGAACCGCTCTCCTGCTGCCCGCTGCAAACGTGGTACGGAAAATCGTTATCGGCGTTGGCGTGATACATCTGCGCCGTCGGCTGGTTGTACCAAGTGCTCCACGTCTGGCCGCCGTTCACGGTAATAATGGCGCCCTGGTCGCTGACGTTCAACATGATGTTCCCATCATTCGGATTGATCCAGATGCGTTGGTAATCGTCGCCGCCCGGCGCGCCGCGCAGTCCGGTCCAGGTTTTGCCGCCGTCGGTGGATTTCCAGGTCACAACGCTGGCCGAGTACACGATGTCGGGATTCTTGGGGTCCACCACCGGAACCGAGAGGTCTCCGCCCCCGATGCGCGCCGCCGGACGCGGGTCGGTGGTGGCGCGTTCCCAATGCTCGCCGCCGTCATCGGAGCGATAGATACCGGTGCCGCGGCCCGAGGCAATGGAGGCATAGAGCCGCCGCGGATTACTGGGGGCGATGGCGATATTGGCCTGCGTGAAACCATCGGGAACGCCCTGCGTCAGGGGGCGCCAGGTGGCGCCGCCATCGGTCGACTTGAATATGCCGCCGCCCGGCCCGCTCCACGAGCTGTTCTCCCAGGGCCCCTGCCGCGCCTCCCACAGGGCGGCGTACACGGTGTCGGGGTTGGACGGGTCGATGACCACGTCGGAGGCGCCCGTGTTCTCGTCCTTTCCGAGGACCTTCTGGAACGTCCGTGCGCCATCGGTCGAGCGGTAGAGCCCGCGCTCCTCATTCGGCCCGTAGGGATGGCCCAGGACCGCCACGAACAGCTTGTTCGGATTGCGCGGATCGACCGCTATCCGCGGAATCTGCTGGCCGTCGCGCAGCCCCAGGTGCGTCCAGGTCTTGCCCGCATCCGTCGATTTGTAGATGCCGTCGCCGGTGGAGAGGTCGGGCCGCTGGAGCCCTTCGCCGCTGCCCACATAAATAATGTCAGGATCCGAAGGCGCGACCTCGATGGCGCCGATCGATCCGGTCGGCTGGTCGTCGAAGATGGGCTGCCACGTGCGCCCGTAATCGGTGGTCCTCCACACGCCGCCATTGCAGACTCCGATGTAGAACACATTCGGCTGGCTCGGAACCCCGGCCGCGGATTTCGTGCGCCCGCCCCGCAGCGGCCCGATCGGCCGCCAGCGCATCTCCGAGAAAAGCTTTTTGTCGTACGAAGCCGCGAACGCGACGGTGGCCGCAACGGAGGCGATCAGAAAAAGGGACCTCTTCATGAAGGGCAGTATATATCGTTTGCGGCGCGCGAACTCACTGCCGGGTGAAATCGAAGACGTGCCCGGTTGTGTCCGTCGCAACGAAATGGTCCGCGGAGCGGTTGGAAATCCGAGACTTTGACGTGCCAGAGGCCGAGTTCTGCACAAGCTGTTCGTCCGAGCATGACCAGGTTCCCGTGGACAGTACCCGGTTTGCCTCCCGCCAGACAACTTTTTGATCCGCCGAAAACTCCACGGTTGTCGCCGGACCCGAGTTAGGGTCCCGGCCGACGGCTCTCCACCGACCAACGAAGTATGCGGCAGCCGGAACCGCGGTGTTCGCGCTCCCAGCCCCAATCTTGCGCGCCACATCGTTCAACGCATCGGTGGCCGCCCCGTAGCTCTTCTCCACCGCTTTCCCGTAGTCCGGCGCAGCCTTGCGGTCAACCGCTACAACGGAACCGTCGGGCTTAGCTTTGAATGGCTGGTAGATCACGACGACCACACTCATCGCGACAGCGACTCCCGCCAGGGAAAGCATCCATCGCATGGCGGCGCCAGGACGTCTGCGCGCTGTGCCGAGAACTTTCTCCAGAGCCCTGATAAGCCGTTCACAGCCGTTGTCCCAATCCTCGTCGCTAATCGAGATCGCCTGGCGCCTGAGCAAAGGAGCGAGGTCTTCCGGAAGGCTGGCAGCGGCCGGCAGCGCGGTCCCCTGAACCAGCGCCGGTATCACTACAACTCCGCGCTTCAGCGCGGTCGCGATTTCCATGCGTACAAAATCGGAGGGATCCTGCAAGCGCCCGTCGCGCAACCAGCCCGGTCCGATCAAGGCAACCAGGGCCGCGCATCCACCGACGCCGTGTTCGATGGCCGCCACGAAATCCGTGCCCGGCTCGATTTCACCCACGTCCATGAACACCCGTTCGGGGAAACGGGACCTAAGGCGGTCGTAGAGCCGTCCGGCATAACCGGCGCTATCCTCGCGGCGGTAGCTGATAAAAACACTGCCCGGCATGCTCTCCCCGTTGGGTGATCGTATCACAACCCGCTATCCTATTACCTTCATGGTCGAAACCATCCAATGGACCGACGCCGGCGTGGTCATGATCGACCAGACGCGCCTGCCTCTGGAAGAGAAGTACGTCACGTGCCGCACATACGAAGAGGTTGCCGCCGCCATCCGCGACATGGTCATCCGGGGCGCGCCGGCCATCGGAGTCGCCGCGGCCATGGGAGTCGCGCTCGGCGTTCTGCATGCGGAGGAAGCCGGCCTCGACAGCGAGGTAGAGACCATCTGCGGCACGCTGGCCCGCACGCGTCCCACCGCCGTCAATCTTTTCTGGGCCATCGACCGCATGAAGCTCCTCTACGGGTCTCTGCGCGGCAAACCAATCGCCGAGATCCGGCGCCGCATGGTGGAAGAGGCCGTGCTGGTGCGCGAGGAAGACATCGCCATCAACCGCGCCATCGGGCGCAACGGCGCGCCGCTGGTGCCCGACCACAAGACCGTCCTCACCCACTGCAACGCGGGCGCTCTGGCCACGGCGGGGTATGGCACGGCGCTGGGCGTGATCCGCGCGGCCATCGAGAGCGGCAAGCAGGTGGATGTTTTCGCCGACGAGACGCGCCCCTTCCTGCAAGGCGCGCGCCTCACCGTGTGGGAGTTGCAGCAGGACGGCATCCCCACCACGCTCATCACCGACAACATGGCCGGCCACTTCATGAAGTCGGGCCGCATCGGGTGCGTGGTGGTCGGCGCCGACCGCATCGCGGCCAACGGCGACGTGGCCAACAAGGTCGGCACCTATTCCGTCGCCGTGCTGGCCAAGGAGAACCATGTGCCTTTCTTCGTGGCCGCCCCCGTTTCCACGCTCGACCTGACGCTGGCCTCGGGCGACGAGATTCCGATTGAGCAGCGCGCCGCCTCCGAAGTGACTCACGTCTTCGGACACCCTGTCGCGCCGCCGGGCACGGTTGTCCAGAACCCCGCCTTCGACGTCACGCCGGCCCGCTACGTCGCGGCCATCATCACGGAGCGTGGGGTGGCGCGCGCGCCGTATGAAGACTCGCTGAAAAAGCTGGCATAATTAAAGAAATCCGCATGCGAACGATCGTGACATTCATGCTGTGCGCGGCCTTCCTGCCGGCCGCCGACCTGCCGCGCCGCGCCCCCGGCTTCGCCCTGCCCGATTCGAAGATGCGCATCTTCGACCTCTACGACTATCGCGGCAAGATCGTCGTTCTGGAGTTCATGAAGACGGATTGCCCGCATTGCGCCACTTTCGCGTCGGCCCTCGACAAAGTGCAGCAGAAGCACGGCGGCAAGGTGCAGATTCTCGCGGTCGTCAACATGCAGCAGGACAATGACAAGACCGTGGCGGACTACGTTGCCGGCCACAATATCTCGTACCCCATCCTGTTCGATGCTGGGCAGATGGCATTCTCGTACGTGTTGAAGCCCGAGCTGAACTATCCGCAGGTCTTCCTCATCGACGCCCGCGGCATGATCCAGAAGCAGTTCGAATACGGCCCCATGACTCGCGACGTTTTCGAGGGCAACGGACTGATCTACGAAATCGACCGCATGCTGGCCGCCGCCGCTTCCGGGAAGTAATCATGCGGTTCCTCCACCAGCGCGGCCCCGCTTCGCCCAACCCGCTGGGGCCGCTCGAAATCACGGTGATGGAGTTACTCTGGGCGAGCGGAGAATCGAGCGTTCACGACGTGGTCCGCAAACTGGATCGCCCGCTGGCTTATACCACCGTGATGACCACGCTCGACCGGCTCTTCAAGAAGGGACTCCTGGACCGGCGAAAGTCGGAGCGCGCCTTCTTCTATTCAGCGCGCCTCTCGCGCGACGCGTGGGAGCATCGGCGCGCCGGCGAGTTCGTGGCCGGATTCCTGGCCGGGCCGCAGCCCTCCGGCGACCTGCTAATTTCCTGCCTGGTGGAAGCCGTCGGACAGCAGGATGAGGCCCTCCTCGACGAGTTGGAGCGCAAAATCCGGCTGAAGCGCAAGGAGCTTTCGAGGAGGACCAGGCCGTGAGCCTTCCGTATCCACTGCGGCTCCTGTGCCTCTGCCTGGCGTCGTTCTTCCTGGTTCACCTGGCGCTGGGACTGCTGGTGTCGCTCCTCTGCCCGCTGGCCGTCCGCCTCGCGAAGCGTCTGCCCGCCGGACTGGCGGCGCGCCTGTTGCTGGGGCTGCGCCTGTTCCCGCCGGCTGCCTCACTCCTCGTGGTTGCCGGTTTATGCGTGCCGAGTTATCTGTGGCTGGAGACGGAAGCCGGCGCTGAAAGAGTCGGCTTCGCGTGCCTGGCCGCGGCGTTGTCGGCGCTGGCCATCGGCGGCATGGCGATCGCGCGCGGATGGCGCGCCGCCCGGAGGAGTTTACGCTACAGCCGAGACTGCCGGCGCGCGGGCCGTGAAACGCGTCTACCGGGAGAAGCCGCTCCGGTGTGGATCGTCGAGGGGCAGCCGGCGCTGCTCGCGCTGGCCGGCATCCTGCGCCCGCGCATCTTCATTTCGCGTCAGCTGGTGGATTCCCTTTCCGCCGGCGAGTTGTCGGCCGCGTTGAGCCATGAGCGGGCGCATCGCCTTTCGCGCGACAATTTCAAGCGCCTTTGCCTTCTCCTGGCGCCCGACGCCGTGCCGTTCCACAGCAACTTCGCAGCGCTGGAGCACGCCTGGGCGCGGAGCGCCGAATGGGCGGCCGACGATCGCGCCGCGGCCGGCGACTCCCTCCGCTCGCTCTCGCTTGCCTCCGCCCTGGTCCGCACCGCCCGCATGGGGCCCTGGGGGCCCGCATCTTTCCTGGTGACTTCTCTGCTCGATAGCAGCCTCGATTTTTCCGAGCGCGTCGAGCGCCTGCTGTGCGGCGCGCCGCCCGCGGAAGGGTCCGCGCAGTTCATGACCATCCTGACCGCGGGCTCCGCCGTGCTATTGGCCATCTCGCTGGCGGCGATGGCGCAACCCGGAGCACTTGCCTCGGTCCACGGACTGCTCGAACGGCTGGTCCGGTAACTGGCTGGCCATCATTCCCGTTCCACTCGCTCGGGCAGATTCATCATTCGTGCAAGCCTGGGCCAGCGAGGGCTCTCGCGCAGTTCTTTGCAGACAGGCGCTCGCGCGAAGATGATCGCAAAAGGCTCGCGCTGCTCGATCATTTTCTCGTACCAATCGGCGGCCGCATCGATCTCCGAAGACAACAGATGGTACAGAACCCTTCCCCAGCCGGGTAGCGGCGACTCTCCCATTTGGCGGATGAGCTCAGCCGCCCGAACCTTGTCTCCGGCGCGAACTAGCGCGCCCGCCAGCAGCCCGATAGGATGGGAGTGCCACGGGGTCGCCTGATGCGCCCTCTCGGCCATGGAAACCGCGTCGGCCAACCTTCCCGTAGCCAGGTAAACCTCGGACATCACACTGTAAGGCAGCCCATGGTTTTCATCGATCTCAATCGCCTTGCGCGCTTCTTCCCTCGCCGCGTCGTGCATTCCTCTCGAGTTCAATATGGATGCCAGAATCCCGCGCCACAAAACGTTTAGCGGATCCTGCTCCACAGCCTGCTGCATTTGACTGATAGACTCCTGAAAACGGCCGAAAGGCGCCAGGTAATAGGAAGTGTAAGCCCAACGCGTATCAGCGCCGGGAATGCCGGCCATAGCTACTTGAAAGTGATGCGCCGCCGCGCTCCAGTCATAATCGTAGGCGGCCGCCACGGCCCCCAGGAGGAAGTTCGGGGCTGGCTCCGAGGGATCCATGGCCAACGCGGCCCGCGCCTCGGCCCGAACCTGGGGCACTACGTCCCGGAAGGGCCGTATGCCGTTCGTTCCCATGAGCAAATAAGCCAGTCCAAGTTGGGCATGTGGCTGCGCGTATCCGGGATCAAGGGTCGCCGCTTGCATCAGGCATTCCCTGGCAAGCGCCGACGAGCCCGGCCTCATCTGGAACAGGTGATGCCGGGCCTTGAGGAGGGCCTCATACGCGGGAAGTGAAGGCGTATATGGATGCCGGCCGCCTTCGGTGCCGGCCAGTTTCACCTGGAGGGCGCTCGCGATCGCCTCCGCGATCTCGTCCTGAATCGCGAACACATCGGCCATCTCCCGGTCGAAGCGTTCCGACCAGAGATGGCTTCCATCGGTGGCGGCAATCAACTGCGCGGTGACGCGGAGCCGGTTGCCCAGCCTGCGGACGCTCCCCTCGAGAATGGTAGCGACACCCAGCACCTGGGCGATGCCGCGGATGTCCTCCTGTTTCCCCTTGAACGCAAAGGCGGACGTCCGTGCGATCACCTTCAAGCCGGGAATGTGAGCCAGGAGATTGATGATCTCTTCGGCCAAGCCATCGCTGAAGTACTCGTTCTCCTTGTCCGCGCCAATGTTGGCGAACGGCAGCACGGCGATGGAAGGCTGCTCTTTGGCCGGTTTCACGGCGAGCTGCTCCAGAGCGATTCTCACTTCGGTGACGGTCTGAAAGCGCTCCGCCGGAGCCTTACGCAGACAGCGCGCTACGATGCGCTGGAGCTCTCGCGGGCCTTGGATCGGCGGCGGATCGTCGCGCAGGACGGCGCTGATAACCTGTGCCATCGAAGTTCCGGCAAACGCGCGGCTGGCGGAAAGCATCTCGTAGAGCACGGCGCCGAAACTGAATACCTCCGACCGTTCGTCGAGCGGCTTGCCTTCGGCCTGCTCGGGCGCCATGTATGCGGCGGTGCCCATCACGGTGCCTTCGCTGGTGTGCGTGATATCCCCTGCGTCACTGTCGCTCCTGAGTTTCGCGAGGCCGAAGTCGAGCAGTTTCGCCGTTCCCTTTTCGGTAACCAGGATGTTGCCGGGCTTGAGGTCGCGATGGAGGATGCCCCGGCTGTGCGCCTCTTCGAGAGCGGCGGCAATTTGAAGGGCCAGGCGCACGGCTTGTTCCACACTCAGGGGGCCGTGGAGCGGTTTGCCTTCGATGTACTCCAACACCAGGTAATCCGGCCCCACATCGTACAGTTGGCAAATGTGCGGGTGATTCAGCGCGGCGATCGCGCGAGCTTCCTGCTCAAACCGCGCGCCGTGCCGGACACTCAGCCGCTTGATCGCCACGACGCGGTTGAGGCGCGTGTCACGCGCCTTCCACACCTCTCCCATGCCGCCCGAGCCAATCGGCCCCAGGAGCAGGTACGGCCCGATCTGGCTCCCGCTCGCCCACGCCATCATCGTCCTTAAATTCTACCCGGTTACCGGGCGGCCGACGGCATGGCGGGCGCCCGGGGATGGCACGCGGGACAGGCCTCGCGGCGTTGCCGGTCCAGCTGGACCGCCGCTTCAGGCTTGCTCGACGAAGACCTGGATTTCGTATTGCTGCAACCTGGAATTCCATCGATTCCAGGGTGCTGCCAAATCGCATTTCGCCCGTGCGGGAAATCTCGTATCGGACGTGGCATCGATAAGGATGAAGGTTTTGGGCGCCGGCCCAGGCTTCACCAGGTAGCCCGGTCCAGGCGAAAGCCCGACGTCCAGGGCGCGCAATTCCGACCGGTAAAGCAACAGCTCCACCTGTCGCTCCATCCCGTAGCGCTCCATGACGGCGGCTGCCGTATTGCCGAGTTGGATGAGCGCTCTATCCACCTTGGTGCCCTTCGATTCGGCAATCATTATCGTCTGGATCAGGTTCTCATCGGGAGCGAAACCCAGAACGTCCGCACACTTGTAGCCGGGACCCGCGGGTACCCCAAGCTTACTTTTGATTTTGTCCTCGCCGCGAATCGGGTTCGCGCATCCGCGCATGTGGAGGTATTGAACCAGTCGCAGTTCCTGAGCCAATCCTGTATCCATAGAACCTCACGACGCGCAGGTTACCAGAGCGGCTCGTCCGAACGGAACGGGCTCGCGGGCAGGCCGATGGAGTTCACGAGGTTGCAAGGCGGGTCGTCGGCCCACGCATAACGCACGGCCGCCGGGCTGCTCACCTGGGGGTTCGAGACCAGCACCGTGCCGCCGTCGAGGCGCGCATCGGCGGCGACGAAATTCCCGTCGGCTCCCGCGACGGCGAATCCGGTCAGCGCGCCTCCGCCTTTGGCCTGCAAGCCGTCGGCGTGGCTGAACCACACGCGCATCTGAGTGCCTTCGGGGATGGCCTGCCGAAAGAGCGGTCCCGAGTATTCGAGCGCTTCGCCGTAGGCGATGTGCCGCGCCGCAAGTGCCAGGCGCCAGCCCACGTCCTGCTTGTTTTTGGGATGAATGTCCTTCGATTCTCCGACATCGATGGCCACGGCCATGCCCGTGTTGCGCAATTCCAGCGCGTCGGTCTGCGACTCGCGCAGGACCGGCCACCACTGGTTCGAAGTATAGTTGGCCAGTTGCACGAAGAGGAAGGGGAAATCGCCCTGGCCCCACTGCTTGCGCCAGTCCTCGATCATGGCGCGGAACAGGCGCCGGTAGCGGAAGGCGTGCGCCTCGCTGGCGTTGGATTCGCCTTGATACCAGACGACGCCGCGAATGGCGAACGGGACGAGCGGCGCGATCATCCCGTTGTACAGGCCCGCGGGCGTATTCTGGTGCCCCGGTCCGGGCGGCAGCGCGGGCCGGTTGGGCGGCGTTCTGCCCGCGGCGGTGGCCTCGGCGGCGCGCTGTTTCCAGTCCACGAGCTGCTGATCGTAACGCTCCTTCACCGCGGGATACTTGGCCAGAACGGCCTGCCACTCGTCGAGCACGTACTTCAAAGCGGCGTCGGATTCGAGGGCCTGCCTGCTGGTCCACGATTGCGCGGGGGTGCCGCCCCAGTCGGATTCGATCAAGCCCATCGGCACACTCAGCCGCTGTTGCAGGTCGCGGCCGAAGAAATACTCCACCGCCGAAAAGCGCGCGATGGATTGCGGGCTGCAGACCTGCCAGGCGCCCTCCACGTCCTCGGCGGGCTGCTCCGCCACAACGTGTTTCGCCTTGAAGATGTGGATCAGCGGGTAGTTCGCCTGGGCGATCTCTTCGTCGTGGTTGACCGCCGTGGCGAGGACAAACTCCATGTTGGACTGCCCGGAGCCCAGCCACACTTCGCCCACGAGCACATCGTGAATCACCAAGGTGTTGGAGGCGGCGATGGTCATCTCCAGCGGTCCGGCAGCGATCAGGGGCTTGAGCCAGGCGGTCCATTTTCCGTTTTCGGCAGCGCGCGCGGAAACGCTCTGGCCTTGAAAGTCGACCCGCACCGTCTCGCCGGGATCGGCCGAGCCCCAGATTCGGACAGGCCGGCCCTGTTGCAACACCATGTGGTCTGAGATGACCGTAGGAAGCTTGACGGCAGCGTGCAAGGCTGCGGCGATCAGGAAAAGCAGAAGACACTTCGCGTTTTTGTGCATGACTGTCGGCGACCTCCCGGAGGATTCGACCCACATTCTATCCTGTGGCGCTCGCGCGTGGAGGATGGGGCTGGTGCGGAACATCGTCAAGTACCGTTGGTTCCAGACGGTGGTTCCGGGCGGTCCTATACGGCCCATATACGGGCAGTCCCATCGGCTGGCAAGCCGAACATTTAATGCAACTTAACATAACAAGTCCTATTAATAACAGATTAATAACCTTTTCGAACCTAGAAGCCTTGAGCCGGGAAGTGCGATTTTGGCCACGTAATGGCGAAAATGTTTCGGCGGCCGTGCCGGCCGTGGCTGGTTCGGTTGCTGGCAGGCGCGTTGGCGATCGGCAGTGGCATCGGCGGAACCGGTTCCGTCAATCAAACCCTCAACGCCACGCTTCAACCGATTGCCAAGCTGTCGGTCCCCGCATCCTTGAGTCTCACCGCCGGCGCAACCGGGTTCTCTCCGTTCTCGGGAACCCTGGCCGTCAGCTACCGCGCCCGCTCGACCCCAACCGGCGGTGGCACCATCACCGTCCGGGTCACTTCCGACTTCTTACCCACCGGTGGTCCTTCCGCCGCGGCTGCTGCTCTGACCTATACCTGCGGCAACGCATCCCTCGGAACGCCTTGTTCCGGAACCCAAACGGCTTCCACGACGGCTCAAACCCTCGTGCTGACCCTGCCGGCCTCGGCGTGCACGGGCGGCGGCGGGTCCTGTAGCGCCTCGGATCCAGCCTCTCTCAACGTGAACCTATCGTTGACCGACAATCCCTCCTACGACACGGGCTCTTATTCAGCCCAACTGACGTTCACTATCAGTGCTACTTAGGATGAAAATGCGCATGTCAAAATACCTCCCCTCCCTGCTTCCCGCCTGTCTGACGCTGGCTCTGGCCGGCACCGCTCACGCGCAATTCGCCACAACCGGAACCACCACGGTCTCTGTCGCCATTGCCCCCGAAGCAGCCCTCCAGATCAATACGGGCACCAGCACCCTGACGAATTCCGGCACAACCTTCAACTCGAATTACACCGGAACCACCAGCCTCACCTACAAGGTCCGCACCACCAAAGTCGGCGGCAGCGGCACCATCACGTTGAAGGTCACCACCGACTTCGGCCCCGCCGGAGGCCCGTCCGTCGCAACGCCCCCCACTGCGGGCGATACACTGGCCTACACGTGCACGGTGACTTCCCCGGGGACTGGCTGTTCCGGATCACAGACCTCCAGCACCTCCTCAAGCACTTCCGTGGCCACGTTTGGCACGGATGCCAAGTCGGCCAGTGCGGGAAACGGCGGCTCGGTATCCTGGACCCTGACCAACGACCCCCAATACTCCACGGGCACTTACACGGCCACCGTAACCTTCACCATCAGCGCGACGTGATCGCCATGAATGGATGCCACATCGTCGCGCTGCCGTTAATCTCAGCCACGGAGCCCCGGCTCCGGCCCGCACGAGCGGAGCTGTGGCCGGCCGGATACCGGATCCCACAGGCCCCATTTTCGACAAGACTGACTTCACTAATTCAAACTTAGGAGAAAAACGATAAATGTCACGATCTGTAAAAACGCTCGTCCTCGCCTGTGTGCTGCTGGCATTGGCCGGCACCGCCCAGGCGCAATTCGCCACTACCGGAACGGGGAGCGTCGCTGTTACCGTTGCCCCTGAGGCCTCCATCCATATCGACACGGCCTCGGTCACGTTGACGTCGTCCGGCTCCAACTTCGGCGACTATGCCGGTAATACCAACTTCACTTACAAAGTCCGCACTGGCGCTACCGCCGGCACGGCCGGGATCACCTTGCAGGTCACCAGCGACTTCAGCGGCACCGGCGGTCCGTCCGTTGCAAACTCTTCCACCACGGGCGACACGCTCACCTACACTTGCGCCGTCTCCGCACCCGCCGCCGCCTGCTCGACTACGCAGACCTCCAGCACCACCGCTGCCACTTCGGTGGCCTCGTTTGGCGCCAACGTCAGGTCGGCCAAGGCAGGCAACACCGGCTCAGTATCGTGGACTCTGGTCAACGATCCGGCGTACGCCGTCGGCACCTACACTGCCGTCGTGACCTATACCATCAGCGCGACTTAATTCATGGGCGGATGGCTCTCCATCATCGTGTTGTTAACACCCCAAACGGGGCGGCCGGCACTGAAAGTGCCTGCCCCCCGTCCAGCCCTGAGCTTACCCGCGCCGGATGCCGCGAACTTCACCCTGCACATATCCTCAGCCACAGTTTCCTTTGCGGCCACCGATCCGGACTCTGCGCCGGCTACCGGCAGCCCTACGACTACCGTCACCTGGACCGTCACGGGCACCGGCGGGAGAACCTGGAACCTCTCATTGTCTTCAGCCGCCTCTACCTTTACCAACTGCTCCACCGTTCCCATCTCCGCTGTCACCGTCACCTGCACCAGCGCCTCCGCAGGCGGAGGAACCAGCACCGCCGCGTGCAGTGCCGCCTCCACCCTCACCAATACAAGCACGGTGGTAGCGTCAGGGACGGAAGGCGCGGGAAGCCGAAGTTACTCGGTCAGCCTGACCTACACGCTGACCGACAAGTGGAAGTACATCGCAGAAACGAGTCCCCAATGCACACTCAGCGTCACTTACAACGCCCTTGTAAACTAGCCGTCGTAGCCACCCTCGCGGTTCTGGCACTGGCCGGAACCGCTTCGGCACAGGTCGGACTGGGTCTCATTCCCATGCGCGAGGAACTCGCACTCGGCGCCGGCGCCCAGCATTCCGGCGTCCTGACCTTGAACAACGATACCCCCGCCAAGGTACGCGTTGCCGCCGAGCTCCTCGATTTCTACATCGATTCCACGGGCACTCCCCAGTTCGGCCGCCAGTGGTCCCAGGAGGCGGACTACTCGTGCCGGACCTGGCTGTCGGTCAACCCCATGGAGATGGAGCTGGACGGCAATTCTCAGATCGCGGTGCGGTATACCGTCCGCACCCCGGCGGCCGCCAGCGACCGCAGCTATCACTGCGCCGTCGGGTTTTCCACGCAGCCCACCGCCGGACAGGCGAGAGGCACCGGACTGCGGACGGCCGTGCAGATCGTCTCCGCCATCTACGTGGTGGTGGGCAAACCGGCTGCCGAAGGCTCGCTCAAGGATCTGAAGCTGGAATATGTCGCCGACCCCAAACAGCCTGGATGGAGGGCCGTGGTGGTCCTCGCCAATCCCGGCCTCATGCACTACCGTCCCAGCGGCGATCTGGACGTGCTCGATGAAGCCGGCAAAGTTGTGGAGTCCGCCAAGTTCGTGCCCATGCCGGTTCTGCCCAAGCGCGACCAAAGGTTCCTCTTCCCGCTGAAGCTCGCCGCCGGACCCGGCCAGTATACGTTGCGCGCGCGCGTGGATCTCGGCGGCGGTGAGATCCTGGAGGCTACCGCCCTTGTGGTCGCCACAAAGCCCGCCCCGTAGAGCGCCGGTGACAGGCCGGGCTGGCGCAGCGGACCTGGTCGGTCTCTTCGCGGTGCTGCTGATCGCCACCGCGGCCGACGCCCAAAGCCGCGGCCAGGCCGAAGTCGCCTTCCAGGGTTACTATCTGGGCGGCGGTTCCCAGAGCCTCAACTCCACCACCGGCTCCGCCTTCAAGTTCCAGGACTTCTTTCCCAAACTCGGGATTCTGAGCGGCAGCTTCGAAGGCTACGGCGCTCAGAATCGACTGCAAACCGGTGAAAACTTCCTGGAACTGCGCGGCGTTCCCTGGATGGGCTACCGCTGGACCCTCACGGGGGGAGATTTCCGCACCCCCGCCTCGCTCGTCGAGTTCCCCTTCTACAACATCTTCACGCCTGAGATCGTGGCCCGCGGCGTCAGGATTGAGGCCACCCATCAGGACACCCAGTACACCTTCTTCGCCGGCGAGGAAACCCTCACCGCCGGGCCGCGCGTCCCCTACCGCATCCTCGCGCCACAGATGGTCATCGGCGCTTCGGCCGTCCGCCGCGTCGGCAAGCACCTGCACGTCGGCGGCCGCTTCATGCAGTTCTCATCCAGCCCCCAGGCCATGGCGGACAACCCCAACCTGTTTCCCGCCGGACGCGATATCGGCCTGGTGCGCACCGCGGCCGTCCAGTCCATCTACACGCCTTTCAAGCGGCTCAAACTGTACGGCGAGCTTTCCCGCGCCATGGAGTCCAAGGTGTTGTCCTCCATCGCCGGCGTCTCGTGGGAATCCGCGGCGCTCACCGTCCGCGCCAACTATGCGCACCAGGGAACGCTCTACTTCCCCCTGATCGGTTACTTCACCGGTGACCGCCGCGGCCCCTTTGGCGAGGTGCGTTTGCGCCCCTGGAAGCCCCTGGAACTCTACGGATCCGCCAGCCGGTACGGCAACAACCTGGAAAACAACCCTGACGCCACGGCCCTGCGCAGCACCAGTGTCTCCGCCGGTCTCAACGCCACCCTGCCGTGGAAGTTCTACGTCAACGGGCAGCTCTCCACCATCGGGTTCTCCTCCCAATCGCCCGGCGTTCCGGACATCGCCTCTGACAACCGGCAGCTCAGCGCGTCGCTCTCCCGCCCCATCGGCCATCACTCCCTGCAGGTCAACTGGCGCGACCTCAAACTCACGATGCCGCCGGTGGCCCAGCGGCAGCGCGCCGCCGAAATCCAGGACACGTATCAGTTCCGCCGCTTCGTCGTGGGAGGATCGGCTCGCCTGCAACAGGCAGCCGGATCCGAACAGCGCAATTCCGTCTACCTCCGTGGCTCGCTCCAAGGCAATGCCGGCCGGTTCAGCGCCTTCGCCAACGTGGAGTACGGCAATGACCTGGTCAACCGCACCGTCTTCGCCACCAATACTTACAGCACCACCGTCATTGGCTTCGGCCTGAGGCTCCTGCGCGATTGGAACCTGCAAGCCGAAGCCTTCCGCAACCGTCTGGTGATGGACCTCAATCCCGAGAGCATCTTTGTCCTCGAAGGCGCCGGCGCCGCACTCTCCCAAAACCTCGCGGCCCTCGACCAGTGGAGCCTGTACTTCCGCCTGACCAGGCAGTTTCGCTGGCGCGGCGGACTCCCCGGCGAAAGCCTCGACCAGTTCGCTGCCACCGAAGTTCCTCTGGTTGGAACCGTGGAAGGCGTGGTCAGGGTCCGGACGCTCGAGGGCACGCCAAACGCCTCCGGGATCCCCATCACGCTCGATGGGCGCCGCACCGTCATCACCGACTCCGAGGGTCACTATGTCTTCGCCGATGTGCCCGAAGGCCCGCATGAGGTATCGCTCTCGGCCACCGAATTGCCGGCCGATTTCGACCCCGGGGTCCCCGCCAAAGCCCGCCTTCTGGTGCAGCCACGCCACCACAGCGCCCGCGCCGATTTCGAGGTGCTTCCGCTCTCCGCCATCCAGGGCAAAGTGACCGGCCCGGCAGGAGCGCTGGAAGGGATAGTGATCCGGCTCCTGCCGGGCAACCGCTACACCACCACCGGTCCCGACGGCGCCTTCGCCTTCTACAACGTGCGCGAAGGCGATTACCAACTGGTGCAGGACCCAGCGAGCCTGCCCGAGAACGCCCAACTGCGATCGGAAGCGAGCGTTCCGGCGGCGGTGCGATTGGGCGCCGCCCTTCCTCCCATCGAGTTCTCCTTCGACATCTCCACGCAATCGAAACCCATCCGAAAAGTACTGGACAAGAAGTGAAATCCACCCGCAAGTCATAGGTCCTCTGGGGTACATTTCCCGCAATTCCACCGTTGTTCCGGCAGGTCGTTGGGCATAAGCTGAAATTCACCCGATTTCAGTCGAAGAGATATTTGTGATGCGCCCGAACCTGATCCTTGCCGGCATCACCGCACTCTGCCTCGCCGGAGGCGCCCTCGCCCAACAGCGCTCGACCACCGCGCTGGTCGTGCAGGTGACACCCGAAGCACGGTTGAACCTGGCGCAGATTGCGCTGAACTTCCGGGTTTCCGCCGATGGCATGAGCGATGTCACCAGCCAGACGCAGATGGTGGCAGCGTGGGTGCGGGCGCTGCCCGGCCAGGCGATCCGCGTGACGGCGAGCGCCGGCGCACTCGGGGGGCCGTCCGGCTCAGTTCCGCTTTCGGCGCTGAGTTGGAGCGGTTCGGTGGCGGGCGCCACGGCCGGTGGACAGCAGGCTGCCTGCACCAGCGGATCGTTTGGAACCGGCGCGTCGCAGGACCTGGTTGCGGCGTGGGCCCGTTCCGGAACGCTGGCCTGCGCGGTGACCTTCTCCCTGGCCGATCCGCGCAGCCTGCCCCCGGGTCTATATACGGGGCTGGTGAGCCTGGCGATCCGTTAGACCCGCCGGTGGGTCAGGTTTTCAGCTTCTCCAATCCATAAAGGCTCAGGTCGCGCCAGACGCCGGTCAGCTTGCTCCATCTCACCACCAGCCTGCGGCCGGCAGGAGTGTTCCAGTCGCTTTCGAGATCGGCATGGCACACCGGTCCCGCGCCCGGGCGGTCGTGGTGGCAATGGCGGCACTCCAGCGGCTGGAAGGCAGTACCGTGCAGCTCGCAGCGGTTCTCCTTGAGGAAATTGCAGCCTCGGGCTGCGTAGCGATTCAGCGCAAAAGTCCCCTCGCACCCCTGGAATGCCGGCGACAGCACGCCGAAGGACCGGTCGGGAGAGAGTTCCAGCATCATGCGATTGCCGAGACCCGCATCCAATGCAGCGGCGGCCTGACTCACGGTCCACCAGCCTGGGCGCAGGCAATAGGCGAGGCAGACCTCGCAGGCACATGGCTCGGACGGAGGATATTTCTCCGCCCACGCCTTCTCGCGCCTCCTGTCTGCTCGGGACATCGCGGCTGTCTCCCCGGGATTGTCGCGGCTCAATGAAGCCTGCCGCGCGGCTATTCGCGGTCCGGCCGCACTGTATAATGCTACCGCTTAATCGTCGCCAAGACCGCGCCTGCGTCCGCATCCTCGAGACATGGCGTGGTCTCCAAGGGCACCGCGCGTTGTGGAGGGCTCTATTTCACCTCACCACTCGGTTTTGCGAACCGCCCGTCATCCACCGCCACGTTACTCTTGACGTCGGCGATCTGAATGGTGAAGCGCCCGTTCGGGCGGGACAGAGTCCAACGGAATGGAAATTTCACGCCATCCACCTCCCGGTAATCGGCGTAGTCGATCTGGGTCGGAGTGCGGCCGAGCGGGGTTTCGGCGTATCGCACAAGGCGCAGCAGCAGGCCCGACTTTTTGTCGAAGTACAGGCGGACCGGCGGGCGGCCGGGCCCCGAGCCGTTGAGCGTCTCGCAGTCCACGCCGCCTATGGCTTCGGGGCGGCCGCGCCGCAACTGCGGGAAAATCTCCTTCAGCCGCAGCGCCAGGTAGAACTCGGCGTCAATCCCGGCGGCGGACGATTCGGCGGCGGACATCTCCCGAGCCGGCCGGCCGGTGTTTCCCAACCAGCCTCCAGTCCCGTCAAAAGCCGTGAAGCTTTCGCCACTGCCCATCTGGGTGATGGAGATTCGCTTGTCAGGCGCCTTGGTGATCACGTCGATCGGCGACTCGGTCCCGTTCGCCAGGATCGTGCCTTTCATGGCGCGGCTGGTGACCTTCCGGATCGCGCCTTCGCCGCCCAGCGCGGCCACATATCTTTGCGCGATCTCGTCCACCGTCGCGGCCGTCCCGGCGGTCGCAGGGGGCGCGGGCTCGGCGCGCGGGGGCGCATCCGACTCGAGGACCGGCGGCATGTTCACCGGGCGGGCAGATCCACGGTGGCAGGAATAGCAAGTTACCTGCTGCCGTCCTCCAAAGCTGTTCTTGTTGATCGCCGCCGTCATGGCCATCATGTCCCGCGCGGTCTTCTTCGCGGGCTTATCGTCGAGGTCCATCTTGCCTTGCACGTGACAGAATTCGCAGTTGACCCCCAGAGAGGACGTGATGAACTGCATCGCGGGCGTCAACTGGTCGGCGGGCGTCCCTTTGAGCTGAGTGATGTTCTTGAAGACCTGTTCCGCGGTCTTGGGCTCGGCGGCCTGGCCATGCAAAGACCGCGGCGTGAATGCGCCGGTCCCGGCCGCCACGGCGGCGGCGAGCACCGCGCCGAAAAGTCTCCGGAACGGAGTCTGGTCTGTGGTCTGCTCCTGCACTCGGAATCCCTCCTTGTTCTCTGGATTGTACCGAATCGCGGCTGGGCAGTCGGTCACGCGCGGTCGGGCCGGTCGGGCGGCGTCCTAACCACGCTGCATGTAGACCACGTGCGTTTGCGTGAACTCGTACAGGCCGTGCTTGCCGTCGGCGCCGCCGATGCCGCTCTTGCGCCAGCCCGCGTGGAATCCCTGCATGGCTTCGAAATTCTCGCGATTGATGTAGGTCTCGCCGAAACGGATTTCCTGGCAGGCGCGCAACGCGGTGTTCAGGTCGCGCGTGTAGATGGACGAGGTCAGGCCGTAGTCGGAATCATTGGCGTAATCGATGGCCTGATCGAGGTCGTCAAAAGTCACCACCGGGATGACCGGGCCGAAGACTTCGCGGCGAATGATCTCCATCTCCTGACGGCAGTCAGCGATGACGGTGGGCTCGTAGTAATAGCCGGACTGCCCTTCGCCGCGTTTTCCGCCGGTGACCACGCTCGCGCCGGCGGCCACGGCGCCGCGCACCAGGGAGTCCACCTTCCGATAGCCGGCCTCGTTGATCAGCGGACCGTAGTCCACCGTCGGATCCTCCAGGGGATTGCCGAAGCGGGTGCTCCGCATGGCGGCCGTGAGTTTTTCGAGGAACTGATCGGCGACCTTGCTCTGGACGTAGATGCGCTCGGCGCAGTTGCAGACCTGGCCGCTGTTGATCACGCGCGACGCCTTCACGGCCTTCACGGCAAGATCGACGTCCGCATCGGCCATGACGATAGCGGGCGCCTTCCCGCCGAGTTCGAGGTTGACCTTGGTGATGTTGGGCGCGGCGGCGGCCATGATGGCGGACCCGGTATCGACGCTGCCGGTGAAGCTGATCATGCCGATTCGCGGCGAGGACGCCAGGGCCTTGCCCGCTACGGCGCCGCGGCCGTGGACCACGTTGATCACCCCGGGCGGCAGGTCCGTCTGCGCCAGCAACTCGCAGAACTTCACGGCGTTGTGGGGCGTTTCCTCGCTGGGCTTGATGACGATGGTGTTGCCCGTCACCAGGGCCGGCCCGGCTTTGCGCGCGATCAGGAAGAACGGAAAATTCCAGGGAAGAATACCGCCGATCACGCCGATCGGCTGGCGGAACAGGAAAATGGTTTCCCCCGGGCGGTCGCTCTCGAGAATTTCACCCTCGATGCGGCGCGCCCATTCGGCCATGTAGTCCAGGTAGTCGGCGGTGAAGGAGACCTCGACGCGCGCCAGGTCGAGCACTTTGCCCTGCTCTTCGGTGATGACGCGGGCCAGCGGCTCGGCGTTTTCGCGGATCCTGGCGGCGATCGCCCGGAGCGCCCGTCCGCGCTCGACGGCGGGGCGCCGGGCCCACTGCTTTTGCGCCGATTCGGCCGCGGCGAGGGCGGCCTCGACATCGGCCGGCGTGCTATCCGGCACGGTGCAGACCGGAGCGCCGGTTGCGGGATTGATGCAAGTGATGCGGTCCGAGCCGCTCGACCGCTCGAATTTGCCGTTGATGAAATTATCGTAGTTAAGCATGTGAATAGTCCCTCTGCAATTGTGACGCAGGCGATGGGCTCTTGTCGTCCGCTGGGCAGGCGGAATTTCGTTGACTCGCCGCGGCTTCTGTCCTTATACTTTTCTCATTCGGTGTCGTACCTCTGTGGGTGAGGATTCAGGCTTGCCTGTCTGTGTCGATGGCAAGCCGCGGCATACTTCCACAACAATCCAGGGAGGGGTCAAATGTATCGCATGCCACATATCTTACTGGCAGTGGTGCTGTCGCTATTCCGGCGGGATCCGCGCGATACCCTCGCCGACGGACGGCCCGCGCTGGCCACCGGCGGATCGAGTTCCGGGGTGGGCACGGCCACAAACTTCTGGCCGGCCAACGTGGGCACCGAGACCTCGGGATCGATTCTCAGCCCGTCGAACCAGAACATGCTGGCAGCCGTCAAGCCCACGGTCGGCCGCATCAGCCGCTACGGTGTGATCCCCATCACGGCGGACCAGGAAACCGCCGGACCGATGGCGAAGAGCGTGACCGACGCCGCCATTCTGCTGGGCGCGCTCGAAAGCCCCGCACCAGATCCCAACGATCCGGCCACCAATACCTGCAATCCGCCGCCCGGCCGCGACTACACGCGCTTTCTGAAAGCCGACGGCCTGAAGGGGGCCCGCATCGGAATCCCGCGCGCCTACTACTATGACCATATCGATCTTCCGGGCGCGGCGGGCCGCGGCGGACGGGGAGGCGGAGGCGGCGGAGGCTTCGGCAACGGCCTGACACCGGAACAGGCCCGCGTCATGACCGAGGCCATCGCCATCCTCAAGCAGCAAGGCGCCGAAATCGTGGACCCTGCCGACATCCCCAGCATCGGCGCCAAGGACCCCGCGCAGAATTTCGCGCTGTGGGGCCAGTGCTCCGGCGTCAACAACGCCAAGGGCAAGGACGCCGATTGCTCGGTGGTCCTGAAGTACGGCATGAAGCGCGATTTCAACGCGTGGCTCGCGACTCTTGGTGCCTCGGCCCCGGTCAAGTCGCTCACCGAGCTGCGCCAGTGGAACATCACCCACACCGTGGCCGGCGCGATCCGCTACGGCCAGTCGCAGCTAGACATCTCGGACGAAATGGACGTTCAGGCCGACCGCGCCCGTTACGAAGCCGATCGCGCCAAGGACATTCTGCTCGCGGGCACGCACGGCATCGACGAGGTCATGAAGGCCAATCGCCTCGACGCGATCCTGTTCCCCGGCGCGAGCGGAGCCGCCATCGCCGCGCGTACAGGATACCCGACAATCATTGTGCCCTTCGGCATGGTGCCGAATGCGCCCACCCCGCCGTTTCCCCCCGGCACTGCCGCCTTTGACGCCGTAGCTCGCAGGGGCCAGAAGTACGAGGGAGCAATGTTGGCCGTTTCGAGAAGCGACCGAGCTAACGTCCGGGCCGGATCTTCTGCCGGAACGTCATCATCTATTCTTGCCCAGGGAGGTTTCCAACATCGGCCACCGTCCGGCCTCGCAGTCCGGCCTCTGTGCGAATCGTTTCAAGGGAGGCTGATTCCAACTTCCGGCAAGCGGTAATTCTCCGGATCAAAAGTGCCGGCGTCCAGTTGAATCCCAAAGCGGCAACCGTCTATATGGACGATTTTCGCTGCGCCCCACGACGAAAGCGGCTGGCCGCGGTTGTCCGGCAGCTCGACTTCAACGGTCACTTCTTCGTCGACGCTGAATTGTGATGGCTGCCCGACGTGCAACAGCATGCCGGCGCTGCTGATGTTGACGGCAGTGGCGGGGATGGTCTCACCGCTGCTCTTGTGGACCATCACGTTGGCCTCGATCGGGTAGCGCGCCTCTTTTCTCCGCTCCGGGTACCTGTCTAGCATTGGCCTTTGCTCCGGCAATGGTTTGGAAACCTCCTGGATTACTTATCGGCCGCAGCCCGCGAATCCGATAGGGTATTTTACTCACAGGTCTACATCTTCGGAGCGCAGGGCTGGCAAGGGCGTTTGGAGAGTGTGGGAGTTGCTCCAACGAGGCAGTTGGAGAGTCTAGCCAGGCACTGCACGATGCAGACGGAGCGCGACGTTCACGAGTCCGTGGCACGGGGCTTGGCGATGGTGGCGGTGCCAACCGGGGCGTCGGAAATTGCTCTCGAAGACGGGGACCTGGGAGACAGCGTGGAGTTCTTCCGATCATGTGTCCGGTGGACCCCTCAGGCAACGGCGCTGCTTCCATCAGAGAGGGACATTGGAGGGTAGGGTAGGCGGTAGATCTTTGAAAACTCTGGTCGGGCCGCCGAGATTTGAACTCGGGACCTCTTGCACCCCAAGCAAGAAATATCAATCACGTACAGACACCTCTTACTGAAAACAAAAGACATAGAGCCACATGATTTGGACGCCAAATGGACGCCAGGACGCGGAGTCGGGCGGCATTGGACTCCACACGGACTCCACATGTTTCGTTTGGCGATTTAACCAGTTCGGCGGTTTCGATCAGGGCCGCCAGCTGATCCTCGATCACATACAGCGGCGCGGCCGTCACGGCGGGGGAAGGACTACGGCCAGGGCAGCCATCAAGCCACCTCCGGTTGCGCGGCGATGCGCGCGAGACGTCCGTAGCATGCCAACGCCTTGCTGGCCAACTGGAACTGACCCGGGGTTCTGCACGCCGGAGAGCACCAGTTTCTCCAGATAGCGGCTCTCTCCTGCAGAGGCAGGCAATTTCTTTTTTGCGAGCGCCGAAGGGGATTGGTCACCAGACGATGCGCACATCCGGATATTGACCAATCGTCTGATCGCAGGTCAATAATGCACACGGCTGCACCGGCGCCGTGGCAATCATGAGGCGGTCAAACGGATCTTTATGAATCAACGGCAGACGCAAGCTGGCCCCCACCTCGCGTGCCTCGATACGAATGTGGATTGATTGCCCGCAGGTTCTCGGCTTGTCGGTAAAACCACGCCGGAGTCATTGCAGACGGGGGCTTTACAGCCGGACGATTTTCTCGGAAACCATACCCCGCAAAGAGTTGCGCGTGTCCACAACCAGCGGCGAGCGGTCCACCAGCGCCCGATAGTCGAAGGCCGAGTGGTTCGTTACGATGATTACGCAATCCGCCGCGCCCGCGGCCTCCTCGGGGCACGCCACCAGTTCCAATCCATCCAGCCGCATTCTGGGCACGTAGGGGTCGCTATAGGTAACCAGCGCACCGCGCTGCCGCAAGAGCAGGATCACGTCCAGAGCGGGCGACTCGCGCATGTCGTCAATGTCTCGCTTGTATGCCACGCCCATGACGTGAATGCGCGACCCTTTTACCGGCTTACCGGCGTCGTTCAGCGCGTTCTGGACCTTATCCACAACGAAGTGCGGCATCTGGCCGTTGATGTATCCTGCCAGTTCGATAAACCGCGCCTCGATGCCCGCCTGCCTGGTCTTCCACGAGAGGTAAAACGGGTCGATGGGGATGCAGTGCCCGCCCAGTCCCGGGCCGGGATAGAACGGCATGAATCCGAAGGGCTTGGTGGCTGCGGCGTCGATTACTTCCCACACGTTGATGCCCATCCGGCCGCACATCAGCGCCATTTCGTTCGCCAGCCCGATGTTGATCATGCGGAAGGT